>Ga0113563_10002140_pt1 | contig 11750 bp, 9 predicted proteins | sample Mud3Dept3metaG_FD_80117 | JGI IMG/M metagenome (GOLD analysis project Ga0113563, IMG submission 80117) | Freshwater wetland microbial communities from Ohio, USA, analyzing the effect of biotic and abiotic controls - Mud 3 Core 4 Depth 3... | ecosystem: Environmental > Aquatic > Freshwater >...
ACCTGTCCGCGAGAGACCATCCCATCCATCAAGGCCAGGAGTTGAGCAACCACCCTTTTTTCGACGTCCCCTAAAACCTCTGCGCGTTTCGGGGCGATGGCATCGATTTCGTCGATAAAGATGATACTGGGCGCATTGCGGCTTGCATCTTCAAAGATCTCCCTTAGGCGGGCTTCACTTTCCCCATAGAATTTGTGGATGATTTCCGGTCCGTTGACGCGGATAAAATGGAGCTTTGTTTCGCTGGCGATGGCGCGGGCAATCAAGGTTTTCCCCGTGCCGGGAGGACCGTAGAGGAGCACCCCCTTGGGTGCTTCCACCCCCAGTTTTTCAAAGACTTCCGCGTAGCGCAAGGGGAGTTCGACCATCTCGCGAATGAGTTTTAATTCTCTTCCGAGTCCGCCCACATCTTCGTAAGAGACATGAGAAGGTGCCTCGACGGGGTAGTCGGGGTTTTTTATGAGGAATCTGGTTTTTGAGTTAATCAAGACCCCTCCGGATGGAGAGGTCGCTTCGACCATAAAAAAACGGTCCTTCCCCGTTAAAAAGGGGGCATTGATTCTGTCTCCGATCAGGACGGGTAACCCCTGGAGGATCTTAGAAAATTGCTCCAGCTCGCTTCCTTCCGGAATGACGTTTGCTAAATCGAGTGGGGTAATGAGGACTGTTGTGGCGATTTTGTAGGCGATCTTTTTTACTCTTACAATTTCCCCCAGGTTCACCCCGGCATTGCTGCGAGTGATCCCGTCGATCTGAATCATTTTTTTCCCGTAGTTCTCCGGGAAAGTGCCGGTGATCCTGGCGACCGTCCTTTTCTCTCCGCTCACTTCGACCAAATCGCCAAGGACGCCGCCCAATGCCTTGATGTCCTCCGGATCGAGGCGCGCCAACCCCTTTCCGACGTCTTCAGCCAGTGTTTCGCTTACCCTTAGATCGATCGTCGCCGACATTCAAAAAGCTCTTGTCCCGGCAGCAGGAAACCCTTTCACCGTGAAAGAAAACGTTCTTGTGGAACCGGGATTTTGCCCCCGTCCGAACTTTGGATCGGTAATATAGTTAGCTCTGTCCGCGGGCCTCGATTGGTTTAGTGATCAGACCATTTGCCACGTCTTTCTACCCGAAGTTCCCCTGCCTTGTCAAGACATTTTTTCGAGCTGTTGAAAATTGCTGAGTTGATTTCGGGGCAGACCGGATCGTGACCGTCCGGAGTGAGACTCATCTCCACAGCACCAGATTGAATTTTCCCTCGTAATAGATCATGATTAAAGTAAGTGGATAACATTATCTCTTTCCGGCTTTTGATTGGCTTTTTCTTCCAGATGAATCCATAATTTAAAAAATTCCCCCTATGCCCCTTTTCGATTTTCTTCTCTTTATTTTGGTCGGCTGCGTGGTTGGTTTCTTTGCCGGTCTTTTCGGGGTCGGGGGTGGAATACTGATCGTACCCGTGCTGATCTTCAGCTATACCCGATCGGGCGTCTCTCCTTCCGTGCTGACCCACATCGCCATGGGGACCAGTCTCTTAGTCATCGTCTTTGCATCGTTGGCAAGCGCCTATCAACAAAACAGGCAGAATAACATTGAATGGAGGGTGGTGACCGTCCTTGGGATCTCCAGTGCCGCCGCCGCCCTCTTGGCGACAAGGCTGGCTGCAAGCATAAGCGGTTGGCACCTCAAGATTGCATTCGCCCTGCTGGTCATCGCTGGTGGGATACGGATGCTGACCGAGACAGAAGTGCAGGCTCAAAGGAAACTGGAGGAGATGGCGAAACCAAGCCGGGTTCGCCTGGTAGGGATCGGGCTAGCGGCCGGTGCCGTAGCAGCGGTGGGAGGAGTGGGAGGGGGAGTAATCACCATACCCATGATGTATCACTTCCTAAACATGCCCTTAAAGTTGGCGATCGGAACATCAAGCGCCACGATCGTGATCACGGCTCTGTTCTCGGTCACCGGCTATATCCTGAATGGGATCGGCCGCGCGGACCTGCCGGAATGGAGCGTCGGCTTTATCGACCCCCAGCGGGGAGCAGCACTTATCATCGGTACGGTCCTCATGGCCCGGATTGGAGCCTATGCCTCCTTTAAGGCTCAACCCCACCGTCTAAGGAGATTCTTCGCTCTTTTCGTCATTCTCATCTCCATCCTCATGCTTTTGAAGTGAGAAGGTCGTCATTCCCCGATAATGTGAAGAAGAATATTTCTGTTCCTCCTCCTGTTGTCAAAATCGATGAAGACGACCTGCTGCCACGTCCCAAGGGTGAGTTCGCCATTGACAAGAGGGATCGTGAGCGACGGCTTCATCAAGGCTGCTCGGACATGGGAAAAACCATTGCCATCGCCCCAGCGCCTGTCGTGCTCGTAGGAAATGTCAGAAGGGACGATCTTTTCTATGGCCTTCCGGAGATCCCTCAAGACGCCTGTTTCGTATTCTATGGTCGTCACTCCAGCGGTAGATCCGGGGCTGAAGATGGTAAGCAATCCATTTCTTACTTGAGAACGCTTCAAGGCTGAAACGACCTGGCCGGTAATATCGATCATATCGGTAAAGCCTTTTGTGCTCAAGGAGATCGTTTCCGAGTAGATCATAATCGCTCTCGCATTTTCATTCTTAATTTCACCCTCTCCTTCGTTATCGTCCTCTTCATTCCTCTCTAACTTTGGGCGCATTCGGAAGGGTCTCCCTTCAGTTTGGACAGGGCGTGGGGAAGGGCGGGAAGGATCACACTCAGATTTTCTTTCACACTCTTGGGGCTTCCGGGCAAATTGACAATCAAACTCGATCCACGGATTCCACAAATTGCCCGGGAAATCATTGCGTGGGGCGTCTTTCTTAAGCTTTCAGCCCTCATGGCTTCGGCGAAGCCCGGCACCTCTTTTTCGATCACCTCCAACGTCGCATCAGGGGTCACGTCCCTGGGACTCAGGCCTGTTCCTCCGGTAGTGAGAATTAAATCCGCCTTCAAATGATCGGCACATTTCTTTAGAGATTTGATGATCTCATCCTTCTCGTCGGGGATAATTTCGTAGTGGATCACCTCGGCAGGAAGATGCTTCACCATCTCTTGGATAAGAGGGCCGCTCGAATCTTCCCGTTCTCCTTTGGACCCCCGATCACTCATCGTCAAAATAACAACTTTAAACATTCAATCGTACCTCGAAAGGTTATTGTGTTTATTGTGTTCGTTGAGTTGGTTGAGTTAATGAATCAATTGAAACAATGATTCCACAAACCCCGAAAACCCAACAAACCCAAGAAACCCAACAAACTCAATAAACCCAATTAGCCGATCATAATTTCATCTCCTGCCCTTACTTTCCCTTCGTTCACCACCTCGGCAAAGATCCCCTCTCTGGGCATAACACAGTCACCGACCTGGTAATAGATTGCGCAGCGATCATGGCACACCTTCCCGATCTGAGTGACGCGAAGAAGCACCGCCTCACCCACGCGGATCATTGTCCCGATGGGAAGACCGACCAGGTCCACGCCCTGGGTGGTGATATTTTCTGCGAAGTCGCCATAGCCCACATCCAGACCCTTCGCCCTCATCTTCCCAATCGATTCATTGGCCAGAAGACTGACTTGCCGGTGCCAGGGACCCGCATGAGCATCCCCCTCCAGGCCAAAATCCTTTAATAGCATACAGGATTGAATGTTAGCCTTCTTGGTTCCCTTTCCTTCGCTGACATTGACTGCCAGGACTTTTCCTTTCTGAAGTTTGCTCATAGTCTCCTCTTCTGCCGAGGAAGTTCAAGGAACACCCGCTTTAGGACCGTTCCTTTTAAGGATCGCTTCGCTTGGCAAAATTATTTGCCCTCGTCCTCAAGGCCAAGGGGCCGGTCCTCAAATGGAACGCTCCTTCTCGCGATCAGCCCTATAGGTTCCGCTCTTTCCCCCTGCTTTTTTTACGAGATGGATGTTGGAAAGAACCATGCCGCGGTCCACGGCCTTGCACATGTCGTAAATCGTGAGACCCGCAGCCGCGACGGCTACGAATCCTTCCATCTCGACCCCAGTTTGAGCCTTGATTTTGGCTTTTGCCTCGATATCGATTCGGCTTTCCTTTTCAAAAGGAAAGAAGTTGATCTCCACATGGGAGAGATTGAGCGGGTGACACATGGGAATAATCTCTGAAGTCTTTTTGGCAGCCATGATCCCCGCCACTCTGGCCACTGCAAAAACGTCCCCTTTAGTCACCTCACCTGAGATGATGCTCTTGAAGGTCTCCGGCATCATGAAAATGGATCCTCGGACCACAGCCTCCCTTGGTGTTTCTGCCTTTTGACTGACGTCAACCATCTTCGCCCGGCCCGTTTTATCGAAGTGAGTAAGCCTTGGCATCATCTCCTCCCTTGAATGGGCATCTCGCAAAGCCCATAGAGCATAGCGCAACAAAAAATTCCAATAACCAAATCCCAACTTCCAAATAAATTCCAATCACCAAATGTCCAATTAACCAAAACGCCCAATTGCTGGCCCATCTATACAGAATTTAGGTCATTGGGATTTCGTCATTACTTGGAATTTGTGGCTCGGAATTTGGATATTCCCCTTATCCGCCGATCGCGGACATGTTTCTCTGGCATTTCTTGAATTGCAGCGTGTTGATATGGTGCCTCTGTGGCTTTGCCCTCAGAGCGACCACAAGCCGTTCTCTTAAATCATGATCGGTGCCACCCTTTCTTAGAAGTTCCTTGACGTCGATCTCTTCGTCAGAAAAAAGACAGGTTCTAATCTTTCCATCCGGGGTCAGCCGAAGACGATTACAATCGTCACAGAAGTGGCTGCTGACCGCTCCGATCAACCCGATCTCCCCGATCGCTCCTTCGATTCGAAATCGTTTGGCCGGGCCATCCCATTGATCCGAAGGGATAGGAACCAAGTTGCCCAGATTTTCGAGACGGTTCTTGATTTTCGGAACCGTCAGGATATCGCTCTCCTTCCACTCCTTCCCGTTCCCCGAAGGCATATATTCAATATACCGGACGACCAGAGGAAGACGGAACGTCAACCGGGCAAAGGACTCAATTTCTTCATCATTGACTCCCTGAATGGCAACCATGTTAATCTTGATGGGAGAAAGGCCGACCTTCAATGCCATCTCGATCCCAGCCCACACCTGCTCAAACCCATCCCTCCGGGCAATTTGACAGAACCTCTCCTTTTTGAGTGAATCAAGGCTGATGTTGACCCTCCTTAATCCGGCCTGTTTGAGATCCGGGGCAAACTCTTTTAAGAGAATTCCGTTTGTGGTCAGGCTCAAATCTCTGATCTCCCCGATCTGAGAGAGGCGGGAAATAAAGTCGACAACACCCTTCCGGACCAGCGGCTCCCCTCCGGTCAACCTGACCTTCGAAATCCCTTCCGTGGCATAGACCCTGACAATCCTCAGAAGTTCTTCGTAAGTCAGAATCTCTTCATGGGGGATAAGAGAGATCCCCTCGTCAGGCATGCAATAACAGCACCGAAGGTTACAGCGGTCAGTGACCGAGATTCGAAGGTAGTTTATTCTCCGTCTGTAGGGATCGAGTAACATAGCGACTCTTACCTGAGGCGTCCCATCAATACGAGAGTCGAGAGATATCTCTCCTCATTCCAATATTCCATTATTATTGTCTCGTAAAAAGTCCAACCGCGTGTCATTGCGAGGAGCAGAGCGACGACGCAATCTCATGATATTAAGCACCTACAAAATACGAGATTGCTTCGCTCCGCTGGCAACGACCCCTTGGGGACTTTTTACGACTTCATCAATATTCCACTATTCCAATTTTTCATCAGTAATCGTTAATTCTTCTCCCGTTCTTGATACATCGTATCCGCCCATCTCCTCGACCGCCCTCTTAAACGGACCGGAACGAATGGTCTCGATCATCGTTTGAATCTTGTTATCGCGAAAATAGATCGAAGGGATGACCAGGTCATAGCGCTCATGGGCAATGGGAATAAAATCCAGACCCATGGCCTTGGCAGCGGGAAGAATTCCAAGTCCGGTGTCCGCGATGCCATTGGCAACCGTCGATGCCACCGCCATATGGGTGAATTCCTCCTTCTGGTATCCCTGAATCTGCGACGGTTCAATGGACCGGCTTTTCAATCCATGATCAAGGAGGATCCTCGTTCCCGATCCTTTCTGGCGGTTGATAAAGTTAACCTCTTTACGAAGGAGGTCTTCCAGGCCTTTTATCTTTTTCGGGTTTCCCTTCTGGACGAATAAGCCTTGTTCCCGAGAGACGAGATGGATCAGTCTGACTTTGACGTCGTGAAGATACTTCCGGATATAGGGGAAATTATATTCTCCTGTATCGGGGTCGAGAAGATGAAGACCCGCCACATGGCAGATTCCATTCTTGATGGCCAGAATCCCTCCCAGGCTGCCCACATTCTGGGCAGAGAAATAGATGGGAGGATAGAACGTTCCCAGCAGATTGGCAAGGACGTCAAGGGTAAGATCATGGCTTCCAACCATCACCACTGTGTTCAAAATTTCCTCCACGGGCTTCAGGAGTTCAACCGGCACCGGCTGGTTCTCATCCAGACCCTCTGAAAGGGCCGGGATACGAACCATTCCATCTGCCCTGGTTAATGAAGTAATCATCCCGGCACCTCTGGACAAGGGCGTGGCGTAGAACCGGTCCCCTACCCTTCCGACCTTTACCCTCAAAAACTCTTCCGTACCCAATTTGGAGGGGATCTTTCTGGTGGGAAGAGCCTCTATCCTGGGTCTCCGGGGCTCTGTCAGGTGGAGGGACTGATAAAGGACGGGTCTTACCAGTTGCTCGTAGGCAATGATTGCGGAAACCGGGTAACCGGGGATCCCGATCAGAGGGCGGTCCTTGAATCTTCCGATCAGGGTCGGCTTTCCGGGCATCATGGAGATACCGTGAACAAAGATCTCTCCCGATTCTTCCACGATCGAGCGGGTATAATCCTCTGAGCCTGCGGACGACCCGGCGATCATGAGGATAAGATCAACCCTTTCGTAATTGGCCAAAAGGGCTTCCATGATTCTTTGGGGATGATCCTCAACAATCGGGTGCCGGACGGGGTCTCCTCCGTCTTCAACGATCAGTCCGCTGAGAACATAAGAGTTCGATTCGATAATGCCAAAAGGGGCTTCGGGTTTACTGCCGTCAGGCTCCACCAATTCGGAACCTGTCGGGACAATCAGTATTTTCAGTTTTTTCTTCACCCTAATCTGTCGATGGCCGGATGCCAGCAGCGCCCCCAGATCGTAGGGGATGATGCGATGGTTCTCGGGGAAGACCATCTCTGTCGCGATCATGTCCTCGCCAATCGCCCTGACGTGATGCCAGGGAAACGCTGCTTCTCTGATTTCAACTCTCTCAGAATCGACAAGGTGGACCTCCTCGATCATGATAACGGCATCCGTCCCCTCCGGGATAGGGTTTCCCGTATTGACAAAAAAAGCCTCCTTATTGAGTCGCAGAGACCTGGGGGATTCTTCGGTTGCCCCGTAGGTCGCCTCTGCTTTGACGGCGATTCCGTCCATGGCGGCACAATGAAAGGGAGGAGAGGAGATCTCCGCAAAGATAGGCTCGGACAAAACCCGCCCCACGGAACGGGTGACCGGAATCATCTCAGACTGGAGATGAATGAGACCGGCCAGATGAAGGGCCACTGCGGCTTTGGCCTCTTCCAGCTGCCTCTTTTTTAAGTAGATGTTGCGCTTCATAGGAGGATGACTTCGGCCTCCTCTCCTTGCTCAAGGCCTTCTTCGTCCATTCCGATTCTAAGGAGACCATCCGCACTGACCAGGTGCGAGATAGCGCCGGATTTCCCGAAAATGGGATGGGCCCAGACCGTTCCTTCCTTCTCCTCTAACTTTACCCGCACGTAATCTTGTCTTCCAGGGACCGAAGGGATATTCCGTGCAGCTTTTGCCTTCAGTTTCCTCTGGCGTAAAGCATCTTCTTTCGGCCAGCCCGACAGTATTTTCAGGATGGCTTTGCCGAAAAGATGGAAGATCACGACTGCGGAGACGGGGTGACCTGGTAATCCCAGGAAGGGTTTTCCGCCAACGTCCGCAAGAAGGGTTGGTTTTCCAGGCCTGATGGACACGCCGTGGGTAATCAACTCCGCCCCCGGAAGAGATTGGAGGACTTGCAGGGTAAGATCCAGCGATCCGACAGAACTTCCCCCGGTGATGACTACCATATCCATTTCGTCCAACCCGGAGCGGATCTTCTCTATGAGGGGATCGAGCCGATCTTTTACGATACCGAGAAAGACGGGAATGCCCCCGGTTTCTTTTACCATTGAGACAATGGTGTAGCGATTGATATCTCTGATCTCCCCGGGGGTTGGAGATTCTTCAATAGGGATGATTTCATCGCCCGATGAGATGATCCCCACCCGGGGTTGAAGAAAAACATGAACCCCTGTTATCCCGATTCCGGCCATTAAGCCGATGTCTTGAGGCCGGATCCGATGGCCCCTACGGAGAATCACTTCTCCTGCTTTGACATCTTCACCCACCTGGATCACATTCTCCAGGGGGGAGAGGACCTTAAAGAAGTGATAGAAGATGGAGTCGACCTGGTCCACATACTCTATCATTTCCACAGCGTCTGCGCCCTCAGGAACCATTCCCCCGGTCGCTACTTTCACCGCCTCCCCTTCCCTTATCTTGAGATCTGAGACCTGGCCCATCGGAATCTCGCCGGTTACACGAATGAGAGACGGGTTCTTCTCGGAGGCCCCGTAAGTATCTTTTGCCTTTATGGCAAAACCGTCAACGGTGGAGCGCCGAAATTCGGGAAGGTTGGTTAATGACATAACGTCTTCTGAAAGAACCCTCTGTAAGGATTCCTCGATGGCGACTCTCTCGGAAGAGAGCGGTTTAAAACGGCCCAGCTTCTCCAAGAGCTGCTCCGGCGTCTGGACCCTAAAAAATCCCTTGGTCTCTGCCATCCTATTCCCAATAAAATGGCCGGTACCCCGCGTTTTGGATACCGGCCGTTTCAGATCTGGAGTCCGTCTCCTTTCCAAACACGGGAGGCGTGATCGTTTCCAACCAGGCCCTGACGGCCATCTTCCCTGTCCCGGAAAATGAGGATTTAGGAAAAGGGCTCGGAGATTGAATTACCCTATTTCTAACCGATTTTTTAGCGGAAGTCAATGGTTCCCTAGCAACCGTCCAAAACCCTTCTCCGCTTCAGGTTTTCTACGGAGAAACCGCCCGATGGTCAAGACGGGACCTGCGGCCGTAACTGCGGCCTTACGAGTAGGCCTGTTTTCGCTTGCTTTTGAATGTTATTTGCTCCATAATTTTAATAGTTTCGGAAGTTCAAATAAGCTAACCCGAACGGTTAGCTTTTCTTTTATTTCTGAAACATCTTCGAATCCTTAGGACGGCAATCTCGAAATGACAAGATTGGATTTGCGCTTACTCGAAAAAGAGGGAACCGATTCACTATTGGACAATTCTTTCATTTTTTGGTTTAGACTTTTTTGAGCAATCATGTCTCTTCAGGCCTGTTGTCGATCCTGTCGGAAAAGATAACTATGAAAAATATCCGCAACTTCAGCATCATCGCCCATATCGATCACGGGAAATCGACGCTTGCAGACCGTCTCATCCAGTTGACGGGTGTAGTGGACGAGCGAAGCTTCAAAAATCAGATCCTGGACAATATGGACATTGAGCGTGAGCGCGGGATTACCATCAAGAGCCAGGCGATCGCCCTTCCCTACTGCGCGAGAGACGGAAAGGAGTATGTCCTCAATCTGATCGATACACCGGGGCATGTCGATTTCTCTTATGAGGTTTCCCGGGCCCTGGCATCCTGCGAGGGGGTGCTTCTCCTGATCGATGCCGCCCAGGGTGTGCAGGCACAGACCATTGCCAATCTCTATCTGGCCATGGAAAACAACCTTGAGATCATCCCGGTCATCAACAAGATCGACCTTCCCACTGCGGATGTGGAACGGGTGGTTGAGCAGATCGATTCGGAGCTCGGACTGGACCCTTTCAGTTGTCTGAAATGCTCGGCCAAAGAAGGAGTAGGGATCGAAGAGATCCTGGAGGCCATCGTCAGAAGAATACCCTCTCCGAAGGGTGATCCGGCAGCGCCCCTGGCCGCCCTGATCTTCGATGCCCAGTACGATTCCTTCCGCGGAACGGTCATCCACTGCCGGGTCTTTGATGGAACCGTGAAGAGTGGAGACATTATCCGTTTCACGTCCAATCGGGCGGCTTATAAGGTTGAAGAAGTAGGCCGGTTTTTGCTCTCCAGGGAGAAGCGGGACACGATCTCTGCCGGAGAGGTAGGCTACATTTTTGCGGGCGTAAAAACAATTTCCGACGTTCACATTGGCGATACGATCACTCTGGACGATCGACCCTGTGATAAACCCCTTCCCGGCTTTAAGGAATTTAAGCCGGTGGTCTTCTCTTCGATCTACCCCATTGCTCCCGAAGACTATGAAGACCTGGCGGTTGCTCTCGAAAAGTACAAGCTGAATGACGCTGCTTTCGTCTATCAGAAAGATTCATCGGTTGCCCTGGGGCAGGGCTTTCGGTGTGGATTTCTGGGCCTTCTTCATCTGGAGATCGTGCAGGAAAGATTGGAACGGGAATATGATCTTTCCATCATTCTCTCCGTTCCGAGCGTCCGTTATCGCTTTACGCTGAACGATGAGAGCATCCTCTATGTGGACAATCCTGCCCATTACCCGGACCCCTCCTCCATTCTTAAGGGAGAAGAACCTCATATTCGCGCAACGCTGTTGATGCCCGAAAGATACCTGGGTTCCGTGATGAAGCTCTGTATGGAAAAGCGAGGTGAGAATTCAAGGCTAAACTACCTCGGCCCGGGGCGGGTTGAATTACTTTACGAAATGCCGCTGGCCGAGGTGATCTATGATTTTTATGACCGTTTCAAATCCATTACCCAGGGATACGGGTCTTTTGACTACGATGTCCTCGACTACAGAGAGAGCAACCTGGTCCTGCTGGATATCCTGGTCAACGGCGAGAAAGTAGACGCCCTGTCGCAGATCGTCCATCGCGATCAGGCCCGTCCTCGCGGCCTGCGGGCCTGCGAAAGGCTGAAAGAGGAGATTCCCCGGCAGATGTTTAAGGTAGCCATCCAGGGAGCCATTGGTGGAGACATCATCTCCCGCACGACGATCTCTCCCTTTCGTAAAGACGTCACCGCCAAATGCTATGGAGGCGATATTACACGGAAGCGAAAGCTCCTGGAAAAGCAGAAGAAGGGCAAAAAAAGGATGAAGATGGTCGGGTCCGTCTCCATCCCTCAGAGCGCTTTTCTCGCCGTCTTGAAAACGGATACGGATAATTAAAAGCATAGCGCATGGCGCATAGAGCAGAGGGATATGGAAGCACCCAATCTCAAATAAATCTCAATTATTCAAATCCGAAATGAGATCTTTTCGAGCATTTGAAATTGGAATTTCGAGCTCCTTTGGGATTTGGAATGTGCGATTTGGGATTTTGGACGCTATCTACTATGCTCTTTGCCATTTCTCAGGTTCCTCTATGAACCCGAAACTTCCCGGTCTTTATATTCACATTCCTTTTTGCGTCAGCAAGTGCCACTATCGCGACTTTTACTCCTCGACCTCCCTGTCTTCGGTTCCTGATTTTCTGAATGGCCTCTTCAGGGAGATGGAGATGTATCGCCATACGTTCAACCCATTCGACACGGTCTACATTGGCGGTGGGACTCCCTCCTTGCTCAGGCCTGAGCAACTGGAGACCCTC
>Ga0113563_10002141_pt1 | contig 11746 bp, 12 predicted proteins | sample Mud3Dept3metaG_FD_80117 | JGI IMG/M metagenome (GOLD analysis project Ga0113563, IMG submission 80117) | Freshwater wetland microbial communities from Ohio, USA, analyzing the effect of biotic and abiotic controls - Mud 3 Core 4 Depth 3... | ecosystem: Environmental > Aquatic > Freshwater >...
GAGCCCCGGCTGGTGACCTCCGCGACTTCGCTGATGATGAGGAACCGCGCACGGTCGAGCATGCGCTTCTCGCGAAACGACAGGCTCTTCGACTTGCTGAGCAGCGTGAGGCTCTTCAGCACGTCGGCCACGTCGTAGATCGAACCCGTCCGCATCTTCTCGGAATTGTCCTTGAAGCGGCCTTTCCAGTTCTGCTGGCTGTCAATCTTGCCGTCGCCGAGCAGCTTGAAGAGCCGGTCCACTTCCCCGTCGTCGATTGCCCGGCGGAGGCCCACGCCGTCCACGTTCGTCACCGGCACGAGCACCGTGGTGTCGTTGGCGGCGATCCGAAGGTGGTAGAAGCCGCAGGTGGTCCCGAGGATGGTCTTCTCTTCGATGCGCTCGACAATGCCAAGGCCGTGGTTAGGGTAGATGACCTTGTCGCCGATCTGGAATGTCACTGAGGTCCCCTCACTTTCTCGTGGTGTGGCCGAAAGGTCGGAGGGCCGGAGGCACCTACAACACACCTATTGTAGCCGGAATTGCGCGACTCATCAACCGTTTTCCCACGGTTTTCGGCCGTCTTTCGCCTTGTTTTCGTATTTTGGACGCGCGTCACCGCACCGCCGCGACGGCCGGCGTCGCCCGCAGACGGGCCGTGTAGATGCGCCAACCTGCTGCACCGCCACGCGTTGTACGGGTCCGCTGGGCCAGATGGACCCGGCCGGTAAACAGACCGGGCCTGTGCGGAGTAAGTTACCCACAGGCCTCCGTTTCCCCCGACAACGAGGTGGTCGAAATGCGTTCGAGGCGGTCCAGCTACGTCAGCGCCGCGGCCTGTCTGGCCGTACTCCTGGTGTCGAGCGATGCCCTCGCCACCGAGGGCAGGGTCGTCGACGAGCGGACCGGGCGCCCGCTGCCGAAGGTCGAGGTGACGATTCTGGGCCGGACCGGCGCGGTCTACACCGACGCCGATGGCCGGTTTTCCTGGAAGCCTGACCTGAGACCGCCCTTCGAGGTGCTGGTCATCCTGCCCGGCGAGCGATTCACGAAACCCGTGCTCATCGAGCACATCCCGCCGGACGGCGTGGTCGAAGTCCGCATCTCGCCCCTTGTCGACGAAACGGTCACGGTGACGGCGGGCACGGCGCCGGATATCGAGGCGACGATGGCGAATGCCACGGCGCTGCTCCCGGCTCAGGAGATCCAGAGCCGCCAGCCGGCCAACCTGGTCCAGGCGCTGGAAACGGTGGCCGGCGTGTCGACGGTTTCCGAAGGCCATGCGGCCGTGCCGGCCATCCGCGGTCTCGCGCGCGGGCGGACGCTCATCCTGCTCGACGGCGCGCGTGTGACGAGCGACCGCCGCGTCGGCCCCAGCGCGACGTTCCTCGACCCCTTCGTCCTCGATGGCATCGAGGTCGCTCGTGGTCCGGGCTCGGTGGCCTACGGGTCGGATGCCTTTGGCGGCGTGATCTACGCGCGCACGCGCCGCATCGATACCTCTTCCCCGCTCGCCGGGCGGGTCGTGACGGCCGCGGGCGCCGGCTCGCCGCAGGGACGCGTCGGCGCCGAGATCTCCAAGGGCGTCGGCAAGGGCGGTTTCGCGCTGCAGGCTCATTACCGCGATTTCGACGACTACCGGAGCCCGCAGGGCGACGTGTTCAACTCCGGCGCGACCGATCAGGGCTTCCTGGTGCGCGGCGAGTACGAACTGGGCAAGGGCCTCCTGGGCGCGAGCTGGCAGAGCGACTTCGGTCGCGACATCGGCCGGCCGCGGAACAACTCCACGGCCGTCCGGTTCTACTACCCGATCGAGGATTCCCACCGCTTCACGTCGCAGTACGAGCTGCGGCAGGTCGGCGGCTTCGAGCGCGTCACCGTCAACGCGTTCGCCGGCAGCTACCGTCAGGTCACCGATCAGGACCGGTACGCGACCGCGACCAGAGGCCGCACGCTCGAGGAAGCGGACTACGAGGCGAACGACTTTCAGGTGCGCGTCTCCGCCGAGCGCCTCTTCACGCGCGCGCGCTTCGAAGTGGGCGTTGACGCCAACGGCCGGTTCAACGTGCACGCGACCGACACCGTGACGAATTACGCCCTCGACGGCAGCGTAGCCGGCGAAGTGTACAGCGAGTCGATTGGCCAGGCGCGGCGCAACGACACCGGCGCGTACGCGTCGTTCGAGGCCTCGCTCGGCCAGAAGGCCGCCGTGGCGGCGGGCATCCGCGGTGACTTCATGACGAGCCACAACCAGGGGGGCTACTTCGGCGAATACGAAACCTCGAACGGCGCCCTCTCGGGAAGCGGCTCGCTCACCGTCGGGCCGTGGTCGGGCGTCTCGTTCGTGGCGCAGGTCGGCAGCGGGTTCCGCGACGCCACGGTGTCGGACCGCTACTACCGGGGCCCGACAGGCCGTGGCTTCATCACCGGCAATCCCGAGCTGAAGCCGGAGCGAAGCGTCCAGTTCGACGCCGGCGTGCGGTATACCGCCTCGCGCCTGCGCCTGGGCTTCTTCGCGTTCCAGTACAACATCAAGGACCTCATCGAGCGCTACCAGACCGCTACCGATTTCTTCTTCTTCCGGAACCGGGGAGAAGGCAGAATCCGCGGGCTGGAACTGGAAGTACAGGCGCAGCTCGCTTGGCAGCTGTCGCTCGAGTCAACCGCGACCGTCACGAGGGGCGTGGCGCTCGACGATGACGCCGCGCTCGACGACATGCCGCCGGCGACATTCACGCTGGGGTTTCGCAGGCCGGTTTCCTCGAAGGGATTCGTCCAGGTGCGCGGGTCGTTCTTCGCCGTCGACGACCGGCCCGGGCCGACCGAGGCGCGCATGCCGGGCTACACCGCGCTCGACGCGACGGCCGGCGCGACGCTGGCGAAGTGGATCGATCTCAACCTCAACGTGCGGAATCTGCTCGACGCCACGTACCCGCTGAGCCCGGACCCGCGCGCGGTGCCGGCGCCCGGCATCAGCGCGGTGCTCACGGCGAACCTGCGGTTCTGAGGGCTGGCGGCGCCGGAGCGCCGCTGACCTGCGTGCTATACTCGGGATCCGACTGCCTCGTGCGCTTCACGACGTGCCGGAGTGGCGAAACTGGCAGACGCGCGGGACTCAAAATCCCGTGGGGTTCACCCCCCGTGTGGGTTCGATTCCCTCCTCCGGCACCAGCCTTTCAACAACTTACAGCCATTTCGGGAATCGGGGCCTCGGGGGCTGAGGCCCTTGGCTGACGGGGCGTAGCGGCTCAGGCACTCTCCCGCTTCCAGCCCATCGCCTTGCGCATGGCCTCGCCCACGGCTTCCGTGGTCGTGGCGAAATACCGCTGCGTCGTCGTGATGGAGGCGTGGCCCATCAGTTCCCTCACCTTGAGTACGTGCACCGCACACTCCGCAGGGCGGCTACCGCACTCACGCCGCAGGTCGCGCCAGTGCAAGTCGCCGTTGATGCCCTTTGGCCGGTCGGTGATGCCCGCGAACTTCAACGCGGCGTCCCACCCAGCGCGGAACTCCAGTCGCCGGGCGCAGCGAACGATGATTGCCGAATGAGGACAAGGCCGTAAAATACCGCGGGCAGAGGAACGCCCGATGAGTCTCACTTGCCCCCACTGCGGACTTTTCAACCCACCAGCAGCGCAGCGATGCGACTGCGGATACGACTTCGAAACCAACACCCTTCGGGACTCGTATCTCCCGGCACTCGTTATCAAGAACGAACTACGACGCCGGACTGGGAAGAAGACCATGGTCGCTGGCGCAGCATGGTGTGCTGGCGGAATCATCCTGTCGGTTCCTATCAACTTTTTCTATCTCATGATGGGCGGCGTCTGGGCAGACCGGAAGATATCTATCATCGCGGGTGGCATGATACTCATCGGCACGCTGCAGTTCATCCGGGGTCTTCGTCGATACAGGCAGGGTCTTTCGTGAACTGCGACCGTAGGACGGTGCCGTCGGTCCGTGTCCCACAACGCGCAGGCTGAGTGTCCGCGCAGGTCCCGAGCAGACGTACTGATTCTGGCCTGAATCGAGGCGCAAGTCGTTCGCTGTTCCGTGAAGCGTATAATCCCGAGTCAACCGGACCCAGACGAACGCGGGAGTCCCCATGCCGACCTGCCCCACCTGCAACCACGAACACGCGGAAGGCGAGTGGCACGACTGCGGACTCTACGACCCACTGATGCGAGCGTCGAGAGACTTCCAAAAGTGGGCACCGGGGGTCGGTTGGTTCATTCTGAAGGTCGCGCTTCTCGGGGTGGCTCTCCTATTCGCTTACGCAGCGTTGCTCCTCTTCTCACTCTCACTGGGGTAGGCGGCGGTGCGTATCAGCGGGACGCCATTCACGAAGGAGACAGTCATGCCGATCTGCCCCTGTTGCGGCGAGAGGTTCACGCTCGTCGAACCGCATGACTGTCGATCCGGCTTCCGCCTGTCGTGGGCGGCGAGAGTGGTGCTGGTCACGCCGACCGGGCTGGCAGTGCTGGCGGCGCTATTCTTCCTGCTCGGCTCCGTCCTGCTGGGCAATCAGTGGGCAATGCTCGTTCTTGCGGTCGTTGTAACCGCCGTTGTGCTGTCCGCCTGCAGCGCGTGGGCCGGTGCCTCGTCGAGGTAGGCGTTGACATCAACCAGCGGAATGGGACCCGCAGCGGAGAGAGGCTGAAATGCCGGTCTGCCCCCACTGTGGTATCCAGTTCAGCGAAGCCGGGCCTCATGACTGTGGGCCAATTCCCATGCCGCCTGCACTTGGATTGGTCGTGCGGGTGGTCTTTGGGATGGTGCTGGCGATGGTGGGTCTCGCTGTCCTTGCGCTGCTGTTCTTCTGGTGGGTCATGAGCGACTTCAAGAACTGAAAGTGGTACGGTGTCGGTCACCTGCTCTATGTCCGCCTCAACGCGTCGGCTGGGCCGACGGGCGGCAGGGTGGAACGAAGGGCGACTCTTTGGCGAATGGCCCAGCGGAGAGAGTGTCCTGCGGGAATCGTGAGCGTGCATACGCTCAGTCCAGCGTCAGGCCAACCGGTCCCCGCCGCAGTACCCCCGTGGCCGTACAGACTCGCCTCAGGAACGACGAACGCCTGACCGGTGTCCAAGGCACCCGGAACCGCCGAGTACCTCTCAGAGGCCCGTGATCGTTCCTGACCCAGGCCGCGACCCCGAGAGGTGGATGAACCACACTGCCACGGACAATAGCCCGACCAGAATCGCGGCCATGACCTGTAGGCCCGCGAAGAGGCTTGGAATCAGTCCAACCTCCCCGCAATAGACGCTGGGGTTTGACCAGCCCCCTGCGACCATGCTCAATCCGCTGGTCAGCGGCAGAGCCGTGATGATAACGGTGCCCCAAGCCACGACAGCCGAAGCAGGCGGGGTCGTCTTGAACAGAAAGCCGAGAAGCAGCAACAGGCAGTACGGAAAGAGCGATAACGCGACCTCGCCAGAACCGAGGCATCGCATGGACGCCTGAATGGTGAGCAACCTGAGAATTGACGCAGGGGCGAGGAACCCTATCGCCACCCAGAACGACCGAGGCAGGGGTTCCGCGTCTTCGACGTGCGGGGGTGCGTCCATGAGCGTGGATTGTAGGCGATTTCGTTCCGTGGCTGCCGGCCCACTTCGGCTTCCATCAGCAGGTCACCGTTCGCTGACTGGACTTCAGTTCGCATGACGGATGGATGACGGACGGTAATCGCCGGGGGTGGTCGGGGGTTGCCTCTACCAGTCGAAAAGCCCAGTAAGACCGCGTATCGGCCGTCTCGGGTTACCCCCAGTAGCCCCCGAAATCCGTCTCACAATCCCGTGGGGTTCACCCCCCGTGTGGGTTCGATTCCCTCCTCCGGCACCACTCGACTCAGTCGCTCCGCTCCTTCGCTCGTGGCAGGCCATGCTGTCGCAAGCGACCGAGGCGAATGGTGCCATGAGCGCTGCACCGACAGTCAGCAAGTCGAAGGACCCCAGCTTCGCTCGTGGCACGCCATTCGGCTGGCTCGAGCGGTGACCTGAGCGTTCGATCGCCAGCAGGCGAGTCGAAGGGCACCCGGCTCGGCAAACCAGTACACGTGCGAAGGCGGTCGCGCCGAATCCGCGGGAGGAATGTCGCGCTCCGAACCGTTGCGGAGGCGGACCACCTGGCGCAAGCGGTCACAGGCACGCTTACCCCAAAAGGAAACCGGCGTATCGCGATCCGCATCGGTGCCTCAGCGGCAACGCGCTCCACGAGCACTTCGGCGGCAAGTGGGGTGGAGACGCGCCGCTCGGAAGCGACACCGGCCACTGAGACCGGGCGCAGACCCGTGCGCGGTGCGCCGTCCGTCAGCTGACGCTGGGCGTCGCAGTGCTGATACAGTTTCTTGGCGCAGCTGCCGCGCAACTCTGTTGCTGACAGAGGTTGGGACAACTCATCGACGAAACAGAGGGTCCGCAATGAAACTGGTGTTTGTCAACATCATGCACGACTTGTATCAACTCGATTCGCCGACGTCTGTCTCCCAGCCGCCGGTTCCGCTGGCCGTTCTCAACACCGTCACACCGAAAGCCATCGAGACGGCTCTGCTCGACGAACAGACGGACGAGATCCGATTCGACGGCGACGTATTCGCATTTACCGTGGCGACACAGTACGCAGGAAAGGTGTATCGCTACGCCGACACCTTGCGGGCGGCCGGGAAGAAGGTCATTTTGGGCGGTATTCATGTTACCGTCCGTCCCGAGGAAGCCATGCGCCACGCGGACGCCGTGGTAACCGGTGAAGGCGAAATCCTCTGGCCAAGACTCTGCGAGGACCTCCAGTCCGGACGCTTGAAGGAGTGTTACACCGGTTCGCCGACACCCTCCCTGCAGATGATCCCGGTTGATTACCGCTTCTTCGGGAACAGGCGCTACCGCTTGCCCGCGGCGCTCTTTGCTACGCGAGGCTGTAATTACGGGTGCTCTTTTTGTGTGAGTTCCCGCTACATGGGACCGTTCCGAACCAAACCTCTGGACGTGCTCGAACGAGAGATCGACCAACTCCACGATCTCCACCCAAGAGCCTTCCTGCAGTTTTCAGATGACAACCTCCTCGCGGATCGAGGCTATGGCGCCGAGGTGCTGGCTCTGGTACGACGCAAGAAGATGCGTTTCGTCACCATGGTGACGCTCGATCAGCTCTGTGATGGCGCGCTCATGCAGGAAATGGCGTCGTCCGGCTGTCTTGGCGTGGCGGTCGGGATCGAGTCTGTAGATGATGACACCTGCCTCTCTGTCGGCAAGGGCCACAATGTGGGACAGCCGTTGCGGGAGGCTGTCCGCCATGCGAACGAAATTGGAATCCAGGTATGTGCCCTTCTCATAGTGGGTTTTCCCCACGATACGCCTGAGAGACTCGCGCGCACCCAACGATTCCTCCAGCAGATCCCCTGCTCGCTTTATGACCTCCGCGTATTGCGCATCTATCCGGGTTCCCCGCTTTACGCCCGCATGCTCTCCCAGGGCGATGTGACCGAGGACTGGTGGTTGGGCAATGAACCCGTCTCGACCAACTACTTTCTTCCGGGGAATCTACGTGTGCACTTCAGACATAGCCACTTCAGCCCAACTCAGCTCCAGCATTCGACACTGACGCTGTCACGCGAGTTGAACCGGATGAACCGCCAGGCCGCTGCTCATGTACTGGGTGTCGGCCGCCGACGCAGCGCATGGGGATTGGCGGCAAGTCTCCTGATCGCCCGCAGTCAGAAGACGAAACAGGCGCGGAATCTGCTCAAGCGCGTGGAGCAGGCGATGACGACGAGCGAACGACAGTAGGCAGCATTGCCGGCCTTCGCGGCATTGCCCCGGGCTGGGGTGAAGATGATGCCCCTCCTCAGACGCAGCCCGTGACGGTCTCAGGTCGTCGGCAACTGGCCGCTCTGGGACCCAGGGAGCGCTATCACATCGATCGCCTCCGTTTCGATCGCGGGTTGCCGCAACGCACCTACTGCGACAATGGCACGGAGTTCGTCAGTGCTGCGATGGATCTCTGGCCTCTACCCATGGCGTCGGCCTCGACTTCAGTCGTCGGGGCAAGCGGACGGACAACGCCACGATCGAATCGTTCAACGGCCGGCTCCGCGAGCAGTGTCTTGACGTGCACTGGTGCGCGTGGCTGCAGGACGCGCTGCAGAAGGTCGATGCGTTTCGGTGGGACGATGATGAGCACCGTGCCCATCGTACTCTCGCGGGCCTGAGCCCCCGAGGGTACGCTCAGCGGGTGAACGTGACCGCCGCAGACTCATCCTCGTGGCGGACCGAGAAACCCGGGGCCGTCACCCGCCCCTGGCAGGCCCCGCCTGCGCGTCTCGGGTCACGACTGGCACGCCTTCTCACACGGACCGTCACGACTCTGCTCGAGCGATTACAGGAGGCCGCGGAAATCGCCGAGACGCGTTCCGACGAAGGCGCCCCGACTAGCCGCGCCGGAAGACGCGCCCGAGCCACGTTCGCGTCTCGCGGTCGGCGGTTCGCGCGTCGGCGTCGACCGCCGGGACAGCCTCGGCCGCGTACCCGAGGGCTCCCTGCTCGGCGGTCAACCGCCGCCGGAGCGCATGGAGGTCGGCTACGAGGCTGTCGACGTGCTGATACCGGTCCTCCTTGGGCTTGACAAGCGCCTTCCCGACGATCTCGTCGAGATCCGCCGGCAGCATCGGACGGATCGCTGTGGGCAGCGGCGGCTCCTCCTCCTGTCGGCCGCATCAGACGGGCGGCGTCCTCGTGCACGAACGGCAGCCTGCCTGTGCACATCTCGTAGAGCACGACGCCGACCGCCCAGATGCTGGCATCTGATTCCTCGAGGGCCGATGGTACCAGCGTCGGAAACGATCCGCGATGGTGGGCTCACATTCCCGTGGGGTTCACCCCCCGTGTGGGTTCGATTCCCTCCTCCGGCACCAGCGTTCGCTCACCTTCAGGCCTGCCACGCTCCCTAGCTGAGCGTCGGCTCGGCAAGTCAGTCCGCACGAGAAGGCTGCCCCGCTCTGGACTGGCGCACGCAGCAATGCGGTTCACTCGTCGACAGGGAGACATCACTGAGACGATTGACGATCACGACGGCAAGCTTCTCCAGTCGCCCAACGACGTTCAGGGTGTTTTCGGGCAGGGACCGATGACCTTCTTCAGCGCGTCGGCCTCGGCCTGGCAGTCAGCGATAGCTCTGACGAGTTCAGGCAGCGCCGCATGAAGGGGGAAGATAGTCGCCGCGACGACGGACTTGTCGGCTCTGAGGCGATGGCAACCGGTGGCGGTGATGTGACCACAAATCATTGCAGTAAAGTCAGTTGCCAGCCACGACAGGCGAGCCTCCGTGCCGGCTCAGCGGCGGACCGAGTCTTGCTCCGTTTGCCATTTCGGCTCTTCCGTGCGGCGGAACGCGGAACGAGATTGTCTGGTGCGCTCGGCTCCGCTAAGGAAACAAGGCCATGCTGGCTGCTGAGGCGGGACTCTCCTCGGTGCGTGTTCCGTCGTGGTCTTTCACGTTTGGCTGTGCCCGCACGCTGGAGTTGCTCCACCCGTCTGCCACGAAATACGGATCTGCCCTCCTCGACTCACGTCATCTGCTCTTCCGGCCGGCTGGAAGACTGCCCTGGACCTCCTCTCGGCTCGGCCCTATCAGCCGCACGCCCCCCGAGTCCCATCACTCTCCTCATGGCAACTGCAGAACACTACATCCGATTCGGAGGCCACGACATGCGCTCGTTCAAGTTCTTCTGGTTGTCGGCTGTTGCTGCTCTCGTACTCTGTGCTAGCCCGGCATTCAGCCAACAGGCGGCGCAGCATCCGGGCTCAATCGCGAGATTCACTGACAACCTCAGCAGGGCCGGGCTCGGTTCGGCTGAAGGATCGATGGTGCAGCTCGATCCGGCGCAATTGTGCTGCGAGGGGGAGCTGCCCTGGGGCATGTACTTCAACAAGGCGACGCCCTATATCGCCGTCAAGATCCCGCCAATCGACGCCCCGCTTCCAGTGTTCCTGCTGCGCCCGGACGAGGCCGTCGTCGTCATCGGAGTCACGCCGCCGGAGGCGGAGTATTTCAGCTATCAACTGTACTTGGGCGAGAGGACCTTTCCCGCGGATGTGGAGAACTTCTTCTCGCCGCACAGGCCTCTCCTGGCCAGCGTGGGGGATGCCGTCAACCTCCGCACCGTCAAGACGATCGGGCCGGACCCATTCAATCGGCCGGTGGTGTTCGTCTTCACGCCCGACCGGGACACGGACGCCCGGGTCCGCGCCGCCCTGCGAAGCGCCGGCTATCCTGACGCCATCATCAATACCGTGGTGGTTCCGGCCCCGATGCTGAACCTCGGACTGGACCCGAAGAAGAACGATTTGCTGCTGATTATTCATCGCATCCGGATGGCCGGGGACCCGGACGGCGCAGTCCAGGAGTACGTGCGTGCCTTCAGCGGCAAGCAGCCGCCGCTGAGAGTGTTCCGGATAACGCCGTCCGGCAGCGGGTCGTCCCGGCCATTCGGGACGCCGGCGCTGCGCATCCGTGGCACCGGGCGGACGGAGATGGACCTCACCCCGGGCCTCAACCAGCTTCGCCAGGCCATCCTGGACTCGAACGGCGGGTACAACACGACCGAGTATGTGACGCGGCCCATCGGCTACGACGGCTTCGACTACATCCAGCGTGGCGCGAATGCGCTCGGCGATACACGCGACGCGCTCTATCTCGGCGCCGGCGGGCTGCCGGAATTCGACGTGAATGACCCGCTGACGTTGAGGGAGGACGAGTTCCTGATCGCGTACGGCCCAAAGCATGTGGCGACCGGCAAAGCGATCTACACCAACATCAATGTCTATGCCAGCGATCCGCAATTGCCGGTGGGCAGTGTCTTCTACGACAAGTTCGAGGGCAGCGCGGACGCGTATGTGCCGGGGGCCGATCGGCTATACGTGTACAAGATCAAGCGCCACTGCAACGGTGAACCGTATTGCCTGGAGTTGACCCCGCCTCCGTACCAGCCCTGCACGCCGTGGTGCGGCACGTCGTCCGACTGCCCGCCATTTGCGCTCGGCGACGACACCAGGCTGGGCGTCATCTGGCGCAACTATGTGGAGCCGCAGACCAATGTGGGCGCGGCTTTCACCGAGGTCCTCTACGATCGGCTCATCAAGTTCTCTCCAAAGGAGCGATGACGTCGTCACGGGAGCAGGACTCCCCTCCGGGGTGGAGTTCCCAGGATTCAGCGGCCACCCATTCGCGGTGGTCTCTGAACTGGGAGCTGGGGGCCAGGCATTGCCACCTCCTGCGAGGTGTGCCGTCCCTGGGCTGCCACCTGCTCCAGCGCGTCCTGCGTGTGCGCGGAGCGCTGTTCGAGAACGGACAGACAACGTGCCAGCCGGTCCGCTACGATTCAGGGCACCCGGAAGCTCCGGACGGGCCGTCACCAGACGTCCGCGTGCTGCGCCCTGTATACTGAAGGGTATAGCCTGCCCAACTCAGACAGGGAGTCCCCAATGCGTGAGTTGTATGTTTCGGCGGTTCTGGCTTTCGCGGTCGGCGTCACCGCGTGTGGCGGGAGTTCGTCGATGCCGGCCGCTCCGACGGCGCCCAGTAGCCCGATAGCGACGGGGACAGCGGCTGCAACCGGCACGTGGGTCGGCACGGCAGCCGATTCCAGCGGGACCACGATGGGGATGTCCATGGGTTCCATGGGCATGGGGATGCCCGGCGGCTCGATGGGGAACATGACGTGGCAGATCACGCAGACCGGGACCACGTTCACGGGAACCGTCAGTTTCGCCAACTA
>Ga0113563_10002142_pt1 | contig 11742 bp, 9 predicted proteins | sample Mud3Dept3metaG_FD_80117 | JGI IMG/M metagenome (GOLD analysis project Ga0113563, IMG submission 80117) | Freshwater wetland microbial communities from Ohio, USA, analyzing the effect of biotic and abiotic controls - Mud 3 Core 4 Depth 3... | ecosystem: Environmental > Aquatic > Freshwater >...
CGAAGCCAAACAGGTCGCCGAAGATGTCGGCGAAATCCGAGAAGTCTACCGTGAAGTCCTGGGCGCCGCCCGCGCCTTTTACCCCGGCGTGCCCAAAGCGATCATAAGCTGCCCGCCGGTCGGCGTCAGATAGCACCGCGTAGGCTTCGTTGATTTCTTTGAAGCGCTCTTCGGCGTCCGCTTCTTTGTTGACGTCCGGGTGGTACTGGCGCGCCAGCTTGCGAAAGGCGGCTTTCAGGTCGTCATTCGAGGCGCTTTTGGGAACGCCAAGGACTTCGTAATAATCGCGTTGGGTCATAGGCGTTGGAACGTTAGAACGTTTGCACGTTCATCCATTCGATTTAGATCTTGCTTGTCAGAACACGAGCCGTCTGCCACGCTTCGATGTCCTCGAATTTCGCGATTGTGCTCATGCATTTGGCTGTTTGATTGATGCGTCAGCACGTTGGAACGTGTGAACGTTCCAACGTGCTGACGTGCTAACGTTTAAACGTTGCGGAACTCGCCGTCGACAACCTCTTCGCCGCCTGGTCCACCATCGGGACCAGGACCAGAGTCGCCGCCTTCGGCATCGCCACCAGGAGCCGCCTCGCCCGGAGTCCCTTGCTGGTAGGCGGCAGCGCCGATTTGCTGCACCACACGGTAGAGCTCTTCCGTCTCGCGGCGGATCGCCTCGGCGTCATCGCTGTTCATCACGCCGCGCACTTTGGCGACGTGCTCATCCACCTGGGTTTTTACGTCGGCGGGCACTTTGTCAACCAGGTCGCGCAGCGCTTTTTCAGCCGTGTAGACCGCGTTATCGGCGGTGTTGCGGGCTTCAATCAGCTCCTTACGCTTGCGGTCGTCTTCAGCATGTTGCTCGGCGTCCTTGCGCATGCGCTCGACCTCGCTCTCACTCAGTCCGGAAGAGGCTGTGATGGTGATGTGCTGGCTGCGCCCGGTGGCTTTGTCCTGTGCGGTGACCTTGAGGATGCCATTGGTATCAATGTCGAAAGTGACCTCGATCTGGGGAACACCCCGCATAGCGGGTGGGATGCCATCCAGAATGAAGCGCCCCAACGATTTATTATCCGCTGCCATGGGGCGCTCGCCCTGCAGCACGTGGATCTCCACCTGGGGCTGGCTGTCGGTGGCGGTGGAGAAGATCTGGCTCTTGCGGGTGGGGATAGTGGTATTGCGCTCGATCATCGGGCTGGCTACCCCGCCTAATGTCTCGACGGAAAGGGTCAAGGGGGTGACATCCAGCAGCAAGATGTCTTTGACTTCGCCGCCCAGCACGCCTGCCTGGATGGCGGCGCCGATCGCCACTACTTCATCGGGGTTGACACCTTTATGCGGGTCTTTGCCGAACAGCTTGCGTACCGCCTCCTGAACGGCTGGCATGCGCGTCATACCACCTACCAGCACCACCTCGTTGATCTTGGAGGGGTCGAGGTCGGCGTCCTTCAGCGCCTGGCGCACCGGACCGAGCGAGCGCTCGATCAAATCTGCGGTGAGCTGCTCGAGCTTGGCGCGGGTGAGCGGCATCACCAGGTGCTTGGGTCCGCTGGCATCGGCCGTGATGTAGGGCAGGTTGATCTCGGTCTGCATCAGGCTGGAGAGCTCGATCTTGGCTTTCTCGGCCGCCTCTTTTAGACGCTGCAACGACTGGCGGTCGTTGCGCAGATCGATGCCACTCTCCCGCTTGAACTCATCGGCAATGTAATCGATGATGCGCTGGTCGAAGTCGTCGCCGCCCAGGAATGTATCGCCGCTGGTGGATTTCACGTGGAATACGCCGTCGCCCACATCCAGGATGGAGATATCGAATGTGCCGCCGCCCAGGTCGTACACGGCGATGACCTCATCCTTCTTCTTGTCGAGGCCGTAAGCCAGAGACGAGGCGGTTGGCTCGTTGATGATGCGCAGCACTTCCAGACCGGCGATCTTGCCGGCGTCCTTGGTGGCGTTGCGCTGGGCATCGTTGAAGTAAGCTGGGACGGTGATGACCGCCTGGGTAACCGTCTCACCCAGGTAGGCTTCGGCGTCGGCTTTGAGTTTGCTGAGGATCATAGCGCTGACCTCCGGCGGGGAGTATTCGCGGTTATCCAGAACCACGCGGATATCCCCATTAGAGGCCTGGGCGATCTTGTAGGGGACGCGCGAAGTTGCACGCTGCACTTCCGAGTCGTTGTACTTGCGCCCCATGAAGCGCTTGATGGAGAAGATGGTGTTCTCCGGATTCACCACTGACTGGTTGCGCGCCACGCGCCCGATCACCCGCTCGTGATTTTTGTTGAAGGCTACAACCGAGGGGATCAGGCGCTCGCCTTCCGCAGAAGGGATGACGACCGGCTCGCCGCCTTCCATGACGGCCACCACAGAGTTTGTTGTACCCAGGTCGATACCAATGATTTTTCCCATAATGATTCCTCCACTTTTATTGGGCCACGCGTACCTGAGCCGGGCGCAGGACCCGGTCGCCCAGGCGATAGCCTTGTTTGACGACAGCAATGATCCGTCCGCTCTCCACTTCGGGATGCGGCTCATGTGTGATGGCTTCGTGCAGCGTGGGATCGAAGAACTCCCCGGTCGCCTCGATCGGCTTGACCCCTTCTGCCTCCAGGATGGCGTTCAGCTTGCGATAGATCAGCTCCACGCCCTCCGCCCAGGCGGCGCCATCGCCCTCCGCCGGTCTGTTTTTCAATGCCAGCTCCAGGTCATCCACGACTTCCAGGAAGCGGCGGACGGCATTGGCGGTGACATTTTGGGAAACCTGAGCCTGGTCGCGTTCGATGCGCCGTTTGTAATTGGTGTAATCGGCGCGGGCGCGCTGCCACCCATCCAGGTACTCGTTGGCTTTATCCTGCCATGTTTTGAGATCGTTTTTCAAGGTCTCGATATCCTCTTCCGCAGTCAGCTCGACAGGCTCTACTGTGCCTTCTGCCGAAGAATTTTCTGCATTCATTTCAGGGTTGTCTTGTTGGCTGGTTTTATCTTTTGCCATCGTAAAATTTGTTCTCCTGACTACCGATCATCTCAATCCGCATGCAAATCCACCACCAGGTCGCTGAGTAAACCGGCGACATAACGGACGGTGGAGATGGTTGGTCCATACGCCATGCGGATTGGTCCCAACACACACAGCGTGCCCGATGCCAGTCCGGGGACTCCGTAGCGCGCCAGCACCATCGAGAAATCACGCAATTCCTGCCACGTGCCCTCTCCGCCGATCAATACCTGCACGCCTCCGATGGCATCGTTCATGATCGTGCGGGTGAGCAAGTCTTCCAGGAGGGTGCGCTCTTCCAGGATGCGCAAGGCATTGCGCGCCACCTCCATCTCGGCGAACTCGGGCTCAGCCAGCACGTGCGTCAAACCATCCCGGTACACTTCACCACCCAGGATATCCTGAGAGTGGCGCAAGTCTTCCAGCGCCAACCGGGTGATGTCCTTCTCCAGGGCGTCCATCTGGTTGATCATCCCGGCGATGCTATCCGGCGATTTTCCCTGGCACAGGGCGGTGATCCTGGCGGCGGCGGCGCTGAGCTGATCCTGGGTGACCGGCTCAGCCAGGCTCAGCATCTGCTGGCGCACCTCGCCTCCGGAAAGCACCATCACCATCAGCACCTGCCTTCCGTGCGTGCCGATCAGCTCCAGGTGCTTGAAGCGCGCCTGCTCAGCATGCGGCGCGGTGACCAGGGCGGCTGCCTGGGAGTGCTGTGCCAGTACAGAAGCCGCCAGGCGCATCCAGCTGTCCACGTCGTGCCCGGCTTGATAAAACTGGTGGGCTATGGTGCTCTTGGTTGCCTGAGGTAGCTCAGTGTGCCCCATGAGCTGGCGCACGAAATAACGGTAGCCTTCTTCCGTAGGCACCCGACCGGCAGAAGTGTGCGGTTGGCGCAGGTAACCCAGATCGGTCAGCTCCTGCATCTCATTGCGCACTGTCGCCGATGAGAAATCCAGGTTGAAACGCCGCACCAGGTGGGCAGAGCCGACCGGCTGGGCCGATTCGATGTATTCCCGGATCGCCAATGCCAGGATGAGCTTTTGTCGTTCCGTTAGTGATTTCATATGCACTCGTTATTTTAGCACTCTCGTGTCGAGAGTGCTAAAATAACGAGGAGAATCATACCATGCTGTGGAATGAACGTCAAGAAAAGGGGTAGGGAGGGCTAATAATTCTGATAATTGTTTAATAGTTGCGCGATATCCGAGGCAGTGATGGGTCGACTCTGTAGTTTTTTACTTTTCTCGCTTGTGGGTGCGGTCGTGCACCAGGTGCTCTCCCCTGGCATCTACCTGTGCCGTGCCAAGACGTGGTTTTGGGAACCGGCTCTGGATAATCTTCTCTGTTCCGTCCCCACCTGATTCCTTTGCTTTCACCATGATCTCCAGTACGTGGTAAGCCTGCTCGGGGGTAACCTGGGGAGGCTGGCCTTGCTGGATGCACTCTACCAGATGGCGTAATCCAGCCGTCCAAAGCCAGCCTGGATCAGTTTCCTTGTATACCTGCCAGGCACCCACATCGTTCAGCCACAACTCATAGCCTTCAGGGTGCCAGTCATCCCCCAGCAACTGAAGCGTCCCTTTGGTCCCATACAGCTCAAGTGCTGGCGTGCGATATTGCTGCATGGTAAAAGTTGCCGTGACGACTCCGAAAACAGTCTCTCCAAAATCCACCAGTACGTGAGCGTTGTCTTCGATCGTGACGTGCACTGATTCCCCATCAACGTTGCGTTCGGTGATGGCAGTGCCGGTCATGGCTATTACCCGTCGGGCAGGTCCCAACAATCCTGTCAGGCTGGTCAGGTTGTAAGGCGCCAGATCGAACAATGCCCCCCCGTTACTGCGATAGTACCAGGCTCCCCAGGTTGGTCCAGCGTGACCATAGCGCGCCCGAGCGGTCAGCACCCGGCCAATATCGCCGCGTTGTACGCGCTCCCATAGGATCTGGAATGTGGGACTCAGCATCACAAACGGTGCGCAGACCAGGTAGCCAGGGCTGGTTTTGGAAACCTCTAGCAGTTCAGCTGCCTCATCCAGCGTCACACCTAGTGGCTTTTCCACCAACACATGTTTGCCCGCTTGCAATGCTGCCGACGCCAGAGGCGTATGCCCTTCCATAGAAGTCAATATCAACACAGCGTCTACCTGGTCCGATGCCAGCAGATCACGGTAATCAGTGGAGAAATGTGGCACGCCGTAATGTGCACGCATGAAAGCTTCCCGTTCCGGGCGTTTATCGCAGGCCCAGGTGACTTGCACCAGTCCCTCAGCGCGCAATAGCTGGGCATGCGCCAGGTAGGCAGTCATCACATCCCCACAACCAATCACGCCAATACGTACGGGTCGGAACATCTCTCCTCCTAGTATCTTAATCAAGTGAGGCGGCTGGGCTCAGGCTATAAATCGAGGTAGATCCGCTCATCCCTTCATACCTGTCATTGCAATTCCTTCAATGATGCGCTTCTGTGCGGCGAAATAGAAGAGCAGCAGGGGCAGGATGGTTAGTGTTGAGGCTGCCATCACCAGACCGTAATCGGTGCCAAAGCGACCTCGTAGCCGGGCTAAACCGACCGGCAGCGTCCACAGCGAAGGTTGATCCAGGACAATGAAGGGCCAAAGAAAGTCGTTCCAATTCGTGATTAGAGAAAAGATGCCTAATGCCGCAAGAGCTGGTATGCAAAGGGGCAAAATGATGCGGAAAAAGATGGCAAACTCAGTCGCCCCATCCATCCGGGCTGCATCGATCAGATCATTTGGGATCGAATGGATATATTGGCGGATGAGAAATATGCCCAGGGGGGTATACAGCGCCGGAATGATCAAGGCCCAATAGGAGTCGTTCCATTTCAAGTCCACCATCATCTGGTAAAGTGGGATGAGCGGCACGAAGAAGGGGATCATCAGGCCTGCCAGAATAAATAGAAAGATAACATTCTGCCCCCAGAAACGGTACTTGGCGAAAACATACCCTGCCATAGCTGAAGTCAATAAATTTCCGGCCGTCAATATGGTGGAGACAAACACGCTATTGGCAAAATAGCGCCCAAAATTCGCTAATTCGAAGGCATCGATCCAGTGCTTGATGGTGAAGGTCGTGGGCCACCAGGTCACCGGCAAGGTCAGGATCTCACGTTGCTCTTTGAATGATGTTACCACCAGCCAATAAAATGGCAACAGCATACACACTGACCCAATGCCAAGTATCAACCAGACCAGGATGAGGGTGGATTTCTTATTCATCGATAGTCACACAAGTCTGCAGCCAGTTGCCGGCTGACGCCAACGCATCTGATCTAGTATTCCCACTTGGTGCGGTAAAAACGAAACTGCACCAATGTAAACACGAGGATGATAACCAGCAAGATCACGCCCATGGCTGCACCGTATCCCAGGTTTAGCTCGCGAAAGGCCGTCAGCCATTGATATAGCACAATTACCATTGTGGAGTTTGACGGTCCGCCTGGTGGGGACTCGCCGGAAGTGATACCGCTGGATGTCATGATATAAACAGGAGCAAATATTTGTAAGGCGTTAATCATGCTAGTGATAGAAACGAAAGCGAAGGTTGGGCGCAGCAGCGGGAGAGTGATAAAACGGAAGGACTGCCAGCGGTTCGCCCCATCCACCACAGCGGCGTCATAATATGTGCTGTCGATGGTTGAAAGCCCTGCCAGGAACCATACCATGTTTAGCCCAATGCTTTGCCAGGCAGCAAAGAGCACGATGGAAACAAGCGCTTGTTTCGGGTTCAGCAGCCACATCTGCCCTGGAATGCCGAGGGCCTCCAGGATTGTGTTAAAGATCCCCACCCGCGGCTGATACAAGTAGCGCCACACAAACGCGGTGGCAATCACCGAGGTCACTACGGGGAAGAAGTAGATCATGCGGAACAGGTCTTTCAGGCGACCGGCGGCATTCACCAGCAACGCTAGGAACAATCCCCCCCCTGTAACCAGCGGCAGGTACAACAGTGCAAAAGTGAAAGTATTAATCAGTGAGCGAATAAAGAAGGGATCGGTAAAAGCGTGGCGATAGTTCTCAAAGCCTATGAATGCCTGGCGCTCTTGAAAACCCTGCCAGTTTGTGAAGCTCAAGATAAATGTGGCAATGATCGGATAAATCCAAAACAGCAGGTAGGCAACCAATAATGGCACCAGGGTGACGAGCAGCATCCATCCCTTGCCGCCCCAAGTCCAATCTTTCGAGGCCTTGTGAGACATGCGGCGTGCTGGGCTGATGGCTTGCGATTTATCCGGCATCCTGGCTGCCTCTTTGAGATCCTTCTTCGTCCGAAACGGCGCGTTAAGCAAGGTGACGCGCCCATCAATTACGGCTCAATGTACAACTTGAGCGAAGCAATCTCAATCGATGCAGCCGATCGAGATTGCTTCGCGTTCGGTTTATTCGGTCAGGCTCCTGGCGTGTAGTTGCGCTCGGTGAAGTAGCGTTTCTTGGTTGGCAGTACCTTATCCATCTCGACTGTGGCATCATGCAGAGCATCTTTGACCGCCCGCTGCTCGAGGATGACCTGGTCGAACATCGTCCGCCACAACTTTTCGGCTTCGATCGGTCTCTCCCCGAAGCACACGCGGTATTTCATCGTCTCTGCCTGGCTGCGGATGGTAGGGATGGTGGTGATGCGCTCATCGCTTAAGACCTTCTTCGAATCTGGCGAGCATTCCTGAGCAAGCGCCCATTCCACGCTGCGCTCGTCGCTTGCCATCATGTGTTGGATGAAGGCAAAGGCGGCAGCTTTCTGATCATCGGGGTAATTGCTGAAGGCCTGCCAGTTCTCCTCCGGGCTGGCCAGACCATAGGAGGGCTCTGGTTTGCCTGTGAAGGTAGGAAGCACGGCGGTATCAAAGCGTCCTTCCATTTGCGGAAATTCTGGCAGGAAGAAGCCGGTGTTCCAGCCCGAGCCCATGAACATGGCTGCCATGTCGTTGCAGAAGCCACCGTAGCCGGCTGGCAGCTCCAGGCTGTCGATTCCATGTTTGTTATACCAGTCTTGAATGAATTGCAAGGCGACCATCGAAGGCTCTTCTTCCCAAAGCGCCTTGGTGCCGTCCTCGTTATACATCCAGCCGCTTTGTTGATAGATGAGCCCCTGCCAGAGATATTCGTGTTGCCAGTAATCGTTCATGGCGCAGCCCGCCCGGCTTATCTTGCCATTGCTGTCTTTGACGGTCAACTGCTGCGCTAGCTTGATGAAGTCATCCCACTTGGTTGGGATGTCTGACCCTTTTAATCCCTCTTGTTCGAAGATTTCGTTATTGTAATAGATCATGTCCACGAACCACCCACTGGGAAAGCCGCGGATTTTGCCGTTTTCGTCTTTCATAAAGGGTGTGCTCACCCGGTCGTTCCAATCGACAAAGTCGTCCGGGTATGGCTCGATAGCGCCGCCGCGCTGCAGATCATAGCGCCAAAAGTACATCACATCCGAGATCGGTGGTCCATTTTTCGCTGACGAAGCTGCCAGGATCTTGGTTTCCATGTCTGCCCATGGATAAACCAGGTAGTTGATCTTGATATCTGAATTTTCCTGGTCCCAGCTTTCGATGTATTTTTTGACCAGTTCTTCCCGGACCGGGAATTCCCAATCCCAAATGTCCAGGGTGCCTTTGAAGGCAGGTGGACCGCCTGCTTCCGGTGCTGCAGTGGGTGCTGCACCCCCTCCGCAGGAGGCTAAAAGCGCGGCGCCCAATGCAGTACCGCTCAGACGTAAAAATTCACGCCGGCTGATCGGCCTGTTGAGGCCCTTTCTTGTGGGTCGGTTCATTGCATTGCTCCTCTCTTCGGTTTGGTTTGATTTGTTTTTTTTTGGGGGGATGGTCAATTTGGGGTTTCTATCTTCCTTGTAAAGCTGTGACAGTGTTAATGAAAATGGCATACACTTCATTACCCAGCATGGACGGCCAGGGGAGGAAGTGTATTGACGCATACCTTGCCTTGGGTTATACTGGTATAGGCTGATACTATACCAGTATATACGATATTTTTCCGAATGTCTAGGGACAAATGCATTGATTTCGCTCCCCACCGCGACGGGTACTAAAGTTGAATGCATTTTATACGGATATTCTGAGCCAACCTGCTGCTTTGCAGAGGCTTCTTTCTGAATATAACCCCGGATCAGAACGCACGTTGTCGTCTATCCCATGTCCCAACGCGCCGATTCTTACCGGCATGGGTTCTTCTTATCACGCCATGCTGGCAGCCTCCATTTGCTTGCAAAGCCACGGCGTTCGTGCCCAGGCGATGGAAACCACTACGCTATTGTATTACGGTGGTCCAATCCTGGAAGGCTGCCGGGAGGTCATCTACCTCTCTCAGTCGGGAGCCAGCGCCGAGGTAATCCCTTTCATCGACCGTCTGGAGTGCGGGCGCGTGTTCCTGGCAATCACCAACGACCTAGAGAGCCCGCTGGCTAGGCGTGGGGAGCATGTGCTGTCACTGGGCGTGCTAGAGGAGTCTTTGGTTGCATCCAAGACTTACCTGAACAGCCTGGCGCTTCTGTGGCTGCTCGTCCGTCTGTGGACAGGCATGACTGATGGCACCGAGCTAGAGCGCTTGGAGCATGTTGCTGCTTATCTGAAAACTGCCCTGGGACACGAGAAAGCCACAACGTCTGCCTGGCTGGATTTTTTCAAAGACACGCACACCATCATCTGCACCGGTCACGGACCGCACGTTGCTACTGCCCTGCAGGCTGCTCAAACACTGGCAGAGTGGGCAAAGACGCCCGCCCTGGGCATAAGCGCCGGTGCTTTACGCCACGGCTTTGTTGAGGTGGTTGCCCCGGGGGTTGGCGTGATCGTCTTTTCTGGGAGCGGGCCAACACAAGCAGTGTCCCTGCGGTTGGCGCAAGAGCTGGCAAGCTATGGCGCGCGTGCCTTGCTTGTGGAAGACGGTCGGAGCTTTGCTGTCCGGCTTCAGCGCGATGGGTCATCCGCGGTTGATGCAGCCAGGGATCTCACCCTGGAACCCATGCCAGGTGAAAAATTTCAAGTGACGGATGAATTTCTGGCCTTACTGGTGGATATTTTGCCACTGCAGCTTTTCAGCGTGGCACTGGCCCACCAGCGAGGTATCCCGCCAGGCTTCCGTTACCTGGAGAAGGTCGTTCATGACTTGTGACACAGGTCAGGTGGGCGAAAAATGCTCAGTAAACCGACTAATCCGTTATACCGGCAAGTAAAAGAAGAGATTGTCGCCGCCATCCAGCGTGGCGACTTCGCTCCTGGCGACCGGCTGCCCTCCCAGCGTGTGTTGGTGTTGACTTATGGCGCCAGTCATATGACCATCCGCCGGGTGATCGATGAGCTGGCGCGTGAAGGATTGATTTTTGCTATCCCTGGTAAAGGCATCTACGTCCGGACTCAGAAACAAGAAGCTGAAAGCTGCCCGCTGAAGAGCTTTACAGAGGAAATGAAATTACGCGGCATGCGAGCTTCGAGTAAAGTGTTGGAGGCGCAGATTGTGCCTGCCACTACTGTTTTGGCACGCACCCTAGAGGTTGGTGTTGGCATGCCGCTCACCTTGCTGCGCCGGTTGCGCCTGGCAGATGGCATTCCCATGGCGCTGCAAACGAATTACCTGAAAAGTTGGCTCTGCCCTGGCCTGCTGGAGAAAGATCTGGCGAGCCAATCCCTTTACCAAATCCTCCTGCAGGAATATGGGCTATGCCTGGCTACCACCAAGGGATCTGTCGAAGCTATTCTGGCAGATGAAGAACACGCCTCCTTCTTGGGGTTAGAGCTACCAGCCACCCTGCTGGTTACCGAGCAAGTCAGCTTTTTAGATGATGGACAGCCGTTTGAATATGTGCGCACTGCCTATCGAGGCGACCGCTATGGGTATCGTATCTAATCGGGAGTAAAAATTTACGATGACATCTCTCAACTCGCGCCAGCGAATGCAACGTGCTTTCAGCCTGCAGGAAGTCGACCATGTTCCCTGCGCCTTCATGTCCTTCACTGCCCTGCGCAAGCGATTCAATGAAGACCTTTACCAGCTTGCCAGGGCGGAGCTGGAGATGGGCTTGGATAGCTACCTTTTCATCCCCAGTTTGCCGCGTCAGCAGCGCCGCGAGCACCCCGAACTACGCGGATTACCTGTTCGCCCGCACCCATCTGTGCAAATACGCGAGCACAGAGCAGGCGATGTCCTGTACAAAGAATATCTCACCCCTGCTGGCAGCTTGGTTACCAGCGTGCGCTTATCTGAAGATTGGCCTCATGGCGACCATATCCCTTTCATCGATGATTACCAGGTTCCGCGTGCTATCCAGCATCTGATTAATGACCCGCAGGATCTGCCTGCCCTCCAATACATGCTGACCCCTCCCTCCGCTGAAGATACCTCCGCATACCGGTCCGAGACCTTGCGGGCACAGCCCTTTGCAGAGCAACTGGGCATCCCGCTGGTAGGTGGCTGGGGTGTGGGCATGGACATGCTCAACTGGCTGTGTGGCATGCAGGATCTGATGATGGCTACCATCGAGCGCGAAGCGTTTGTCGGCGAGCTGCTCGAGATGATTACTGTCTGGAATATGGCGCGCATGCAGGTCGTCCTGCGCGCCCCCATTGACCTGTACATTAAGCGCGCCTGGTATGAGGGCTGCGATTTTGTCACCCCCGGCTTCTATCAGCGCCAAATCCTGCCGCGGCTCAAACGTGAGGTGGACCTGGCTCACGAGCACGGCGTTAAGTTTGGGTACATCTGCTCCAGCGGGTTGGAACCCATGCTGGA
>Ga0113563_10002143_pt1 | contig 11740 bp, 11 predicted proteins | sample Mud3Dept3metaG_FD_80117 | JGI IMG/M metagenome (GOLD analysis project Ga0113563, IMG submission 80117) | Freshwater wetland microbial communities from Ohio, USA, analyzing the effect of biotic and abiotic controls - Mud 3 Core 4 Depth 3... | ecosystem: Environmental > Aquatic > Freshwater >...
ATAAACAGCCCTCGCCGTAACCATTCGGTCACGGGTGTCAGTTGCTATGAATGGAGGACCGGCGTAAAGGCCAAGAGGCGCCCTGGGGCCTGGGGGCCCGGGCGGAGGCGAACCTCCGTGGCCGGCTATCCGACTCAGATTTCCGCCACAGATTTCCGCCGCGGTTGACAAACCTCTTTGAGGCTGGTACATTCTTTTTCAGGGACGCTCCAATTTGTCCCGGGGAGAAGCGGTCATGCAAGTTAGGAAATTAATGGCCCGGAAACTGGTCACGATCCCGCCGGGGACCAGCATCCTGAAGGCCATAGAAATCATGCGGAAAAATTCCATCCGCCATCTGCCCGTTGTGGATGGGGAAAGATTTATGGGCTTTCTGACCGAAGGCGACCTCCGTCAGGCCTCTCTTCTCTCCATGGTGGATAAAATTTCCATTGAAGATGTCATGATTAAAAATCCGGTGTCGATTTCCCCGGAAGCCGGCGTCGAGGACGCCGCCCGGCTCATTTTCAAACACAAAATCGGGGGGCTCCCGGTCATTCAGGATCATAAGCTCGTAGGGATCCTGACGATCGTGGATATTCTCAAGGCCTTTGTGGAGATGATGGGTCTCCTGAAATCCAGCTCCCGGATCGACGTGGTCCTGGGAAACGAGCCGCGGGCTTTTGAGGACGTTTCCCGGATTTTCAAGGATCAGGGTGCGACCATTGTCAGCGTTGGGATGTCCGGCCATAAAGACCGAAGGAAACGGATCTATTATTTTCGGTGTGAAAGATGCCCGGTGGACGCCATCGCCGAAGCCTTGGAGGAAAAGGGATACCGGGTGGTGTCCGTGACGGAATAGCTCTCAGGAGGACCAGGAATGATCGACGAAAGTACCACGCCCCAGGAGGCTGTGCGTCTGGCCATCGAACGTGAAAAGACCGCCCATGATTTTTACACCAAGGCGGCCAAAATCGCCAAATACCCGGGAACGAGACAGATGTTTGAATTCCTGGCCAAGGAAGAGGCCAAACACCTTACGCTTCTGCAGGCCGAACTGGATAAAGACTACATGCAGGAAATGTAAGCCGGCAGGGGTTGGCCCTGTTTGCCGGATCATTATTATTGGACGGGGATTCCGATTTTGCCCTAACCGCCCTCCTCCGTACCGGGGGAGGGTTTTTCAGTCAAAGCCCGATGGAGGAAAAGGAGAATAGAAATGCCCGCAAACCGTTCGGCGGCCGTGGCCGCTAAAAAGGGACCCGCGCGGAGGGTCCTCTATGTTTCCCTGCCGGATCAGGCGAATCGCATCTGCAGCGGCTGCGAAACCTGCCAGCTCATGTGCTCCCTGGAAAAAACCGGGGCCTTCAACCCGAAGAAGTCCCGGGTGAAAGTGCTCCCCCTCGCGGTGGGAATCACCATCCCGGTTACCTGCCAGCAATGCGAAGACCCGGCCTGCCGGAAAGCCTGCCCCGAAAAAGCCCTTGTGCCCCACCCGAAGCTGAACCTCGTAGTCGTGGACGAGAAGAAGTGCACTGGCTGCCAGGCCTGCGTAGGGGCCTGCCCTTACGGGATCATGGCCTACGACCCGGAGAAGAAAAAAGCCCTGAAGTGCGACCTTTGCGAAGGGAATCCCGCCTGCGTGCAATACTGCCCCAGCAGGGTTTTGGAGCTGGCCGGCCCCCAGCGCAGCGCGGAAATCAATCGCCGCCGTTTCGCTGCGGTCCTGGCCAACGAAGACGCGGCCGCCCGCAACAACGTGGCCGGGGCCGAACAGATCAAGACCCTTCCCCGGACTTTGACCCTGCTCTCCGCCCAGGCGCCTAAGGCGATCGCGGAAGGAGGGAGATGATCATGGCCAGGAAAAAAGGATCTTATTCCGGCAAAATATTGCGCCTCGATCTCTCGTCGGGAAAGGTGGAGAAACAGGACCTGGATCTGGAATTTGCCCACAAATACATCGGCGGCCGGGGCTTTGGGTCCAGGATTCTTTATGACGAAGTACCCCCTGAAGTAGGGGCGCTGGATCCCGCCAACCGTCTGATCTTCACGCCGGGGGCTTTGTTCGGGACGGCCGTTCCCGCCGCCAGCCGGACGACCGCCACCGCCAAATCCCCCACTACGGACATGTTCGGGGACGGCCACTCCTCGGGACATTGGGGTTCCCTTTTGAAATCCGCCGGGTACGATCAGCTCATCATCCATGGCGCGGCCGAAAAACCCGTCTATCTCTGGATTGACAACGACAAGGTGGAGATTCGGGATGCCGGGCATCTTTGGGGCAAGTCCAACATGGAGACGAACGAGGCCCTTCTTGAAGCCCATGGAAGCAGGGAAATCGGGACTCTCTCCATCGGCCCCGCCGGCGAAAAGAAAGTCCGCCTGGCCTGCATCTTTTCCGACGGCATCATGGGCACGTTCGCCCGGACTGGGATCGGCGCCGTCATGGGCTCGAAGAACCTGAAAGCCGTGGCCACCCGCGGCACAGGAGATGTGGGGATCGCCGACATCGCCGCTTTCAAGAAGGCCTACCAGGACTACCTGCAGGTCATCTCTGTCGACCCGTATGTTCCTCCGGCCACCAAGTACGGCACCTGCCGGTTCATGTACCACCGGGTGAAATTCGGGATTCACGGGGCCAAGAACTGGCGTTTGGGGGACTTCGACTGGAAACCCCTGGACCCGGAAGTTTTTCGCGGCGATTACCAGGTCAAGGCCAGCGCCTGCCCCATGTGCCCGGTCCGTTGCCGTCGCGAATACCGGATCCCCGCGGGAAAGTACGCGGGAACCGTCACCAAGCTGGAGTGGGAAACCATCGCCCGCTGCCTGACCTGCGGCGTGAACGATCCGGAAGCGGTGATTTATTTCAGCCACCTGTGCAACCAGTACGGGCTGGACGTGGAAGGCATGGGCGATACCATCGCCTTTGCCATGGAATGCTTCGAAAAGGGGTTGATCTCCGAAAAGGAAACCGAAGGCTTAAACCTTGCATTCGGCAACTCCGACGCCCTCATGGAGATTACCCGCAGAATCGCCTACCGCGAAGGCCTTGGGGATCTTCTCGCCGAGGGAACGCTCCGCGCCGCCCGGGCCATCGGCAAGGGGGCGGAGAAATATGCCATGCAGGTAAAAGGTTCCGAAATGTCTGCCGGAGACCCGCGGGGTATGCCCGTCCGCGCCGTCTCTTATGCCACCAGCACCCGCGGCTCCGACCATCTTCGCTCCAATCCCTACGTGGAGGAGCTGATCACGCCCGAAGAAGGGCTTCAGCATTTCGGCAGCAGGGAAGCGGCCGACATTTTCCAGGGCATCAAGGGGAAAGGGAAGCTGCTCGCCTGGAGCGAGAACTTCGTCACCATCGGGGACCTTCTCGGGCTCTGCAAATTCGCCTACTACCGTTCCGCAACCTTCGGCTACCTCCGCCGCAAGGGCGTGGAGCTGGCGACGCGGTTTTACAACGCCTGCAACGGGACCCGGCTCTCCGAGGAAGAAATGCTGCAGGCGGGCGAGCGGGCCTTCAACCTGGAAAAGGCCTTCAATGTGCGCGAAGGCGCGGGGAGGGAAAAGGACCTCATTCCCGAACGTTTCTTCAAGGAAGCCCTGGCCGGCGGCGGTCCCAGCAACGGGGCCGTGGTGGACCGGGAGAAGTTCGACCTGATTCTCGATGAATACTACGCCAGCCGGGGCTGGAATGAAAAGACCGGCCTCCCGAAGAAAGAAACCTTAGAAAAGCTCGGTTTGGGCGATATCGCCGCAGACCTGGGAAGACGGAAGCGCTTAGGATAAAAAAAGCTTCGCAAATGCATCGTAAGGGCGAGCGGACGCTCGCCCGAAAATGGGCGTCCGGCCGGACGTCCCTACAAACGAAACCTCGGCTTGAAAGGCGATATCACGCGGACGCGCACAGATTATCCTAAGGCCTGGCCATGATCGTTCGTTTGAAGCTTTTCTCCCCTCTCTCCGACGCCGCCGGGGCGAGCGAACTTAGGCTCGCCCTGGAGGAGCCGGCCACGCTGCAAACCGTCATCGAAACCCTCGTCTTCCGCTTCGGCGAAAAAATGAGGCGGCATTTATACGACCTCGACAACCGAATCATCCCTTCCTGGGCGGTTTTCCTGAACCACGAAATCATCCCCTTGAACCGGCCCGATGCTCTCCGAACAAAGATCGCCGCCGGAGACGAGTTGTCGTTCATCCTCAACATCGCCGGAGGCTGATATGAGCGAAGTTAAAATCCCTTACGGGGAAAAGCAGCTTTCTTTTGAAATTCCCCGGAAAAACCTGGCTCTCGTTTTCGACCCCCCTTTCCCCTCCCCGCTCAGGGACCTTCCGGGCAAGATCACGCAAGCTCTGGAATCGCCCGTCTCCGGGCCTTCCTTTTCAAGACAGCTGGGGAAAAGGGGAAAGGTCGTTATCCTCATTGACAACTTCGCCCGCCTGACCCCGGCCGGGCAGATTCTGCCGCCGGTCCTTAAAACCATCGAGAAAGCGGGGGCCCACGCGGAAATCCTCGTGGCCAGCGGCGGTCTCAGGGAAATGAACGAGGCGGAGTTGAAAAGGAAGCTCGGCGATGAAATCCTGCAAAGCGGCCTCCCGATCACTCAGAGCCGGTGCAAAGATTCCTGGGATTTCGAATTCATCGGGTTGACGACTCTGGGGACCCCCCTCAACGTTCACCGCAAGCTCCTCCAGGCGGATCTTTCCCTTGCCGTAACCATGACCCAGGCCACCCTCTGGGGTTACGGCGGAGGCGGGTCCATGGTTCTCCCCGGGGTCTCCTCTTACGAGACCATCGAGTGGAACCACCGCTTGACCACCGGCCGTTTCTCGGGCCTCGGGTACGAGCCGCCCCGCAACACCATGCGGCAGGATATCGAGGAGGCAGCCCGCCTTTCCGGGCTTTGCATGTCCCTGCTCGTTGTTCTTAGCCCGGATCTGCAGATCATCGAAGTCACAGCCGGCGAGACCATCGCCGCCCACCGAGCCTCGGTGAAAAAATACGATCGCCGCTACACGGTGGATAAGACCTTAATCCCCCGGGGAGGTTTTGACGTCGCGATCAGCGGTTCCTTCCCGGGCGATCGTTTCTTCGCCCACTCCTGCTGGGCGGCGGCAAACTTAGATTTCTTCACGAAGGACGGAGGAACCATCATTTTGGCGACGCCCGCCCCTGGCGGCCTGGCTCATTACGCCTACGCCAAGGATTACATGCCGCCTGACCGGGAATCCTTTCGCCGTCTTTTCGACGATATGTTCCACGGCAAACAGCCTTTCTGGCACGCCTGCCTCTGGCTCCCGGTCCTGCAGACGCTTCAAAAAAAGGAAATCATCGTGGTTACAGAGGAGAAAAACCTCCCGGCCTTCAAGCAGGTGAAGCTCCCGGCAGTCCCGCGGATGGAAGAAGCGCTGCGGCTGGCCCTGAAAAGGCAGGGGCCGAAGGCCAAGGTAGGAGTTTTCCCTTATGGAAAGTGGGTTTTGCCCAAGGGGCTCAACTCGAGGATTTGACCGCAGAGAACGCAGAGGTTTAATGAATTTGAAAGAAAGGGAGGCCCAAAAAATGGGACCTCCCTTTTTCTTCATGCCAAAGTGCCTTTCGCTCGATATGAATCCGGCGTCTTTACTGTTTCTTCGTGGAGGATGCCGGGGTTTTGGAGGACAAACCGGATTCTTTCGCCTCCGGTTCTCTGATTGTCTGGGGTTTTTTACCGGACGCGTCTCCGTACAAAATTTCCTGCAGTTCCTGGATCAGGCGCTTGTCCTGCTTGGCTGGGGGTTTGGCCAGTTCCTGGGCGAGCATCTCTTCCCCTAACTGATTCACATCCTTCACCGGTTCGCTGGATTTCCTTTTGGGAACCATCGTTTCTCTCGCCTTTTCTTCATTGACCGCTCCCCCGCTTTTCACCATCCCCGAAGGATTGTCGGTAAAAACGATGTTCCCATCCTTGTCTTTATATTTATAAATCTGCGCGAAGCAGTCCGACCCGCAGAAAAAAATAAAAACCGCCGCGAAAACCCAAAAGGCCATGATCCACCTCCCGCTTCCTTTTTACCAAATATCAGGATCGGCATTTTTTGAATTTTCTTTAATTTTTTCGTGGGGATTGGCGGTTTCTTTGAACTTACGATCCGGCAGAGTCTCGGGGTAAGGCGCTCGGGAGAGGAAAATCAACGAGGGGGAGGCGGAATCAACAGTTCCGCCTCCCCTTATGGGTTTTATTTCTTGTACATTCCCAACTGGGTCACAATCTTCTTGAGCTCTTCGGATTCTTTACGGACTGCCTTTTCGCAATCGGAGGAGTTCAGGTACGTTGTCGCCATGTCATATTTTTTCAAGACTTCCTGATATTCGGGGTCATCCAGCGATTTCTTAAATGCATCCTGAATCTTCTGCACGATCGGCTGCGGCAGGGCTTTCGGCCCCATGATCTCCAGGGGAGACGGGAAGACCATGTCGATCCCCAATTCCTTCAGGGTGGGAACATCGGGATACCGGGCGGACCGCGCCGCCGTGTAAACTACCAGCAGGCGGAATTTACCCGCATCCACAAGAGGACCCCAGCTCGTGGAGTCGGAAACCGAATCCACGTGGCCGCCCAGCAAAGCGGAGTTGCACTCCGCGCCCCCCTTGTAGGGCACATGGGTCATCTTCATCCCGGTCAGGAAAGAAATCTGTTCCATGGCCAGGTGCGGTCCCGTCCCAACGCCCGTGGTTCCATAGCTCACCTTGTCCGGGTTGGCCTTTACGTGCTTCACAAAGTCCTGAAAAGTCTTCCAGGGCGAATCCGCTTTCACGACAAATCCGTAAAGATAGCCGGTGTACCGCATGATGTGATTCACGTCGTCAATGGGGTTGAAATTGCATTTGCCCATGTGCCAGGAAATCGTTACGGTCGTGCTGGCCATGATCCCGACCGTATAGCCGTCCGCCGGTTTGGCAATGACTAAATTGGGTCCTACGGTCCCGCCTCCCCCTCCCTTGTTCTCCACGATGACGGGCTGGTTGAAATACTTCTTGGCCGCCGCCGCCAGCACCCGGCCCGTAATATCCGTAGACCCTCCGGCCGGATAAGGCACAACCAAGGTGATCGGCTTGGTAGGAAATTCCGCCGCCAACGCGGGAAATCCTCCGGGGAGACAAAAACAAAGAAGCCCTGTCAATCCAAGAATCCGAATTAAGGTTCGGGACATTTTCTCTCCTTTCAAAATCCGTTCTCGGTTCCCTGCGCCTTCTACCGTTTCGAAGATTTTTTTGCCTTGGTCTGTTTTTGAACCGGCTTCTGGGGTTGAACTTCCTGGATCTGGGCGGCCGGCTGCGCCGGGGCGTCGAAGAGCTTCATCTTCAGCTCGATGTTGTCCTGGATCCAGTGCTCGTCCCACCACTCGATGGGGTTGATGAAGACGCCTTGGATCATCATGGCATAGTGCAGGTGGTCTCCGCCGGCCATCCCGGTCATGCCGCTGCGCCCGATGACCTCGCCCCGCTTGACTTCCTTCTTCGTCTCCGTCTCGATGCGGCTCAGGTGGGAATACATGCTGAACAACCCGCAGCCGTGATCGATCACCACCGTTTCCCCATAAATGCCCAGCGGCCCGGCATAGGCGACCCTTCCCGAATTGGCCGCCGGCACCGGGCTCTGCCCCAGGGAAGCCAGGTCCACCCCGAGATGCGTCTGGCGGTCGATTTGCTTGCCGTTGTAAAAGTACGTGCGGTCCTGGGCGTAAGAGGCCATCGGCTTGGCGTTCGGCAACCGCAGGAAGGTTCCCGACCAGAGCGGCTGGGGGACCGTCTCCTGGCAGATTTTTTTGACCTGCTGGTGATCGATCTCCCGCTGTTTCTGATTCAGATAGAGGAAAATCTCGACCGGGGAGCCTTTCAAATTGGGATCCCGCTCGGTGAAATAAGGAAGGATGTTCTTCAAGAACCCGTCAGAAACCTGGATCTCGTCCTTTCTGAAGGCCTTGGCCTTGATGATCGGCCGAAAGCCGGCCTTGACCCGGTTTCCGGGGTGATCTTCTGCCGCCACGGAAAACGACACGTCCCGCGGGGAGTCATGGGGAAGGGCGAAATAGGCCAGGTACCGATCCTTGCCGATCGAAAGGCCGGGGAAGAAGAGTTCTCCCACCTGCACCCCGCTCTTGGCAAGTTCTTTGGAGGCGGTGTACGTGACCAACCCTGCTCCTCCCACGTTCACGTAGTGCTGCGCCCCGAGAACACTCACCTGGGGAGGTTTGGTGTCGATCACCACCGGTTTTTCTAGGGAGACCTGGTTACCCTGGTTCCAGGAGTAATCCCAGGCCGTGATGCGGATCTGCGCCTCTCCATCCTTCAATCCCTTGGGAAGCGGCAGCATGGAGACGGTCTTCTCAACTGCCGGCGTCCCCTTGGGGAATTTTTCGGAAAGGATGGAAATCGCCCTGCCTTCCTGGACGATATCCAATTTGACTTCGGCGACCCCGCTCTTCGGGTCCTCCACCCGAAAAGAAAGCTTCTGGGTAATGTAGCGGGACTCGGAGGCAACCTTGATTACCGGCTTTTCCCCTTCGAATTTCACCAGGAAAATATACCCCCCCGCTCCTACCAGGATCGCGGCCAATCCAAAGATCATGATCCACAAAACTCTCTTCATAAAAATTTCCTTCCTGAAAAATATATGGACATCCGTTTAAAGGCAAATCGATGCGGGAGATCGCATCAAAGGCTTTTCATACCGAAATGAGGCGGATATAATAATATTCCATAGGCGCTCTGGGGTGTCAAGATTTGATAAATTCTTGGCTCCCTTTCCAAATATAAGAAACTCTATAGTTTCTAAGATCCTATCGGGGCGGGAGGCCCGCATCGCGCTTCGCGAAATCAAAAGGTGACGGTCTTTAACCGGGACCGGGCGGAGGCCGCAGGCTTTTCGTCTCTCTTTGCGGAAAGCTTGCGGGTTTCTTCTGAGAAAGCTGAAATCCAGGCCGGTGCTTCCGCGAACCGCGCCGCCACCTCCGCGCCCAGTCCAAGTTTTCGCCTCAAAAAAACAAATGCTGAAGGTGAGGCGATTTTATAAATTCGGAGGTCCGGATGAAAATTGATCTTTCCAAAATAATGACCCTGGGGAGCGGGTTGCTCAGACCCGAAGGGGTCATGGCCGCGGATGACGGGACCGTTTATGCCTCCGATGGAAGGGGCTGCTGTTCCCGAACTTCCCAAGGCGGGCAAACAATCTTCTTCGGCGATTTGGGCGGGATACCGAACGGGATTTGCCTCGACAAAGAAGGCAACTGCGTCGTCGCCAATATCGGCAGCGGCCGGCTCCAGTCCTTATCTCCTCAAGGAACCCCCAAAGTTCTTATGACCGAGGCGGACGGGAAACGGATGTCCACTCCAAACTTCCCGTTCATCGACTCCCGGGACCGAATCTGGGTCTCCAACTCCACCGCCCATGAGGAGCTGAACGACGCCCTCCAGAGAGTCATCCCGGACGGCTGCGTGGTTCTTATCCGGGGCGGGGAGCCGCACATCGTAGCCGAGGGAATCTGCTTTGCGAACGGCTTGACCCTCGACGCCGCCGAAAAAAATCTTTACGTCGCGGAGACCATGAAAAGGAGAATTCTGCGCTATGCCGTCTGCGGAGACGGCTCCTTATCCGGCCCCGAAGTCTACGGGCCGGCTTTCCTCGGCCGGTTGGGCTTTCCCGACGGAATCGCCTTCGACGAGGCGGGAAATCTGTGGATCACTTTTCCCATGGGGAATGCCGTCGGGTACCTCACCCCTCGGCAGGAACTGGTCATGGCCATAGAAGACCCGGAAGGTCTGGTTCTGAGGCGCCCGAGCAACATCTGCTTCGGGTGGGAGGGAAGGAAGACGGCTTTCATCGGCAGCCTGGAGGGCACGAACATTCCTTATTTTCGAACCCCTTGGCCGGGCCTGAGGCTCATCCACCAAACCTGATAGCCCCAAACCATTGCGGAGGTTCCCTTATTGCCTTGGGCGCTACGCTCTGACCGTTATAATACGTGATGCGTAAAAAGTCGGCAAACCGATAGGTTCGTAAAAAGCTCCGGATGCAAGGCGCGCAAAAACGGAGGAGTGAGGCGCACTTAGGGGTGCGCCGCAGCGACGAGGTTGCAGCGCAATCCCTCTCCGAGCGGGACAGATGGACTTTTTACGAGACCATCATAAGCGATTTCCCATATTAGGGAGGACTCCGTGCTCGCTGTACCCGCCTTGCGCCTGCAAGTTTTAAATGACGTCCCGGTTAATCCGCGGGGCGACTATGTTCTTTACTGGATGATCGCTAACCGGCGGACGACCTGGAATTTCTCCCTGGATGAAGCTATTTCCTGGGCGGAAAAATTGAACAGGCCGCTCTTGGTGCTGGAAGCTCTGCGATCCGCATATCCCTGGGCAAGCGACCGCCTGCATAAATTCATCATCGATGGTATGGCGGACAACGCCGATAACCTTCGGAGGTCTGGGATCACTTACTATCCCTATTTGGAGCGGAAGCCAGGAGAAGGCCGGGGTCTTCTCGAGACCCTGGCCCGCAAGGCCTGCCTGGTGGTCACGGACTCCTTCCCCGATTTTTTCCTTCCGCGCATGGTCGCGGCGGCGGCCCGCAAAATCATGGTCCGACTCATTGCGGTTGATTCCAACGGCCTCTTGCCTCTGCGGGCTTCCGATCGCCCCTACCCAACGGCCTATGCGTTTCGCCGCATCATCCAAAAGAACATCGGCGCTCACTTGTCCGCCTTTCCCGAGCCGGAACCTTTTTCCCGAATTCATCTGCCCCTGCTGAAAGCGGTTCCTGCCCCCGCTGCCGAGAAATGGCCGCCTTTGCCTGTGGCAACCCTCAAATCGCCCGCATCTTTTATCTCCGCCTTGCCGATCGACCACGGCGTCAAGGCGGCTGAGGAAAAGGGGGGGAGCCAAGCGGCTCAGGCCAGATGGAATCGTTTCCTAAAAAAAGGGCTGTCCCATTATTTCGAATATCGCAACGAACCCGAAACCGAGGGAACCAGCGGACTTTCTCCCTACCTCCACTTCGGGCACCTATCGGCCCATCAGATTTTTAAAGAACTGATGGACCGTGAGGGTTGGTCAGCTTCGAACCTTCCGCAAAAGGCCACCGGCTCCCGCGGCTGGTGGGGCGTGAGCCAAGGGGCGGAGATGTTTTTGGACCAGCTGATCACCTGGAGGGAGCTGGGTTACAATATGTGCGCCTTCCGCGAGGATTACGATCGCTACGAATCCCTTCCTCCCTGGGCCCAGAAAACCCTTGCGGACCACGCCGCGGACCGAAGACCTTACGGTTATCGTTTGGAGCAATTCGAGTCAGGGAAAACCCACGATCCCTTATGGAACGCCGCCCAGGGACAGCTTTTACGGGAAGGATGCCTTCACAATTATCTGCGGATGATCTGGGGAAAGAAGATTCTGGAATGGTCGGAGACCCCGCAGGAGGCGCTTAAAATCATGATCGAATTGAACAACAAATACGCCCTGGACGGCCGGGACCCCAATTCCTACAGCGGGATCTTCTGGGTCCTCGGCCGCTATGACCGCCCCTGGGGCCCCGAACGTCCCATTTTTGGAAAAATCAGATATATGAGTTCGGAAAACACGGCCCGAAAAATCAGAGTCAGGGATTTCATCCGAAAATACGCTCCTTGAAAATGGATGAAAACATCGGGATCAAAAAAGGAGGGTCTTCGCTTCATGATCGATCAAGAGCGACTAACGAAACAGTTCCTGGATTTCGTGCGGGTTGACTCTCCA
>Ga0113563_10002144_pt1 | contig 11735 bp, 8 predicted proteins | sample Mud3Dept3metaG_FD_80117 | JGI IMG/M metagenome (GOLD analysis project Ga0113563, IMG submission 80117) | Freshwater wetland microbial communities from Ohio, USA, analyzing the effect of biotic and abiotic controls - Mud 3 Core 4 Depth 3... | ecosystem: Environmental > Aquatic > Freshwater >...
GCGCCGTACAGGCCGAGCACCGGCGCCTTGATGCGGCCGACGACCTCGATCGCGCCCTTGTCGCCCGGATAGCGGCCAGTCGCGACGTTGCCGTACCAGGCCACACCGGCCGCCAGCCACGGATTGTGCGCGGCGTACATCCAGACGATGCGGCCACCCCAGCAGAAACCGGTGATACCCAACTTGCCGCCCCCGCCATGTTTCGCCGCCCAGGCGGCGGTCGCATCGAGATCGGCCATGACCTGTGCATCCGGCACCTTCGACACCACGTTGGCGAGGATGTCCGGCACGCTCATGCTGGAGACGTCACCCTGGCGCGCATACAGTTCCGGCGCGATGGCCAGATAGCCCAGCTTCGCCAGCCGCCGCGTGACGTCCTTGATGTGCTCATGCACGCCGAAGATTTCCTGCACGACCAGCACCGTCGGCAGCCCGGTCTTGCCCGCCGGCTGCGCGCGGTAGGCCGGGATGAAGCCTTCGCCGTCCCGGCTCGGGATCTTCACTTCTCCGGCCGTCAGGCCCTGCGTGTCAGTCGTGATCATCGTTTTGGCCTGTACCGGCAGCACCGCCGTGGCGAAGCCTGCGCCGAGCGTGGTCTTCACGAAGCCACGCCGGCCAAGCCGCAGCGGCGGCTGCAGGCTATCGAGTTCCGACCTTGCATCGTAGGTCGTCGAGTCGGAATGTTCCACTTCTTGCTTTCTCCTGTGCAAAGGGCCGCGAGGTTATCGACGTGACGGCAACATAGAATGCGGACAAACCCGGGCGCAAGGCGCGCATGGCACATGCAGCCGAGCCGCATTGCCTCTGATGCCGGGATTCACGGAGGAGTTCCCTATGCAACGCCACGGACGCCACGTCGCAACCTGGATCGCCCTGCTGGCTGTGGCCGGGTGCGCCGCAACGTCTCCGAGCACCTCAGAGCGGCTCGCAAACACCGCGTGGGTCGCCGAGACCATCGACGGCACGCCGGCAACCGCAGCCCGCAGCACGCTGCGCTTCTTCGACCGCCAGTTCGCCGGCGGCTCGCTCGGCTGCAATCCGTACTCGACGACCTACTTCGCCGATGCTGACGGCCTGCGCTTCGGCGGCATCGCGCCGACGAGCAACACGTGTCCCGCCGCGGTGATGGAGCAGGAGGCGAAGTTCAGTGCGGCGCTACAGGCGACACGAATTGCGCGCCACGAGGCCGACGCAGCCCTGCTGCTGATGGATGCCGACGGAAAGCCAAGGGTAAAGCTGGCGCCGTTAAAGCCGTAGCAGGAATCACGCACTCAGCGAGCACGCGTGTGGCCTTGCAGGCGCGTCCACTGCCCTGAGGACTGGCTGGCTTCCAGCTATCAGCCAGCGTTCGCGGACGCTGCGATGAAATCAGGACGCTTGTCGTCGCGTGGGCGCCAACAATCTGAATCTATTCGCTGAAATCATTCCACGTTCTGCCGACGAAACCACGCAGTCAGCCGTCCGCGCGCGACTGCGGGGCAGCGTCGCTCGTTACGAGCGACCGCTCGAACCAGGGGCGGTTGCCGACGACTGGGATACGAACCAGTGACCCTGCTCGACACCCACGCGCTGGCGTAGTGGATGGCGGCCGTTCGACGCTTCATCGCGACGGCTGCGCGATGAGGCAGCCTCCCACTGTTCTTGCCGCCCGATCAGTGCATCGCAGACCTTCGCGCTCCTTCAGCAGTTCAGGTCGAACCGAACGCCGCCGACATCGCAACGCTGGCCGTCTACTTCGACGGGGCCATGCAGGGCTATTCCGCCGATCGCATCATTGCGACGACGGCTCGCGTGCACCGCGCTCGCATGGTTGCGGCGGACCAAAGGCCGCGCTGACTGCGGGAAGTGGTGACGTTCCAGTCTTGGGGGCGTTCGCGCAGCGCGCGACCCATACCGGAGCATGTTCACGTGCATCGGCGAAGCCGACGCTTACAGCTGGGACGCCTAACCTATGCCGAGCGCACGAGCGCGCCCAAGCGCGAGTGCATAGACGTGACGGATAGTCGGCACCGGGATCCGTGCCATGTCTGCAAGCTCGATGACGCTGCCGACGATCGCTGCAAGCTCCAGCGGCCGCCGCTGCTCCAGGTCCTGCAGCATCGAGATCTTCGCCGCTCCCAGTTGCCGCGCGATGTCGATGCGCTGGTCGGGCGTCATCGGCATGCGGTAGCCGAAGTGCTCGGACACCGCCATTCCCTCAAGCATCATCGCCCGGATCACCCCGAGCACGTCCTCGTCGGCGATGATCTGGTTCATCAGGTAACCGGTCAACGCCGCCACCGGATTGAACGAGAGGTTGCCGAGCAATTTGATCCACACGTCGAGCCGGATATCGCGCGAGCGCTCGGTGGCGAAGCCTGCCGCATCGAGCGCGTCGGCCACGCGCACGAGGCGCGCCGACAGCGAGCGATCCGGCTCGCCGAGGATCAGACGGCGGCCGCCGGTGTGGTGCACTTCGCCAGGCGCGCGCACTTCGGCGGCAATGTGGACGACGCACCCGAGGATGTGACTCGGATCGAGTGCAGCAAACATCGAGCCGGCGGGATCGAGCGACCGCAACGTCGTGCCCTCGAGCGCGCTGCCTTCGGCATGGAAGTACCACCAGGGCAGACCGTTGATGGCCGGCACGACCGTCGTGGTCGGCCCCACGAGCGCTGCCGTCCCGGGGAGCAGCGCCGCAATGGCGTGCGCCTTGAGCCCGATGATGACCAGGTCCTGCACGCCGAACTCGGCCGGCTCTGCGCTCGCGCGCAGCCGGTAGACGCCGCTCGCGCCACCGACGTGATCGACAAGCCTCAGGCCCTCGCGCTGGATCGCGTCCAGGTGCGCGCCGCGCGCGATCAGGACGACCTCGTGGCCGCTGGCGGCGAGCTTGGCTCCGAGGGCAGCGCCGATCGAACCGGCGCCAACGATGGCAACGCGCAACTCTGTCCTGCCTAGGCGCGAAACGCCTCTTCGATGCGGCGCTTGTCCCAGCCGGGCACCAGCATCTCGACAAACGAGTACACGAAGCCGCGCAGGTAGGTGCCTTCCTTGACGGCCAGCCGCGTCACGTTGCGGCCGAACAGGTGCCCACAAGGCAGCATCACCAGATTGTCGCGGCGCGCGTCCACCGCGACCCCGGCGACGATGCCCACCCCCATGCCGATCTGCACGTAGGTCTTGATGACATCGGCATCGATCGCCTCGAGCACGATCGAAGGCTCGATGCCCGCCTGGGCAAAGGCATCGTCGATCTTGCCGCGACCGGCAAACTGATGCTCGTAGGTCACGATCGGGTGACGGGCCAGATCCTTCAGCGTCAGCTTGCCGGGCGAGGTCGCGAACTTCGCGAGCGCATGATCGGGCTTGACGATGGCCACATGCTGCCAGTCGTACACCGGGATCGACAGCAGGCCCGGAGCGTCGGCCAGCGACTCGGTCGCCACGCCGAGGTCGGCCTGGCCATGCACCAGCATCGAGGCGATCTGCGGCGGATTCGCCTGCAAGAGCTTGAGCCGTACCTGCGGGAACTTCAGGGCGAACTGCTGGATCACCTGCGGCAGCACGTAACGCGCCTGCGTGTGCGTCGTGGCGACCCGCAGCGTTCCTTCGGGACTGCCGGCATAGTCGCGCGCGAGCTTCTTCAGGTTGTCGACCTCAAGCATGATGCGCTCGGCCGCCTCCAGCACCACCTGGCCCGGCGCCGTCAGGCCCTTCACGCGCTTGCCATGCCGCGCGAGGATCGGAACACCGAGCTCCTGCTCGAGCTCGATGATGGCTTTGGACACGCCGGGCTGCGACGTGTGCAGCGCGCGCGCGGCCTCGGTCAGGCTGAACTTGTGGCGTGCCGCTTCCCGCAGGAAACGGAACTGCTGCAGGTTCATAAACAACCCCGTAATATGAGGGGCAGATTTTATATCGCTTCCTTATATGCGACGAGGCCGGCAGTCGAATGCCTTCCTTGATCTACCTCCTCTGGCTCGCTGTCGCAACGCGATGCGAACCAAGTGCACTGCCTATAATTTCCGCTCGCTTCCGCGTCGTCGTGAACGTACCCGACACGGCTGAAGCGTCCAACCCGGGGCAACGATGAAACTGGACAAGGCGCAACTGCTGCTCGACGAGCAGCCCATCTCGATTGACGTACTGCTCGAGAAATACGCCAAGGGGGACGAGAAGACCGTTGACGAAGTGCGCCGGCGCGTCGCGCACGGGCTCGCACAGGTCGAGAAGCCGGAAATTCGCGAAGCGTGGGAGCGACGCTTCTACGACGCCATGGTCGATGGCTTCATTCCGGGCGGCCGCGTCAATTCGGCCGCCGGAACCGGCATTGCGGCCACGCTGATCAACTGTTTCGTGCAGCCGGTCGGCGACGCGATCAGCGGCCGCAAGAACGGCGTACCGTCGATTTACCTCGCGCTGAACCAGGCCGCGGAAACGATGCGGCGCGGCGGCGGCGTCGGCTATGACTTCTCGCCGATCCGGCCCAAGGGCGCGCTGGTGCACGGCACGCACTCGCGCGCCAGCGGCCCGATCTCCTACATGCGGGTGTTCGACAAGAGCTGCGAAACGCTCGAATCCGCCGGCGCACGGCGCGGCGCGCAGATGGGGATGATGCGCTGCGACCATCCCGACATCGAGGAATTCATCCACGCCAAGCGCGACGGCTCGCTCGCCAACTTCAACATGTCGGTGGCGGTGACCGACGAATTCATGCGTGCGGTCGACACGGACGGCACCATCGAGCTCTGGCATGCCGCCGAGCCCTTCGACAAGTCCGAAGCCTGCCAGCGGGCCGACGGCAGCTGGGTCTATCGCAAGGCGCGCGCGCGTGATCTCTTCGACCAGATCATGCAGTCGACCTACAGCCACGCCGAGCCGGGCGTCATCTTCGTCGACCGCGTCAACGCCGACAACAACCTGTCCTACTGCGAGACGATCGCGGCGACCAACCCGTGTGGCGAACAACCGCTTCCGCCCTACGGCTGCTGCTGCCTCGGCTCCATCAACCTGACACGCTTCGTCGTCGATCCGTTCGGCGAACGGGCCGCGTTTGACTGGGAGCGCTTCCGCAGCGTGACCAAGGTCTCGGTACGCGCGCTCGACAATGTGCTGGATGTCACGTTGTGGCCGCTGGAGGAACAGGCGCAGGAGGCAGCGAACAAGCGACGCATCGGGCTCGGCTTCACCGGGCTCGGCAATACGCTGACGATGCTGGGCTTGCGCTACGACAGCGAGGCGGCGCGCACGCTGGCCGCTGACATCTCGCGCACGATGCGCGACGCGGCCTACGAGGCATCGGTGGAGAACGCCCGGGAGAAGGGCGCCTTCCCGCTCTTCGACGCCGACAAGTTCATGGCGGAGCCCCACTGCGCTTCGCGCGTGCCCGACAAGCTGAAATCCGAGATCCGCGCCCACGGCATCCGCAATTCGCACCTGCTGTCGATCGCGCCCACCGGCACCATTTCGCTGGCCTTCGCCGGCAACGCCTCGGGCGGCATCGAGCCGACCTTCTCGTGGACCTATATCCGCAAGAAGCGCATGCCTGATGGCAGCAAGCAGGAGTACATCGTCGAGGACTACGCGTACCGGCTCTTCAAGCGCATGGGCGGCGACGAGAACCAGCTGCCGGCCGGGTTCGTTAGTGCGCTGGAGATGAGCGCGCGCGACCACATGAAGATGATCGCGGCGGTGCAGCCGTATGTGGACGCCGCGATCAGCAAGACGGTCAACGTGCCGGAAGACTATCCGTTCGAGGAATTCAAGAACCTTTACCTGGAGGCGTGGAAGAGTGGGCTGAAAGGCATCACGACCTACCGTCCCAACAACGTCATCGGCTCGGTGCTGGAGATCGTGAAGGAGCCGGCGACCTCGCACAGCGTGTCGCCGCAGGATCTCAAGGACGACCCCGATCGTCGCGTGCGCCTCGACTCCACGCCGCAGCCGGCGCTGGCCAGCCTGAAGTGGCCCGGCCGGCCCGATCTCGCCGAGGGCAACCTCGCGTGGACCTACATGGTCGAGATTCCGGAACGCAAGGAAGCATTTGCCATCTTCATCGGTCAGGTCGGCGATCCGCCGGCGCCGTTCGAAGTCTGGGTCAACGGAGCGGAGCAGCCGCGCGGACTCGGCGCGATTGCGAAAGCGCTGTCGATGGACATGCGCAGCGAGGACCGCGCGTGGCTCAAGATGAAGCTCGACGCGCTGGCCAAGGCGCGCGACGAGCAGGGCTTCGCGATCGCGATGCCGCCCACCGGGAACCGGCAGTGGCAAAGCGGTGTCGTGGCGTGCTTCGCCAACATCGTGCGCTTCCGCTGCGAGCAGCTCGGGGTATTCCGCGAGTTCGACCACCAGCCAACGCCTGTGCTCAACGCACTGTTCTCGAAGAAGGAGCCGAAGGCCGGCCCGCTCGGCACGATGAGCTGGACGGTGGACGTCAGCAATGCCAACACCGGCGACGACTTCGTCCTCGGCGTGAAGGAACTGCACCTGCCGGACGGCAGCCGCCGACCGTACTCGATCTGGCTCGCCGGTGAATACCCGAAGGTGCTCGACGGCCTGTGCAAGCTGATCTCGCTCGATATGCGGGTCGTCGATGTCAACTGGATCGGGCTGAAGCTGAAGAAGCTGCTGAACTTCGGCGAGCAGAACGGCGAGTTCTGGGCGGCCGTGCCGGGCGAGGAGCGCTCGGCGCTCTTTCCGAGCACCGTCGCCTACATTGCAACGCTGCTGCTGCATCGCTACAAGGTGCTCGGCATCCTGGACGATGACGGCCGCGCAATCCAGTCTGCGGGGATCCTCGCGCTGCCCGATGCCGTCAAGGTCATCGAGCACGAGACCGCGCCCATCAAGGGCAAGGTCTGTGCGAGCTGCGGGGCGGCGGCCGTCATCAAGCGCGACGGTTGCGAGTTCTGCACGGCCTGCGGCGCGACAGGGCATTGCAGTTAGCGGTTGTGGCGGCGCCGTGCCGCCTGTAGTCAGTTCCATCGACTACGAGGCCCGATCGATCCGCGAGTGCCGCGTCTTCCGATGCATGCTCGAGCGGATCAAACTGGTCCTTAGTGCATCGATGCGCAGAACGGGGTCAAGGCATTCACTCACGAATCTGGCAACTACCGCGACGGTTGCGTTCAGTGCGACGCAAACGATGCGCCAGCCGCCGACCTTGCTTATGGCGTAGAAGCCACTACCCCGGAGTGTTGGGATGACGCCGCCATCGCCGAGTTGCTCTGATTCGAGAACCGAGCGCTGTTTGCGCGGAGGCTTGCGGAGGGCCACATTGATGGCCTCGATGTCTCAGAGTTGTGCCGGATTCCTTGGTGACCTTGAATCTCGCTCTCAATCATCAACTTAGCCCTCAGGACCAAGCTTGTGATGTCAAAGCGGGTCGTCGGCAGGCGCTTATGAGGGCAGATGGACCCAACTCTCGGAGTCTTGACTGGCGTAACTCGTTGATTCCTGGACGCCTAGGAGTTTGTCTTATGGAAGACCCGACACGTGATCGCGTGCCCTGCCGTATTTGCGGCTCTGTGAAGCTCAGGGCCGGGCCGGACGCGCTCTGGCCTCAAGCACTTCCAGATTCCCCGCCGCCACCCCCGACGCCCACGCCCACTGAAAGTTATAGCCGCCCAGCCAGCCAGTCACATCGACGACCTCACCGATGAAGTGCAGCCCCGGCGCCTTGCGGGCTTCGAGCGTGGTCTGCGAGAGTTCGTCGGTGGCGACACCACCGCGCGTGATTTCAGCCTTGCGAAAGCCTTCGGTGCCGCTTGGCGTGAGGCGCCACTCGCTCAGCGAAGTCGCCAGCGTACGCAGGCCCGTGTCCGGGACTTCGGCGATGCGCTGGTCGGGCGCATACCCCTGAACAAGGCTCCACTGCTCGGCCAATCGGCGTGGCAGGAGCGTCGCCAGGGCGTTGGACACGGTCTGCCGGCTGCTGCGTTTGAGTTTCAGCAGAGCATCGGTCAGCGCAGGCGGCGACATGGTGGGCACGAGATCGACCCGGATCGGATCGCGCGGATTCCAGTAGCTGGAAATCTGCAGGATGGCCGGGCCGGAGAGCCCGCGATGGGTGAAGAGCAGGTCCTCGTCAAAGGAGCCGCTGCCGCACGTGACGCGGACTTCATGCGCAACGCCCGCGAGCTCCGCGAACGGCCGCCACGATTCGGCGTCGAAGGTCAGCGGAACGAGCGCAGGTCGCGGCTCGACGATGCGCAGACCGAACTGGCGCGCGATGCGGTAGCCGAAGTCTGTCGCGCCGATCTTCGGGATCGAGAGGCCTCCGGTGGCGATCACCACGCGGTCCGCGCGCAGCGTGCCCGCGTCCGTGTCGAGTTCGTAGTCCTGGCCCGTGCGGCGCACGGCGCTCACGGTGCACGGCATGCGCCACTGCACGTTGCCAGCGCCGCACTCGGCCTGCAGCATCGCAATGATCTGCTCGGCGCTGTCGTCGCAGAAGAGCTGGCCCTTGTGCTTCTCGTGGAAGGCAATGCGATGGCGCCTCACCAGCGCGATGAAGTCCGCGGGCGTGTAGCGCGACAGCGCCGATCGCGCGAAGTGCGGGTTCTCGGAGAGATAGCGCTCAGGGCGGCCGGCTTCGACGTTCGTGAAATTGCAGCGACCACCGCCGGAGATGCGGATCTTTTCGGCCAGCTTTGAAGCATGATCGATCAGTACGACGCGCGCGCCGCGCTGGCCGGCGACGGCCGCGCACATCATGCCGGCCGCACCCGCGCCGATGACGGCGACGTCGTAGTCGTTGAGTTCTCGATGCGTCAAGGCGATCCGGCCAGCCCTTCAGGGAACCGGAGTATCGCCTGACCACGGGGCGTGCCCCTTAGGGCGTCGCCTGCAGCGCGCCGATGAGGCGTGGGCCTGTCGCGCCGAACGAACGCAACTGGAATGGCTGCGGCGAATCCACCGTGTATTGCGGATCAGGCACCGTGGCGAGCCTCAGTTGCGGCTGTATTGCGGCGATGGGCCAGAAGTTGCCCGTCGCGGCACCGGGAACATTGCCTTCACCGGTCATGAAGTTGTTCTGCTGGATCAGCACAGGCGCCGCGACTCCGCTCGCGAGCGCGGCATTGCCCGCAAAGAGATTCGCCGTCAGCGTGGCTTGCTGCGTGTAGCCGGCGAAGGAAATGAACGTCCCGCGCCCCATTGTCGTGACGACGGTGTTGTGGATCAGCGTCACGGTGTTGGTGGTCCACATGTTGCGCTCGGCACCGTAGGCCACCGATGTGGTGTTGTCGGCTCTCGGACCCTTGTGCAGCAGATTGCCGCGCATGAAGACGACGCCGCCGTCGGGAAAGTCGAGCAGGTAACTGGAAGTTCCGGTCGGCCCGTCCATGAAGTAGCTCCCCTCGACGATGTTCTCCTTCGCGCGGCTCTTCAGGTTGTGGCCGATCTTCGCCTCGTGGAACCAGCTCGCCACGACGCGCAGGCGGTCCACGTTGCCGATGTAGATGTTGTGCGAGTAGCCGTCGCCGTAGCCGTTGCGCGCGAACTCCGAGCGCTCGATCGTCACTGTCACGGGGCCGCTGCCGCCGAGAATGCCATTCTCGTTGTCGTAGAAGCCGGTGTTGCGCAGCACGAGATGGCCGCTCTCGTGGCGGATGCCGGCACCGTTCTGGTCCGTCACCTTCGCGCCATGGAACTCGACGTTGACGACGGTCGTCGTCGCAGCGTTGCCTGGTGAAATCACCCAGATGCCCTTGCCCTGCGCGTCCTTGCCGTCGGCAAAGAGCCGCGCTCGACCGCCGTCGCCGCAGATCACGAGGTTGGCCGCACGCCAGGTGGCGACGTCGCCGCGGTAGTCGCCGGGCGCAATCAGGATGCGGTCGCCCGTCTGCGCCGCAGCCGCCGCCGCACTCGGCACACCGTATGTCCTGGCGGGCCCGACGAGCAGCGTGCGTCCGCTTGTGGTGGGGCAGGCATCCGCGCTCGGCGGCGGTGTCGGCACAGGTGTGGGCGTGGGAGTTGGCGACGGGGCTGGCGCCACCGGCGCACCCGGTGCAGGTGATGCAGGATCACCGGGTGCCGGAGTGGGCTGCGCCGAAGGCGGAGTTGTAGTGATCGGAGGTGAGGTCGCTGGGGTCGCGGCGGCGGATGGTGCATCGGAACCACCGCATCCGGCGGCAGCGAGCGTGGTCATCGCCGCGGCCAACCGTGCGGCAACTCTGCAGATCGACATCAGGTCCCCTACGAATGCAGGCCCGCAAGTGTGCAGGCGCAGGAAGGGATCATTGTGGCGGTGAGCCGCACCGAGCGGGACCCACCGCATCCCGTGCGCGGGCGATGCCTGATGGACTCGCGCAGATGGGGCATGCGCGAGTGGACCTCATCAGGCAGGGCCTCGTTGGCGGCGGTAATCGCTTTGCACCAGCCCGGTTGCGAAGCGGCGTGAGCCGCGCAGCGACCATCCCGATTCCGGCAGGCCGCGCTCGAACAACGGCCGACCCTCGCCCAGCAGGCGCGGCGCGATCGACAGCGTCATCTCGTCGACGACGTCTTCCCTCAGGCCCTGACGGACCGCGTGCCCGCCGTCCAGATAGACACGCTGCGCACCCTTCCCGGCCAGCGATTGCAGCAGTGGGTCGAGCGCGCCGGCATGCGTTCGTTCGCCGTTCTTCGCATCGAGCGCGCGATGCGTCAGCACAACGACGCGGCGGCCGGCGAACGGCCATTCGCCGAAGGTCAGCACCTTCTCATAAGTGGCGCGACCGATGACGACTGTATCGATCGTCGCGTAGAAGGCCGCGTACCCGTAGTCCTCGCCCGATACCTGCATCGCATCGAGCCAGTCGAGACCGCCGTCGTCGCGCGCGATCAACCCGTCCAGGCTCAGAGCGATGTAGACGCAGACGACAGGGCGCGGCACGCGGCGGTCTCGAGCTCTACTCGGCGGTGAAGAAGCCCTTCATGCGGTCGACGAAGCTCTTCTCCTGCGGCGAGTGCTTCTGCCCGCCGGCCTTCAGCGACGCATCGAACTCGCGCAGCAGTTTCTTCTGCTTGTCGGTCAGCCGCACCGGCGTCTCGACGCTGACGTGGCAGTAGAGATCCCCGGGGTAGCTCGACCGCACGCCCTTGATGCCCTTGCCGCGCAGCCGATAGGTCTTGCCCGACTGCGTGCCTTCGCCGACCTCGAGGTTGGCCTTGCCGTTGAGCGTCGGCACCTCGACCTCACCGCCGAGCGCGGCCGTCGTGAAGCCGATCGGGACCTCGCAGTGCAGGTCGTCGCCGTCGCGCTGGAACACGGCGTGCTGCTTGAGGTGGATCTCGACATAGAGGTCCCCGTGCGGGCCGCCATTCATGCCGGGCTCGCCCTTGCCGGCCAGCCGGATGCGCTGGCCTTCGTCGATGCCCTGCGGGATCGCAACTTCGAGCACCTTGTTCTTCTTCACGCGACCGGCGCCGCTGCACGTCGCGCACGGTTCCGGAATCACCTTGCCGCTGCCACGGCAGGTCGGGCAGGTCTGCTGGATCGAGAAGAAGCCCTGCGACATGCGCACGTTGCCGGCGCCGCCGCAGGTACCGCAGGTCTTCGCACTCGTGCCCGGCTTCGCGCCGGAACCCGAACACGTCTCGCAGGTATCCCAACTGGGCACACGGATTTCGGTGGCGAAGCCCTCGGCCGCCTGCTCGAGGGTGATCTCCATGCTGTAGCGCAGGTCGGCGCCGCGATAGACGGCGTTGCGGCCGCCGCGCGCGCCACCGCCGAAGATGTCGCTGAAGATGTCGCCGAACGCATCGGCGAA
>Ga0113563_10002145_pt1 | contig 11732 bp, 5 predicted proteins | sample Mud3Dept3metaG_FD_80117 | JGI IMG/M metagenome (GOLD analysis project Ga0113563, IMG submission 80117) | Freshwater wetland microbial communities from Ohio, USA, analyzing the effect of biotic and abiotic controls - Mud 3 Core 4 Depth 3... | ecosystem: Environmental > Aquatic > Freshwater >...
CTCTTTCTTTCGAAGAAAAAACCGAAAGCGGATTTTCTTCTGAATTTATCAGGCCATATTTAAAATTAAGATAGCCTTTATTATCGGTGAAGCTGAATATTCCCCATTGAAAACCCGATCTTCGCTGAGCCCTGTTATAAAGAGGTTTGTTATCTTTAATTTCAAATGACTCCCTTAATAATGCAATTAGCTCACTACCAGTAATTTCCCAATCTATGTCCGCAATAAGATCACGCATCTCCATTCCCCTGTTTGTTGCATTATTGGAAAGATGAGTACTGATTCTTTGCTGAAGATTACGGCTTTTACCGATATATATTAGATCACCTTGTTCATTGTAAAAGTAATATATGCCGGGACCATCAGGAATATTTTCAGTTTTTGAGCGGTCAAGCCTGGGATTGAGCTTTGATATCCTTGTATTCCTGATAAGATTTGACCGGGTTCCGTTAATCTCCAGATCTTTTGCAAGAAGTATTTCGAAAAGCTTGACTGTTGCCAGTGCATCTCCGGCAGCCCGATGTCTTCCGTTTATTTCAATATTCAGATTCCTGCAGATATTACCAAGGCTGTAAGAACGGTGTCCGGGGAAAAGTTTTCTGCTAAGTGCAACAGTATCAATTATTTTTCTGCTGAAATTAAATCCCAGCGATTTGAATTCGTGTCTTATGAATGAGTAATCGAACCGTGCATTATGCGCAACAAAGATTCTGCCTTCCGTAAGTTCAATTATAGTTCTGGCTATCTCAAAGAAACGCGGGGCATTTTCAACCATTTCATTTGTGATGCCGGTAAGGTTGGTAATAAAATACGGAATGTTCCTTTCAGGATTGATTAGGGTAACAAATTTTCCTGTTATCTTTTCACCATCGTGAAGAAATATAGCGATTTCAGTTATCTTTTCGAGCCTGGCACTTCCTCCTGTAGTCTCAATGTCGATTATTGCAAACATATTTTAAAATCTACATTGAATAAGAAGTTACGAATATAAACAGAAAAGCGGGCAGAGTTGTCAGGAGTTTGTATTTTTGTTATCAAAAAAATTGCAGAAATGAATGAGTGTTTCGGGAAAAAATATATTTTGAACGGCGAACTTCAGCCGGATGATTCTTTTGATAAATCTCTGGTTTATGATGGTGATTCGGTTTATGAAGTCATCAGGATGCTAAAAGGCAATCCCGTCTTTTTTTATGATCATATGGAACGCCTGGCTTCAAGTGTCAGAATGCAGGGAAAGAAAATGCTTGCTGACACTGATACCCTGAAAAAAGATATCATACATCTCCTCAAATCGGAGAGAAGGAAAGAAATAAATCTGAAGATTGTGTTCAATTACAATAAAGATCTGTCTAATTATCTTGTTTATTTCATTGAGCCGATCTATCCTTCTGAAGATCAATATAAGAATGGTGTAAAAGGGATACTTTTTTATGCTGAAAGAAAGGATCCGGCTTCCAAGGTTATCAATCATAAACTGCGATCATCAATTTTTCATAAATTGATTCTTGACGGAGGTTATGAGGCTCTGCTTGTAAACGAAAAGAGCCAGATAACTGAAGGGAGCAGGTCAAATATTTTTTTCCTGAAGAATAATACGCTGACTACTGCACCTGAAGGCATGATCCTGAATGGAATAACCCGGAAACATATTCTTGATATCTGCAAAGAAAACAATATCAATGTCAGAATGGCTTGCGTAAAAGCTGATAAGATCTCTGATTATGAAGCGGTCTTTATGACCGGGACTTCTCCTATGGTGCTGCCGTTCAATTATGTTGATAATAAACCTTTTAAGGTGCGTATTCCATTGATCGAAAAACTGCGTAAGCTTTATATCATTAAAGCCGAAGAGAGCATTATGCAGTTCAGATCCGATTCAGCCTGAATTAAATTCTGATATTATATTATCTTTATGAACAAATAAATTATCCACTGATGGCAAGTGTTAGAAAACTTAAAAAGGAAATCGATTCCCGTATATACGAGGTGATTTCAGATTGTTTTACATATTCAGCTTTATATCCGGATAACAAGTCTGATGAGGTCTCAGCTATTATCTCTGATACTGTCAATTTCAGGAATGAACTTATTCACCGTATAAACAATCCCGTATCCGATGCAGATCCAAAAGGAATAAGGGCTCATTACCAGTCGGTTAGTAAAGACTTTGTCAGCGGAGTCGATAAGCTGTTCGAGCGTCTCAGTTCTGTATCGAAGAAGAAAAAGAAGTAAAGTTCCTGTAAATCCGGGTACCGCATCCTGTACACTTTCCTTTCTGGTCAAGGTTCTGTAACCTTATATTATAACCTGATCTTTTTGTTACAGTTTTTCCACAGACAGGACATTTTGTATTCTGACCCGAATCAGAAACCATATTCCCTATATAGACATAATTAAGGTACTTTGAAGCGACAGCTTCAAGTTTCGTGATAATTTCCTGAGGTGTAGCAGGATCTTCCCTCTTGTACATCGGGAAATACCGGCTAAGGTGCAATGGAATATCCTTGCCAAGTTCATGTGCAATCCATTCAGCCTGAAAAGCCATCTCATCTTCATTATCATTGTGTCCGGGAATAATGAGTGTAGTAATCTCAAGATGCTTTCCTGATCCCGAAATCTGCTTCAGGGTATTTTTAACAGGTTCCAGATCAGCACCAGTCAGTTTTTTATAAAAGTCGTTGTTAAAAGCCTTAAGATCAATATTAAAGGCATCGGTAAAAGAAATTATTTCATCAAGAGGTTCCTTATTTATATAACCATTGCTGACCATAACTGTGCGCAATCCCTTCTTCCTTGCTTTCAGGGCAGTATCGCGTACGAATTCAAACCAGATAACCGGTTCATTGTAAGTGAATGCAATACCTATATTATTTAAAGCAGCCAGGGCGTCTTTAACTATCTTCTCAGGTTCTGTTTTTGAAGTGAATCCGGCTGCTGAGCGCTGAGAAATATTATAATTCTGACAGAAGTCACAGCGCATATTGCACCCGTATGAGCCGATGGAGAGGATATTGGTTCCGGGATAGAAATGGTACAAAGGCTTCTTTTCTATGGGATCCAGGGCATAGCCGGAAATAACTCCATAGGTCGTCAGTTCTATAATTCCTCCATTATTTTTTCTTGCACCGCAAATACCTGTTTTACCCTCTGCAATCTTACAATTATGAGGACATAAAAGACATTCAGTTTTAGCTCCGTCATTTTTATAAAGAGAGATCATGATAAAATGGTCAGGGATCGTAAAAATACAATATTTACTCAAAAAAGGCAATTACCATATCTGATAATTGCATTAACATTATACCTCATATAGGAGTAATTCACTTTGCGTTTATGATCTAAAACCTTTAACTTAGGGACTATAAAAATCCTGTATGCCGGACAGTTTAAATGCGTGTGGCGTAATCGCCTATCAAAAATACTTTTCATTCATTATTAAACTGGGTTTTTGCATTGTTTTCTTAATTGTTAATTCGTTATGTCCGGGTATATCACAAGGAGCTCTGGCCGACCGGTATTTGAAAACACTCAGTTTCGATAATTTTACCCAGGAACAGGGATTACCTAATAATATTGTTCAATGTATCTGTCAGGATAGCAGGGGATGGATCTGGCTGGGTACAAGCCGCGGGCTCAGCAGGTTCGATGGTTATCGGTTTGATAATTTTTTGCCCGATCCTGGCGACACAACAAGTCTGTCCGGTAACCTGGTCAGGGTAATTTTTGAAGACAGAAAAGGGAACCTGATGATCGGGACAGAAAACGGTGGCCTGAATATCTTTGACAGGGAAAAAGAGAGATTCCTGCATCCCTTCAGATATCAGAAGGAACTCAGATTCAGAGAAGTATCTGTAAATGCCATAATCCAGGATGATTCAGGGAACCTGTGGATTGGTACAGATCAGAACCTGCTAATGATTGATTCACTGGGGAATATCGAACCTGTAAGGTTTCGGATTAATGAAGGTGCGGATTATTTGCCACAGCTTTTCATCCGGGTAATAAATATTGATAATCAGGGCAAATTATGGCTTGGCACAAATGATGGACTATTTCTGTACGACCGTGTATCTCATCTTATTGAACCGGTCAGATTGCCAATAACCAGGGAACAGTCGCAGGAAATATATGAAATTTATAAAGATGATGATGGCTCCATGTGGATAGGAACATACTCAAAAGGGATATTTATCATCGACCCGGTAACAAGATCTGTAAATCCCTTAAATATTATTCCTTATTATGAAAGAACTGAAACTGTCAGGACTATCTCAAAAAGCATTTCAGGTGACTATTGGATTGGCACACGCGGAGGGCTATATGTTTATTCTAAGACACGGGGAGTAACGGGATTTTTCAAACATGATGGCAGGGATTCAAAAAGCCTTGCAAATAATTCAATCCTGGATATTTTACATGACTCAAAAGGAGAGATATGGATTGGTTCCCGGGGAGGTCTTAATCTTCTGGCAAAAAACAAGCAGGTATTCCGGAATTTCGGTGCTTTTCAGGGTGACAGCCATTATCTGAACAGTAATATCATTTATGCATTCTGGATTGATAAAAAAGGTAAGATATGGATCGGCACCGAAGATGGCGGTATTAATATTCTGAATCCGGAAACCGGAACCTATCAGTATATGATGGCAGATTCAGGAGTTGTAAATTCAATCTCCCAGGATTGCATTAAAGCATTCCTTGACGATAAACGTGGTAATTTATGGATTGGTACCTTCCTGGGAGGACTGGACGTCTTAAACCTGAAAACAGGAATAATAAGCCATTACCGGCATTCTGTCAATGATCCGCATAGTTTATCCGACAACAGGGTATGGTCACTGTGCCTGGACCATGATGGCGGCATCTGGATTGGTACTACAGCTGGTCTGGACCGGTTTAATCCTGATTCAAAGACCTTTACTCATTACAATCATGTTACAGGTAATGAACAGGTTAGGTGGGTTAATATAGATTCAGAAGATAATTTATGGATCGGAACCATAAACGAAGTGATAGTTTATGATCCTCATATGGAGAAAATAATCAGGTTTAGTGAACGATCTTGGTCTTTTTACGAGGATAATAAACACAGGTACTGGATTGCAACAATGGATATGGGAATTGCACTATATTCAAAGACGGAGGGACCAAAAAGATATTTTGATGAACGTGACGGTCTCGCAAATAATCAGGCATTATGCATTCTCGAAGATAATGATTCAGATCTTTGGATCAGTACTTCCAATGGATTATCGGAGTTTAATACGGAAAAATATCTGTTCAGGAGTTTTACAAACGAAGATGGATTACGGGATAATCAATTTTCGTATGGGGCAGCGTATAAAACAAATAATGGAGAACTGCTGTTCGGAGGAAATTCCGGGTTTATTATGTTTAATCCTGATGACATTATTTCGGATGATATGCAGGTGCCTCTGGTGTTTACTGATCTGCGGATTTTCAATAAATCTGTGCCAATAGGTGACGGGAAGAATTCAATCCTTACAAAAAGTATTTCTGAGACTGACCACCTTTTCCTGCGATTTGACCAGAATGTGTTTACTCTGGAATTTGCTGCATTGAATTTTGTCAACAGCAACAATAACCTTTACACATATTACCTGGAGGGATTTGATAAAGACTGGAATGCTCCAAGTAACAACAGATCAGCAACATACACAAATTTGAATCCGGGTGACTATAATCTGAGAGTCCGGAAAGTACTCCCTTACAATTTATCCCCGGGAAAGGAGTTGACGCTCATGATCACTATTCTACCTCCTTTCTGGATGACCTGGTGGTTCAGAATAATTATTGTCCTGATAATTGCGTGCCTGCTGTTTCTTCTGTTCAGGATTTTAATGAACCGTGAAAAGATTAAGAACCAGCTTGTAATGGAAAAAATCAAAGCCAGGAATCTGCATGAATTTGATACTCTGAAGCTGAGATTATTCACAAATATATCTCATGAGATCCGGACCCCATTGACCTTGATTTTGGGTCCTCTCGAAAAACTCATGGCAAATAAGATCCCATCTGATGAAATACCGGATCACCTGGGCTTGATGCACCGCAATGCCAAACAGTTGAACATTTTAATTAACCAGCTGCTTGATTTCAGGAAGATTGAGACCGGGAATCTTAAACTTCAGTTATCACAGGGAGATATGGTTATTTTTATTTCAAATATTGTCAGGTCCTTTGAAGATTATGCAAAAGAAAAAGAGATTACCTTAAAGTTCCAGTCACTTAAGAAGGGACTCATTGCATTATTCGATCCCGATAAGATTGAAATGATCATGAACAACCTTCTTTCAAATGCACTAAAATTTACAGGTAAAGGTGGAATCGTCTCAGTACATCTTTCGCTTGTTTTTGATCCGGTCGGGGAAGAATCCCTGAAAAACACTTCTGAAAAACAATTTATTGAGATTTCGATAAAGGATACCGGAAAAGGAATAGCACAGGAAAATATTGAAAAGATTTTCACCAGGTTTTTTCAGGTCAGCTCTGAAGATGGAGGTCATGGCACAGGTATAGGGCTTGCTCTGGTCAAAGAACTGGTGAAGCTTCATAATGGCAACATTTCAGTAATAAGCAGACCCGGAAAAGGCTCAAAATTCACTGTACACCTCCCATATGAGACTGAAGCCTCATCGGAAGCAGTTGAGTTCAAGGATGAAAGTGAGTTGCCTGGTAAAACACACGCAATAACCGTTCAGGAGAAGGGTGAAATTCCTGATAATATTACTTCTCAGATCATGCTTATTGTAGAGGACAATCAGGATGTCCGGTATTTCATACGCAACCATTTTGAATCAGTCTTTACCATTTTTGAAGCAAGGAACGGGCAGGAAGGTTGGGATCTGGCATTAAATACTATCCCCGATGTTATAATCAGCGATATTCTGATGCCGGATGTTGATGGTTATGAGTTTTGCACGCGCATTAAGAATGATGAACGCACATCGCATATTCCTTTGCTTCTCCTGACAGCTTTACGATCGAGGGAGCACGAAATAAAAGGTCTGGCAAGCGGAGCGGATGATTTTATCAGTAAACCCTTTGATATCGAAGTGCTGCAGACAAAAATTGAAAATATGCTCTCGGTACGAAAGTCACTCAGAGATAAATATACCAGAGAAGTTATTCTGCAGCCGTCAAAAATAACTATTTCTTCACCTGACGAACATTTCCTGCAAAAGGCAATAAATGTAATTGAAAAACATATTTCAGACCCTGATCTTGATATTGAAGGATTTGCCTCCAGGGTAGGAGTAAGCAGAATGCAGTTATACCGTAAATTCAATGCACTGACAAACATGACTGTAAAAGAGTTTATACGTAGCATCCGTCTGAAACGTGCAGCTCAGTTACTCATGGAAAAGAAGCTTACTGTAACTGAGATTGCATATGCAGTCGGATTTAGAGATCTGTCACATTTCAGAAAATGCTTCCGGCAGGAATATGGGATGAGTGCCTCGGAATATATAAATCAGAATTCCAGCTCTGCAAAGAAATAATATTTCCTTTAACCTGAGAAAAATACACCTGCTTTTTGGGAATTATGTCCCGTTACGGGAAACAGGGTACCTGTATTTGGGCAGAATATTATCACCTATTCATCAGACTTGGTTTAACTTGTATTGACTTTTATCAGGTTAGAATGAATAAAACGAATCGTGATCTAAAAAGGCTGAACTGGTTAATTGTTATAATTTCAATCATTCTGACTTCAGCGATCCTGATATTATTGCTGGTGAGCTTTTAATTAGTTTAGTAATAATCAAATTTATATTTTATTATCAGAAAATATTTTACGAATCATAAATAAAACAACGAATCCCTAATCATTAAATCTATGACAGAACTAAATGATGAATTTAAGAAATTCCCAAAGCTAGGTTTCTATTGCCTGAGGGTATTGCTGATTTATGCGCTGTTTATGATTTCATTACCGGGATTTTCACAGAATATTACAGTGAAAGGAAAGGTAACTGATTCACAGACAGGAGAAGCAATGATCGGCCTGAATGTAGTTATTAAAGGCACAGTACGCGGCGTGGCTACTGATTCAGATGGCCAGTATGCCTTAAGCTGTCCTCCTGATGCCACACTGGTCTTCACATATGTGGGTTATGAACAGCTTGAAATACCCGTTCAGGGAAGAACGGTTATTAATGCTGCAATAAATCCTGTAAGCAGTTTGCTGGATGATGTTGTTGTCATTGGCTATGGCACAACAAAAAGATCTGATCTGACAGGCTCAGTTACCTCTGTACAAGGTGAAGATATTGCCCGAATACCTGTTTCAACCGCTGCAGAGGCTCTGACAGGTAAAATGGCCGGTGTTCAGGTTGTTACTACTGAAGGATCTCCGGATGCAGCAATCAATATCCGTGTACGGGGCGGAGGTTCTATAACACAGGATAACTCACCTCTGTATATTGTTGACGGATTTCCTGTCAGCAGTATCTCTGATATTCCCGGATCGACAATCCAGTCTATTGATGTGTTGAAGGATGCTTCTTCAACAGCTATTTATGGAGCACGTGGTGCCAACGGTGTTATTATTATAACCACAAAAAGTGGCATCGAGGGGAAAGTTAAAGTAAGCTATAATGCATATTATGGTTTTAAAAAAGTTGCCGATAACCTGAATTCCCTGAGTGTTGAAGATTATGTAAAATGGCAGTATGAATTTGCCCAGTTAGATGAAAAAATTGAAAATTATGAAAAGTATTTTGGTCTTTACCAGGATATTGATTTGTTCACAGGACAACCCAGTACAAACTGGTATAATCAGGTTTTCGGGCATATTGGTAAAGTTTTTAACCAGGATTTAAATATAACAGGTGGCAGCGACAAATTCAGATATTCATTCGGTTATGCTGGGATAACAAGCAAGGAGATTATGCTTGGTTCCGGATACAATCGAAACAATTTGTCTTTAAAACTTGACCATAAACCAAGTGAAAAAATTGGCCTTTCATTTTCAATACGTTATTCAGATACAAAGATTGAGGGTGCAGGATCAGTTGATCAGAGAGATCCAACTACTGAAAAGACGCCTGGTAATATAAGTGATTCAAGAGTAAAACAAACCATGGTTTTTGGACCAATCCCATTTACTGCAATGGGTGATTATGACGATGAAGAAGTATCATCATCAATGGTCAATCCTTTGGATAATGTCAGAGACAATGATCGTAATCAGCTGAGAAAGAGATATAATATGGGAGCAAGCTTCTCCTGGGAAATCATAAATAATTTAGAATTCAGGACTGAAGCCGGTTTAGATTACTATAATACTAATGATGATCGTTTTTATGGATTGACTACCTATTATGTAAAAAACACTCCTACAGCAGCATACCAAAATATGCCTGCTATGTGGTCCACTGAAAACAAAAGCACCAGTTTACGGAACACCAATACTCTGAATTATGATTTTAAGAGTTTATTTAACAGTAATGATCATACCTTAAAGCTCTTACTTGGTCAGGAATTGATCCAAACACAGTCAAATACAATGTTTAATCAGATTTGGGGTTTCCCTACTTTTTTTACATCAGAACAGGCATTTAAATTATCTGGTCAGGGTGTCCCTAATGTATACACAAATACTTATAATCCCGATGATAAATTACTTTCCTTCTTTGGCAGGGCAAATTATGATTTTAAGGGCAGATACCTTTTTTCTGCAACTTTCAGGGCAGATGGATCAAGCAAATTCTCCAGAGGTAATCGCTGGGGGTATTTTCCATCAGTGGCAGTTGCATGGAGAATCTCTGAGGAAAGCTTTATGGATGGTGCACCAGCATGGTTAGATAATCTTAAATTACGATTAAGTTATGGTACGGCCGGTAATAATAATATTCCACCACGACAAATTGCACAGGAATTTAGTACAACATCAACTTCTTATGTTGATGGTGCAACCAATTATTGGGCACCGGAAAAGAGAATGGCCAATCCCGGCTTAAAATGGGAAACTACCTACACTCGTAACGCCGGTCTGGATTTTGGTTTTCTAAAAAATCGTATAAACGGCTCTTTTGAAATATATAAAAATAATACCAAAGATCTTTTAATAGATTTTCGTACACCAGGTTCATCTTATAGCAGTCAGTATAGAAATATGGGCGAAACGGAAAACAGAGGTATCGAATTAGCCATGAATTGGATTGCCCTTGATAAAGCTAAATATGGTCTGAATGTTGGTTTCAATATTGGTTTTAACAAAAATAAAATCAAATCTCTGGGCATGATGAACAACTTTGGGGTTGCAACTGCATGGGCTTCGACAGAAATAGGAAATGATTATTGGATCGCAGTTGATGGTTCTGTCGGGGAAATGTATGGTTATCTTTCCGATGGACGGTACGAAGTTTCAGATTTTTCAAGCTACGATGAAGTCAATGAAAAATGGATATTGAATGAAGGAGTTGCTGATAATTCCGGTGTAGTAGGTGCTGTCCGTCCTGGCAAATTGAAATTGAAAGATATTACCGGTGACCATCTTGTTACAGTTGATGACTGTACTGTAATTGGCGATGCAAATCCAAAACATACCGGAGGATTTAATATTGATGCCCGTTCCTATGGTTTTGATATATCTGCAGTATTCAGCTGGAGTTATGGAAATGATATCTATAATGCCAATAAAGTTGAATACACTACTGGCAGGTACCAGTTCCGGAATATGATAGATATTATGGCCGATGGCAAGAGATGGACCAATGTTAATGCCGATGGTGAGCTGGTCAACGATAAGGCAGCTTTGGCAGCCTTGAATGCAAATACTACAATGTGGTCACCTTATATGAGCAGACATGTATTCAGCGACTGGGCGGTTGAAGATGGTTCGTTCCTTCGTTTGAATACTGTTTCGCTGGGATATACCCTGCCTTCTGAAATCATTAAACAAATTCGTCTTCAGAACTTAAGGTTTTATGTCTCCTGCTATAATGTGTTTGTACTGACCAATTATTCCGGCTTCGATCCTGAAGTTTCCTCAAGGAGCAATGTCCTCACGCCAGGAGTTGATTATTCAGCTTATCCAAAAAGCAGACAATTGCTTTTTGGTTTAAATCTTAGTTTTTAATCTGATTTATGTCCATAAATATGAAAAAGATATTTTATTTACTTAGTTTGGTTTTTGCAAGCTGTTTTGTGTCTTGTGAAGACTTCTTAGATGCCCCCTCGCAGTCAACATTGGATGAATCTGTAATATTTTCCAATCCAACTTTAGCTTCGCAGACTATCGTTGGAATAATAGATCCAATGATGCAGCAAAATGCATACCGGGGAAGGTTTCTTACACATTATGGTTCTAATACAGATATAGAGTGGATAAATTCATCATCAGTCAGTGCAAGGGGAGATTTGTCAAGATATGTAAATTCGTCTACCAATACTGATATGAATACAGCTAATACTGCTACAAGTAATGCAGGTAATGCATGGGAATGGATGTATATTGGCATTGAACGTGCCAACCTTTGCATCAGAGGAATCAGAAGTTTTGGAAATCCGGCTCCCGGTAACGAAATGGGTCAGTTATTAGGTGAAGCATTAACTTACAGGGCGATTTTTTATGCAGACCTTTTAAAAGCCTGGGGTGATGTAGTTGCCAGGTTTGAACCTGTTTCGGGCACAACAATTTACCTTCCTAAATCTGATAGAGGGATAATTTATAAGCAAATTATAGCTGATTTGAAAGAAGCAGA
>Ga0113563_10002147_pt1 | contig 11730 bp, 8 predicted proteins | sample Mud3Dept3metaG_FD_80117 | JGI IMG/M metagenome (GOLD analysis project Ga0113563, IMG submission 80117) | Freshwater wetland microbial communities from Ohio, USA, analyzing the effect of biotic and abiotic controls - Mud 3 Core 4 Depth 3... | ecosystem: Environmental > Aquatic > Freshwater >...
GACGCGATCAGCTCGATGTGATCTTCCTGGCGGGCACGCTCGTGGTCGAGCGAGGTCGCGAGCTCGGGGTCAAACCCGGCGATGGTCATGCTGGCGGGAAAGATGGGTACTCCAGGGGCGGGGACCCCCAATTGTAGCGGTTTGCGGCCGCCGGCTCGCGGGTTGCGGCAGTCGCGCCCGCATGCCGCGGTTCGATGCATCACTCTGCCAGCGCGTGGCGGCGCCGTGGGGTCCAGGGCAACGGGGTGCCGGGGACGCCGGACAGCCGCCGACCGATCGACGGAGAGCCCATTGCAGCGGAGCGAATTCCCAGCGCGATACGCGGCCGCACACGTGGCGCAGACGAGTCCGAAGCCGCATAATCGCGGCCCTTTTCCCGCCTGCCAACGACCCTCGAGCCCATGGCCCAGTTCATCTACACCATGAATCGCGTCGGGAAGATCGTGCCCCCGAAGCGCGTGATCCTCCGCGACATCTCGCTCAGCTTCTTCCCCGGCGCCAAGATCGGCGTGCTCGGCCTGAATGGATCCGGCAAGTCCACGCTGCTCAGAATCATGGCGGGCGTCGACAAGGAGTTCGAAGGCGAGGCCCGGCCGCAGCCCGGCATCAAGATCGGCTTCCTCGAGCAGGAGCCCAAGCTGGACGCGTCGAAGGACGTTCGCGGCAACGTCGAGATAGCCGTCGGGCACATCAAGGACGCCCTGAAACGCCTCGACGAGGTCTATGCGGCGTACGCGGACCCGGACGCCGACTTCGAGAAGATCGCGGCCGAGCAGGCGAAGCTCGAAGCGCTGATCCAGGCGACCGACGGCCACAATCTCGAACGCCAGCTCGAGGTCGCCGCCGACGCGCTGCGACTGCCGCCCTGGGAAGCCGACGTCACGAAGATCTCGGGCGGCGAGCGGCGCCGCGTGGCGCTCTGCCAGCTGCTGCTGTCGAAGCCGGACATGCTGCTGCTCGACGAGCCCACCAACCACCTCGACGCCGAATCGGTGCGCTGGCTGGAGCACTTCCTGGAGCAGTACCCCGGCACGGTGATCGCCGTGACCCACGACCGTTACTTCCTCGACAACGTCGCGGGCTGGATTCTCGAGCTCGACCGCGGCTACGGCATTCCGTGGCAGGGGAACTACTCGTCCTGGCTCGAACAGAAGGAAAAGCGGCTCCAGGTAGAGGAGCAGCAGCAGTCCGCGCTCAAGAAGATGCTCGAGCGCGAGCTCGAGTGGGTTCGCCAGAACCCGAAGGCGCGGCAGGCCAAGAGCAAGGCGCGCATGCAGCGCTTCGAGGAACTGCAATCGCGCGAGTTCCAGGAGCGCAACGAGACCAACGAGATCTACATCCCGCCCGGGCCGCGACTCGGCGAACTCGTCATCGAAGCCAGGGGGCTCACCAAGGCCTACGGCGACAAGCTGCTGTTCGAGAACCTCGACTTCAGCCTGCCGCAGGGCGGCATCGTCGGGATCATCGGCCCGAACGGCGCCGGCAAGACGACGCTGTTCCGCATCCTCACCGGCCAGGAGACCGCGGACGCCGGCGAGATCCGCATCGGACCGACGGTGCAGCTGGCCTGCGTGGACCAGTCGCGCCAGTCGCTCGACGACAGGAAGACCGTCTGGCAGGAGATTTCCGGCGGCCTGGACCTGCTGAAGGTCGGCAATTACGAGACACCTTCCCGCTCCTACGTCGGGCGCTTCAACTTCCGTGGCGCGCAGCAGCAGCAGTCGATCGGAGAGCTGTCGGGCGGAGAGCGCAACCGCGTGCACCTCGCCAAGGTGCTCAAGTCGGGTGGCAACGTCGTGCTGCTCGACGAGCCGACCAACGATCTCGACGTGGAGACGCTGCGCGCGCTCGAGGAAGCGTTGCTGTCGTTCCCGGGCTGCGCGGTGGTGATCTCGCACGATCGCTGGTTCCTCGACCGCATCGCGACCCACATCCTTGCGTTCGAGGGGAACAGCGAGGTCGTCTGGTTCGAGGGCAACTACTCGGAGTACGTCGAGGACCTGAAGCGCCGGCGCGGCGAGGACGCGGAGCAGCCGCACCGGATGCGCTACCGCAGCCTCCACGCGTGAGACGAGTACACTGCAGCGGGGGCAAGGCATGGCGAAAGGCAGACGCAGACCCACGCTCGAGATCGACGGCACACGGCTGACGCTTGCGCAGCTGCGCGCGTTCGAGGTGCGCCGACCCCTGGTGAAGCTGCTGCCGACCGCGCGGCGCCGCATGCAGGCGTCGCGAGACGCCGTGCAGCGCGCGGTCGAGCGCGGCGAGACCTCCTATGGCATCAACACGGGCTTCGGCGCGTTCGCGAACCGGGTCATTCCCGCCGCCAAGACCCGCAAGCTGCAGCTGAACCTGGTCCGCAGCCACGCCTGCGGCACCGGGCGCGCGCTGCCTGCGACGATCGTCCGCCGGATGCTGCTACTGAAGGCCAACAGCCTCGCGGCTGGATTCTCCGGTGCACGGCCGCTCGTCGCCGACCTGTTGCTGACGCTGCTGAACCACGACGTGCTGCCCGTCGTCCCCGCGCAGGGGTCGGTTGGCGCATCCGGCGACCTCGCGCCGCTGGCACACGTCGCCCTGGCCCTGGTCGGCGAAGGCGAGGCGATCCACGGCACTGACACACTCGATGGTGCAGGCGTCCTGACGGCAGCGGGCCTCGAACCGCTCGTGCTCGAGGCGAAGGAAGGGCTCGCGCTGCTCAACGGCACGCAGCTCAGCCTGGCGCTGGCACTCGAAGGTCTTTTCCAGGCCGAGTGCCTGCTCGACGCATCGGTCATTGCGGGCGCGCTTACCGTCGAGGGGCTGGCGGGCAGCCATGCGCCGTTCGACGCGCGCATCCAGCAGGCGAGCCGCCTGCCGGGGCAGGCCAAGGTTGCAAGGCGACTGCGGAAGCTGCTGACCGACAGCGAGATCCTGCGCAGCCACGAGGACTGCGAGCGGGTCCAGGACCCCTATGCGGTGCGCTGCATGCCGCAGGTCTTCGGGGCCGTCGAGCACACGATCGGGCACGCGCGCGAGATCCTGTCCGCCGCCGTCAACGGGGTGTCGGACAACCCGCTGATCTTCGGCGACGACATCCTGTCGGGCGGCAACTTCCACGCGGAGCCGATCGGCTTCATCAGCGACTTCCTCGCCATCGCCGTCGCTGAGCTCGCGAGCATCGCCGAGCGTCGCATCGACCTGCTCGACCGGCGTGTCAATCCGAACCTGAACATGTTCCTCGCGACGGAGCCGGGACTCGAATCCGGCTTCATGATGGCGCACGTGACGGCGGCCGCGCTCGTGTCAGAGAACAAGACCTATGCGCATCCGGCCTCGGTCGACAGCCTGCCTACCTCCGCCGGCCAGGAGGACCACGTGAGCATGGCTCCCTGGGCAGGTCGAAAACTGCTGGAAATCTGCAGCAATACCGCCACCGTGCTCGGCATCGAGCTGCTCGCCGCCGCGCGAGCGATCGACAGCATGCGTCCGCTCAGGACGACGCCGGAACTGGAGCGCGTGCACGCCATGGTCCGCGAACACGTACCGTTCCTGCCGCACGACCACCGGCTGGACCGCGACATCGGCGCACTCGCGGCACTGGTGCGCAGCGGTACCCTCTCCCGCTTCATGCGGTAGGGCGCACGTGCACGGCGTTGCGGTCGTCGTCACGTGCTTTGCGCTGCTCGCGTTGCTGCTGGCCTGGAGCCGCTGGCTGGCGCGACGTCGGCTCGCGGCGGCCGGGCACCTGGCGATGGCAATCGCCGCCGCTGCGGGCGCGCTGCTGATGTGGTCGGTGATGGCGGGCCTCGAGTCCTACGAGCCCGAGCCGAAGGGGCAGCCGATCGCGGGCCTTTATATCGAAAGGACCGGGTCGCAGAGGTTTCGTGCCACCCTCACGCGGCTCCCGGCGGGCCGGATCCAGGTTTTCGAACTGGCTGGCGACCAGTGGCGCCTCGAGGCGCGCACCCTCGACTGGCAGGGCCCAGCCGCGCAGATTGGACTCGACCGCATGTACCGGCTGGAAAGGCTGAGTACGCGTGCCAACCGCCCTCTTTCCGGCCCGGAGACCTCCAACGCGAGATTCAGCCTCGGGACGGATGCCCCGAACGACCTTTGGGCCAGGAGCCGGACGAGTCCGGCCTGGATGCGCCACGTTCGCGGCGGTCACGCGGACGGTCCATGGACGCCAATGGCGGACGCCGCCCTCTTCACGATATGGCTGGACGGACAGGCGTTGCGCGTGGATGCCGCCAACGAAGCCGCCGTGGCGGCCGTGAAACCCGCCGCGACGGCGGCTGCCGAGAGGCCGGCCTTGCGCTAGACTCACGGCGTCTTTCTGACGCGGATGCAGAACCATGTCGGTCCACGTTGACGCCCAAAGCCGCCTGCACCACGACCAGGAGCACAGCCTCGCGCTCAACTGCCCCCACTGCCAGGTCTTCTCGCACATCACGGCGGTGTCGGTTCCGCAGTACGCGGAGCTCGTCGCCAGCCGGCCGAGCCAGGTCGGCGTCGTTTACCGCTGCGACTCGTGCAGCGCTCCGATCTTCCTGCGCTTCGCGGTGAAGATGTACGCGGCAAACCGGGTCGAGCTCGCCAGCAACTTCGTCGAGCTCGAGCGCGCGCGTGAAAAATTCAACTTCACCTACCTGCCCGAGGATGCGGAGAAGACATTCCGCGAGGCGCTTGGCTGCTACTCTGCGGGACACTTCAACGCGTTCGCCGCGATGTGCCGGCGGACAGCCCAGGCCGTCATCAACGACCAGGGCGATAACGGGCGCCTCAGGATCTTCAACCAGATCAACGAAGCCCGCGACATGGCGGAGATAGATTCGGATTCGTTCGCGGTCGTGAAGAAGGTGCTGTTCGGCACCGACGCGGACCCGTGGCCGTCGCTGCCGGAGATCGGGGCCTACGAAGCCGGCGTGCTGCTCGAGCTGGCGAAAGACATGCTGTACCAGGCGTACGTCCGCAAGGGCAAGCTGCAGCAGGCGATGATGGTGAGGCGCTTTTTCGCGGAAGAGACACTCGACCGGATTACGCCGATCGGCAGGGCCGCGGGCGCGGACTGACTTTTCAAGGTGACCGACGCGAACATCCCGCAGTTGCGCGAGCTCCTGCCGGAGCTGTTCGAATTCGCAGAGACGCAGGCCGCGCAGATCGAGGCAGGCGAGCTGAGCAGCACAGACGAGCTTGCCGCGTGCATCCGCGACTTCTACTCAGTCGAACGCATGGCGGCGATCGAGACCGTTGCCCCGGGCTGGCGGGGAATGGCCGGTCATGCCGATGGCGCGACCCGCAGGCACATCACCGAGGCACTGATCGCGCTGCAACTGCTCCCGGAGTATCGGGGCGCGCCCGCACGCCTGCGGCAGCTGATCGAATGGAGCGTTCTCTACCACGACCTCGGAAAGCAGGTAATCGGCGGCCAGCGCGACTCCATGCATGCTTTCCGTTCCGCGACCATGGCCGCGCGGGCGCTGCCCCGCGTGGGCTTCGCCGTGAGTACGGCGTACCCGCAGATGATCGATCCGTGGACCCGGCTGGTCCTCGGCGCGTCACACGCCGCACACGATGGCAAGGGCCTGGTTCCGGACAAGCGCTCGCTGCCGGAAATCCTGGCGGGCACCGAGCAGCTGTTCGGCACTGCGTCCGCCGCCGCGCTCATCGTGCAGGCCGTGCTTCTGCACCAGTCGCTGAACGTGGTGCCAGAATGGCCGAACCCCGGCAGCCTCGCCGAGGCAGAGGTGCCGCTGTGCATCCGCCCGGCGCTGCTGCCGCTGCTGGAAGCGATGATGCTGGTGGACAGCGACGCCTGGCAGCTCCTCGATCCCTCGAGGAAGGCGAAGTTCCGCAAGAGCACGCTCGAAGTCTTCGCCACCGTGCGTAGCCTGGTGGGCGCCTGACGGCGCCAACGAGCGCGTTGCCCGTCAACCCACCCAGACCCGGGCGTTGCGGAACATGCGCATCCACCCGCTGTCCTCGCCCCACTCCGCCGGATGCCATGAGTTCTGCACGGTGCGGAACACCCGCTCCGGGTGAGGCATCAGGATCGTCGCACGCCCGTCCTCGCTGGTGAGTCCCGTGATGCCGAGTGGCGATCCGTTGGGATTGGCCGGATACGTCTCGGTCGCCAGGCCTCGATTGTCGACGAATCGCAGGCTCACGAGACCCGTGTCCACGCAGGCCCGAGCCCCGGCCTGATCCGTGAACTCCGCACGACCCTCTCCGTGCGCAATCGCGATCGGCATGATCGAGCCCTGCATGCCAGAGAAGAATATCGACGGCGACGGCAGGACCTCGATGAGCCCCACCCGTCCCTCGAACTGCTCGGAGCGATTGCGGACGAACCGCGGCCAGTGTGTCGTGCCTGGCACCAGCGACTTGAGCGCCGCAAGCATCTGGCAGCCGTTGCACACGCCGAGCGTGAAACTGTCGCCGCGCACGAAGAACTCCTCGAACTGCAACCGCAACTGCGCGTTGAAGAGGATCGACTTCGCCCAGCCCTCGCCGGCGCCGAGCACGTCGCCGTAGGAGAATCCGCCGCAGGCCACGAGCCCGCGGAACCCGTCGAGCCGTGCGCGGCCCGCGATCAGGTCGGTCATGTGCACGTCGACCGGCGCGAATCCGGCGCGATGGAAGGCCGCTGCCATCTCGAGCTGGCTGTTTACGCCCTGCTCCCGCAGGATCGCGATGGCAGGCCGCGCACCCCTCAGGGTCATCGGTGCGGCGACGTCCTCCGCGGGATCGAACGCCAGGCGGGCATGCAGCCCCGGATCGTCGGGGTCGGTCGCCCGCCGATACTCTTCTTCCGCGCAGGCCGGATTGTCGCGCAGCGACTGCATGCGGAAAGTCGTCTCCGACCAGGCGCTCCTCAATTCGGTTCGCGTCGCCGACAGCACCGTGCGGCCCGAAACGGCGAAGCTGATGCGGTCCAAGGTGGTGACGCGACCGATCGTGCGGACGCAGTCCTCGATTCCCGACTCGCGAAACACTTCCAGCACCTGCTTCTCGTTCGACGCGTCCACCTGCAGCACCGCACCGAGTTCCTCGGAGAACAGCGCCGCGACGATGCGGGCTTCGCCGCCGACGGATACCAGGTCCACGTCGACGCCGCAGCGCCCGGCGAACGCCATCTCGCAAAGCGTCACGAACAGGCCGCCGTCGGATCGGTCGTGGTAAGCGAGCGCGAGGCCAGCGCGTCGCAGTCGCACGAGCGCCTTGAAGAAGGCCCGCAGGCGACCCGGGTCATCGCAGTCGGGCGACTCGCGGCCGACGCGTCCGTACACCTGCGCGAGGCAGGAACCGCCAAGCCGGTCGCGTCCGGCGCCAAGATCCACCAGCACGAGCCGCGTGTCGCCGAGATCCGTGCGAAGTTGCGGCGTCAGCGTGCGCCGCACGTCCTGCACTGGCGCAAAAGCCGAGACGACCAGCGACACCGGTGCGACGACCTTGCGCAGGTCGGCACCGTCGTACCACGCCGTCTTCATGGAAAGCGAGTCCTTGCCGACCGGGATCGCGATACCGAGCGCCGGGCAGAGCTCCTCGCCGACTGCGCGCACGGCGTCGTAGAGGTCGGCGTCCTCGCCAGGCTCGCCACAGGCGGCCATCCAGTTGGCGGAGAGTCGCACGTCCTCGAGGCGCGCGATGTCCGCCGCCGCGATGTTGGTCACTGACTCGGCGACCGCCATGCGCGCCGACGCAGCCGCGTCGAGCAGCGCGAGCGGCGAGCGCTCGCCCATGGCCATCGCCTCCCCCCGCGTCGAGAAATAGTCGCTCACCGTCACGGCGACGTCGCTCACGGGCACCTGCCATGGCCCCACCAGTGGATCTCGGCTGATCATGCCGCCCACCGAGCGGTCGCCGATCGTCACCAGGAACGTCTTGTCGGCGATGGTCGGCAGCCTGAGCAGCCGGAAGGCCGCGTCGCGCAGGTCGATTCCGCGGCCGTCGAACTCGTCCGCTGCGCCAGCGACCCGGCGCACGTCGCGCGTCATGCGCGGCGGCTTGCCAAGCAGCGTGTCGAGCGGCATCGCCACCGGCGCGTTGCCGAACAGCGGATCGGACACTTCGAGCACTCCGCCCGCCGTGACCTCTCCGATCACCGCGTAGGGACAACGCTCGCGATCGCACAGCGCGCCGAATTCATCGATACGGCCGGCCGAGACGATCAGCACGTAGCGCTCCTGCGCCTCGTTGCACCATATTTCGAGCGGCGACATCCCCGGCTCGTCGCTCAGCACGCTGCGCAGGTCCACGCGTCCGCCGCAGCCGCCGTGGGCGACCGACTCGGGCACCGCGTTCGACAGGCCGCCGGCACCGACGTCGTGGATGAGCAGGATCGGATTGCCGGCCCCGAGCCCCCAGCATGCGTCGATGACTTCCTGCGCGCGACGCTGGATTTCCGGGTTGCCGCGCTGCACGGACGCGAAGTCGAGGTCCGCGGAACTTGCACCGGCGCCGACCGAAGAAGCCGCGCCGCCGCCGAGACCGATCAGCATCGCCGGGCCACCGAGCACGACGATGCGCGCGCCGGGAACGATGGTCGACTTCTCGACGTGCTGCCGGCGAATGTTGCCGAGGCCGCCCGCGATCATGATCGGCTTGTGGAACCCGCGAAGCGCCGCACGGCCGGGCGCATCCACACGCTGCTCGAACGTGCGGAAGTAGCCGCAGATGCCGGGGCGGCCGAACTCGTTGTTGAAGGATGCCGCGCCTATCGGCCCTTCCAGCATGATCTGCAGCGCGGAAACGATGCGGTCGGGCTTGCCGAGATCCTGCTCCCAGGGCTGTGTCGCACCCGGGATGCGCAGGTTCGAGACCGTGAAGCCCACGAGTCCCGCCTTCGGTTTCGCACCCCGACCGGTCGCACCCTCGTCACGGATCTCGCCACCCGATCCCGTCGCCGCCCCGGGGAACGGCGAGATTGCCGTCGGGTGGTTGTGCGTCTCGACCTTCATCAGGATGTCGATCGGCTCGTCGAACCCTGCATACGCGCCACCGCCGGGTTGCGCGAACCAGCGACGCCCGGGCCAGCCCTCGATGACGGCCGAGTTGTCCTTGTAGGCCGACAGGACGCCATGCGGACTCTTCGCGTGCGTGTTCCGGATCATGCCGAACAGCGATTTCCCGCTGCGTTCGCCGTCCACGATCCAGTCCGCATTGAATATCTTGTGCCGGCAGTGCTCCGAATTCGCCTGCGCAAACATCATCAGCTCGACGTCCGTCGGGTCTCTTCCGAGCGCGCGGAAGGCGTCCAGCAGGTAATCGACCTCGTCGTCCGAAAGCGCAAGCCCGAGACCCGCGTTTGCAGCCTGCAGCGCCGGACGGCCCTCGGCCAGCACTGGTACTGTTTCGAGCGCTTTCGGCGCGGAGTGACGGAACAGGCTGACCGCCTACGCGGGATCGCGCACCACCTGCTCGGTCATCCGATCGTGCAGGGCGGTCGCGGCGAAGGACCACTCGGGCGGTGTGAGTGCGCGCGATGCGTCGAGGTAGTACGCCATGCCACGCTCGATGCGTCGTACCGCGTCCAGCCCGCAGACGTGCGCGATGTCGGTCGCCTTGCTCGACCACGGCGACACCGTGCCCGAGCGAGGCACGACCAGCAGCAGTTCGCCGCGTGGCTCGGCACCTGAATCGGCCGGCCCATAGCGCAACAGCGATTCGAGCACGCTGGTCTCGGCCGCCGAAAGATCGCGTTCGAGGTCGACGAAGTGAATGTACCGGGTGTCCGCCTGCTCGAGGCACTCGAGCCGCGCGCGAAGCGACGCCAGAAGCCTTGCGAGCCGGAAATCCGAGACTGCGGGAGCGCCGCGTATTGTGAGCATTTAGAGGAAGCCGCCGCCGTGCTGGCAGGGGCGCGAAATGATACCGGAGCGCCCCGCCCCGGACCAGCGCGCGCGAGCTACTTGCGCGACCCGGGGTCGCTCGGCGTGTAAACCGGAAACGGGAATTGGGTCACGTTCGACCCTTCGGCCGACGACACCTTGCTGACGCCGGACTTGCGTACCTCGTCGATGCGGATCACCGAATGCAGCGGCAGGTACGTGCGCTTTACACCCGCGAATTCGGCCTGGATCTTTTCTTCGGAAGGATCCACCACCACCGCCGAGCGCTCGCCGAAGATCAGCTCCTCGACCTCGACGAAGCCGAACAGTGATCCATGGCCGACCTTGCGGGCATAGATCTCGAAAACCTTGCCCTGGTTGACAAAAATCACCTTGAAAATGTTGCTTGCCGGCATCGTGTGCTTGCAGTCGAGGGGCGGGCATATTACAAGGTGCACGGAACCATGGCCATCAAGCTGCGCGTCATCAGCGACCATTACCAGGAACTCGGCGAGCAACGCTCGCGCGTGTTCGGCGTGAATGGCGGCACCATCGGACGCGCGCCCGACAACGACTGGATATTACCCGACGCCAAACGCCTCGTCTCGGGCCACCACTGCGAGATCGAGTATCGCAGCGGAGCCTACTGGCTGAGCGACAGGAGCACGAATGGCGTGTTCGTCAACGAAGCGGACGATCCCGTGTCGGAGACGGGTCCGGTAGCGCTGCAGGACGGCGACCGACTGCGTCTCGGCGACTACGAAATCCTGGTGAGCCTGGACGACCGCATCGATTTCCTGCCTGCAGCGGCCGAGCTGCACTCCGCCGCGAAGCACCTGGACTCGGACATCGGGGCAAGCCTGGACCTCGACAGCCTGTTCACGCCACGCGAGAGCGCCGACTCGGGTTCGATTTCCATCCGTAACGCGTTCGGGCAGAGGCTCCCCAGGGAGATGCGCGAAGCAGCGACCGCCGCCGCGGGCGCCGAGGTGGCGAGCTCGGCGGATGAGCGCGAGCCACCCATGCCACCGCCCGGCGTTTCGGCTGCCGCCGCACCGTCCGCTGCGACGGACTGGGCGCTGAAGACCCGTGCGGTAAGTCGCCAGGAACTTGCCGATGCGCTCGAACGACGCAAGAGCAGGATCGAGGCGCGGCAGCAGACTCAGCCGTTTCACCAGCAGGCGAACACCTGGGCCGACCTCAAGTCGTCCCTGCAGGCTTTCTGCCGCGGTGCCGGCATCGACCCAAATGCCCTTTCGCCAGAGGCTCAGGCGATGCTGCCGTTACTGGCCGGCCAGCTGCTGCGCGAGGCAGTGGTCGGGCTCAACGATCTGCAGCAGGCCCGGACGACGACCGGACCGGCCGCCGCGAGTGCGGCGAGGACGCAGGAGTCGCCCGGCAGCAATCCGCTGCGCAGCTCCTCGAGCGTTGAGCAGGCACTGGTGCGGCTGTTCGAGTCCCATGGCCGGGTCTACGGCGGCCCGGTTGATGCGCTGCGGGACGTGCTGCTCGAAGCCAAGGAGCACGAGGCGGGCCTCGATGCGGGGATGAGGGCCGGCCTCAAGGCCTTACTCGAACAGCTGGCTCCATCGAACGTCGCCGACCAGTTCGAGCAGGGTCGCTCGCGGACTCTCGCGCCGGGCCAGGACCCCCGGCCGCGCTACTGGGAGCACTACGCGGAGCTCTACCGCGTGATCACGCAGAACGCGGTCGGGGGAGTCCCGCACCCGTTCGTCGAACCGTTCGTGCGCGCATACGAGGAGACCCGCAGCGAACTGGCTGCGAGGCGCAGGAATCGCGGCGAAGGCTGACGCCCCACGTGGGCTCTCATGCCCACCCTCGGGCCCGAAAACGAAAACGCCCCTTCCGGGGCGTTTCAGTTTTCTGGCGGAGAGGGTGGGATTCACTCGGCACATCC
>Ga0113563_10002148_pt1 | contig 11727 bp, 10 predicted proteins | sample Mud3Dept3metaG_FD_80117 | JGI IMG/M metagenome (GOLD analysis project Ga0113563, IMG submission 80117) | Freshwater wetland microbial communities from Ohio, USA, analyzing the effect of biotic and abiotic controls - Mud 3 Core 4 Depth 3... | ecosystem: Environmental > Aquatic > Freshwater >...
GTATCCATCGTTGCACCGGGATGTCCATGATCCCGGCAACATACACCAGGGACTCATGAACGGTATCGAATTTTCTATACGGCTGGGTCAAGGCATGACGGACACTCTCCCGTACGTTCCACACCCCGATAGGCATGATATACCCTGGATGAGCCTCTCGCAGGATGACGACCCCTGCTTGTCTACGTTCTTTTGTTAACACCTCGTTGACTGCGAGTCTGGCCGCGTAATAACACCCGCCGATCTCTGCATACGTGGTGCGTCCCTCGTAGAATTCATAGCTGTTGAAGATGGAAATACCGGTCCCATATTGATTCCATGTGGTGTTCGGGTACCATGCCTCGATTAGCTCATATTGCCATTCTGAAGGCATCATCAGGATGATCCATCGATTATCGTACTGATTCAGGTAATACGCACGAACCTCGTTGATGAACGGATAGGTCTTTGTTTTTTTCATCAACTCTGCCCCTAGAGTTGAGTCGACTGCGGTGATACTCCAGCGTGTTGGGACAAAACGTCTGTTCTTTTTAACCCCAAACGCACCGACGCTGAATGCCCGTTGGATTTTTGAGATGAGCACCCCGTTTTTGTAGATGTCAAGGATGGCATCCCGTGCTTTCAAGTCAGTGTCATAATAGGCTTTCTCGATATGTTGCTCGTACTTCGGATTGGTGATATCCAAGGTTTTTAATGGAGCCGAGGGTCCATGAGGCTGGACCTCGTCATAGAAGGCTATTTTCCCGTAGGGTTTTTTTTCAAAGACTGCATCAGCAAACACCGCGTTTTTCGAAAGCGCAAGTTCCCTGGTGAATTCGACGATCCGATGCGGGCTTTCGACGTTGGTGATATCCACGGTGAATTTCCCACGGACCAACTGACTGCGAAAATCAACGATGTCATCCAGTGATTTAGTAAGCCAACGTTCTGGGGTATCGATTTCTGAGGTGTCCCCCATCACTGGTGGGATCATCGGTCCTATTGCGACCTTTGGGTATCCTATTCGTCCTATGAACACACTTGGTGGGGATGCTCCTTCAAGTCGAATTCTATCAAGCATTGGTTTTGTCTTAACTTTGGCATGGTACCGAACGATGACGGGGCATCGGTTCTTCCCGCATAAAAACTTAGTTCCTCGACAGAGGGCACAGACGCTCTTGGATTCTTTTTTTCCTGCTGGAAGGAGTTTTTTTTGATTCTTTGAAGTATTTTGCACCAGATCCCCCATTGGTTGTACACTCTTTTATACCTTCAGAGGAGAGCAGTGAAAGTATTTAATTTATTCGCCTTGGATTTTTTTCTGCAAGGTCTGCAGCCATGAGGGGATTCCTTCAACGGTCCGACACATGCAGTGCTGGGCGAACATCTGCCGGTACCTCATGTTGCATTCCACACGATTCTCAAGATGTTTCTTAATGGTTGATCCAAGTCTCCCCCCGCGCCAGTCCCAATCCTTCAGCAGGATAATCTTCTGGTGTTTTTGCGCGATAGTGTCACAGAAATCTGGGATGGATTGTCCGGTGTTAAAACGGAGAATCTCCCCGGTAAGCTCAAGTTTGCGTAATGCGGTGATGTCTTTTTCACCCTCGACGATAATTGGGATTGTTTTATTCTCCTCTCGTAACTCCGTGAGCAGCTCTTCGAGCTCTTCGAAGACTTCCCGGTCATCCATGGAAAGACTCCTGGAGTCTCCCAAGAACCATAGTAAGGGAAATATTCTTCAGACATACGGTTTTTTCCCGGTTTTTCTCCCCACTCATCAACACTACATCCTTCCTACTGAGCTTGAAAAAATGGGCGATTGTTTCGACCACCTCGATGTTTGCTTTATTGTCCTTTGCCTGCGCTTGGACCTTTATTTCAAGAGCATGTCTCCATTGATTATACGAAACAGGAAAAATCGTCTGAGCAGATCCTGGGATCACATGCAAGGACAGCATCACGCCCTGTGATGATTCTTTCAATGCATCCTTGTAGGATATCATATTCACAAGAGAACCTTTTTTTTATTTGGATTGAGTCAGTTTCAGGATTGCCTCCGCAAGGTCACCGTTTGTTTCCTTCAACGCTTTCCGTACCTCCACTTCAGATTTCCCAGTCTGCTCCATAATCAATTGAATGTCCTCTTTTTGTGTATCCTGTGGTTCTGCCCCTCGGGTTCTTATAATAGGATCTCCGACGATCTGAAACGTTTTTTGCCCTTGCGCCTCCATGACGGTGACTTCTGCGGAATCAAAGACGTACTCCTTTGTATCGGTTTGAATAATCACTTTTTGGACATTCTCAATGTCTTTGACGTTGATCCCGAAGCGTTTCATCATCTGGGCTAGCTGCCTGCTATTCATCCGACCTGGCATCATGGTCTCATCATCTCGATTTTCACAGAGAGATAGTGTTGTTGTTATTAGTATTTTTTCGTTTAGATGTCCTTAAAAAAATAATGAAGAGGGTGTAAAAAAAACAACTTTACTAGACTAGGGATTTGATGGAAAAAATTTAGTAACGCAGTAAGGAAGGTTGGTGAATCAATCGAGACAGAGATGGGCATTGTTACGGAAAGAGGCTCTGACCAGTCGCTTTCATCATTGAACGTATCTCGGCATTTCACTCGTACTTGATAGGTCCCCTGTTCTGGCCAGCTATGGGTTATCGTCGTGGTTTGACCAGATGCAATTGGATTACTCCAATCACTACTGTTCCCATCACCCCAATCCCATTGATAGCAGAGTGTTTGCTCTTCTGGGTCTGTGGAACTGGTGGAATACAGGTAACTCACTCCGGGTTTTCCTTCAGAACGTCCACTAGGTCGTTCTGGCATGTTTGGTGCCTCATTTGGAGGGACATCGGGGAAATGACCTCCGTAATTGGTCGTAATCGACGCTGGCTTTGGGGAAGACCATTCTTGCTGAACAAAATGAATATTGGGATTTCCATAAACCACATATTGCAACGAGGTATCCGGACTAGGCTGCCAGGGTGTCTCTGGTGTATAGAGTTTGGCGACCCGCGCGGTTGCATAGGTCGCTGCCTCACCAATTGTGTAATTTAGATGACTGATGCAATGAACAAAAAGATTCCACCACCAACCAGAGCCCGAGAAGGAAACACTGGTGTAACTCCCAAACGAGGCTGCGCCCCCATGTTCCAGCAACACTTCGTTCATTTTCCCATTTGCCATGTCACAAGCATTATAGGCGATCATCGACCCATGCACATTGACGATATCATTGTCCAGCATGACTTGATCGTAATACCCGCCTTGACTCCCATCATATACAATGCCATCGGTGGACGGCCAATAGGCACCTTCCCAAGGGACTGGGTTATCACTGTCCTGGGCGACCCCATTATCGGAGGTGCGAACTGCAATACCAGATCCTCCCCCATGACAGCTGAAATACAAAAAGATTGATCCATTGTTGAGGTCTTCTACAAACCCACAGTTGGGTACATCAGGCTGGGAGGGATGTGAGCCAAGATGCTCATAAGCCCCAGAATGGAAATGCGCCTCATACCCTGCAAGAAACGAAGCGAATTGTCCCGGGTCACAATCCGGGCCGTTGCCTGGTCCTGGAGGAAGCACCGGTGATAAGTCAGGCATATTTTCATGAATATCCAGCCAGGGAAAATTCCCATTCTCAGTGCACCATCCTTGGAAAGGCCATCCGAAGATTTCATTAACGATATGATTCCCACCCCAGTTGTCAACCCCGCTGTTCGCGCTATGTTCCACCTCATATGCATTCATGGAAAGAGTTACATGTTTTGGTCGTGGGTTCGAAAAAATCGTTGCTCGGTACATCATGTCCCGGTTCGCAAGTGCGATATTCTCAAGAAACTCAAGAGGCATTCTACCAGGGACCGCACCAGGATCCGTGAGTCGGGAAGGATCTCCACTGATCGCGCGTTCAAAAGTCACATCAAAACCGTTGACTGGATCATAATATGGCTGAGTATTAAACACTAGGACGGTCTCAAGGTTCTCTGAATCATTTCCTCCGATCTCATTTAACCAGGTGTAGAATTGTTCCGCGATTTCCTCCTCACCTTCACGATATTCATTTGGGAGACTCATGGGTTCACGAACTTTGAATGGAACTCGCTGATCGGCTGTTAAACTAGCGAACGTCTGGCACGCCAATTGTTTCACCAATGGAGGCAGAAACAATACATATCCTCCGTAACCTGCTGCAGCCATCGACGCAGGGAGATTCTGCCAATTCTCCAGGATCCCACAAAGAGTAGATTGTCCAGTCATACTTCGTGTAAGAGAGACAACATCCTCACGAGTCACACAATCATTTTCAATAATCAGACCTGCGCTGATGAGTTGATTGGTAATCCCCGAAAGAAGGGTATCCCCAATTTCAACAAGAATCACTTTTCGCACCTCAAGTGCGTCGATGACTGCAAGAGTCTCGGTTGAAATCGTTGACGGCTCCGTCAATAACAATGGTGCATTTAATAGAGATGCTAAGGTTGCACCATTTGAGATACTTTCAATATCATCCTCCGATACAACAGGTTTAATATACGGGGTAAGAACAACATAATCAGATGATTTCCAATCATGAGTTGCGATTTGATTAGCAATAGAGATTGGTGTACCTGTAATAGTTGATACATGATTGATATCCACCCCGAATTTATCAGCAAGAGCATCTTGTATAAATCCTGGGACGTCCCCAATGAAATTGATGTCGGATGCTCCATCCCACGTCTCTAGATAAGCCTCCCAGTCATCGATGATGTATTGTGTAGTGGGATCTGATGTCTTATCCGTTGTCAATAGCGATTGATACACATATCCATCATAATGGAAGAGTGTCATTGGAATTGCTGTCAGAAAATTGTATTCAGAATCCGTATCATTCTCATCGATGTGAACCACGTTAACCCGTGGAAGAAACAAGGTCTCTTCATGGATTGGAGGCCAGGTATTATTTTTTGATGATGCCACTGTTGTCTGAGAACTGAATGGAACGTACAACGAACCCAGAAGCACTAATATCATCATATAGCTAAGAAAATATTTTTTCCTTTGTATCATCTTTTTTACTCCCCTATATCTAGATAAGATACCACCCTCTTCTATTTAATAGTTATTCTAGAACGATTTTAAAAAAACCACAAAAAAATCAGAAAATTCATCTTTTTTTTATCAGCGGAACAATACTTTTTTAATGTAAAAAACACTCAATAAAAACCCTCTGCTGCAGATATTCATATTAGAAAGGAAACCATCATAATCTCTGTAACACCCGAGACATAAATTTATAGGACTCTACCTGTTTAACATTTTCCAGTATGATTTCAGAAGCAGAAATGAAAGTCATCGACACCAACTCAGAGTACTTCGGAGTCCCCACCTTCCAACTCATGGAGAACGCAGGAAAAAACATCGCAGAGTTCATACAAAATCACTTCAAAGACACGACAAAACACATCCTCATCCTCTGTGGAACCGGAAACAACGGTGGAGACGGATTTGTCGCGGCACGATACCTGACCCAATATTACCCTATTACTGTGTTTCTCACAGGAACCGAAATAAAAACACAGATTGCACAGAAAAATTACCAGAAACTTCAGACATACGAAGTAAAGATTTATCACACCCTCCGAGACCTTGACTGTCTCCTCCAAGAAAACGACCTTATCATTGATGCCTTACTTGGGACTGGTCTTGCTGGTCCTCTTAAAGAACCCTATGTTACCATCGTCAAAAAAGTCAATGAAACAAGGAAAAAAACCATCATCTCCGTCGATGTCCCCACTGGTCTGGGCACACCCCTTGCAGTCCAACCAGATCATACGGTGACATTTCATGACAAACAACAGGGAATGACCGAACAGAATAGTGGCACTATCACTGTTGTTGATATCGGAGTCCCTCAAGACGCACTCACCTATGTTGGACCTGGTGAGCTCTCTATCTATTATCCAAGACCGGCAAAAAAATCACACAAAGGAGACAACGGCGTTGTACTCATCATCGGAGGGGGACCGTACATCGGTGCACCCGCGCTCAGTGGCCTAGCCGCGTTGCGAACCGGGGTGGACCTCGTCTATATCGCAACACCACAGCGCTCCTGGGAATCTGTGGCTGCGTTTTCACCAAACTTCATTGTTAAAGACCTCACCTATGACATGCTCACCAAAGAAGACCTCCCGGTGATCGAAGAGCTCCTCAGGAAATGCACTGGAGTGATCCTCGGGCCTGGACTTGGAGCAGCCCCTGAGACTGAAGAAGCAATCATCCTACTTGTTAAACGTATTATTGAGGAGAAAAAACCATTAGTCCTTGATGCAGATGCGATCAAACCTGTTGGAGAACACCTAACACTCATTAAAAACTCAACTACAGTAGTTACCCCCCATGTCGGTGAATTCAAAAAACTCACAGGAATCACCCTCTCCCAAGACCTTACAGAACGAATGACCATTGTAAAAGAATGGGCACAAAATCTTGGAGTCACCCTCTTCCTCAAAGGATACATTGATGTACTGAGCAACGGAAGTGACATCAAACAAAACAAGGTCCATAACGAAGCGATGACGGTCGGGGGAACTGGGGATGTCCTGGCCGGCATCATCGGAGCGCTCCTCTCAAAAGGAGTAAAACCGTACGAGGCTGTCCGTATCGCCGCCTTCCTCAACGGAGAAGCTGGGAATGAGGCATTCCAGAAAAAATCCTACGGACTCCTTGCAACCGACATCATAGAAGAAATCCCAAATATTCTAAAAAAATATCTGTAAATTTATTAATAAAACAAAAGATGAAGAGGAAAATAATCCAAAAGTTACTCCCAAATCGCTTTAACTTCCTGATGCTTTACCAATTCTCCAGCAACCTGATACAATACCCAAGCCAGGAACGCGGGTTCTTGCTGCATCTCCAAGGCAAGGGTGTTAGTTATTTTCGTTTTCATCTCCTGTTCCAGTCGATCCGGGTTCCTCGGCCATTCCGCATACTGATATTTCTTCATCCATTCTGCGGTCTGCTCTATCATCTCGGTTTTCCTATCGGCAATCTTCCGGACCGCTTTTTCTGTCTTCTTGACAAACATTCCAGACGATTTCTTCTCCCACATCATTCCATCCTCCTATTTGATAACACCAGGGACGATAAAAATCTTTACATCATAAAAAAAATGTTTAAAAACCCCTGCATCATCAGCTGTTAGAATGAAAAGAATTATTCTCTTCAGCACCATTCTCTTCGTTTTCCTCCTTCTCTCCTCATCAGCGACAGCGCTATTTCCTTCTTCTCATGTCCTCAAAGGAACACTCACCCAAGAAACCTCAGTGTTTTTTATTGGAAAGACCACCATCAATGGGTCTTTGAGTGGTCAACCTCTGGAGCATCTCTCTGATTCAGACTTTGTGCAACAAATGAAGGTTTTTCCGATTCTTGGAACAAGTCGCATCTTCGACCTTGATACCGTCATCGTCGCGGAGGACATCGATATTTCTACCGCAACATCCTTTGAAGATCTCTTCGTCCAATACTACGATCACATCACTTCCTATACGAATGTTGAGATTACCACAAAAGAAGGATTGTTCCTCCTTGGCATGAATGATGGAAGCATGAATCTCTCTGCGGAACTCCCTTATGCGGTCACTACGATGGTTTCTCTTGAGGTGATACCCGGGACGGAAACCCGGTTCTATGCAATCGCAACGGACTATCCAATCACCCTGCAGTGCTCAACAACCCTTGCGGCATTGAACATGGTGTCGGAAACAGGGTCAATCACCCTTACCAACACTGAGGGAAGAACCCTCTGGAGAGGTGACTCGCCGAACGATTATTTGATCATTCAAGACACCTCCTTCTCCTTCGTTAAACAACCTTCGCTTTCTCTGCTGCCATTAGGAAACTCCCCCTCAGAGACAACCCTTTCTGCGACCGTTACTCCGGCAGCATCACATGATATTCAAATTCAACAGCTCCTCCACAACGTCTCAGAGACCCTTGAGGACTTCGATGATGAAATCAGCCTTGAATTCCTCGAACGCATCCAGAGTCTAGGTGACCTGCTTGTGACATCAGGTTTCATCGCGAATGGAGCTATGATCCTTGAGAATACCAATGATACTATAACAATTGATCATACCCAACAACACTTCTCTGCTGCTGGTTTTGTCCGATTCAACTCGGTTTCCATATCAGATTTTGAGTCCCCAACAGGGGTAACCGTCAAAGGAGACTGCACCTTGTGCTATCTCGGGAGTCATTTCTACAATCCCTCCGCCAAACGCAACCCGAATGGCATCATATTTCCCTTCGAACTGCTTTTTGTCTGGGCTCTTTGTGTAGGAATCTTTCTGTACGTATGGTTCTTCCTTCGACCCCTGATTGATGTTCCTCTTGATCGGAAAATCAAACGATATAGTTTGATAATTCATCTGATCGCGTTAGCAAGCGCGTTTCTCCTTTTGGATGTCGAGGTAGGCATTCTGTTTGGCACCAGTGCGTTATCCTCCTTAGTCACCCAAGGTTTTTCTTCTGGTACTGCTGCCTTGTTCCTTCTGGAGGCGCTCATCTGGGTGATCGGGTTTTGTATCCTAGGTATCCCGCTGCAGCTCCTCTCCTACGCAATCCTCCGTTACCTTGGTATCGGAAAAGGCGGCAGCGGTGTCTGGAAAGCGATTGGTGATCTTTCTATCTGGGTGTTTAGCTGGTTTTACCTGCTGTTGTTCATCAACATTCTCATTTCAGTGATTGATTTTAATAGACTGTTTGCGATAGGATGATCCCATGCAACCACCCCCTCAACCACTCGTCGAAGAACCCGCGCTTCTCTTCAAAGAAAAAAAACTCTTGGTGATCGCGGATCTTCACATCGGAATCGAAACCGAGTTACGAGCAAATGGATTGCAGGTCCCCTCTCAGACCAAGACCATGGAAGAGCGGCTCCTCTCTATTCTTACAAAAAACAAAGTCACTGATATCATTCTCCTTGGGGATATCAAACATACCATCCCCTCCTCACCATATCAAGAACGGACTGATGCGAAAAACTTTCTTGCCAGGATTCAATCCTCCTGCGCCCTGCATATACTTCCTGGTAACCACGATGGGAACATTGATCGTTTGCTTTCTTCAGGAATCCAGCTGCATCCCTCTGGAGGATTCGTGTTTCAGGGGATTGGGTTTACCCATGGTCATCGGACACCCTCAACAGAGATAATGCAATGCGATCTTGTCGTAATAGCCCATTCCCATCCGACCGTGATGCTCATGGACCGGTTAGGGTACCGAACCTATGAACAATGCTGGCTTCGAGGTCTGCCTCATTTTGATACATTACAGGAAAAATATCCAGGTTCACCGACCACCCAGATCCTTCTCATGCCTGCGTTTAACCCGCTCTGCGGTGGTACTGCTGTGAACCAAGACACCTTGCTTGGACCATTTAAGAACCTTATAGACGTCGATAATTCAGAGGTGTACCTCTTGGATGGATCGTCATTGGGGAAGGTAAAAGACTTAAAAGAATCAAGTTAACCTTAAATACATCATGTAATATACGACACCCGACTTAGAACCACAGATACGTGATCTGCTATGGAGCTGCATCTCTCTGAAAAAATCGGTGGCCTCTTACAGGCATTATTACTACTTGTTCTGCCCTGGGTTGTCCTCATCATCGGACTAATCACCACCTTTGATAACGTCTGGTTCTATCTTTTATGTATCACCTGGGTTGGGTGTGGCCTTGTGTTTTATGGCACCCTCAATTAGCATGAGAAAGGTTAACGCGTTTTTCTTAAAATACAAAATCTATTAAATCACTTATCGTATTCTGCTTTCCTGTTGATCGGGATGGTTAATTATATTATCGTCACAGGTGGAGTCATTTCTGGTTTAGGGAAAGGAATTACGACCGCGTCCATAGGCAAGATCCTGGTGAATCACGGCTACAAAGTCACCGCAATCAAGATAGACCCCTACATCAATTTTGATGCAGGGACCCTCCGGCCAACCGAACATGGGGAAGTCTGGGTCACTGAGGATGGCGGGGAAATCGACCAGGACCTGGGACACTATGAACGGTTCTTGGACATCAACATCCCCAAATGTAACAACATCACCACTGGTCAGGTCTACAGCGCAGTCATCGAAAAGGAACGAAACGGCAAATACCTTGGAAAGACCGTACAACCAATCCCCCATGTGACCGATGAGATCAAACGACGCATCCGCACCCCTTCTGAGGAAGCGAAATTTGATTTTGTGCTCGTTGAGATCGGAGGCACAGTCGGAGACTACGAAAACGTCCTGTTTTTAGAGGCAGTCCGACAGATGAAACATGAGGGAGAAAAAGTCATCTACATCCATGTCACCTATGTACCGGTATTAAAATCACTGGGGGAAGCAAAAACCAAGCCGACCCAGCATTCCGTTAAACTCCTCAGAGAAATCGGTATCCAACCCGATTTCATCATCACCAGGTCTGAAAAACCACTTGATGATGTGCGAAAAGAAAAAATCGCGTTATTCTGTAATGTCTCTGGTGAGGATGTCATATCAGACTCAAACATCGATAACGTCTATGGTGTGCCCTTACTCTTTGAGGAGCAGGAACTCTGCAAAAAAATTCTAAAGAAACTTGGACTGCGCAAAGAAGAACATGATTTTAACGCTTGGAAAAACTATATCGCGAAAATAAAAAAACTGGATAAAAAAGTAAAAATCGGCATCGTCGGTAAATATTTTGATATCGGGGCGTTCAAACTCTCTGATTCCTATATCTCCGTAATCGAAGCAGTCAAACACGCAGCATGGAACAACAACGTCCGCCCGGAGATCGAATGGATCGACTCAAAAATCTTCGAAAAACACCCTCGCAAGATCGTGAACTTGAAAAAAGTCGATGGGATCATCGTCCCTGGCGGATTTGGATTGTCTGGTGTAGAAGGGAAGATAGCGACCATCAGATACGCCCGGGAAAACAATATCCCCTATCTTGGGTTATGCCTTGGGATGCAGTTAGCGGTGGTGGAATACGCAAGGAACGTCTGCGGATTGAAAGGGGCAAACACCACCGAGGTGGAAAAAAACCCAGCTCACCCTGTCATAGATTTCATCCCTGATCAAGTAAAGATTGTCACAGAATCCCGCTATGGGGCTACCATGCGATTGGGTGGGTATCCTGCGGTTCTGACTGAGGGGTCTTTGATCCGTAAGCTGTATAATGATCAGGGTAAAGTCACCGAACGGCATCGACACCGTTACGAGGTCAACCCGAAATACATCGACATCCTTGAGAAAAAAGGATTCGTCTTCTCCGGCCGATCCCCTGATGGGATCCTCATGGAGTTCATGGAGCTACCTAACCATCCGTATTTCACGGGAACACAAGCCCACCCGGAGTTTAAATCCCGACCAATGAAACCTGCCCCTCTCTTCGATGGACTCATCAAGGCTGCAAAAAAAAGAAGAGAATAAAATAATCTTCACATTGTTTTTGGTTCAAACATCGTTTTATGCAACACCAGGTTACTTGCAAAGAACCAGATGGGTTGAATCAAGGCAGCAAGGATAATGTAGATATTTAAGGAACTTAACATGATCGGGGCTGTTGCATACATGAAAATAACAATGATCCCAATGCATTTCCTGATTTTCGCCCGATCAAATGTCTTAATGGAAAACAACCGATAAATAGAATAAAACGTCGCAAGAGATAAAACAACGAGTAATGCGACCTGCCA
>Ga0113563_10002150_pt1 | contig 11726 bp, 11 predicted proteins | sample Mud3Dept3metaG_FD_80117 | JGI IMG/M metagenome (GOLD analysis project Ga0113563, IMG submission 80117) | Freshwater wetland microbial communities from Ohio, USA, analyzing the effect of biotic and abiotic controls - Mud 3 Core 4 Depth 3... | ecosystem: Environmental > Aquatic > Freshwater >...
ATCCAGAACAGAATGATAGGCCGCTGTTATCCTTTTATCCAGCTTTTCGTAGACTTCTGCTTCATCCCAGTAATACATATAGGCGTTCTGAACCATTTCGAAGTAGGACACGGTCACGCCGCCGGCATTGCACAGGAAATCGGGTATGATGTGCACCCCTTTTTCGTACAGGATCTCGTCCGCCTCAGGGGTCGTGGGCCCATTGGCCAGCTCTGCCACGATCTTGGCCTTGACTTTAGCCGCGTTCTTGGCCGTAATCACGTTCTCGATGGCGGCCGGTATGAGGATATCGACATCCAGCGTCAGGATCTCGTCATTGGAGACTTTCTCCACATCCTCCAGGTTACACACAGAGCCGGTGACTTCTTTACACTCAAAAGCTTTCTTGGGGTCAACGCCTTTTTCATTGTAGACTCCACCCTTGCTGTCACAGGCCGCGACTACCTTGCAGCCGAACATTTCTTTTGCCAGTCGAGCGGCAAAATAACCCGCGTTGCCGTAACCCTGGATAGCCACTCTGGCTTTTTTCAAGTCGATTCCCAGGGCTTTGGCAGCCTCTCGAATAGTAAACATTCCGCCGCGGGCAGTTGCATCACCCCGACCGGGGGAGCCCCCTATGGAAAGGGGCTTGCCCGTAATAACGCCAAACTGCGGTTTACCTACAATTGTGGAATATTCATCAGTCATCCAGGCCATGCTTTGAGGAGAGGTATACACATCCGGGGCCGGTACATCCTTTTCAGGACCGATGAAGGGGTGGATAGCCCGGATATAGGCCCGGCTTAATCTTTCCAGCTCGGTCTGCGACATCTCTTTGGGATTGCAGATAATGCCCCCCTTGCCCCCACCCAGAGGCAGCTCGAGCAGTGAGCATTTCCAGGTCATCCAGGCTGCCAGTGCCCGTACGGTATCAATAGTCTCCTGGGGATGGAAGCGGATGCCTCCTTTAGTCGGCCCCCGGGCGTCATTATAATGCACCCGGAACCCCTGGAATACCTTTATCGAACCATTGTCCATGCGGACCGGTAAAGATACGTGCAGCTCCCGTATGGGATTTTTTAATATCTCGGTTACTTCGGGCGAGAGCTCCAGTATCTCAGCGCACCTGTCGACCTGTCTTCTCACGATTTCAAAGGGATTGTTTTCTAACTTGGACTTGCCGGTTTGCACCATTTTCTTCTCCTTTTCTCTCTCCAGAAACTTGGGCTGGATGATTTTATTTTTTTATTTTTTCAGCTTTGTAGGCCAGGATCCAGATTGACCTTAGAGATTAACAGGAATTCCTTTGGACTTAAGATACTTTTTAGCTTCCGGGATGCTTATTTCACCGAAATGAAAGATGGAGGCTGCCAGGACAGCCGAAGCCTTGCCGATCGTCACGGCATCTGCTAAATGCTCCAACTTTCCGGCACCGCCAGAGGCGGTAACCGGTATTGAAACAGCTTCAGCCACGGCCCTGGTCATCTCAAGATCGTAGCCGTTCTTGGTACCGTCGGCATCCTTGGAGGTGAGTAAAATCTCCCCCGCCCCCAGCTTCTCCACCTTGCGCGCCCAGTCTACGATATCCAGTCCGGTAGCCTGACTCCCCGATTTAACCACTACTTCCAGGCGGGGACGGCCGCTGCCGGCGGCATTCTTTTTGCCGTCGATAGCCACTACCAGCCGGTTTTTACCGAACTCCCGGGCCGCCTTCTCGACTAACTCAGGGTTGGTGACGGCCGCAGTGTTAATGGAGACTTTATCCACGCCGATATCGAACAACGCCCGCATGTCCTCCAGGCTGTTGATGCCGCCGCCGACGGCGAAGGGGATGGTGGCCACCGCGCGGACTTTGCTGACCCATTCCAGCCTGGTAGGACGGTTTTCCACGGTGGCAAAAATATCCAGGAAGACCAGCTCATCGGCTCCCTGAAGACTGTACGTCCGGGCAGCCTCCACAGGGTCGCGGGCATCCTTGAGATTGACGAAGTTGATCCCTTTGACTACCCGGCCATTTTTAATATCCAGGCAGGGGATGATTTTTACTGGTTTCATCTATTTCCTCTCTATAGTCTTTCAGAATGCCATAGTCCATCAGAGTGCTCATACTGTGGTTTTCAGCTTCGATGCCAGCTTCCGCGGCCGCCGCCACGGGATTTAGACCGCCCACAAGAACAATGCCAATTTTATTGAGGTCCACGTTCACCTCACACACGGACTCGCTAGTATTGCCAATGGTAAGTACTCCATTCAACCTGGCGCGCCTGAGTTTGCTGATCACATTATAAGCGGTAGGCTGGCAGATGGAGGGTATTTCGCGGAAATTGGCCAGTATCTCGCCGCTGCCGCTCGAGGCTGTCTTTCTGACTGAGGTCATGCGGGCTTTGATAAAGATTTCCGAGGGGTCCAGCGAGCACCCTTGATAATGAATAATTTCTGTAAAGCGGACCGGCCTGTTATTTTCCAGCTGTAATATGCCGCCAAACCGGGAGTCCATCGGAACGCCGGCTTTTAGCAAAGCCCCGTTGGTGATGATGCTGCACACGGTCGCTAAACCGATGTGCCCGGGAGGCACCAGCTGGGTCCCCAAAGACTCTCCTGGAAGAGCTATTTTGACCAGGTTGGAGACACAATAGCCCTTTTCAAAAACGGGCTCCATTATCTTTAAGGCTTCGGCAAATTTGGCTTCCGGGAAAAAGGAAAGATTGACAGGAACTTCACCGGTCTGGTTTTCCAGGTCGAAATTGGTACGAAAAGCCAGTTGCTCGATACGCGATATAGCAAATCCCACCTTGTCATTCACCAGGGCGCTGTCAATCTCTCGCAGCCCTTTTTCAGTAATAATGCGGCCATCCCGGTCCCTTACCAGCTGGGTCAGACCGCGCTCATCCGTCAACCTCAGGTGGTAGCGGACCGCCCTTTCACTGAGGTCGACCCCATGTTCCTTAAGGTGTTTGGCGATAATGACAGAACCGGCGGGCTTCTGAAAACCGCTCAGTACTTTCAGGATAGAGAGGATTTTGCGTTCCACGTTTGGCTGTGTTGAAAAGCTCATTTCTTTAAATACGGCAATCGCTTACCGTTGTCATACTATACAACATTACTCAATTGTTGTCAACCTGTCACTTTGTGATTAAAAATTAACATTTCACGCCGGAGTATCAACGTCCATCGAGTTGCTGCGAACCATTAATGCGGCAAAATTATGCAGAAATATTCCGATTGGGACTGTCTTATAAGGGTCTAAATAACGGGGCGACTAGCTTTTGAAGATATAACCTGCACCATGCTGGTTTAGGATCATGCGGGGCGGGATATCACCCAATTTTTTCCGCAAACGCCGGATATATATGCGTAAATTGTCCGTGTCCTCCCACATGCTCTTGCCCCAGACTTCTTCCATAATCTGCTGATAACTGACGATCTGGTCTTTATTCTTTACCAGCAGAATTAATAGCTGGTATTCGATCGGAGTCAATTTTATCAGCTGGTTGTCCACTCTAACCTTTTGATTAATAAAATCGATGTTCAGGCGAGGGCTCATCGAGATATTATGGCTTTCTTTAAAAGAGATCCTCTCCGTTCTCCGCAGGACTGCTCTGACCCTGGCTAAAAGGGTCAGGTAGTTGAATGGCTTTACAATGTAATCATCGGCCCCGGTCTCCAGACCTTTGAGGACGTCGGCATCGTCAAATCGAACGGTTAATATTATCACCGGGACAGAGGAAAATTCGCGGATTTTTTTTAAAACTTCAAAACCACTGATGTCCGGCAGGTTGATGTCCAGGATAACCACTTCGGGGGCCTCTGTTTTGACCAGATCAATGCCCTCTTTCCCGGTCATAGCAGAAACCACGCTGGCATCCGGCCAGCGGAATTCGAAAGCCACGTTTATCGCATTGATGATACTTTTATCGTCTTCGATTATGGCTACTTTCATGACTTTCCCACATCTCTTTTAGCTCTTGACTTCTTTAACCGGTACAGTAAAGTAAAAGCTGGAACCTTTGCCGGCCCGGCTCTTGGCCCATATCCGGCCACCGTGGAGCTCTACCAGCGTTTTACACAGGGCCAGGCCGATGCCCAGCCCACCTGTGCGTTCTTCATGGTAAGCCACCTGATATCCGGGCTCAAAAAGCGTAGCCTGTATCTCGGACGGAATTCCCGGCCCGTAATCCTTAACTTCGATCTGTATTGCCTGTTCCAGCCGGGTGCCCCTGATGGTTATCTTTCCGCCTTCCCGGGCATATTTGCAGGCGTTGTTAATCAGGTTCAGCATCACCTGCCGGAGGCGTTCGGGGTCGGCGTAGGCCTCGGGCAAATCCTCTTCCAGCTCAAGCTCCATCGTCATCCCGCATTGCTGCGTCTGTGGTCGGGTTTCCTCCACCAGAGAATGCAGCAGCTCTCCGATTTTTAGCTGCTTGGGAGAGAGTCTTAGTATGCCGGTTTCCCCCCTTATCACATCGTGCAGCTCTTCAATACGGTTATTTAAATTATTGGCGCTTTCCCAGATATATTTGGCCAGCTTCTCATATTTTTCACCCCTGGTCTCATCATTCAGCAGCTGACTCATGGCTATCAACGAAGTCAGAGGTGTTTTCAGCTCGTGCATCAGCTTGCGGGTGAAGTCCACCCTGACCCGCATCTGCTGCTGCAATTTCTGGCGCAGCTCCCGCTCCCGGTGATATAGAAACTTGACATTTTTTTCGGCGATATTGCGTCCAATAGTATGTCCCAGCCTTTCAGCGATCACATAAATCAGGTTCCGCTCCTCCTTTAAAAACGGACCTTCATCGGACGGCGGCATTTCCTCCAGGTAATAGACCTCAATAGACCCGAACCGTTTACCATTCACCAGGATGTCCTGGGACTGCTTCCAGGCGGTTTCTCTGAAGTTGGCCGTAACAAATTCCCGGTTCTTTAATTTTATGCGGGCGCAGGTAACTTCCGGGAATTGCCAGGCTGGCGGAACAAAGTTGATCACCCCCTGCAGAATTTCGTCCAGAGTGAGCTTTTCATCTTCAAATAGATGGGAAATGCCATAAAGGCATTTTAGCTCCTTAACCCTCTCGGTAAGATTCCGGGTGAGTTCGCGAAGCCTGGTCTGGCTGGAAGCAGCCTCTTCCCCTGAAGGTTCAGCTTGTGCCCCGTTTTGTCGTTCCCTGTCCATCGCTTATCCTATTAATGATAGAAAAAATTTGACTTTTTTTAAAGGCTGCGATAGTATTCGCTATTGGATTTTTAAAAAGGGAAAGCGTATGGATAATAAGAATACCTTTGATCTGACGGGCAAAATAGCCATGGTAACCGGCGGCGGACGCGGTCTGGGCCGCGCTTTCTGCGAAGGTCTGGCCGAGTTCGGGGCCGAGGTGGTTTGCGTGGACTCCAATGAGACCCGTGCCCGGGAAACAGCCGCGCTCATAAGAAAATACGGTCATCGCTCCCAGGCCGTGAAGGCTGACGTTTCCAGTCCCGGACAGGTTGACAACATGGTCCGGGAGGCCCTGGCCGAAATGGGGACCATTGATATCCTGGTCAATAATGCCGGCATTACCGCTCAAGCCAGCAAAATTTTTGAAACGCCTCTGGAAGTGTGGGACAGGGTAATTGCGGTTGACCTGACCGGAGTATTCCTCTGCATGCGGGCAGTGATACCGGTGATGCTGAAGCAGAAGAGAGGCAGCATCATCAATATCTCTTCAGGCTCGGCCTTCGGCGGCAATCGACCCGGGATGGTCCCACCCTGCTATGGGGCCGCCAAGGCCGGGGTGGTCAATTTGACCCGGGTCGGGGCGGTGGAACACGCCCGGGACGGAATCAGAGTCAACTGCATCGCTCCAGGTTTTTTCGATACCGGACTGGGAGCTCTGCCGGATGGGGAGCAGGAAAAGCGCCGGCTGGGGCTTTTTCAGCAGGTTATCGACCGGGATATCCCTATGGGCCGCCAGGCCTTTCCTGACGAAATAAAGGGGATGGCGGTATTTCTGGCATCGGACGCCTCCAGCTATGTCACAGGCCAGGTGTTTATTCCCGATGGCGGATTCCTGGCGCAAATATAGCTCTGGCGGGCCATTACGGGGGCTTAAACCAATGATAATCGGGGTTCGCAGCTCAGCAGGTTATGAAAAAATATGATAGCGGGAGGACTTGGATGGAACTAACCAATAAAATTGCCATCGTAACCGGGGCCGGACGGGGAATGGGGGAAGCCATTGCGTTGACTTTCGCCAGAGAAGGGGCAGATGTGGTCGTCAATGACATTAACCTGGCCAATGCTGAAAAGACCGCTGCCGGGGTCCAGGCCCTGGGAAGGAGGGCTATGGTTATCCGGGCAGACGTCTCCAGCGAAGATGAAGTCAACCGCATGGTGGAGAGGGTTATCCGGGACTGGGGAGGAGTGGATATCCTGGTCCATAATGCAGGCATTGGCAATACCCGGCTTACTACCGATTTGACGGCCAGGGAATGGCATAACGTCATCGGTGTCAATCTGGATGGGGCTTTTTACCTGTGTAAAGCCGTGATTGAGTCAATGAAAACCCGGGGAGGGGGCAAGATTGTTTTAATCGCTTCCCTGGCGGCTAAGAAGGTCACTCTGGCCAGCTGTATTGCCTATACCTCCTCCAAGTCTGCGCTTCTGGGATTAACCCGCCACCTGGCCTTTGAAGTGGGGCCCTATAAAATTAACGTCAATGCCATTTGCCCCGGCGTCACGCTGACTCCGAAAGTTAAAACCAGCCCCGAGGAAGTCCAGAGGATGAAGGACAGCATGCCGCTGAGAGATGTTTGCCGGCCCCAGGATATTGCCGATGCGGTTCTCTTTTTGGCGTCCAGCAAAGCCAGGCAGATTACCGGCACCTCTTTGGATGTAGATTCGGGTGAATCGGTAGCCTGCCAGTCGTGGGAGGCCTTCATCAAGCGCCGCCAGGAAGCCTTCGCCAAAGGCGAACCGGCACATTGAATTAAAATTCTATTCTGGCCTGGGGATACTTCTCCCGCAGCAGGCGGATGATTGCCAGACGATCGCCCTCGTCCTCTACGGTTTCTATATCGCAGGCCGCTGAATCTTTTTCTTCTCCGACCAGATAGCCCGGCACCTGAATATAGTTCCAGCCTCCCTTGCTCATTCCCACCCCGCAGCAGGCAGATTCGATGCAGACGCTGCCCAGCACATAGAGCACCTGTTTTCCCTTGTAAAACAGGAGGCCTTCCTCTTGTGGCAAGTAATACCCGGCGGGAGCAGCCACTTCCTGTCCCAAAAGGGGACGTAAATATTTCTTGATCATTCTGCGCTCAATTCCCCAGTGACCCTTTGCTATTCATACCCATATCATAGCAGCTACCTGCCTTAGCTTCTAGAGGGTCTCCGTGTTGACATTGGCCAGATTGTCAATGGAGTTTTGCGTAGCAAGGATGGCAATTCGGGAGATGGCCCCCAGGTCATTGAGTCAGTTTTATTTCTTTGGCTTCCAGGGCTTCCGGTGGCAGCTGGATCACAACCGGTTTACCGTAATCATAATAGGTCAAAGTGGCATTCATATCCATGTTTGTCTGGGTAGTCGCGCTGCCTGTGGCTTCGGGAGAATTCAGGTTTAATTTGAGTCCTATTTGTTGCCTGGCCAGGAGGTAGCTGTCTTTGGCGATCCACTCTTTGACCATAAAACTCTGGAGTAATTTAGAAAAATCGGTGTTGCTGAAGTCCATCCCGGTCTGCCCGGATTGCATTTGACCGGCCATCCAGGTTGCCAGCGATTTTACATCTGGGGTGATGCTCAGGACATAACAATCGACGCCACCGACCTTTTCACTGCCGATTAATTCGAGGCCGGTGGGGGCTTTTAAAAAGTCGGTCATACTGGCAAGCTGGCTTTGCCTGGCCCATTGTTCATCAGTCAGCTTCATCTTGGTCCACTGGTCACTTATGCCGGGTACCTCGGCCCTGATATATAACCAGCCATCCACGGAATAGATCTCAGCCGACATGTCCTGCCTGTCCTGATTGGGCACTTCCATCACCATGTCCATGACCATATCCATTTGTTTATCGGGGATGTTGATCGCGCTGGTGGCACTCTGGAGCATCTTCATGGTGCCTGTTTCTTTCCCGGCTGGCAGGGTAAGTGACATGGATAATTCCATGTCGAATTTTAAACAGGTCATTTTTTGCAGAGCAGAGAAGGAATTGACGGCAATTTCCTCAGGAGAAAGTTTTACGCGTGCGGTCGTGGTTGGCCCGGGCAGGGCAGATGTCGCCACAGGCTGAGTTAAAGCAGATGAGGGACCGCTTGGTGAAATTTCTGGGGCCGCAGGCGTGGAGTCCCCGGCGCAGCCGCCGAAAAGAACGAACCAAGCTGACAACAACAAGGTTAACACGGCCGCTGCCGTATATGATTTCAACATAGGCTTGCCTCCCTGATCTCAAAGGGAAAACTTCCAGAATATCTTAGCGCTTGAGACTGCTGGCATACAATAGTACTTAAGTTCACTTAATTATCTCCCCGGATGCAGGGGCAAGCCTCCAGGCAGGTGCGCTATTTTTTCGGGGCAGGCTTTTTCTTGCCTATTCGGGTATAATACTTTTCCGGTATTTGGGCCGGGTCCTTATAGAAGACGAAGTGGCATTCACCCCGGCCTAAGGGTTCCTGTACATCATGGACTGAAACGAAATCGCCACCTCTTTCAATATCCAGCATTTCCATTACCGGGCAATGTACGCAATAAATGGGGAAATCTTTCATGCCCCAGGTAATACAATGGGGCTCCTTGACCCTGGCCAGGCCAGCTTCATAGGCACCCCTCTGAATGATTCTATCCCCTGAGCCGCAAGGTTTCATGGTAATGGTAAATTTTTCGTCATCCTCCTGGACTTCTATCGGCTGCAGATGTCCCCGCATTCCCGTTAGCATATGCTCCATCAGAGAGCGGGCATCCCTTTTCTGAGGCGCCTTGAAGACCACTTTGGCCTCTGTGGTATGGGCTTCTCTTTCCGCCTTTTCCACGGCGTCAATTCCGTAGTTTTTATAAATAAAAGTCAACAGGCCTGAGGCCCAAATTCCATATCCATCATGGAGGTACGTAAACTCGCGGTACATCCTTTGTGCTAATTCCTTGGCCTTCTCCTTGTCTCCAGCATCGATGGCTGCCAGAACCAGGTCCAGCGTCCGGGCTCCCATTTCCTTAAGTTCCTTATCAGAGAATACCCTCTTTTTATTCATAACCGACCCGCCCTCCTTTAAATGCCATATTAATAAAAAAAAAGGCCGCAGTCAACGGAACGATAACAACCAGCGGCGTTGCTTCTGATAAGCTGTTAAAAAGCTGACATAGAAATAAAGATAGCCAGGAACTATAATACCATCAATGGAATGAAACCTGGCACCCCCGGTCTAAACCCGGGATGACACATTATTCTAATTTAAGTGAAGGGCCAGATGTCTTTAATGGCTTTTTCCAGAAACCAGATCCGGAAATTGTTAACTAAAGAGAGCAATATGGTCCTGACGAATCGCCTTCCCTCCCGCCAGGACCTGGAACGCAAATTCCATAGCATCGATGAATTCGGGCTTTATCTCCATATCCCTTTCTGCCGGCAAATCTGTCCTTATTGCCCTTACAACAAGGAAATTTACAAACCTGAAGCAGCGGAGTCCTATTCCAGAGCAATCTTGAAGGAAATTGACTTCTACTCCGGCCTGTTGGCGAATAAACCGGTCACTTCCTTCTACATCGGCGGTGGAACGCCCACCACCTTGCTTTCAGGCGGCCTGGACCTCATTTTAGACCGGGTCTTTAAAAAATTTAATATGCATTGCGATATCCATATGGAGAGTCACCCACTCGACCTGACTGCGGACAACCTAAAAATCCTGCAAAGTCTTAACGTAGAAAATCTCAGCGTCGGGGTAGAATCCCTCCAGGATAAATATCTCAGGATTCTGCAAAGGCCTTACACTGCCGGTGAGGTAAAAACGGTAATAAATAGGGCCGTCAATACGGGATTTAAGTGTTTCAACGTGGACTTTATTTTTGCTTTACCGGGACAGACGTACCAGGAGTTGGAGCAGGCCGCCGGTGAGCTGGTCGAGATGAATGTTGACCAGGTGGCCGCTTATCCCCTGTTCTATTTTCCTTATACTAAAATGGGAGAGTCGGCCAGGCAGGGCAACTATAACCTGCCCGGTATCCTCAAGAGAAGAAAGATGCTCCATATCCTGGAGGATATCTTTTACGCCAGGAGATATGAGAGGACGTCGGTCTGGGCATTTACCAAAACCGGAGTCTCCAAATATTGCTCGGTAACAGTGCCCCTTTATATTGGCCTCGGCGCCAGTGGAGGCTCGTACTTAAGAGATATTTTTTATCTCAATACCTTCAACGTGGCCGAATACACCGGGAGACTCGAAGCCGGCGAAATGCCCATCGCTTTAGCCCTGGATCTCTCCACACGAATGCAGATGACCTGGTGGTTTTACTGGAGAGTCTATGAGACCAGCTTTAAGAGAAGGGATTTCCAAAAAAGGTTCGGAATGGAATTCAACCAGGTTTGGGGCAAATACATCAGGATGTTTTCTGCACTCGGGTTTATCAAGAAGGATGACGGCGATGAGATAAATCTGTCTGAGAAAGGGATTTTCTGGCTCCATGCTTTTGAAGACCTCTTCTCTCTGGATTATATCAGCAAACTATGGGGAACCTCCAAGGAAGAACCCTGGCCTGAGAGAGTAGTTTTATGAAGCTCACAAGGCAGGTCATTTATGGGACGTCTTACCTTATCAAGCATAGATTGAGGCTAAAGGTCCCTCCCCTGATAGCCGGTTTAACCATGACCAACCGCTGTAATCTAAGGTGCCGGCATTGCAGGGTTCCCGGGCGTGAGGCTGGAGACCTGAGCTTCGTCCAGGCCGCTGCTATTCTGGACTCATTTTATAAGGAGGGAGGTCGCGCGGTTTACCTCCAGGGAGGCGAACCATTTCTGTGGCACGATTCGACACATGATCTCGAAGATGTGGTCGAGTATGCTCATAAAAAGGGCTTTCTCACCGCCATTATTTATACCAACGGCACCCTGCCCATAGAAACCGCCGCCGATACCGTATTCGTGAGCCTGGATGGGCTGCCAAAAACTCACGATTATTTACGTGGAGAAACATTCAGCAGGATAATGGACAATATCAACAGGTCTTCAAATCCTTCTATTTTCATAAATTTTACAATAAACCGGTATAATCAGAATGAGATTGAAAACTTCTGTCAACTTGTCGCTAAAGTCAATAAGATACGCGGTATATTTTTTTACTTTCACACCCCCTACTACGGGTATGATGACCTGTACCTGGAGCCCGCTGCCAGGCGCGAAACCCTCGGCAGGTTATTAACCCTGAAAAGAACATATAAAATATTAAACTCAGCAGCCGGCTTGAAATCTGCTTTGAAAAACGATTGGAGGCGTCCCCTGGACATCTGCCGGGTCTACGAAGCAGGAGAGGTGTATGCCTGCTGCAGATACTCTGGAGACCCCGCCCTATGCCAGGACTGCGGATATTTGAGCTACGCCGAAGTAGACCAGTCCTTGAAGTTGAAGCCCTCAGCTATTTTCAATGCGCTGAAATATTTTTAGGGTTAAATTCCCAACTCTTCGCCCACCAGGACCACATTGATCCGGCCCTTGTGCACTATGTCGGCCCCTTCGATAATCACGGTATAGCGGCAGATCCGGTTTTCATGGCTGAAGTCGACGAAGAGGCCGG
>Ga0113563_10002151_pt1 | contig 11726 bp, 9 predicted proteins | sample Mud3Dept3metaG_FD_80117 | JGI IMG/M metagenome (GOLD analysis project Ga0113563, IMG submission 80117) | Freshwater wetland microbial communities from Ohio, USA, analyzing the effect of biotic and abiotic controls - Mud 3 Core 4 Depth 3... | ecosystem: Environmental > Aquatic > Freshwater >...
GATCCGCATCGTCCTTCCGGTTGACCTGAAAACGGGGATCGATATTTTCAAGGAAGTCCAACCCGTTCCTGTATCCCCGCGAATGCGATTCGCCGGGAACGTTCAACCACATCGTTTTCACTTGGTCGATCCAGTACTGCGGAATGTCCTTGTATTTTTCCACCACGGTGTGATCGGCGACGATCGGTTCGGCCGCCGACACGGATATCATCGTGCCGAGCAGCGCAAGAACGGAGGCGCCCAGAACAAGGAACGGTTTACCGTCGGTCCATTTCATCCGGACTCTCCTCGTCGCTCCCCGGAACGATCCTCAAGAGCCGATCTCCGGAACCGGCTCCATGAGCACCGGCTTCATGTGGAGCGGATAGGTCGTTTGCCTCTTGGTGCGGATATCCCGAACCACCCGCTCGACCTGCCGAACCGTCAGGCCGGTCTCCTCCGCGATGCGTGCGGCCGGCATCCCATGGTTCAACCCGAACAGCACGATGTCCATCTTGTCATACGGGACCGCGAAAAAGAACTCGTCCTGCCCCTGCTCCATGCTGTAGGTGTCGGTCGTCGGACTGGCGGTCCGGATCTCCTCCGGAAGCCCGAGGTCGCCCGCGAGGGCGTACACCTGGGTCTTGTAGAGGTGCGCGATCGGTTTCAGGTCCGCGGCCCCGTCGCCGTTCTTCACGAAGAACCCCTGGTCGTACTCCAGCCGGTTGGGCGTCCCCACCACCGCGTAGTTCAGGCGATCCGCGTGGAAATACTCCAGGGTCTTGCGGGTCCGCTGCTTGAAGTTGGTGGCCGCCACGACCTGCAGGTACGCTTCGAGAGGAAGGCGCTTTTCCAGCACGTCGCCCGAAGGATTCCGGACGACGACCTTGAAGAAGTTCATCCGGTCCGCCTCCAGGGGATTGCCCGAAAGGACGATCTTGGACTGCCATCCCTGCCCGAAATCCGGGAAAACCGCCCGGATCGCCTCGTCCCTCCATCGATAGCAGCCGAATGCCGAGAGGATCGGGGTGATGTCGGTCACTTCAAACCGTACGCCCAGATGCCGGCACAGCATCTCCCCGCGCAACCGGCTCCCCGGAGAGGAATCCGTCTCCGGCAGGATCAACGCGAGGACCCGGGACGGCCCCAACGCCCGCACCGAGAGCGCCGCGCACACGGAACTGTCGATGCCGCCGGAGACGGCGACCACGACGCCCTTCTTTCGCAGCGTGTCGCCGACGATATCCCGCATCCTTCGAGAGATGCGTTCGATTTCCGCGCCGCCGTCGATCGTTAACCAGGAAGTCACTCCCCACCTCCCCTGCCGGTATCGTCGATCGGTCCTTCCTAAACCTGTAAACCTTGCTTGCGCACGATGAAATCCGCGAGACACCTGATGGAATCGAGATTCTCGGGAACCAGCTCGTTGTCCTCCACGCTGATCCCGAATCTCTCCTCGATGAAGGAGATCACCTCGAGGATCCCGGTCGAGTCGATCAGGCCCTTCTGCAGGAAAGAGTCGTCGTCGGCCGGGAGCTTTTCCCGGTTTCCGAACAGAAAATTCTCGACGATGAAATTCCGTATCTCATTCTCTACGTCCATCATGCCCTCCGATTATTGAGGTATCCTTCCGTCCTGCCTTTCCGGTGTGACAACCCGCACGCGTTCCGGGGGGATCTCCTCCTTCGCCTGGAAGTCGCGCAGGAACATGTGGTCGAGAAGCTGGGTGGACAGGATCCCGATAAACGCCATGTTGTCCTTGAACCCGACCTGCGGGTTCCTGCGGCATTTCGTCACCAGCATCTCCGTATATTTCGGATCGAAGTACCCGTTTCTTGCGATGCATTCCGGGGACAGCATCGCCTCCGCCACCCCCTCCTCGTCATTTTCGATAAAACATCTGGAGTCGGGGGCCCGGTACGGTTGCTTCTCCATCTTTCCGATCTCTTTCGGAAGAATGTCGTCCATGCTCCGGCGCAGGACGTACTTCTCCGTGAGTCCCTTCATCCGGATATGGGGCGGGATCGAAAGGGCGAACTCCACCACCCGGTGATCGAGGAAGGGGAACCGTCCTTCCACGGAGTTCCCCATCAGCATCCTGTCTCCCTGGGAGGACAACAGGTAGGACGGCAGGAGGGTCTTGATCTCGATCTCCTGGGACCAGGTCAGCGGGTCAAGGTGCCTCGCGCGATCGAGGTCCCCGAAAAGTTCGGCAACCCGGGCCGCCGGATTCGAGGATGCGATTTCGGCCCGAAGCCCCGGCGAGTAGAATCTCTTGATGAGGGACGTCATGTTCCAACGGGGCGCATGGGAGTGGAACTCCCTCGAGAACGGGGCGATCGGGGCTCCGAAGAACGCCTTCGCATACGCGATGGAGCGCGTCGGGGAGGATCGCAAATACGGATATAGCCGGCTTAACAGGAGCGGTCGCATCCTGGAATCCGGACAGGCTTCCATGAACCGCCGGACCTTGGCTTCCTTGAACAGGTCGTACCCCGCGAGGATCTCGTCGGCGCCTTCCCCCGTGAGGACGACTTTGTACGAATTCTCCCTGACCAGCCTGGAGAGGAGGTACAGCGGTACCGGCGCGGTCCGCAGGATGGGAGTTTCCGTATGCCAGATCACCTTCGGGAACGCTTCGGCGATGTCCCCGTATCCGCAAGTGAAGTCGGTGTGTTCCGTCCCCAGGTAGTCCGACATGATCTTCTGCTTGGCGCTTTCGTCGAACTCGGGATCTTCGAAACGGATCGAGAAGGTACGCAGCGAATTCGACGTGAAGTTCCGGACCAGGCTGGCGATGACGGAGGAATCAAGGCCGCCACTGAGGTACGCTCCGACGGGGACATCGGCGCGAAGCTGCAGGCGCGTGGAATCCACCATCAACTCCCGCAGGGCGTCGGCATAATACTTCTCGTCGTGAAGGCCATGACGATCCGTCTCCCCGGGAAGTTCCCAGTACCGTTGGAGCCTCGCCCCGTGTTCGTCGATCGTCAGGGAGTGGGCGGGAGGCACCTCGAAAATCCCTTCGAAGGCTGTCCTCGGCGGCAGCGGCAGCCAGAACGTAAAGACGTCATCCAGAGCAATCACGTCCAGTTTCCGTTCGATCCCCGGGTGGGCGAACACCACCTTGACTTCGGATCCGAACACCCAGTCATTCCCGGCCCGGGCATAGAAAAGCGGCCGGATCCCCATCCGGTCCCGTGCAAGAAAGAGTTTCTTCCGGTTGCCGTCCCATATCGCGAAGGCAAACTGCCCGTTCAACTCGTCGAGCGCGTCCTCCCCCTTTTCCTCGTACAGATGGAGAATAACCTCGGTGTCGGACCTGGTGCGGAACCGGTGGCCACGGGAAACGAGGTCTTTCCGCAACTCGATGTAATTGAAGATCTCTCCGTTGAAGACGATCCACAACGAACCGTCCTCGTTCCGGATCGGCTGCTGGCCTGTCGAAAGGTCGATGATGCTCAACCGCGCGTGGGCCAGGCCGATGGAGGAATCTAGGAATACCCCGAATTCATCCGGACCCCGATGCCGCAGGAGGTGGAGCATCCTTCGCAACAGGTTCGGGGATGGAGGCCCTTTGCCCGGGCTGAACACGCCGGCGATTCCGCACATGACCTACTCGCCTTCGCCTTGTCTCTCTGCGGGATCGCCCAGAGCGCACTGGAACTCCCGGAGGCGCGGTTTCAGTTCCTCGATCGATTGCTCCCACCAACGGGATGCGAGGAGCTCCTCGATGATCTTCCTTGAAAAACGGTACCTCACGATCCGTGACGGATTCCCCGTCACAACGGCATACGGGGGTACATCCTTGTTCACAACAGCCCCCGCTCCGATCACCGCCCCGTCCCCGATCGATCGAACGTGCGGGTGGATGATCGCTCCATGGCCGATCCAGACATCGTTCCCGATCGCAAGCGGTGTGTACGCCACAAGGTCTTCTTTACATACCCCCAATGCGGGATTGAAGAAAAACGCATGGGTCGACTTGAACTCCATCGGGTGATTTCGATTCATCACCGCGACATTGGCCGAGAGGGAACAGTACCGCCCGATCCGGGTATGCCGATCGAGGGAGCAGGTTGCGGAAAATGCCCCTTGTGTATACAGGCCGACGTCGACACCATGGTAGTGCCTGTAGATATCCCGAACGGTTTTCGAATAAAATTGCCCTCCCTCCATCCGGAGAAGCAATTTCAGGATAAGCTTCCGAAGTCTTGATTTATCAAGCGCGTATAAATTGAAAAACATTCTAGATATCATATATTACCAATAGGCCGGAGGCCAGTTCAGAAGGATACGATATCCCGGCGTAGCACCTTGAAACTGGCCACTCCGCTGACGATGAAAAGAATGAGGGTCCCCCCGGAGATCACCAGGCTGGCAACCATCGATGTATGCACCTGGGAGGTATACAACGCGGCGGCGCCGATTCCCATGAAGGAAAGAGCGAGGGAAACCGGCCCCAGGCAGGCGATCATTCGAATTCCGTGCACTTCCCGCAGCCTCCACGTGCACAGAACGATCGCCAGCAACTCTCCCACGAATCCCGATGCGGCAATCCATACGATACTTTTCCCGGTTGCCGCGGTCGCCAATACGGCGATGAAGGACAATGACCGCGCCATATTCGAATACATGGCGTTTTTCGTATCCCCCTTCGACATCGCCGCCAGGGTCGGCCCGATCCGCATGATACGAAGGGATTGCATCGCGGCGAGCCATGCCACCAGCGCCGCCGCATTCAGGGAATATTTTTCGCCGAAAAATACCCTGACGATCCATTCTCCGGATCCGATCAGGAAGATTGCGAAAACCCCTCCCGCCAGCGCGATCGCTTCACAGATAAATTTGTAGCGACGGAAAAAAATGTCGTCCTCCGACTGGATGTTCGACAGCAGCGGCAGAAACAGGGATGTGCTGATACTTGCGACCAAGGTCGTCGGTGCAAACGTCAGCGTGAACGCCACGGAATATATTCCGAGGTCCTCCAGGGAATAAATCCCCCCGTGGAAAAGTCGATCGGCGGAGGCGATCACGAAACGATCCCCCTGGAAGATGCCGAACATCAGAAATCCGTTGATCAACAACGGCCAACCGAAGTGGAACAGTTCCGTGGCGAATATTCTATCCCACGCCCACCGGTACCGCCGCTCCGCAAACATGTGGGACAACAACGCGGCAAGAGCGGATTGCCCGAGAATGATCCATAACATGCAGGAATAATCCCCCAACCGGACACCCAGGGGATAGGCAAAAAGCGTCATGATGCCGATGGAGATCGCTTCGACCGCGATGGATGGCCCGAACCTCATGGTTCGCTGAAACCGGTTGATGTCCTGGTGAATCAGGCCACGGAAAATTGGAAACAGGCTGAGCCAGCGGAAAGCCCAGGTCGCCTCGGGCACACCGAACAACGGGGCGACGATACCCGCAACGCAGAACAGGACGACGCCGTTGAATACCCCACGAATCAGCTGGACGCAATGGACCGTCCCGAGAAACCTTTCCTCGTCTCCATGCCGGGACTGGACGAGCAACTTTTCCGCCGCCAGGTTGCTAACCATCTCCACGAGGGATAGCGTCATCGCGAACGTGGCCGCGATACCGAAGTCGGCCGGAGTGATCAGCCTTGCGACGATGACATTGCGGAGGAACGAACAGCCCTGGGAAAAAACCTGTCCGAGACCGATCTTGACACCGCCTTGGAAGATCCGTTTCCCAAGGGACATTCAGTCAACCCCTCCAGATGATTTTTCCAGATAACGCATGAATGGGGGAAGCCGGGAGCCGGATTACCGGGAAAGGGTGGCCAGAAGCGCCAGAAGTTCTCTTGCAACGACCTTGCGACCCTCGGTATTCAGGTGTCCGCCGTCGGTCGTGTACGCCGGGTTCATGGTGTAATATCTTTTCCCCTTGTAGGTGAACACCTGGCGCCTGTTGTCCGGCAAGGTGGATTCGATCCTTGCCAGATCGAAGATCGGTTCCCTCCCACGGTATTCCTCAAACAGATCGTTGAGCCGATTCCTGTTGTAGTTGGCGAATTCCGTAGCATCGTTTCTGCCGATCCATCTCTTTACGCGTCCTTTGATCCCCGTATCCGTGCTCAGGAGGGGCACCGTCATGTGAACGAATATCGTGCGTGGATAGGTCTCCTGAAGATGTTTCATCGCCTGTTTGTATTGCTTGAAGAGTACCGCAACATCCGTTTCGGCCGACACGTCCAGATAACAGAGTTTCATGAAGGCGAAATCAACTTTTTCCCCGATGCCCTTGTCGAGGAACCCCTTGAACGCCTCGTATTTTGAAACGGGATCCATATTTTTCCCTATGCGGGAATGGCCAAGTACCGGGGAGCAGAACACGGCCGGATCCGCGGTTTCGATGATGTTCAGGCGGACGCGGGGATCTTCCCGGATCACGTCTTTCACGCCGTCGAGGATGTTGTAGCCGACGGATTGGTGCCCGAAGTAGATGCGCTTGTCCGCGAGTCTCGCCAATGCCTCGACCGATACGTTGTCGAGGGGATTCCGAATCCCGCTTCCGGACTCCATCGCCGTTCCCCCGCAATTCATGATGAAGAACGTAACCCCGATGATCCAGACGATCGACGTTCGCCCCATGGTTTCCCCGTACCCTATTCCCTCCGACGGATCACGGGGACCCGTTCCATGCGGTCGTCGCGTCCTCTCCACGAAGTTCATGCTTTTTTACTTTTCCCGAATGGGTCTTGGGGAGGGAGGGCACGAAATGGAGCATTTTCGGGACTTTGTACGGAGGCAGGTTCTTGCGGCAATAAGAGGATATGGCCTTGGCATCCGGTTGATGATTCTCTTTCATAACCAGATAGGCGTGGATCACTTCCCCCATGATTTCATCCTTTACCCCAAGGACGGCGACTTCATGGATTCCGGGAATCTCCAGGATGACCTCCTCGATCTCCTTCGGACTGATCCTGTGAGCCCCGCTCTTGATCATCTCGCTTTTTCGTCCCACGATGAAAAGAAACCCCTCGTCATCGATTCGGGCCATGTCCCCGGTGTGCAGTCGGCCCCCCTTGAGAACGTTCGCGGTCTCTTCCGGCCTGTTCCAGTATCCCATCATGATATTTTCCCCTTCCGCGACGATTTCCCCCGTCTCTCCTGGGACCGCCGGGGATCCGTCCGGCTTCCGGATCCCGATCGTTACGCCGGGAATGGGTTTCCCGATGGAGCCGGACTTCCGCGAAAGGTCCCCCGGGTCGAGGTATGTCAACCTCGCGGTGGCTTCCGTCTGGCCATACATGATGTAAATGTCGGTCCTCGGCAGAGCCTTGCGTAATTCCTGTGCATGAACGGGCGACATTGGCCCGCCGGCCTGGGTGACATACCGCAACGCGGGAAATTCGACATCCTTCAGTTTCGACCGGTTCAGGAGAATCGCGAACGTGGATGGAACACCCGAGAATCCGGTGACGCGCTCCTCGATCATCTTGTCGATCACGACATTCGGGTATACGAAGCTGTTCTCCAGAACGAGGGTGCCCCCTACCGTTACATGCGTCGTCAACAAGGAATTCCCGTAGGAATAATAGAGGGGCAACACCAACATTGCGCGATCCTTCGAAGTGAGCCCCAGGTACTCCACGATGGACTCCGCATTCGCCGTAAGATTCCGGTGAGATAACATCACGCCCTTCGGTTCGGACGTCGTGCCCGACGTATAAAGGATCAGTGCGAGGTCTTCTCCCCTCGTCGTCCGTTTGCCATCACGGGCTCCATCCCGGGAACCGATTTCGTGCAAATGAAACCCCGTGCGGCCGGCAATCGAAAGCGTTGTCGGAATCGCCCCATCGCGATGCTCCTCGATATCCCTCTTCCCCGCGACGATGACCGATTTCAGCATCGGTATCGCGGGGAGCGCTTCCTCGACCATCCCCAACAGGGATACCTGCACAAAGAGCGCGGTCGTACCGCAATCCCCGAGAAGACGTTGCATCGACCTCGTTGTCGTCTGGTGACTGATCGGGACGACCACACCTCCGGCCTCGAGGATCCCGAAGTAGGCAAGAAGGTATTCCGGGGAGTTCTCCATGCAGACCCCCACCCTGTCCCCGAAAGCGATGATACGTTCCCTCCGAAGAAACGATCCGACCTCCACCGCTCTTCGATGCAGTGCTTTATACGTTGTCCGTCGTTTCCCCTGAACGGCTATTTCGTGTTCCGGATAGCGAACCGCGGAACGGAACAGGTAATCGGTCAGAAGCATGTTGCGATCCCTCGCGTCGATGGCCGTTTGCATGGAGAGATTCCGTCCTCTACCAATTGAAAATTTTCTGTAAATAGTTATAGGTGAACATCAGCGTGCTGCTTTTCGATAAATAATTGTCCCTGAAAACGGTGGCATGTCTCCTGATAAATATACGGGTTTTCTTCCTGTTCCCCACCACTCCGTCAATCCGTACATCTCTATTGTCAAATCCATCATTTTTCGTTTTCATTTTTACTACTTTTTTGACAATATTTCCCGCCCCGTCCCACCGGATCCCTGCTGCCAGTGAGTTGATTTTCTTCACGGAATTGATCAATCCGACACCATCATCCCTCAGGTATTCATGATGTATCACGATGAATGCCGGTTTATTAAGGAACAGATTAAACGATATGCCGAATATTTCTTCGGGAGTATTTCTTGTAAATAAAGGAAATCCTCCGTACCTGTCGATATACAAGTGCAGAAAATCTTTGAGTTCCAGATCGTCTTTCAAATTTGTCGATATCGGACTGGTATTTATTGCAGCCAGGTAACCGTTTTGCCTCAATGAATCCATTGCCTGGTTGGAAAAACTCCCTTGCGGGAAGACCATCACCTTGTCGAAAGATACTCCTGTTTTTTTCTCGTGCTGCAGCATCCTGAACGTAGCAATCTTCGTGATATTATTCAGATGCGTTACATCATTACTTCCGTACTCCTCCTTCGTATGATCACAACCGTGCACACATATCGACAATTTATCCTTATTTTTTAAAAACAAATCGGCTGTCTGTCGCTCCGTATTTTTATAATTCCATGGGATAAAAGCGATCGTCGTATGAAAATTATACTTTTCCATCAAGGAGATGATGGTCCGATAATTCAAATGCCCATAGTTTAATTGCAACAGTGGGTCATCGATAATGATGCAAGCAAGCTTATTGTTGTCTCCAAAAGAATGCGGGGAAACGTATTTCAAATACATCAACACCGGAACGATACCAACCGAATAGGATAAGATATCATTCCTGTTCTTAATTTTCAGGTCAATATTCTGAATTTCCGTCGACAACATGAACAAATCACGATTATTTACCGATTTGCGTAAATATATCGGATACCCCTCCCGCGTCGCCATGACAATATCGGGTAATATTTCCGTCTTATCGAAGCAATTCAGGCGTCGCGCTGCAGGTGCAAAGGATAATCCTGAAAATTCGGCGCATATATCCCTGTGGTTGCCGCTTATATCGATCGCGTGCCCTGCCTGGACTTCTACGGTTCCGGCTTCATATACGAAAACGGAGGATATGTTTCCCATCCCGCCTTCAAACGCATCGGAAACGCCGAGGTATTCCTTGTATCCCATCAAAATGTGTATTTTACCGGTGGATTCCGATGAAATCGCATCTTTTACATCTGTTATCGTTTCATAGGTTACGCCGAATATATTCAGAAATTTTATAACATTATCATCCGATGGAATACCGGACATCAATAAAACTATTTTCTCTTTCATATTATTCAACGCATTATCTGTTCAATTGAAAATATTTTGAAATTCCTTTCGCATGATACTCCATTGTTCCGCTTTTATGTGTTTCAGCATCTCCTTCGGAGGAATTCTAACTTCCCTCATGACCAATGCATCAAAATAACCAAGCATTCGTACCGCGGCTCCAACGAAAACGGGGTACTCGGGGATTCTCCTTAAAAATTTCATCAATTCAAAAACCGGATGGTTCCCTATCGTGTAATCCATCTTCCCTTCCCTGAACCGCTCTTTCCAGATTCCTCGCTTCGCATGTCCCGGCTTATGATGAAATACAGGGTATTCGGGGAAGGATCGGACATCCCAGCCGGTTGCCCGTGCCACAATCTCGGCATAGGCATCCTCTCCTCCATATGAAATCGGCTTCAGGCCACCGATCCTCTCGTAGCACTCCCGGCGAAACATCTGCACCGCACCGGGGACACTGCGTTCCCTGTTGTGAATTCTGGATTGAAACATCCCCTCCCGGTTCCGTTCATGCACGTACCCGCCCGCGATTCCCAATTTTCGGTTTTTACCGAATTCACTCAAAATATTTTGATAATACTTTTCTCCAAAAGACACATCTCCGTCCAATATCCCGATGTAATCGAAGCATTCTCTATTCACCATTTCATACGCAACCCTCAATGCATGTACCTTGGACATGAATCCTTCGTTCTTGCTATCCTTTTCCAGTCGACTGCAACGTATGAAAGAGTGCTTTTCCTCGTATTTCCTCAAAATACTGTCCGTACCGTCCGTAGAACCATCGCTGACGATAACCCACTTTAACGGGATATTCGTCTGCGATAGTACCGACTCCAGCGGATAATGAATATATTTCTCCTCGTTATGAACCGCCGTGATAAGAATATAAGAGGCCCCGCTATAATGGACAGATTGTGAATCTATTGATTTAATTATACCATGCACGATCTTCACCGGAATCCAACATGTTTTCGCTATCCTTTTTTACTTCATGTACGCACGCTATGGATATAAACGATACAAGCATGTAAAAATATATTTCCATAAAGTCAAACATGGAAACTGAAACAAACGATACCACATAAGTAAATAACGATACTCCTAAAGACCAAACAAATTTTTCCAACCATGAAGATTGATCGGCGTAATATCGGATCGACGATCCGACACTACTGAAACATTGCACCAATAAGTAAAGAAACAGGATTACGGAAACGATCCCTCCCTCGATTCCGACAAGGATATATTGATTTGTGATGTCGACATTGTTCGGGTCGATCGGCAAGACATATGGCATCCAATGGGCGGTTATTCTCGTACCGATCATCCACCAATCGCCGAAGTATTTAATGGCAGAATCGATAAGGTACACGCGGTGCCAACCGGTTCCTCCAGTTATGTTGCTGAGTCTTCCGATCAGGGAATACACCGGCGATTTCATGATCAACTGTAAAAATATCAGCAAGAACAAGATGGACCACCGAACGGTCCGCATGTGGTCCTTGATGTACCAACAAGAAACGCCAACCACAAAGCAAGCGTACGCGATGGCAGGGCCGCTTGAAGCGCATAGAAATGTAATCAGTGTCGTGGAAATCACGCCGATAACGGCCAATATCCGGTCTTTTTCCCCCTTGAACCAAAGCCCGAGGAACATCGGCGCGAACGTTACGCCGAATGTCCCGGCAAGAATCGGATGGGTAAATGGTCCTTGGCACCTCAACCGACCCTCGCGGATCATGGTATATGGCCGTACGGACCCGAAATACGAAAACAAATTTTTCCCGGTAAATTTCTCGAAAATCATGAAGAGGGCAATCGGGATCGTTGCGAACAGCATCAACCGTATAATTCCGACTACTTCGTCAATATCCCTGACCAGTAGTCTACACAATAAATATAATCCAAAAACGTTGTAGACGATTCCCAATTTATAAATTATCGCTTTCTGTGTTTGCCACAAAATCATGTATATGACAAGACTGATGAAGACAAA
>Ga0113563_10002152_pt1 | contig 11724 bp, 12 predicted proteins | sample Mud3Dept3metaG_FD_80117 | JGI IMG/M metagenome (GOLD analysis project Ga0113563, IMG submission 80117) | Freshwater wetland microbial communities from Ohio, USA, analyzing the effect of biotic and abiotic controls - Mud 3 Core 4 Depth 3... | ecosystem: Environmental > Aquatic > Freshwater >...
CTCGCGCCGCGTCACCGACGACATGTTCATGGCCGCGGCGCATACGCTCGCGCATCTGGTGACCGAATCCGATCTCGCCCAGGGCAGCCTCTACCCCGCCCTGCCGCGTATCCGTGAAGTCTCGTCGCACATTGCGGCCGCCATCGCCGACACCGTCTACAAGCAGGGTCTCGCCGGCAAGCCCAAACCGCAGAACGTGCTGGATGACGTGCAGTCGCAGATGTTCGACCCGCATTACTAGGGCCTGCCTCGCCAACCCGAACGGACATTGAATTTCAATCCATTGTTTTATATGGTTTTTCTATATCCGATCGATTCCGGGATTAACATTACCGCGCTGCCCGATGCCGTTTTCGCCACCCCGTCAGCCGACATGAAGGAGGCGCCATGAGCCAGCGAGACGAATACCTGAACAAACTCAAAGCACAACTCGATCAGTGGAACGCCGAAGTCAGCAAATGGGAAGCCAGGGCCAAGGGCGCGCAGGCGGATGTGCGCATCGAGTACGACAAGCAGCTCGAGACCTACCGCCACCATCGCGACCAGGCGCTGGAACACATGCGCAAGGTGCAGGCGGCAACGGGCGACGCATGGATGGACCTCGTTCGCGGCGCCGACGACGCCTGGGCGAAAATGAAGGAAGCTTTCGAAAAAGCAAACTCGCATTTTCGCAAGTAGTCAGCGGGCCGGAACGCACCAGACTGGTTAGGGCCCGGGCCCGCCGGTCACATTCACTCGTCCAGCCATTCCAGCAGCGGTTCCCACTCTCCGATGTCGCGCTCGCCGAGCGACGGCGGCAGATCGAAAATGCTCTTGCCGCCGAACGCCGCGTTGGCGTACTGCTGAGTGTCGCGAATATGCGCAACGACAGGCAGATCGAACTGTCCGAGAAAATCCTGCAGGGTGGCGGCAGCGCGCGTGCGCGGATCGACGCGCATGGCGACGATGCCGATGAAGTTTTTGTGCTTGCGCGCTTTCTTCTCCTCCCGCAGCAGCGCCAGAAAATCACGGGTGGCCGCCATGTCGAACAGCGAAGGCTGGAGCGGCACCAGCACGTGGCTGACCGGCTTGATGGCGTGGGCGAGGTTCTTGCCGTGCAGGCCGGCCGGAGAATCGATCACCAGCCAGTCGGTCTTGCGCGGGATTTCGTCGGGGTCGCGCTTGCGCTCGAGAGAGGAAATTTCAGGCAGCGCTAAGGGGCGCAGCGCGAGCCACTCCAGGGACGATTTCTGCCGGTCGAGATCCCACATCACCACCTTGCTGTCACGATGCGCCAGACCGGCAGCAAGATTGGTGGCGAGCGTGGTTTTGCCGCAGCCGCCTTTGGGATTCGCCACCAGGACTGCGCGCATGAAACCCCTCTAGTGTATTTGCGTGGACTCCAGCGCCGGTCCGGTTTCTTCATCCGGTGGCAGCGCGGCATCGGCCTGTGCGTCCTGATCGCCGGTTTCGTCCATTTCCGGCAGCAGCTCCGTCGTCGCGCCTGGCGCGTCCACCAGCGCGCCCAGGTCTTCGAGCGGCGGCAGTTCTTCCAGCGAGCGCAGATTGAGGTCGTCGAGAAAGGTCTTGGTCGTCGCGAAAATCTCCGGACGGCCCGGCACCTCGCGATGGCCGACGACATCGATCCAGCCGCGCGCCTCCAGCGATTTGAGGATGCCAGCGGACACGGTGACGCCGCGTATGTCTTCGATATCGCCGCGCGTCACCGGCTGCCTGTAGGCGATGATGGCCAGCGTCTCCAGCACCGCCCGCGAGTAGCGCGGCGGCTTCTGCGGATTCAGGCGATCGAGGTATTTCTGAAATTCGGGGCGCGCGCGAAAACGCCAGCCTGATGCGACGTTCACCAGTTCGACGCCCCGCTGCTGCCAGTCCTCGCGCAGTTCCTCGAGCACCTTGCGCAGCATTTCATTGCCGAGTTCCTCATCGAACAGCCGCTTGAGCTCCGTGAGCGCCAACGGTTCCTGGGTGGTCAGCAGCGCGGTTTCGAGCACCGTTTTTACCAGCGCCAGATCGAGATTGGAGGCTTCTTCTTCCATGTCCTGTTCCGGGTTATTCGACAGCGGCGAGCGGGCCGCTGCGCAGTTTCACATAAATCGGGGTGTAAGCTTGCTGCTGGCTGACTTCGACCATGCTCTCGCGCGCGAGCTCGAGGATGGCGAGGAACGTCACCACCATCACGGGGACGCCCTCCTGCGGCAGGAACAGCTCGGTAAACTCGATGAACTTCGAATCCTGCAGGCGGCGCAGGATGCGGCTCATGTGCTCGCGCACCGACAGCTGGTCGCGCGTGACCTTGTGATTGCGATTGACATTGGCGCGATTGAGCAACCCCAGCCAGGCCAGGCGCAAATCCTCGGGATTGACATCGGGCAGGCGCTCCGCCGTGGTGCGTTCGAACAACACCTGAACCAGGGTAAAATCGCGGCCCGCCTGCGGCAGCTCGTTCAGATGGTGCGCCGAAAGCTTCATCTGCTCGTATTCGAGGAGGCGCCGCACCAGTTCAGCGCGCGGGTCTTCCTCGCTGTCAGCGCTGCTCGGAGGCCGCGGCAGCAGCATCCGCGACTTGATCTCGATCAGCATCGCCGCCATCAGCAGATACTCGGCGGCCAGCTCGAGCTGGTGTGAGCGCATGATCTCGACATACGCGAGATACTGCAGGGTCAGCTTGGCCATCGGGATATCGAGGACGCTGATGTTTTCCTTGCGGATCAGGTAGAGCAGCAGATCCAGCGGCCCCTCGAACTGCTCCAGGAACACTTCCAGCGCGTCAGGCGGAATGTAGAGATCCTGCGGCACCTCGAGCAATGGTTCGCCGTAGACCAGGGCAATGCGCGCGGCAGGCGCGGCTTCGTTCGCTTCGTTCATGAGGAGGGGCCCGCCAGACACCGGCCAGCGCGCGCTGCGCGGATGCCGGAGCCGGGAAAATCGCTGGGGTCGGGACTTAAAGTGGAATGGATTTTGCGGCGCACGGCGGGTAGTTTCTGCATCGGTTTATTTTACAGCGTATCGCCGGCTAAACCTATCCCGGCCACGCCCCCATTACTTCACAACTAACTATAATATTATTATATAACTCAATGTTTTTTATTGTATTTATGAATAATTCAGACCCATGACCTCGCGCACGTCGCGCAGCGTTTCCTGGGCCTGTTTGCGCGCCTTCTCGCAGCCGTCGGCAATGATGCTTCTGACCAGCGTCGGGTCCCGCAAATACTTCTCGGCGCGTTCCCGCATCGGCTTCTGTTCCTCCAGCACGGCGTCGATGACCGGCTGCTTGCACTCCAGGCAGCCGATGCCGGCGCTCCGGCATCCCTGCTGCACCCAGGCCTGGCACTGCTCGTCCGAATACACGCGATGCAGCTGCCACACCGGGCACTTCTCCGGATCGCCGGGATCGCTGCGTTTGACGCGCGCCGGATCGGTGGGCATGGTCTTGATTTTCTTCGCCACGCTGTCGGCGTTCTCGCGCAGCGAAATGGTGTTGTTGTACGACTTCGACATCTTCTGGCCGTCCAGCCCCGGCATTTTTGACGCCTCGGTGAGCAGCGTCTGCGGCTCGGTGAGTATGACCTTGCCGCCGCCTTCAATGTAGCCGAACAGGCGCTCGCGGTCGCCGAGTGTCATGTTATGGGTCTCTTCGAGCAGCGCGCGCGCTCCCGCCAGCGCCTGCACGTCGCCCTGCTCGAGGTATTTGGTGCGCAGCTGGCGGTAAAGCTTGGCGCGGCGGGCGCCGAGTTTTTTCACCGCCGCTTCCGCCTTGATCTCGAAACCCGGCTCGCGCCCGAACACGTGATTGAAGCGGCGCGCCATCTCGCGCGTGAACTCGATATGCGGCACCTGGTCTTCTCCCACGGGCACGCGGTTGGCGCGATAGATCAGGATATCGGCGCTTTGCAGCAGCGGATAACCGAGAAAGCCATAGGTCGACAGATCCTTTTCGCTGAGTTTTTCCTGCTGATCCTTGTAGGTCGGCACGCGCTCCAGCCAGCCGAGCGGCGTGATCATCGACAGCAGCAAATGCAGCTCGGCATGCTCCGGCACCCGCGACTGTATGAACAATGTCGCCTGCGCCGGATTGATTCCGGCGGCCAGCCAGTCGACCACCATATCCCAGACATGCTGCTCTATGGTGTCGGGTTCATCGTAATGAGTGGTTAGCGCGTGCCAGTCCGCCACGAAAAAGAAACACTCATATTCGTGCTGCAGCTTGATCCAGTTCTTGAGCACGCCGTGATAATGGCCGAGATGCAGGCTGCCGGTGGGACGCATGCCCGACAGTACTCGATTGGTATACATTTTTTCTTGTTCCTTGTTCTAGGGCTAGATCACGCTGGCCAGCCTGATCAGGTCGGACAGGGGCACGCCGAACAACTGGGCAAGCAACGACATCGTAATGCCGATCAGCGGCCACATGATCAAACCCAGCACCCCGCTGAACAGCAAAACGATCAGGATGATGAAGCCATAAGGCTCGACGCGGGAAAATTTATATGCGAGCCGGTGCGGCAGCAGGCTGACCAGGATGCGGCCGCCATCGAGCGGCGGCAGCGGCAGCAGATTGAGGACCATGATGATGATGTTGAAGAACACGCCCGCCGCGCCCATCAGCGCCAGCGGCAACGCAAAATAATTGCCCTGCAACGCAAGGCCGGCCTTCACCATCAGCAGCCAGAATACCGCCATCAGCAGGTTGCTCGCCGGTCCCGCCGCGGCCACCCACAGCATGTCGCGCTTGGGCCGGCGCAGATTGGCAAAATTGACCGGCACCGGCTTGGCCCAGCCGAACAGGATGCCGCCGCCGCCGAACAACTTGCTTACCGCGAGCAGCAGCAGCGGCAGCGCAATGGTGCCGAACGGGTCGATATGGCGCAGCGGATTGAGGCTCACCCGCCCCGCGGCATACGCGGTGAGATCACCGAAATGCTTGGCGACGTAGCCGTGCGCCGCTTCGTGCAGCGTGATCGCAAACACCACGGGCAGCGCGTAAATCGCCACGGTCTGAAAGAGATTGAGTTCCATCGACGCCAAAGTTTGAGGTATGAGTTGTGGGTAATGAGTGATGGAAAAAGCGCGCACTGCCGGGTCAGCGCGCATTTTAGCAGGTTAGTGCCTCATCCTTCATCCCTCATCCCTCACCTTGGATGCCGAAGGGCGCGAGGCTGCCTTTGCCTTCGCGTATGACGACCGGCGCCTCGGCGGTCAGGTTCACCACCGTCGTGAGCTCGATGCCGCAGGGTCCGCCGTCGATAATCAGGTCTACGTGATGATCGAGGCGCTTGCGTATTTCGTCCATATCGTTGAGCGGAACGTCATCTCCGGGCAGCAGCAGCGTCGAAGTCAGCAACGGCTCGCCGAGCGCCTCGAGCAGCGCGCGCACGATGCGATGGTCGGGAATGCGCAGCCCTATGGTCTTGCGGCTGGGATGCTGCAAGCGCTTCGGCACCTCGCGCGTCGCCTGGAGGATGAAGGTATAGCTGCCGGGCGTCACCGCCCTGAGCAGGCGGAACTGGCGGTTGTCCACCCTGGCATAAGTCGCGATTTCGGCCAGATCGCGGCACACCAGCGCGAAGTGATGCCGCGCATCGACCTGGCGTATCGCCCGCATGCGCTCGACCGCGGCCTTGTCGCCGAGATGGCAGCCGAGCGCATAGCTGGAGTCGGTCGGATAAACGATGAGACCGCCGTTGCGCACGATTTCCGCAGCCTGCTTGATCAGCCGCGGCTCCGGATTCACGGGATGGAGGGTAAGAAACTGCGCCATGATTTCTGAAGGATGAGGGATGAGGGATGAAGGATGAGCTACCGCTCGACCCACTTCCCACTTCCCACTTCCCACTTCGCACTACTCATTGCCCATTACTCATTACCCATCACTTAAAATAGGCTCCACACCGGCGTGCAGCCGGCGGGCAGCGCAGGCAGGTTGCCCAAGTCGCGATAGCTCTCGCCCGGTCCGTGAAAATCGGATCCCGCCGATGCCAGCAGCCCGTAACGCTGCGCATGACGGCCCCAGTCGGCGTATTGGCGCACGGTGTGGCTGCCGGTCACCACTTCGACGCCGACGCCGCCCAGGTCCTTGAATTCCGCGAGCAGCTTGTCGCGCTGCGCATTGCCGAGCTTGTAGCGCCCGGGATGGGCCAGCACGGCCATGCCGCCGCTCGCGTTAATCCAGCCCACCGCCTGCTGCAGGCTGGCCCACTGATGCGGCACGTGGCCGGGTTTGTCACCCGTCAGATATTTTTTGAACACGGCGGCGACATCGTGCGCATGGCCGCGCTCGACCAGAAAGCGCGCAAAATGGGTGCGGCTGACCAGTTCGGGATTGCCGGCATAGGCACGCGCGCCGTCCAGGCTGCCGGCTATTCCGGCCTGTTCCAGGCTCGTCGCCATCGCCTCGGCGCGGCGCAACCGGCCGTCGCGTATCTGTTGCAGGCCCGCATCCAGTTCGCGGTTGCCGGGGTCGATTTGCAAACCCACGATATGCAGCGTCAGGGCTTGCCATGACACCGATATTTCCACGCCATTGACCAGCGCGATGTCCAGCTGTTGGGCCGCAACACGCGCAGCAGCAAGACCGCTGAGGTCGTCGTGATCGGTCAGCGCCAGCGTGCCCACCCCGCGCCGGGCCGCGCGCGCGACCAGATCGGGCGGCGTCAGCAGCCCGTCGGAATGCGTCGAATGACTGTGCAGGTCGAAGGTCACAAGGCTAAAACTCTTGAATAATCATCGTTCTATAACGATAAACACAGCATCATAGCAAATTGCAGCACGTGGCGCGAATCCAGGCCATCCGGCAAGACGCTGTAATCAGGACTGGGCGACTCGACTTTTTTGTTATAAAATTCATATGGTTATAAATTTTATTCGAAATCACTCTTCTTCTCATGGCTATAATGCGTCTCTTTTCCCGGAGCAGTCTGATATGAATCGCAACCAAGGCATGGCGCTGGCCTTCGCCGCGGCCAATCTGCTGCTGATTCTGCTCTTCCCGCCGTTCGACCAGTATTCGATTGCGGCGTCCCGACTGCCGGTATTCGCCGGATTCGATTTTTATTTCAGTAAGCCTCAGTACAGCGAGGTCAACAGCAGCCTGCTTCTTCTCGAAGTGTTCGTGGTGCTGATCAATGCCGGAATCGGCTGGCTGCTGTTCGCACCCGATGCGCCGGGCCGCCGGCGCAACATCCGCAACGTGATCCTGATTGCAGTCGGCGTGAACCTGGTCGTCGTGCTGCTGTTCCCGCCGTTTGAATCGGTATTCGCTTTGACCAACGCCGCGCTGCCGAGCTTCGACGGGTTCTTTTTTATATTCTTGCGCCCGCCGAATCACGTCATCGTCGCCACGCTGCTTTATCTCGAAGTGATATTCATCCTCGTCAACGGCGCGCTGCTGTGGATGATGTTCAGGCCGCGCATTGCGGCGCAGCTCACGCCCGAGCAGGCGTACGCGCTCGCGCAGGAACTGCGCGCGAAAAACCCGCGCTGACACCGCGCACTGCGGACTATCGTTAGCGGCAGGGAAAAGCGGCTACGCCGATTTCTGGTGGAGCCGGCTTTGCGCCGGCACGTGCTGCGCCAGGAACTCCATCTGGTCAGCGAGTATGCGGCGGTTGGTCAGAATCAGGTATTCGGCCCGGTTCGGCACGTACGGCAGGTAAACCAGCTCCATGCCTGCGCGCTCCGGCGTGCGGTCGCTCTTGCGCTCGTTGCAGGCGCGGCAGGCCGTCACCACGTTCATCCAGGTATCCTTGCCGCCGCGCGAAAACGGCACGATATGGTCGCGCGTCAGCCTGGATATGGGCAGCAGGCTGCTGCAGTAGGCGCAGATCTGGCGGTCGCGATGAAACAGTTCGCGGTTGTTCAGCGGCGGCACCTGGCTGAACGCCTTCATGGCCATTGCCCGGCCCTTGATCGCGATGATGCTGCTCGCGGAAATGCTCGAACGCTCGCCGGTCATGCGATTGAGGCCGCCGTAGACCGTGAATGCACGTTCGCCCACGTTCCAGGCGACCTGGTCCTTGGCATAGTAGTAGCAGGCATGCTGCCAGGTGATCCAGCGGTGCGGCACGCCGTGCATGTCGAGCGTCAGAATCAGCGGGAACGCGCTATGCAGCGCCTGTTCCTCGTGCGAAATATTGATGGATTCCAGCAATTTATCCCATCCTTTTCCTCATTCCCGAGGCCGGGGCAAGCCACCCGAACCGGACCTCGTGCCGTAACAGCAACAATCTACCAGATTTTTGAATCTTTGGGGTTTTCCGGGATTCCCGGCTCGCCCGCGGCGCCCAGCCGCGCTATAATGACGAGTTGTGAGTACTGTCGTTATCCATTCCAGCCCCCCTCTGCAACCGTTGCCGCCTGTCGTGAACCTGACCGCCGCAACTCAGCTGCTTATCCTCAGGGCGTTTTTTTAAGGCCGTTGAGATGTCATTTGCTTCGCTTAACCTGATTCCGGAATTATTGCGTGCGGTAGAAGACCAGGGCTATACCGAGCCCAGCCCGATCCAGGCCAAGGCCATCCCGCCTATCCTCGAACGCCGCGACATCATGGGCTGCGCCCAGACCGGCACCGGCAAAACCGCCGGCTTCACGCTGCCGCTGCTGCAATTGCTCGCCCCCAATGCCAGCAGCAGCCCCTCTCCTGCCCGGCATCCGGTGCGGGCGCTGGTGCTGACGCCGACGCGCGAGCTCGCGGCCCAGGTCGAAGAGGCGGTGCGCGCCTATGGCAAATACCTGCCGCTGCGCACCGCCGTGGTCTACGGCGGCATAGACATCAAGCCGCAGATCAAGGCGCTGCACGCCGGCGTCGAAATCGTGGTCGCGACCCCCGGCCGGCTGCTCGATCATTTGCAGCAGAAGAGCATCAACCTGTCGCGGGTCGAGATCCTGGTGCTCGACGAGGCCGACCGCATGCTCGACATGGGCTTCATGCCCGACATCAAACGCATCCTCGCCGTGCTGCCGCCGACGCGCCAGAACCTGCTGTTTTCGGCGACATTCTCGGACGAGATCAAGCGGCTCGCCGACCAGTTCATGCACAGCCCCACCATGATCGAAGTCGCGCGCCGCAACGCGCCCGCCGAACTGGTTTCGCACCTGGTCTATGAAGTCCCGGCTGTGCGCAAACACGCGCTGCTGGCTCACCTGGTGCGCTCGCGCGACATGCAGCAGGTGCTGGTGTTCGTGCGCATGAAGCGCGACGCCAACCGCCTTGCGCGCCTGCTCGAGCAGGACGGCCTCGCCGCGACCGCGATCCACAGCGACCGCACCCAGGGCGAGCGCATGCAGGCGCTCGAGGAATTCAAGCAGGGCAAGATGAAACTCCTGGTCGCCACCGACATTGCGGCGCGCGGCCTCGACATCGATCAACTGCCGTTCGTGATCAACTACGAACTGCCGCACACGCCCGAAGATTACGTGCACCGCATCGGCCGCACCGGCCGCGCCGGCACGCCCGGCGAAGCGATCTCGCTGGTCTGTCCGGACGAAATGGAATATCTGGCGAGCATCGAGAAGCTGCTGAAACGCCAGATTCCGCGCGCAACCGCACCCGGTTTCGAGCGCGAAGACAGGGACCAGAGGCGCACGGGCGCGCACGAGCAACCACGCGAGCACCGCGGCCGGGATGCCGGCCGCCCTCCGCGCGAACGCGAACATCGCGAAAAACCCCACGCGCCACGCGCGCCGGCCGCGCCGGCCGCAGTGACCGGCCATGGCCATTTCGACTTCAGCAAGCCTTACGAGCCGGCCGTAAAAGACACGACGGCCCCCGCGCCCGAACACACCCCCGCCGCACACCGGCGCAAGCTGACGCGGCCGACCGCGGCCCTGCTCGGCCCCCGGCCCAAGCCCGAAGAGTGATGCGCCGGGCGCGCCCGCGCCCGGGATAGCATGGACGCGCTGACGCTGCCCCAGCTGGTCTACTTCGGCCTTGTCCTGATCCTGTCTTATTCCATACGCGGCAGCGCCGGCTTCGGCGGCGCAACCGTGCCGCTGCTGGCGATCATCATGTCGCTCAAGCTCGTCGTGCCCCTGGTCACGTTTCTCGGCCTGCTGTCATCAACCGCGATCCTGTTCAAGGATTACCGCTACGTGTCCTGGCGCGATACCCGGAAAGTCATTCCGTACTGCGTGATCGGCGTGCTGATCGGACTGTATTTCTTCACGACGCTCGATGCGCGCTCGCTGGCGCACGCGCTGGGCATACTGGTGCTCGCTTACGGCAGCTACTCGTTATGGGTGACCGTGCGCCCCGGATTCAGCTTCCGTTTTCCGCTGAAGGTGGTGACCCCGCTCATGGGCACCGTCGCGGGGTTTATCGGCACTCTGTTTGGCGCCATGGCCGGCATGTTCTTCGCGATTTACCTCGATTACCTGAAGCTGGGCAAAAACGAATTCCGCGCGACGATGGCGGCGATCCTGTTCGCGCTCGGCCTGTTCCGCGGCCTCGGCTATCTCTCGGTCGGATCGTTCGACCGCGACGTGCTGATCGTCTGCGCCTCGGCCGTGCCGCTGATGGCGATCGGCGTCTTCCTGGGCAACCGCATCCACGCCAACCTCAACCAGATCGCATTCAAACGGTTCGTGGCCCTGATCCTGATCGCCAGCGGCGCGCCGCTGCTGCTGCGCTAGCTTTCCGAAGGTCAACAGCAAAACGTCAACAGCATGAACGCAAAGGACGCAAAGGTTCGCAAAGGAAAATCGATAGGGATATTTCAATAACGGTGCCATACCACTTTAAAAGGTGGTTTCGGTTTTCGCATATTGTTATTGTCTTTTCCTTTTTGTTAATCTAACTTGTTGTTCCTTTGCGTTACTTTGCGATCCTTCGCGCCCTTTGCGTTAATGCTTTGTTTTTAAACTATTCTTAACAACCATGACCAAACCTAAACGCGTTACAGCAAAACAGCTCAAGACCATGCTCCACGACGGCAGCGAGTTCGCGCTGCTCGACGTGCGCGAAGCCGGCCAGTTCGGCGAATCGCACATGCTGTTCGCCACGCCCTGCCCTTACAGCCGGCTCGAACTCGACATCGTCACGCTGGTGCCGCGCAAGGCCGCGGCGATCGTGCTCACCGACGACGGCGCGCTGGGCATCGCCGAGCGCGCGGCGCAGCGTCTCGCGGCGATGGGCTACACCGATGTCGCGGTGGTCGACGGCGGCAACCAGGCGTGGGCCGCGGCGGGTCATGCGCTGTTCGCCGGCGTCAACGTGCCGAGCAAGACTTTCGGCGAACTCGTCGAGCACGCGTACCACACGCCGCGCATCACGGCGCAGGAACTCGTGCGCATGAAGGCAGCCGGCGATGACTTCGTCATTTTCGACGGCCGGCCCGTCAACGAACACCACAAGATGACCATCCCCGGCTCGACCTGCTGCCCCAACGCCGAGCTGCCGCTGCGCGTGCCGGCGATGGTGAAGAACCCGAAAACCAAGATCATCGTCAACTGCGCCGGGCGCACGCGCTCCATCATCGGCGCGCAGACGCTGATCAACTTCGGCGTGCCCAATCCGGTCTACGCTCTGGAGAACGGCACGCAGGGCTGGTTCCTGTCCGATCTGCAGCTCGAATACGGCTCGACGCGCACCTATCCGGAAAAGATCGACGCCGCCGCGCTGCCCGCGCAGCAGGCCGCGGCGAACAAACTCATGGCGCGCTTCGGCATCAGGACCGTAGCGGCGCAAGACGTCGCAGCGTGGCTCCAGGAAACGAATCGCACGACCTA
>Ga0113563_10002153_pt1 | contig 11723 bp, 7 predicted proteins | sample Mud3Dept3metaG_FD_80117 | JGI IMG/M metagenome (GOLD analysis project Ga0113563, IMG submission 80117) | Freshwater wetland microbial communities from Ohio, USA, analyzing the effect of biotic and abiotic controls - Mud 3 Core 4 Depth 3... | ecosystem: Environmental > Aquatic > Freshwater >...
GGATCGACGATCCCTATAAGTTCCTTTTTAAGGTGCGGGAACCTGTAGCTACAATGCGTGATATTTCGGAGGCATGCATGAGGCAGATAGTTGGTGACCGGACTGTAAATGAGGTTTTGACAGTTGGAAGGACTGAGATATCGGTAAAGGTGCAGGAAGAGATACAGAGATTGTGTACAGAATATTTACTCGGAATAAAGATCGAGCAAATCATACTGCAGGATGTAAATCCACCTGATCCGGTAAAGGATGCATTCAATGCTGTAAACCAGGCACAGCAGGAAAAGGAGACATTGATCAATCAGGCCCGGTCAGAATACAATAAGATAATACCAAAGGCAAGAGGACAGGCTGAGGAGACCATTCAGAAAGCTGAGGGGTATGCTGCCGAACGGGTGAACAATGCACTTGGGGAAGCTGCACGATTTAATGCATTCTATAAAGAGTATGTTAAAGCTCCTGAAGTGACAAAACGCAGGATCTATCTTGAAACATTGAGTAATGTTCTGCCGAAACTGGGACATAAAATCATTACCGACGAGGCCGGAAATAATGTCCTGCCTCTTTTGCAGATGCAATTAAAAGACAAATAATCCAGACTGATATGCAATACCGTAAAACAATTATTCAGCTATCCATCCTGTTAGTAGTTCTGATAGTTATTTTAGATGCAGTCTTTAAGGTGAAAGAGGCAGAACAGGTAGTCGTAACGCAATTTGGTAAACCCGTAGGAAAAGCTAAAATAACGCCGGGCTTAAAGATAAAAGTACCTTTTATACAGAAGACCAACTATTTTGAAAAACGATTTATGGAGTGGGACGGGGATCCAAACCAGCTTCCGACCAAGGATAAAAAATTCATCTTTGTCGATACATATGCCCGGTGGCAGATCACGGATCCGCTGCAATTCTTTAAAAGGCTGACTGATGAAAGAGGTGCATTGTCAAGAATAGCTGATATTCTTGACGGAGAAACACGTGATTATATTGCAAACCACGACCTTGAAGAGGTTGTCCGCTCAACCAACAGGGTACCGACTCCATCAGGTTCAATTGGAGAAGAAGTAGGCGACACTCTTTCAGATATATCCACAGGCAGGCTGGACATCCAGAAACTTATTCTCGGATCTGCTAATCAAAAAGCCAGTGATCTTGGCATTATCATTTTGGATGTCAGGCTGAAACGCCTTAACTATGTCGAGGAAGTTCAAACACAGGTTTATGAAAGAATGAAAAGTGAACGGTATCGTATAGCGGAAAAATTCAGATCAGAAGGACTTGGGGAAGCATCCAAAATTAATGGTGAAAAAGAAAGAGATCTTAAAACCATCCAGTCCGAAGCATACCGCAGGGCAGAAGAAATAAGGGGACAGGCTGATGCCAGGGCTACCACCGTTTATGCCGGTGCTTATGACCAGTCAGCCGCCTCAAGGAGCCTGTACAGCTTCATGAAATCGATGGAGACCTTCGAGAAAACCTTTGATACAACGACAACCATTATTGTTTCGACCAAGAGCGAGTTGTATAAATATTTGATTAATATACAGTAAAACGGTTTATTCCCTGGATGAAATTTACGAGACGTTCCTTTGTCAAAATGGCTGGCCTTGGAGGTCTGGCAGTTTCTACTGCTCCACTTTCAGGAATGCCGGATCCAATCCCGTTGAAGGTTGAAGTTTTAAATCCTTACAACCGTGTTCCGGTAAGTCTGATAATCGATGACTCAACATGCCTGGTTAATATGGCGCATTACGGGATACCCCAGTTTGCTGAGATATTCCCTGACCAGTATAAGCAGGATTGGCGGAAACTTCCCCGCGAAATTCCCGACAGCTTTGTACGGGAATTTGGTGAGTGGTGTCTTGAAAACGGAGTGAAAGGGAAGTACAGTGTCGTTCCTTATCCCGCATGTACTGGTTGGGTGAGCCGGTTCATTCCAGGCTGGACAAAACATGAGCTGGAAGAGAGCCTGAATTTGATACGGGAGATAATAATTCCCAACTGGGATATTCATCCTGAAATGGTGAGTCATACAAGAGTGATTGATATTAATACCGGGAAACCCTATCCTTATGCAACCGCCGATTATATGGAAAACTGGGAATGGAGTCAGACAAAAAGTGTTGATGAACTGACTTCATACCAGGCCTATGCACTGGCAATATTGAAAGAAGCAGGCTTACCTTGTGAAGGAATAACAACTCCCGGTGGCTACGGTGGACGCAATCAGGACAATTTAGCAAAAAGTACACTTGAGGCTGTGAGGGATGTTTACGGAGCTGAGATTCCTCATTATTTCAGGGATCTGTTCACTGAAAAAGGAATGAGTGTAGCTCCCAGGATTTTATATCCCTCAGATATTGATAGTCCCGATCCGAAATGTGTAGTCTCCATAATCGGTTGCACCGATGACTGGTTTGGGGGATGGGATGGCCTGGTTACGGGAAAGGCTGATAATTTTATTACAGAAGATCTCACGTCAGGACGGATGGTGGAAGTAATTGAAAGCGGAGAACCTGCAATAATAGTCTGTCATTGGCCCGGAGTTTATTTTAATGGTGAAAAAACAGGATTTAATATACTTAAGCAGGTAAAAAAACGGCTTCATCAGAAATATGACAATCTTATCTGGATGAAATTAAGTGAGATTGCCAGATATTGGGCAGCAAAAGAATTAACAGCAGTTAAGGTAAATAAAAACAGTATTACGTTAAAGGCTCCATTTCCCGCACCCGGCTTTACGTTGAGGCTGAATGCTTCTGTCCGGAATCCCGGAATTCTAAATCGGGGAGGGGAGATAGGGCATTTTGGACGAATAAAAGACAAAAAAATGTTAAAAGCCGGAACCTGGTATTCAGACGGAAATGAATCGATGATCTGCTTCGATCTGAATAAAGGAGAAAGTGAATTTATCCTGAAATAAAATAATGATCAGGGTAGGGTATGGAATCCTTCCCTGCCCAGCTTTTTAAGTGTGGTTTCAGACCATTTATAAGCAGCAGGGATTTCCCCGATAAAAAATATTTCAGTATTCGTCAGAAGGGCAGGCAGCTGGTACAGATCTGTAACCCTGAGGCAGTTGAGCATTTCGATAGCTGGTCCTCTTCCGTCGGGACTGCTTGCCATATTCTGGCTTGCAGGCGGATTTTTTAATAAAAGTGTTTTGCATTCCCCATCCATCAGGGCAGAATAAAGGGCAACAGCACCCATTTCATCCCGTGCAGCGATTCCGATTCCTTCGGGATCAACCCCCCTGAGAGTACGGCAAAAATCAATGCATCGCAAAACATCCCATACCTGCATCGAAGCAATTGTCCTTCCTGTCCAGGCAGAGGCCCGGCGGACATGCCACTGCAGGTTCGGATCCCATCCGAATGCTCCTACACCTCTCACTTCAAGAAAAGCCAGATTCCAGTCATCTTTGAGATTGCCTATGAATTCTTCCGATTCCCAGCGATTTTCGTCCCGGTTTCTTAATACGATCATTAAGGGATTTTTTCTGGAAGGATCTTTTTTCCAGCGAATGTCAACATTCAGACGCCAGCCTTCTTCAGACACGAAAGTGTAAACATCGCTTCCGAATTCTGCATCATCGAGGGTTCTGAAAACAAGGACGGAATCAAATAACGGGGGATTATCCGGAAATGCACCGAATGTCTTCCGGCGTAGAAAATCCCTGGTCGAATCACGCAGGATAACCAGCTCATTTTCACTTGAAATTTCCGGAGACTCTGCAAGCTTTACAAAAGAATCCTGGATTATTGTAGTGCGGTCATTCTTTGGAGGTCCATCGATATATACCTTTAAAGTTTCCTCTGAAAGCATCCTTTCGGGCGATTGATCAATGTCTCCTGCTTCCTGAGGAGTAATATTTTTTCCCATCAGGTGTTCAAGGAAAAAAGAAAATATCTTTTCTCTGGATAATTGATGATATGAATGGCCACCGGGTGTCTCCACGTATCCTATCTTTTCAGCTGCATCATGAAGCTCATAAAACTTTTTAAGATCAGCGTAGATACGGCGAACCGATTCAACCCTGTTTAATCCATCGCGGTCGGCCTGGCCAATGAGAAGAGGCCTTGGAGCGATCAGGGCTCCGATATTCTGAAAATCGATCTGATATGTATTTACCGGCATCATGCAATCGCAATGACCATCAATTGTCCTGGTTGATATCTGTGCCTCAAGAGTGCTGGCGCCACACACAGGTGCAACAGCTTTTATACGCGGATCAGCAGCAGCTATAAACCAGCTTTGTGCACCTCCTCCCGAAATGCCTGTAACTCCGAGTCTCTCTTTGTTTACTTCAGGTCTTTCCGAAAGAAGATCAAGTCCGCGCATGGCATTCCAAACTTCCACCCCTGCCGGTGTATATCCCCTGCTGTACCAGTTAAACCAGCCTCTTGCATAACATCCCCAGTGTTCACCACAGACTTCTCCCCATTGTACAGTTTCAATAATAAGGCATACAAAGCCCAGTTGAGCAAATTTGGCAGGATGAGCCTGATAATGAACTTTTTGTGTCCTGGCATGTCCGCAGACGTAAAGAATTGCAGGTGCAGGTTCCTTTATGCTGTCAGGCACGTATAGATTTGCCGGTACATATAATCCGGGAAGGGATTCATAATAGAGCTTTTCGATACGGTATCCTTCCCTTTGTATAATTCCTGTGACACGAACGTTTAAATCACTCCGTTTGCCATTTACGGGCATATCCTGCAGACTCATCATTTCAATAAATTCATGATACCGGTCAGATCTTATTTTTTCCCAGTCGTCCAGTCGTTTTATTTCTGACAGGGAAGAATCAGTTATTTCATTAGCTGCACCGATCAAATAACTGCGGATATTATTCGACTGTATAGCAGGATTGCGGGCTTCCGGTTTATTGCCGGAACATGAAAAAATTATGAGCCCAACGGCTCCATATACTGAAATTTGCAGGATCCTTTTAATTTTCATAATGGAGAATTATTATGTCTGTGAAACACTTATTTCTGTATAAAATTATGAAATCTCAATTACATTGGCTTAACGCATTTTTTCAGAATAGAAATTTTTAACTTTATACATTATAAACATACATAAAAAGGAGGTAAAATATGGGAATTATATCCTGGATCGTAATGGGTTTAATTGTCGGATTGCTTGCGAGATTTGTGATGCCGGGTAAAGACCCACGGGGACCGATCATAACTATTCTGCTGGGTATAGGAGGTGCATTATTGGGAGGTTACCTGGGAACACTTCTCGGACTCGGATCGGTTACAGGTTTTGATCTGAAAAGCATTCTTATTGCAACAGGAGGTGCTGTATTAATATTGATCCTGTACCGCGCTGTCAGAAGGAATTAACTGTCAGTCCAGTTCTTCAGAAGGTCCTGACGTCTGCTGCAGAGTTACCTTTTTATAAGTTTTACACTTTCCCTTAACCTGTTATTGTAAATGGTGACTATATAAATTCCTGCAGGCAGTTTGCCTGCGTCGACCTTAGTCAGATATTGACAGTTAGTTTTCAGTTTCAATATTCTGCCGGTTGTATTACATAGCAGTATGTTGTAATATTGATTGTTACTCAGTGCTATACTGAACTCATCATTTATAACTGTAGGCCATACAAAGACCTCTGGTTCACCTGAATGGTCTTCTTTTCTCACATAGACGTATACCTTATTGCTGATCTCGGTCCCACAGGTCCCGGTGACAGTAATATTATAAAGACCTGAATTGTTTGCATTGACATTTTCAAGTACGATACCGGGTAAAATGCCATTGTCCAGACGATTATCATCTTTGTACCACTGGTATGAAAGGTTATGCCCTTCTGAAGAGACTTCGAGGGTCAGATCTTCACCAAAAGGAACATCAGTATCGGGTGTAATATCGTTTATCCTTGTTAACGGCAGGACGGTCAGATTGACAGTGCCTGACGTTATATTGCCGCAGGAGCCTTCGATTTCGCAGAAATATATACCTGAATCATCAACAAGTGCATCAGGGATTTGTAATTCATCTGAATTGCCAGAGGGCAGGGGATTATTACTCTTGTACCATTGGTAATTCAGGTTGTATCCTTCAGTTACAACCTGAAGAGCAACAGGTTGCTCAGCACATAAAACAGTATCGCGGGATTCAGCCAGGAGTCTGGTTTGTTTTGCCAGGTTAACTTTAAGTTCAGAGATTTCTGACAGCTCATTGTTCCGCGAAACTTGCAGCCTTATGGCTGTACGGCCTGTAAATTCAGGATTCCAGGATACAATTGCGGTTTCGGAATTACCAATGATTGTTCCTGCAACATCAGGTTCCAGGGACCAGATATAGGCATCAGCACCGGTTACTGCTGCAGCATGATACTGACTGGATGCTGTTCCGGGACAAATTATCGAATCGCCTGCAGGAACGGGGGCATTAAACGTAATTTCAATTCCGGTTTTTGAAGTGATCCACGATTCAAATAATGATAACCGGGTATATGCTCCGTAGGTATCACAATCGCTGCTGCCCCAGCTGACCAATCCGGCTAATTTATATCCACCTGAAAAAGCAACAACCAGCGGTCCTCCGCTATCGCCGGTACATGCGTCTCTGGTTGAGTAGCGATAGCCGGCCATCAAATCTGTTGGAGCGATACGAGGCCAGACTATTGAAGCCTGTGAGTTGGAGACTATTGGAATGCGGATCATTTGCAGTGTTGAGGGGTAAGTCGGTGGATCCACAATTGTAATGCCGTATCCTGTTACCCACGTCATTACACCTGGATCAGTTACTCCTGCACTGGCATCCTTCGCCGAAACGAGCTTGATTGGTTCAGCATTCGGATAATCGATAGGCTCTTCCAGCTTAAGTAATGCAATATCATTATTGAGTGTTTTGCTGTCAAAATCTTCATGGACAATTACTTCGCTTACATAATACTCATCTCCCTGAAAAGGATTCCTGGGATTATTTGCTCCAACAACTACCAGCATTTCCGAAGCCGGGATTGTTACATTGTTATCGTCCTTAGCACAGTGAGCTGCTGTAATGATCCAATTATCACTTATGATTGATCCGCCACAGGTAAAATCTTCCGATTCAAGATATACCTGCCAGGGGAAATCAGAGATGTCGACTGTAGTTCCTCCGGTTATCTTGGCACCTTTCTCTTCTTTGGTTCCGGTAAAGAATGAAAAAAAATGATCTCCGTGTCCGATTTCAGATGTAATTCTTAAAATCGCTTCATTATTAAGACACAAGGTGTAAAGACAGGTATCAGTCAGGGTGATTTCGGAAACAGAGATCTCAAAAAAGTATCTTGTATTGGCTTCAAGTGAAAACCCGATTGTATCCACTGAGGGATATTCGTTCCCGGTAATGACAGGCAGATATTTTTCATCAAGGATCATCCATTCCGAAACACTGGCATTTCTGGTTATTATAATCCGGACAGTTACCTTCTGTGAAAGAATGTTAAGTGGGATAACTGAAATCAATGAGATTAAAAGTATCTTTTTCATGCCGGAAAATAATGTCTAAATGTAGTACAAAATCTTCCTTATGTTACCCTGCTGTTCACCTTAACTTATTTGATTCGATATACCATAGAAGCTCACGTAATAATCTGGATGCACTTCTATCCATTGCAGGTTTATGGACAGGGATCCCCGATTCATCAAATGCAGTGATGATATTCGGGATACGTAAAGGACCAGGAACGGTAATCGCACCCAGCTTCCATAATGAGAACTGAAGTGAAATTATTACCTGTGAACCTGCAAAATTCCCGTCAGAAACAGGAACAAATGCCACGGGTTTACGCCACCATTCATCCGTCAGGAGATCCACAGCGTTTTTTAAACTGGCAGGATACCCACCGTTGTATTCCGGAGTAATAATTATGACTCCGTCGGCTGATCTTACTTTTTGCGCAAATCCGGCAGCTTCGGCGGAGGGTGAAGTCTGATAAATCAGCCTTTCATTAAATAGTGGGAAATTATATTTCAGAAGGTCCAGTATTTCAGCGTCGGCAATATTTGTTTCTTTGATAAAATTCGCAAAATACAAGGCTACCCGGTGACTGTTGCGGCCTTTTCTTACACTCGGTGATATTATAACTATTTGTGGCATAAAATTTAACTAAATGAAAAAAATACCTTTTGAAATTACGAAAAATTCCTTTGATAAGGGATATCCATTAAAGGGAGAGTGGGAGAAAAGGGGAAGGGGAGAAAATAAAGGAAGATTAAAGGTTAAAATACTGCTTAAGCAGAGCATGGAACTCTGGTTCATTTTGGAGTGGCTGGAGATCAGGATTCAATTTCAAACTGTAAAGGTCGCGGTATCCTCTGTCAAGTGCTTTTTCAACCTGACCGAGTGCATCAGGTATGCTTCCCATCTGACAGAAAAATTCAGCATAACGGTCATGGAGGGTAGTATCGATAGAAAGAGCTTTCTGAAGCATCTCCCTTGATGAAATAGTATCATTTAGCCTGGTCAATACAATTCCCAATGAAATATATGTTGAGGCCTGGCCGGGATATTTGCTCAACCATTCTTTCTGAGCGATCTCCAAAAACATTTTGAAATATTTCCTGGCCCCAGTACTATCGCCCATAGCCAGGTAATTCAGACCAATATCATAAAATGACGGGATCTCATTCTTATTTAACTCAATAATTCTTTCAAGTATTTTAATTGCTTCTTTATTAAGATGCATTGAATGGTATATATGAGACAGCCGGTACTGGTTCATTATGAAGTAAGGATCAATTTCGTATGCTTTAAGGAATGACTCCAGGGCTATATCGAGGCTGTCGAGGCATGCAAATGCTGAACCCTGGTAGAAATATCCCCATGCATTCTGTGGATGGAACGAGATCATTTTCCGGCTCCAGACAAGAGCAGAATCAGGCTCCCCTAATTTCTCAAGGTAAATCCATAATATTCCTCCGAAGCTTAGAGCCTGCTGAGGATTAATGCTCACAGATGTTTTATATTCCTTTATTGCATTTTCAAATTGTCCGTCCACCTGGAGGTAATAACCAAGATTGTGATGGTAAGCAGAATTACCTGGATACAGGTTTATCAGGATTTTTACATTTTCTATTCCCTTTTGAAAGTTGTTTTCAACGTTTACTGCATAAGAAGAAAGGATAGTGTATTTTTCCTTATCGGTTAGTTTATCAGCTGACCTGACCGCCTGATTAAGCAGTTCTTTCCCTTTCTCATCGTTAAAATGCTGGATCATAATGTTCCCCAGCGAAGCTTTTGCCATTATAAAGCCGGTATCGATCCTCAGGGCATTTTCGTAACAGGTTTTTGCACCTTCATAATTGAACATGTAATGATTCTCTATACCCAGAGAATACTGCTTTAATGCTTCAAGTGATGAAGTAGTTACTTTTGTCAGCGGCCTGTCCTGCAACGCTATCCTGTATCTCGATTCACCAAGATCACGGCGTATTTTCTTACTAAGACGATCTAATTCCGGGAGTATCCTGTCCTGATTATCAGCTTCAAGGATCACAGATTTAAGAAGATTTCCGGTGCTGACCTCAATAATCTGTGCTGTAATGACATACTTGTTACCTATTTCGCTGATACTGGGCGCAACCAGGATGTTTATGCCTTCCCTGGTTGCTATTTCCCTTCCTGTCTTCTCGTCAAGATACCCGGTATCTTCCAGCTGCATTCTTGCCAGAGTTTCGATTATCCTGTTCCTGGGAAAAACATTTACGTGGCGTGACTGGTTAATCGTGAGTGAAAATGCCGTATAGAGCGATTTATCAAAAACAGGTTGTTCCGTAAGGTTCTCGAAATCTGAAATTACAATCCAGTCACTTTTAGTGAAAGGCACTGTTTTTCCGCTGGAGAAAAGAAACAGAAAAATAACGGCCAGTATAACTATCAATGAGCTTAAACTATATATCTTCTCTTTCCTTTTATACTTGTTAATCTTTTCCGCGAAGATCTCTTTTTCTTTTATCAGTTCGTCCGAATCCGGAATTAATATTAACTTTCCGTCACCAGTTCCGGTTTCACCTCCTTTGATTGGCTCCGTTATTTCGTATTCAGTATCTTTGGTTTTTCTTAAACCTTCAGGAGTTATATCATAAATCCAGGCGAGAACTACAGCGATAACAAGGCCACAGGCAAGCAACATCATTATCAGGGTTACGGACCAGGAAGGAAACCCGAGCCGGGGAAAGATCATATCGACTGCCTCCAGTAATGCAAAGGCCGAAGCAGCGTACACTGTAATAACCCGTACTACTTTCCTTTGTTTTAATTCTTGCCAGAGGTGAAATGGATTTCGGGATCCAGTGGTCATACTATTTGAAATTACACGATATAAAATTAAACTATCCGGATGCTAAAATCAAATGATAACCAATGATTTATTTATCAGAGTTGTTTTGTGGTTTTGTAGTTTTGTATATACGGATTATTTCTGCCTTTTAAAGTTTTCGATAAGGGTAATACCCGGATAGCCGATTCCGGCAAGCTCAGGATAGTATTGATAAGTCTCTTCGCGCGAATAGAATCCGGTAACTATTACATGGTAGTAATCAAACTGTTTGACTATTTCTACCGGCAGGTTAAGCTTCGTCATGATTCTTCTTTGTGCACGCAAAGCCTGCGATTCCCTGTAAAAGACCGCGACCTGAAGAGCTATTGATGGCTGGATTGGTTCAGGTTTTGTCTCCTTTATCAGTACCACGGGTTTTTCCTCAACAATCGTAATGGATTTATCAGGTTGAACAACGGCCTTTTGTATTATAACAGGTTCTCTTTCAACAGGTTCTTCATACAGCTCTTTTTTGACCGGTAATTTCCATGAATCCTCCAATTCAAATTTACCTACCGAAGTCAGCAGATCATCTATCGCTTCCAGAACATCCGGATCGAGAATTGGCTCATCCGGTGTTTCAAGTCTGTAATAAACGCCGCCTCTTTCAATTACTCCCTTTTCGACTGGTAAAGCCGATAGCGGCTTCCTCAGTGTAATCGTGTTTGTCCTCATGCGGAAAGCGTTTAACTGTAATTCAGCTTTTTCCGCAGCAGACAATGGGACTTCTCTTTCAATCAGTGTTTCTTTTATTCTTGCCAATGAATCTTCTCTAGTGATCAGCAACCTTTGCTGTTGTCTGGCCAGAAGTCTTATAATCCAGAGTTCTTTAAAGCCGAGTTTATTTAGCTTGACAACATTTTCGTCAACCTCCTTGCGGGTTGGAAGGTCAAGGATACGAACCCTGTAAAATTCCCCTTCGACTGTTATCTGGACATCCTTACCAAGCTCTCTTTTTAGCATACTCTGGAAGCCTTCAGCATACTCCCTGCTCTTGAATGCTCCGATCTGAATAGCCCAGCTGTCCTCGGTTATCGTATAGACCTCTTCGGATAATTCATGCAGGACCAAATAGGATGTATCCTTTATGACAAAAGGAATCCCGGGAATAACTGGTTTTACCTCTGTTGTATCAACAGGAATGATGTTTAGTACAAAATCAAGTCCGTCAGCAATATCTCCGTCAATGCCGCCGGCGATAGTAAACTGCAGAGTATCAGGAGTTGAAATCATATTAAGTGCTCGAAGCTGGGCTGTATCCACGCGGACATAGTATTTTCCTGACGTAAGCCCGAAATAACTGAAATATCCGTCATCCTCTGTCAGGGTCTTAGCCACAGGATTAAGATCATTATCAAAGAAACTGACTATTATCCGTCCCTGACCTTTCTTTTCACC
>Ga0113563_10002154_pt1 | contig 11723 bp, 10 predicted proteins | sample Mud3Dept3metaG_FD_80117 | JGI IMG/M metagenome (GOLD analysis project Ga0113563, IMG submission 80117) | Freshwater wetland microbial communities from Ohio, USA, analyzing the effect of biotic and abiotic controls - Mud 3 Core 4 Depth 3... | ecosystem: Environmental > Aquatic > Freshwater >...
GAGGTGATCTGGATCCCGATCGTCGGCTGGGCCGTGAGCACCTACAAGCCGATCGCCATCAACCGCCGCGCCGGGCATTCGGCGGTCAACCAGGTCGTCGCGCAGGGCCGTGAGCGACTTGCGGCCGGCATGGGTGTCATCGTGTATCCGGAAGGCACGCGCGTGGCACCGGGGCAGACGCGCAAGTACGGCATCAGCGGCGCCCTGCTCGCGTGCGAGACGGGCACCCTGGTGGTACCCATCGCGCACAACTCGGGCTACTACTGGCGGCGCCGCAGCCTGTTCAAGAAGGCCGGCACGATCCGGGTCGTGATCGGACCGCCGATCGATCCGCAAGGGCTGAACCCGCGCGAGGTCAATGAGCGCGCGCAGCAGTGGATCGAGGCGAAGATCGCCGAGATCGTCGCGCGGCCCGGCAGCGAGCCGCGCTGACGCCGCAGCGCAGCTCGATCGAGCCCTTACTCGGGCACCATCTCGCCCGAGCCACCGAACTCCTTCGGGAAGTCCTTGAACTTCGGCAGTCCGTCGCGCACGGCCATCACCTTCTCGCCATAGTGCACGTGCAAGGTCGGCTGGTACTTGAAACCGGCGATGGTGCCAGCCGGTACGTCGATCACGCCCATCGACGGGTGGCCGACCAGCACGCCGGAACCGCACGTCTTGCAGAACTGGCGGTGGCTGTTCTCGGTCTTCTTGTACATCCCGAGGTTTTCCGCGCCCTTCACGATCTTCACGCTGGTGGCGGGCCATCCGGAAGCGGCGTGGATCGGTGCGCTCAGCCAGCTGCGGCAAGAGTTGCAGTGGCAATACGCCTGGAAGACTGGATCACCCGTGATCTCGAGCTGCACGGCGCCGCACGCGCAGCTGCTCTTGTATGTGGCCATCGGTTTCCCTCCTGTGGAAGCGGGCATTGTGCCACCCCGGAGGGCCGCGTTACCCGTGCTTCGCAACGCGCTTTTTGCTGCGCTGCAGCTGGCGCCGGTCCGTCACCTTGTCCAGCGCCTCGAACGCCTCCCGCGTATAGATGGCCATGTTCTCGAGCCCTGGCAGCGCCGAGCCATTCGCCGTAAAGCCCAGGATCACCAGCCCGGCGTAGGACATGAACGTGATGTTGAGGCCGACGCCGATGATCAGCGTCGACACCGGGAACAGCGCCTCGAGCTTCGCTCCGTTCAGGTACATGGGCTTTTCCGGCCCGCGGACGTTCGACACGAGCATGCTTGCCGGCAGCAGGCCCAGCGCCTCGGGGCTCGCGATCGCCAGTGTTTCCGACAGCGCGAAAGCCATGACGGCGTAGGAATACGCAACGTCCTTGCCGAGCTCTTTCAGTTCCGTCTTCGTCGCCCGCGTGTTCGCCACGATGGCCTGAAGGCGCTTGTCGATCGGTGCCGAGACCGGTCCGAGCGGCGGCCAGATTGCGGAGACGTCCGTCGTCGGCTTGAGGTTGTTCGGGTCGTGCAGCGACACCGGGCACAGCGCGACCAGCGGGTGGTCCGGGGCCCGTCCGCGCGCACGCAGGTATCGGTTGACGCCCGCGTCGACGATGCAGAGCATCACGTCGTTGACCGTCGCGTCCCAACTGCGGGCGATCGAACGGATCCGTGCCAGCGGCAGCGACAGGTGCGTGATCGAGCGCGAGTTGTAGATCGGCTCGTTCATCGGCGTGTGCGGCGCGGTGAACGAACGAATGCGCCGCGGAGTGTATCCACGCAAGCCGCCAAGCGTCTGCTCGACGAGGCGCAGCGAACTGCGGCCGATCGAATACGTGCGGCGCGCCAGGGTTAGTGCCTCGCGCTCCAGCCGCTGCTGGAGGCCCGGCGGCGTTCGCCGGGGCCGCTGCGGCATGTCGAGGCCGGCGGGCACACGAATGCGCTTGTCGCTCGCGGTCTCGGCCAGCGAGCGGCGGAGGATCGCCATGCCGGACTCGCCGTCCACCAGCGCGTGATGACACTTCTGGTAGATCGCGAACCGGTCGCCTTCCAGGCCGTCGATGAAGTACACCTTCCAGCCCGGCCGGTGGCGTTCGAGCATCGGCGCATGCAGTTCGGCGATCAGGCGGTGCAGTTGCTCGTTCGAACCTGGTGCCGGCAGGGCGAGGTGGTGGACGTGGTGGTAGGGGTCGATGTCGTCCGTCTCCTGCCAGACGGGCATGCCCGCCTTGAGGAACACCGGGATCCGGTTGAAGGGCGGCTTCGCCGTCGCGCCGCGATACGCATCGACGATTTCCTGGACGACGCGTGCTCCGCCACGCCTCGGCTTGCGGAAGATCAGCACCGACCCGACGTGGCGCGGGTTGTCCACGCTCTCCGTGAGGAAGAACATCAGGTCGAGCATCGGGATCGGTGTGGTTGCCATGCGCAAATCCTTGCGGCCCCCCACCCTTCCGGGCGGGCCGGCAAGTCCCCCTGATAGCGTTCGTCGGCGACTTCTGCGGAAACTCTCCGCCCGGGGTACTGGCCACGTCAATTGCGCAAAACGCACACGGGCTTGCCATGTCCCGCAGGACTCCCGGTTCCGACCGGGGGTTGTAGCCGCCACCAGCGGGCGCGCTGTCTTGCCCCCGTGAGGAGGCAAGGCGCTTGCCAGTCAGGTCTTCTGCGGGTTCACCAGGTATTTTTCACCGGTCACCCGGCGCGCGTACACCGCGATCTCGTCGGCATGCAGCGCACCTGCCAGCGAAATCTCCTTCGTGTAATGGCTCGCGAAGGTCGTCTTGAGCTCGGCTACGACTCGCGCCTGGAGTCTGCGCGTTACCTCCGGCCCAACCTTCTGCATGAACACCGGCAGCAGCCAGGCCCCGAGGCTCCAGGCGACGCCGTAGTTGCGCTTCAGCGTGGTGGGGCTCGGGTCCAGGCCGCCGTAGATGTAGACCTGCTTGAACGTCGTGCTGCCGTAGATCTGGTAACCCTTGTTCTGGCGGGCGAACACGGCCTCCATGCAAGCGAGGACCTGGCCGGCGAGCGGACCGCCGCCAATGGCGTCAAAACAGAGCGTCGCGCCGGTCGCGGCGACCGCGGCTTCGAGGTCTCGCGTGAAACCCGGGGCAGTCGAGTTGCAGACGTGTTGCGCGCCCTGTTCGCGCAACAGCTTCTGCTGCTGTTCGCTCCGCACGACGTTGACGAGCCCGATGCCGTCCGCCAGGCAGATCCGGTTCAGCATCTGCCCGAGATTTGACGCCGCCGCGGTGTGCACCAGGGCCTTGTGCCCCTCGCGCCGCATCGTCTCGACCATGCCGAGCGCGGTGAGAGGGTTGACGAAGCAGGACGCGCCCTCCGCCGGCTTCGTGCCGTCCGGCAGCACCATGCATTGCGAGACATTGACGCTGCGATATTGCGAGTACATCGCGCCGGCCGACGCGGCGACGGTCTTGCCGAGCATGGCCTGCGCTTCCGGCGACGAGTCCGCCGCAACGACCACGCCTGCGCCTTCGTTACCCGCGGGCAACGACTGGTCGATCCGCGCCGCAAGCGCCTTCAGTATCCCCTGCGGCACGCTCGCGGTAACAACCGGACGCTGCGCTGTGCCCGCCTGGCGCAGCGTCGACATGTCGGCTGCGGAGAACAGCAGGCCGAGGTCGGACGGATTGATGGGCGCCGCCTCGACGCGGATCAGCACTTCCGCAGGACCCGGCTTCGGCACCGGCACATCGACGAGCGAGAGCTCGAGTTCGCCGCTGCCCTTGAGCAGGGTCCGCAGTTGCAGTGCGCTTTCGGGTATTGGTGTGTTCATTCTTTTATTTTCCATGAAGGTTGGCACCGTCGTCCCACGACACGACGGTCTGTCTCTGGGTGCCGAGGCCCTCGATGCCGAGTTCGACGACGTCGCCCACTTCGAGGTAGAGGGGCGGCTTACAGCCTAAACCAACCCCGGGCGGCGTGCCGGTCGTCACGATGTCGCCCGGCTGCAGGCTCATGAACTGGCTCAGATACGCAAGCACGAATGCCGGACTGAAGATCATCTGGTTCGACGAGCTGTCCTGGAACCGTCGGCCGTTGACGTCCAGCCACATGTGCAGATTGCAGGGATCCGGGACTTCGTCGGCCGTCACGAGCCAGGGACCGATCGGACCGAACGAATCACACCCTTTGCCCTTGTCCCACTGCCCGCCACGCTCGAGCTGGAATGCGCGCTCGGAAATGTCGTTGCAGACGAAATAGCCCGCGATGCTGGCCGCGGCCGTTGCCTCATCGACGTACCTACACTCTTCGCCGACGACGAACGCCAGTTCCACTTCCCAGTCCAGTTTCGTCGAGTTGCGTGGCTTGATGATCGGGTCGTTCGGGCCGCAGACGGCGCTCGTCGCCTTCATGAAGATGACGGGCTCGGTCGGAATCGCGGCTCCCGTCTCGGCGGCGTGGTCCTTGTAGTTGAGCCCGATGCAGAGGAACTTGCCGGGCCTCGCCACGCAGGCGGCGAGGCGCTGGCCAGCGTCGATGCGCGGCAGCGTGCGGGGATCGATCGCGCGGAGCCGGTCCAGGCTCGAGCGACCGAGCGAGGTTCCGCCGATGTCATCCAGGATTCCAGACAGGTCGCGGAGAACGCCGGCCGCGTCCAGCAGTCCCGGGCGTTCCGCACCCGGCCGGCCGTATCTGATCAGTTTCATTCGATCTCCGTTGGTTGCGGCGCTAGTTCGACCAGCCGCCGTCGATGTAGTGGCACTGCCCCGTCGTGAACGAAGACTCGTCGGAAGCCAGGTAGACCGCGAGTGCAGCGACCTCGTCCGGCCGGCCGAGCCGCCCCATCGGTTGCCGCGCCTTGAATGCCGCCAGTGCCTGCTCGAAATTACCGAGGGCGCGCAACCGCTCGTGCAGCGAGGGCGTTTCGATAGTGCCCGGGCAGATGGCGTTGCACCGGATGCCCCGCGTGACGAAATCGGCGGCAATCGACTTGGTCAGCCCGACGACCGCGGCCTTGGTCGTGCCGTAGGCGAAGCGGTTGGGCACACCCTTCGCGGCTCCCGCGATCGAGGACATGGTGATGATCGAGCCGCGACCGCGCTCGAGCATGCCGGGCAGCACCGCCCGGATGAGGCGATACATGGACGTGACGTTGAGGTCGACCGAGAACTCCCATTCCTGCTCGGTGCAGTCGAGGATCGTGCCGTTGGCGACGAATCCAGCGCAGCTGAACAGCACGTCGATCGGTCCGATGCGGTCGACGAGCGCGGCAATCGCCTGTGAATCCCGCACGTCGAGCAATGAGGTGATGCAGCCGTCGAGCCCGGCGAGCGCGGCCGCGTTGATGTCGGTTGCCCAGACGATCGCGCCCTCCGCCGCAAAGCGCTCCGCGGTGCTGCGGCCGATGCCCTGCGCCGCGGCCGTCACGAGCGCCGTCTTGCCTGCGAGGCGGCCTGAAGGATTTGTCACTATCGGGTCCTCCGGTCTTGAGGTCAGCTTGCTGCGGGCATCGGTCCGGACCCGCTCAGCACTCGTCGAACAGCTGCTGGATGCGCGCCACGTCCCTTGTCTGCATCAACGCAAGCTGCAGCAGGACGCGGGACTTGGGCGCGTTCAGGTCGCCCGCGGCGACGAAACCCATGCGGTCGTCGTCGATTTCGTGGTTGCGCAGCACCATCGCCGATACGACGCGCGAGCTGCGCACGACCACGACACCCTGCGCTGCAGCGGCAGCGAGCCGTTCGATAGCACGGACGCTCATGTTTCCCGCGCCGACACCAGCAATGACGAGCCCCGCCGCGCCGCCGCTGATTGCTGCATCGATCAGGTCCAGGCTCATGTTCGCGTGCGCGTGCAGGATGTCGACGCGAGGCAGTGCAGCGGACTCACCGAGCAAGAAGCGCGCCGGCGCCACCGCGGCGGGCGCGTGGCGTTCGAACCACTCGACCCGGCCGGCGCTCGTCACGCCGGCGAGTCCTCGCGCCATGCTGCTGAATGCGCTGGGATTGCTCGTGCCGGTCTTGACTGCGTTGCGGGCGTAATGAATCTCGTCGTTCAGGCAGACCAGCGTGCCGCGCCCGATGGCGCGGAGATCCGCCGCGACCGCCACGCCGTTGTAGATGTTCGCGGGACCGTCGGCACTGATGGCCGTCGCCGGGCGCATCGAACCAACCATCACGACCGGCTTGTCGCTGGCCGTGACGAGGCTCAGGAAGTAGCCCGTCTCCTCGAGCGTGTCGGTGCCGTGCGTGATCAGGGCCGCATCTGTCTCCGGCAATGCGAGGACTTCGTTCAGGCGCCGCGCCAGCCGCAGCCAGACCTGGTCGTCCATGTCCTGGCTGCCGATGTTCACGACCTGTTCGCCCGTGAGCCGGGCGAGCCGGTCCAGCCCTGGCACTGCATTCAGCAGCCAGTCGATGCCGAACGCCCCCGGCGTGTAACCGTAGTGACCGGGGTCAGGCTGGGCACCGGCGATCGTGCCGCCGGTGCCCAGGACATGGACTCGTCTGTTCACGCCACCTCGAACAATCCAGCGGCGCCCATGCCGCCGCCGACGCACATGGTAACCACGACGTAACGGGCACCGCGGCGCTTGCCCTCGATCAGGGCGTGACCCACCAGGCGCGCGCCCGACATGCCGTAGGGGTGGCCGATGGAGATCGCACCGCCGTTGACGTTGAGGTTCTCGTTCGGGATGCCGAGCCGATCGCGGCAGTACAGGACCTGCACGGCGAATGCCTCGTTCAGTTCCCACAGGCCGATGTCGTCCATCTTGAGGCCATTGAGGCGCAGCAGTTCGGGCACGGCGAACACCGGCCCGATGCCCATCTCGTCCGCTTCGCAACCCATCATCGCGATGCCGCGATAGAAGCCGAGCGGCTGGATGCCCCGCTTCTCGGCGAGCGAAGCTTCCATGACGACGCAGGCACTCGCCCCGTCAGAGAGCTGGCTCGCGTTGCCGGCAGTCACCGTTCCGTGAGGGCCCAGCACCGGCGCCAGGCTCTGCAGGCCGGCAAGCGTCGTGCCGGGGCGCGCCCCTTCGTCAACTTTGATCGTGACGGTTTCGATCCGCGTCTCACCCGTCTTCTTGTCCTTGACGACCTTGTCGGCAGTGACAGGGATTATTTCGTCGTCGAACTTGCCGGCTGCCTGGGCCGCCGCCGTGCGCTGCTGGCTCTGCAAGGCGTATTCGTCGCAGCGGTCCCGCGTCACGCCGTAACGGTAAGCGACCACTTCTGCGGTCTGCAGCATCGGCATGTGGACGTCCGGGTGCAGCTTGAGCAGCCGCGGGTCCGGAATGCGCGATGCATTGAACTGCTTGTTCTGCACCAGGCTGATGGTTTCCATGCCGCCCGCGACGCAGACCTGCATCCCGTCGAGGATGATCTGCTTCGCCGCCGTCGCGATGGCCATCATGCCGGACGAGCACTGCCGGTCCATGGTCATGCCGCTGACGGTCGTCGGGAGCCCGGCAGCCATCGCGCCGAGGCGACCGAGGTTGAAGGTCTGCGTTCCCTGCTGCATTGCGCAGCCGATCACGCATTCGTTGATTTCACCCGGATCCACGCCCGCGCGCCGGACGGCCTCGCGGATCGGAAGCCCGAGCATTGTTGGCGCCTCGAGGTCGTTGAAGGCGCCGGTGAAGGCCTTGGCGATCGGCGTACGCGCCGTGCTGACGATGGCTGCTTCTCTCACGATGATGTCCCCTTACTTGAAGAGCTTTTCCAGGGCGGGCGACGGCGTCCAGTAGGTTGCGCCGTGTTTCCTGTCCGCCTTCTGGAACGCGAGCATGGCGTCGCGAACCTTTTCGTATCCCATCTGCCGGGCCACGTAGACCGGTCCGCCCTTGGCAGCCGGGAAGCCATAGCCGTAGATCCACAGCACGTCGACGTCGCTCGGTGAGTTGACGATGCCCTCGTCGACGAGCTTCGCCGCTTCGTTGATCACGGGCAGCAGGCAGCGCTGGACGATTTCTTCTTCGGTGTGCTCGCGCTTCGCGATGCCAAGTTCCTCGGCTAGCTTGTCGCGCATCGCCTTGACCTCCTCGGAGGGGATCGGCGTGCGGCCGTCTGCACCGTAGTCGTAATTGCCTTTGCCGGTCTTCTGGCCCAGGCGGCCGGCCGCCACGAGTGCCCGGCTCGTCGCACCGTAGCGCGGGTCGTCCGGCAGCATCTTCGCCGCCTTCATGCCCTCGAGCACGTGATTGCGGATGTCGACGCCCGCCATGTCGCCCATCGCGCAAGGGCCCATCGGGAAGCCGAAATTCGTGAGCGCCTTGTCGATCTGCGCGGGATCCGCGCCTTCGAGGAACATGAACTCCGCCTCGCGGCCATAACCCTCGAGCGACCGGTTCGCGGCAAAGCCGAAGCAGTTGCCGACCACGACGCCCGTCTTGCGGATCACCGTGGATACGAACAGCGCGGTGCGGACCACTTCGGCCGAAGTATGCTTGCCACGCACGATCTCGAGCAGCGGCATCATGAACGCCGGCGAGAAGAAGTGCAGGCCGATCACGTCGGCCGGTCGGCCGCTCGCCGCAGCGATCTGGTCGATGTCGAGACCCGAAGTATTGGTCGCGAGTACCGCGCCCGGCTTGGCGATCCGGCCGAGCTCGCGGAACACCTTCTCCTTGATGTCCATGCGCTCGAAGACCGCCTCGATGATGAGGTCGCAGTCGGCGAGGTCCGCGTAGTTCAGCGTCGTCGACAGCAGCGCGGGCAGGCCCTTGACCATGCCTTCGTAGAGGAAGCCGCGCTTCAGCAGCGTATTCAGCGCGTTGTCGACGTACTTGCGGCCCTTGGCCAGGGCTTCCTCGCTCGTGTCGACGAGGACCGTCGGAAAGCCTGCGCCGAGAAAGCACACGGCGATGCCGGCGCCCATCAGGCCCGAGCCGATGATCGCGACTTTCCTGATTTCGCGGCCTTTCATGCCCGGCGTGATGCCTGGCACTCGTCCGACCTGGTTGATCGCCGCGGCGATGTATTCCTTCGGGTTCATCTGGGTCATTTCGCAGATTCCTCTTGATCAAAAGCTTCCCGCAGGCGCAGGCGCAGGGTTTTCTTGTCGATCTTGCCGAGCGTGACGCGCGGCAGGTCGTCGACGACGAATACCTGCCGCGGCACCTTGAAGTCAGCGAGCTGTTTCCTGCACTGCTCGAGCACGCGTCCGGCCAGCGTCGGATCCGGCATGATCGGGATCACGTACGCCACGGGCACTTCCTCGAGCATCCGGTCGGGCATCGCCACGACCGCCGCTTCGGTGATGCCCCCGCAGCCCAGGATGACGCGCTCGACCTCGGCGGCTGAGACGTTCTCGGCACCGACACGAAGAACGTCCTTCTCCCGCATGTCGAAGCGGACATGACCGTCCTCGAACGGCGTCACGAGATCGCCGGTGCAGAACCAGCCGTCCGCGTCGAATGCGTCGGCGGTGGCCTTGGGGTTCCCGAGGTACTCGAGGAAAAGTGACATCCCCGGCATACCCTTGATTTTCAGCTGCCCGCTCTCGCCAAAGGCGACTTCGGATCCGTCGTCGCGCACGACCTTGACCTCGTAGCCCGCCGTCGGCACTCCCATCGCCATTTCGCGATTGGCCCAGCCGATCTCGGCCATCAGCGGCCACGAGATCGTCTCGGTCATGCCAAACCAGCCGAGCGAACGCGTGTTCCAGAGTTGCTTGATGACTGGTACGTCGGATGCGCCCAGCCCGAAGAAGCGCAGCTTGTGCTCCTTCGGCGCCGGATGCTTCATCAGCGCGAACATGGCGAAGGGAATGGTGCTGTTCCAGGTGCAGCCGTTGCGCACGATGACGTCCCAGAAGCGGCTCGCCGAGAACTTGGGCTGCAGCACGAGCGTGCCGCCCGACCACATCGTGCTCAGCATCGAATACGCGAGCGCGTTCGTGTGGAAGAGCGGCAGGAACGCGAGCGTGACGTCGTCCTGCGTGAGTTCGAGATGGTGCGCGCACATCTTCGCGCCCCAGAGCGCATTCGCGTGCGTCCAGACGACGCCCTTGGGACGCGATGTCGTGCCGGAGGTGTACTGGACGCTGTTCGGCGCCATGGCCTCGGCCGCACGGACCGGCACGGCGACGTCCTCGGAGCGCAGGGCCGAGAACGGCAGCACGTCCGCGGGGATGGCGGCCGTGGCCGGCGTACCGAGGTCGGTCTCCGTGCATGCGATCCAGCGCAACCCCTTGCAGGCTTGCTGCACCAGGCCGAGCAGCTCGGGTTGGGTTATGGCCGCGACCGCGTTGCTGTTGCTCGCGAAGTAGCCGAGCTCGTCGAGCGACGAGCGAGTGTTCGTCGTCACCGCCACCGCTCCGAGCTGCGAGCACGCGAACCAGGCGAACAGGAATTCCGGGCAATTGCCGAGGTGAATCAGGACGAAGTCGCCCGCGCGGATTCCGCGGCCTGCGAGCCCCGCGGCGACACGGCCGACTTCGGCGGCGAACTCGGCATACGTCCAGCAACGGGCCGTGCCCTCGAAAGGTTCCCAGACCAGAAACGTGTGGTCAGCCCGCGTCGCTGCGCGCGTGCGCAGCAGCCACGGCACATCCCTGCCCGTGAACATGTGCGTCGACGTTGGTCTCAATGCCGTTTGCGATGGCATCTGCATGCTCCCCCTTCGCAGTTCAATTCGTTGGGCTGGAAAATTCGGCGATGCCGTCGGCGATCGCCGTCTCGCCTGCCGCGTTGAATACCGTGAAACGCACGGCGGCCGAGGCCGTTGCCAGCAACCTGTGCTCGATGCGTATGGCCGTTCCCGGGATCACCATCGCCCGGAAGCTGCCCGCCAGTCGCCGCAGGGCAGCCTGCCCTGCGCCATGCAGTCGCGACAGCTCACGACCCGCAATTGCCCAGGTCGCCGTCCCGTGCAGCACGATGTCCGGCAACCCCATCGCGAGCGCGACGCGGCGCTCGGTGTGGATCGGGTTCCAGATGCCCGTGCATTCCGTGTAGACATGGCCGAACTCACGCGGGATGACGACCTCCGTCACGTCGGCACGCGCGTCGTCCACGCCTGCGGCCGATGCCGCGGTGGCCGTCGACTCGAGGCTTCGAGGCTCGCCGTCGAGCGACACTCCGCGAAACAGGGCCGACGAATACGTCGTGACACACCGATCACCTGTCGACGCGTCGGACGTTTCAATCCGGCTGACCGTGATCGTTCCGGCCTTCGATGCGCGCACAGCAACGAGCTGGCCGCTCACCCGCAGTCGCATGCCGGGACGAATCGGGCCGTGAAAGGTCGAGTCCTGTCCCATGTGCAGAGCCCGGCGCGCCTCCTCCGGCGTGAGGCCAAGGCGACCCGTTCTCTCCGCAGCGCTCGCCCACGGCCATTCGGGCACCACGCAGAACTGCGGCATGCCGGCGAAATCCGCGGCGGCGTCATCGAACACCGGGGGAGCCGTCTCGCCCAGGGCAGCCGCAAAGCTGAGCAACCGGCGAGTCGTGACTTCGAAGTCGCAGGCTCCCAGATCAACGCCGACCTGTGCGGAACGGATGGGCATCGTGGATCAGCCGCGCCAGTCCCAGGGAAAGCCCCACGGCTGCTCGATCTCGAGGATGCGTGCGAGGCGCAACGCGATGTCGTCGCGGTGTCGCCGCACCATGATCTGCAGGCCGACCGGCAGCCCGGCCCTGGTCACGCCGGCCGGGATGGAAATGGCGGGATTCCACGCGATGTTCGCCAGGAACCCGAACGGCTCCGTGCCGGTCCTGCTGGCGTCCCGGCCGTCGATGACTTCAGGCATCAGCGCGTCGGCCGTATACGGCACGCAGGCCACGGCGGGGGTCAACAGCAGGTCCGCTTCCCGGAAGAATCC
>Ga0113563_10002155_pt1 | contig 11723 bp, 10 predicted proteins | sample Mud3Dept3metaG_FD_80117 | JGI IMG/M metagenome (GOLD analysis project Ga0113563, IMG submission 80117) | Freshwater wetland microbial communities from Ohio, USA, analyzing the effect of biotic and abiotic controls - Mud 3 Core 4 Depth 3... | ecosystem: Environmental > Aquatic > Freshwater >...
GCCGGCCAGCAGGTGATCGACCGCGCGGTGCGCATCCTGCGCGAGGTGCAGAACATCAAGCGCCTCTCGGACGACTTCAAGGACGAGGCGCGCGGCTCGCTGTCGATCGCCACCACCCACACCCAGGCGCGCTACGTGCTGCCGCAGGTGATCAAGGAGTTCCGCGACACCTACCCCGAAGTGCGCCTGCACCTGCACCAGGGCACCTCGGAGCAGCTCGGCGAGCTGGCCGCGCTCGACCGCATCGACTTCGCGATCGCCACGGGCTCGCAGTCGCTGTTCGGCGGCTACGCGCTGCTGCCCTGCTACCGCTGGCACCGCCACGTGGTGGTGCCGAAGGGCCATCCGCTCGCGAAGCACAAGACGCCCACGCTCAAGCAGCTCGCGGCCCACCCGATCATCACCTACGTGTTCGGCTTCACGGGTCCGTCGTCGCTGATGGACATCTTCGCTAAGGAGGGCCTGGTGCCGAACGTGGTGCTCACCGCCCGCGACGCCGACGTCATAAAGACCTACGTGCGGCTCGGCCTCGGCGTCGGCATCGTCGCCAGCATGGCGTTCGACCCGAAGGACGACGCCGACCTCGTGCAGATCGACACCTCGCACCTCTTCCCCGCGCACACGACCTGGATCGGCTTCCGCCGCGGCGGCCTGCTGCGCAAGTACCAGCTCGACTTCGTGCAGCGCTTCGCGCCGCATCTCACGAAGCGCGTGATCGAGAAGGCCGCGGGGGCGGCCACGCAGGCGGAGGTCGACGAACTGGTGAAGGACCTGGAGCTGCCACTTCGTTAGCGGCGCCGCCGCGGAGATCGCCCTTGAGCTCGTTCGAATACGCGATGGTGCTGATCTCCATCATCATCGGCCTGGGGGTCACGCACATCCTGACGAGCCTCGGCAGCGCCGTGCACCGCTTGCGCGGCCATGGCAGGACGCTGCGGCTCGAACTCAACTACCTGGTCTGGATCGCCTTCATCTTCGGCTGGTTGGTGCAGTTCTGGTGGTGGGAGTTCAAGTGGGCCACGCTCGGGACGGATGTCGATTTCGGCCTCTACAGCTTCCTCGTGCTCTATGCGGTCTCGCTGTTCATGGTGGCGGTGATCCTGGTGCCGCATCGCCTCGAGGTCGTCGACGACTCCTGGGAATACTTCCTTTCGATCCGCCCGTGGTTCTTCGGCGGCCTGCTCGTGCTCAACGTGATCGACCTGGTCGACACGTTCATGAAGGGTTGGGAGTGGGGTGTCCGCGAAAGCTACGCGTGGTACTGGCCGACGGTGACGGCGTTCGGGATCATCGGGCTGTTCAGCACCCGCCGACGCGTCCACCTCGCCATGGGGTTCACCCTGGTGGTCTGGAGCAACGCGCTCACCTTCTACGAGCAGTTCGTGCTCGGCCGCTGGTGAGCGGCTCGGCCCCTGCGGCAGGCTGGCGTGCCATGAGACGCCGACTTCGTGCAGCGGTTCGCGCCGACGCCGGCTCGCCGGTCGAATCGACAATGGGATCGCCATGACGGGTCGGGCTCCGGGAAATTTGGAGTCCAGTTTCTCAACGGTATCGACCGAGGAACGCCCGCCGTGGCGTCGGATCCGGGGATGTTGACAGGGCCTCGCTGATAGTGGCTATACTGCCGATAGCGTTGATATCAAAGAGGGCCCGGTCATGAGGAGTCGCGTTGCTGCCCTGCCTGCGTTGCCCTGGCGGCTGGAATTCGGTCCCAAGCGGACCCAGATCGGCTTTGCCGGCGTCGATGACGAGGCGCCGGAGCTGCCGCGCCACCCCTCGCTCTTCGCCCGGGATCCGCGCTCGTTGCTGATCGCAGTGGAGTCGATGATCAGCGACGTGCGTGTCAGCCGCGTGGCCGTCCTGGAGGCGCATGACCTTGAGCAGTTCCAGGCTGCGATCCACGAGCTTGCCGCCGCGACCTCGGTCACGCGCGCGGTGCTCTTTTCCGGGTCCGAGCACCTGACCAAGTCCTCGCTGCGCAGCGCCCAGGAGATGCTCGAGAAGCTGATGGGCGAGCACGACGTCGCGACCGCACCGCTGCCCGCGATTGAGCAGGCCCCGACCGCAATTGCCGCTGTCGAGGCCGCGCGCCAGCGTCGGGACGAGATCCTGGCCAAGGAAGCGTTTGTCGACAGCGCGGCGATCCACGTGGCGCAGGGTGGCGTGCGAGGTGCGGCCGGCGCCAACAACACGGCGAGCCGACTGCGTCGCAACGGCCAGCTGCTCGGCGTGTGGGATGGTCGCGAGTTCCAGCACCCAGCCTTCCAGCTCGAGAAGTCCACCGGTCGCGTGAACCCCGAGGTGGCGCGCCTGTTGGCGCTGCTGCCGAAGGACCGCAGTGGCTGGCGGCAGGCGTTCTGGCTGTACCAGCCGCACGCCCGACTCAACGGCCGCCGCCCGGCCGAAGCCTTCGCGAAGGATCCGGAGGCCGTGATCGAGGCCGCGCGCAGCACGTTCGAACCCAACGACACGAACTGGTAGGGCATCGTGGGGGTCGCGCCGCCGCCGTACGGGACCGTCAGGAGTGGCTCGGTGTTCTGGCACGTCTACCCGCCGAAGTTCGCGTCGACGGCCTTCAACCCGACGTCCGATTCACGATTCGCGCTCCGCCCCGATCGCGCGATGTATTACGCCGGGGCCACGCCCTCGGCCGCGCTCTGGGAAACCGTGCTGCGGGACCTGGTTCCCGATCGCACCAGCCGGGCGGTCGAAGTGCCGTCCGACCCACGGCATATCGCGCAGGTGCGCCTGCTGTGCGACGTGCCCGTGCTCGAGCTCATTGCGCCGCGCGTCAACGAAATCGCGGTGACCAGTGCGTTCCGCGAAGAACTGCAGATCGCCACCGTCCAGCGCCACTACCCGGCGACGCACGCCATCGCGCGCGAGCTGCTCACCCGTTACCCGGACGCGGCAGGCCTGTACTGGCACTCGCGCCAGGTGACGAGCGAGGTCGTCGCCGTGTTCTACCAGCCGCCCGGGCTCCCGGACTGGTTCGCCGAGCTCGCGGTGATTCCGTTGTCGAGCGCTGAGGGCCTGACGCTGATCGATGACGCGCTCGCCGAGTACAATTTGCTGCGCGTGGACACTGCATCCCTTGCGGAGTCTGCGACGCCGCCACCGGGCGTGTACTGATTCGATCATGCCGGGCCTCGCTCCTGCTGAAGCGGCACGCAGCCGATCCAGTCGACCTTCGGCAGCTTCGTCGCGCTCCATGCGATCTCGCTCTTCCTGATCGCGATGATCGTGTAAGGAGTCATCGGATCGCTGACCACCTGCCGGCGCGGCCGCTGGATCGCGAGTGGTGTCAGACCGACCGCTTCGCACTAGGATGGCGGTCCCACAGAGTCACCCGGGTATCCAGATGCAGCGCGGAGCAATGACACGCGGCCGGTACGCACGCCTCATGGAGGGCGCGGAGGCCATCGAGATCAAGGCGACGATCCCGCCGAAGCAGGTGGCGGCCGCCCTCGCCCACTACAAGCTGACCCGCAGCAACGACGAAGAGCGGTTCATCTATTTCTTCGATACGCCGCAGCTCGAGCTGCTGGCAGCCGGCATCGTCGCCCGCGCGCGCCGCGTGGTGGGCGACGAGCACGACAGCACCATCAAGTTCCGGCCCGTAGACCCCGAGAAGGTCGGCAAGCGCTGGCGGAAGTACCGCGACTTCAAGATCGAGGCGGACGCGAGCGAAAAGGGCATCGTGAAGTCGGCGTCGCTCACCATGCCGGTGGCCAAGGGGCTCATCAAGCGCGTGGTGGCCGGCGAGAGGGGCATCCAGTCGCTGTTCACCGGCGAGCAGGAGGCATTCCTCGCCGAGATGTCGGGCGGCCGCACACCCGAGTTCACGAAGCTCGCCGTGCTCGGGCCCCTCGAAGCCCAACGCTGGGACTTCGAGGACCCGGCCTGCCCCTGGCCGATCACCGGCGAGCTCTGGCGACGCGCGGACGGCGCGACGCTGATGGAGGTGTCGGTGAAGGCCCCGGCGGTGCAGGCGGCCGCGGTGATGGCGGGCTTCATGGCGTTCCTTGCCGAGGTGGGGGCCGAGCGCGACGCCAAACAGCAGGCCAAGACGCGTTGGGCGCTCGACTACTACGCGGCGAAGCTCCGCAAGCGGCGAGTACGGTAGCACCGCGGTAAAGCGTGCAATCGTGGGAAGGTGTCGGTGACCGCTTTGTAACCCGCCCTCGACTGACCCGGTCACCGCGCCGTCCTAGCATGGGTTGCTCCAAGACCCGACCGTCCGGAGCACGACCCATGACCGACCCCACTCATCGCTGGCGCACCGCTGCCGTCGCAGCCGCGAGCCTGCTGCCCCTGACCGCCGCCCGCGCGCAGCCCACGCTCGAGGAGCTGATCCAGCGCATCGAGGAGCAGGAGCAGAAGATCCTCATCCTCGAGCGCAAGCTCGAGATCAAGGAGGAAGCCGACAAGACTGCAGCCGGCTCGGCCGCCACCGTCCGGGCCGACTCGAAGGGCTTCGCGCTGCGCTCGGCCGACGGCAAGAACCAGCTGCGGCTGCGTGGCGTCATGCACTTCGACGGTCGCAACCTGACCAACGACGATCCCAACGGCGTCACCGACACCTGGCAGGCGACGCGCGTCCGCCCGATCGTCGAGGGCACGGTCGGCGGCATCTACGACTTCCGCTTCATGCCGGACTTCGGACAGGGCCGCACCGTGATCCAGGACGCCTACGTCACGGGTCGTTTCACGCCGGGCTTCCAGGTGACCGCCGGCAAGTTCAAGGCGCCGATGGGCCTCGAGCGCCTGCAGTCGGCGAACGACATCCGCTTCGTCGCGCGCGCCTTCCCGACCAGCCTCGCCCCGAACCGCGACCTCGGCCTGCAGGTGGGCGGCAACGTCCTCGGGGACCGCCTGAACTACGCCGTGGCCTACCTCAATGGCGCGAACGACGGCGCGAGCAGCGAGGCCTTCAGCGACGTCGACATCAACGACGACAAGGAGTGGGCGGGCCGACTGTTCGCGCACCCCTTCGCCGAGAGCGAGAGCTTCGCGCTGCGCGGCCTCGGCCTCGGCCTCGCCGCGACGTACACGGACCAGGACGGCACCACGGCCCAGCCGTTGCTTCCGACCTACCGCACGCCGGGGCAGTCGATCTTCTTCCGCTACCGGACGGGCGCCACGCCGACCCTGGCGGACGGCGAGCGCATCCGGCTCGCGCCGCAGCTCTACTACTACGTCGGGTCGTTCGGTCTGCTGGGGGAGTACACGCAGGTATCGCAGGACGTCGCGCGCACGACCGCGGCGGGCCTGCGCGAGGACTCGCTCGACACGAACGCGTGGCAGCTCGCGGCGTCGTGGTTCCTCACGGGCGAGGAAGCGGCGTTCCGCGGCTTCAAGCCGAACTCCGTGTTCTCGCTGGACAACAAGACCTGGGGCGCCTTCGAGATCGCAGCCCGCTACCACGTCCTCGACGTGGACGGCGACACTTTCGCCGGGGGCGCGGATTCCTTCGCGGACCCGGACGTGTCGGCGCGCAAGGCCACGGCCTGGGCGCTCGGGCTGAACTGGTACCTGAACGAGAACGTGAAGTGGGTGCTCAACTACGAGCACACCAGCTTCGACGGCGGCGCCGCGGGCGGCCGCGACCGCGAGGCGGAGCAGGCGTTCCTCACCCGCGTGGCCCTCGGATTCTGAACGGAGATCGAAGCATGAAGACCTACTGGACTCTCGGGCGGATCGCCGCCGCGGCCGCCGTCGCTGCCATCGTGCTCGCAGTACCGATTGCGCGGGCCGACGTCACCCTGCTCAACGTGTCCTACGACCCGACTCGCGAGCTGTACGACGAGTACAACAAGGCCTTCGCAAAGCACTGGGAGGCCAAGACCGGCAAGAAGGTCTCGATCCGCCAGTCGCACGGCGGCTCGGGCAAGCAGGCCCGCACCGTGATCGACGGACTGCAGGCCGACGTCGTCACGCTGGCGCTCGCCGGCGACATCGACGCGCTCGTCACGCAGGGCAAGCTGCTGCCGGCCAACTGGCAGGATCGCCTGCCGCACAACAGCTCGCCCTACACCTCGACCATCGTGTTCCTGGTGCGCAAGGGCAACCCCAAGGGCATCAAGGACTGGGGCGACCTCGCCAGGCCCGGGGTGTCCGTGATCACGCCTAACCCGAAGACCTCGGGCGGCGCGCGCTGGAACTACCTCGCGGCCTGGGCCTGGGCGCTGAAGCAGCCGGGCGGGAGCGAGGCCACGGCCACGGAGTACATGCGCAAGCTGTTCCGCAACGTGCCGGTGCTCGACACCGGCGCACGCGGCTCCCTCACGACCTTCGGACAGCGCGGCATCGGCGACGTGTTCATCTCCTGGGAGAACGAGGCGTTCCTCGCCAAGACTGCGATCGGCGCGGACAAGGTCGAGATCGTCGTGCCGTCGCTCAGCATCCTGGCCGAGCCGCCGGTGGCCGTCGTCGACAAGGTCGCGCTGCGCCGTGGGACCGCCGAAGTGGCGCGCGCCTACCTCGAGTACCTCTACTCGAAGGAAGGCCAGGAAATCGTCGCGAAGCACTACTACCGGCCGCGCGACCCGTAGGTCGCCGCGAAGTACGCGAACGTCTTCGCCAAGATGAACCTCGTGACCATCGCCGACTTCGGCGGCTGGGACGCCGCGCAGAAGAAGCACTTCGCCGACGGCGCCATCTTCGACCAGATCACGCGCCGCTGACGTGATCGCCTTCGCCTCCGGCGACCCAGGGACGGGTCGTCGGCAGGCACCTGTGGCAAGCTGGCGGGATGGTCGCCGGCCGCCGCCTCAATACCGACGCATCGAGTTCCGCTGCCACGCCGCCTGCGGGCGGGGCCGGCATCGCGACCCTGCGCGCCCTGCCCGAAGTGTTCCAGTACACGCGCCATGCGCTCGGCCTGGTCTGGTCCACGAGCCGGCCGCTCACCGTCGCGCTCGCGGCGCTGACCCTGGTCGCAGGCGTCCTGCCCGCCGCCGTCGCCTACGTCGGCGCGCTGATCGTGGACGCCGTGGTCGCGGCGATTGCGGTCCACGGCGCGACGGGCGCGGTCGACCTGAATACGGTGCTGGGCTATGTGGCGCTGGAGGGCCTGCTGGTCGCGGCGCTCGCCGGCACCCAGCGCGGGCTCTCCACCTGCCAGTCGCTGCTGCGCGCCCAGCTCGGGCAGCGCGTGAACGAGATGATCCTCGAGAAGGCGCTCACGCTCGAGCTGCGGCACTTCGAGGACTCGGAGTTCTACGACAAGCTCACGCGCGCGCGGCGCGAGGCCTCGACCCGCCCGCTGTCGCTGGTGATGCGCAGCTTCGGGCTGGTGCAGAACGCGATCGCGCTCGTGAGCTACGCCACCCTGCTGTGGCAGTTCTCGCCCTGGGCCGTGCTCGTGCTCGTCGCGGCGGGCCTGCCGTCGTTCATGGCCGAGGCGAAGTTCTCGGGCGATGCGTTTCGGCTCTTCCGCTGGCGCTCGCCCGAGACGCGCATGCAGATGTACCTCGAGACGGTGCTCGCGCGCGAGGACCACGCCAAGGAGGTGAAGCTCTTCGGGCTCGGCCCGCTGCTGCTCGAGCGCTACCGCGCCATCTTCCGCAAGCTCTTCAAGGAGGATCGCGCACTCACCATCCGCCGCGACACCTGGGGCTTCCTGCTCGGCCTCGTCAGCACGGCCGCCTTCTACGCCGCCTACGCCTGGATCGCGGTGAGCGCCGTGCGTGGGGAGATCTCGCTCGGCCAGATGACCATGTACGTGCTGCTGTTCCGCCAGGGCCAGGCCGCCGTCACCGCGAGCCTCGCCGCGATCAGCGGCATGTACGAGGACAACCTCTACCTCTCGACGCTGTACGACTACCTCGACACGCCGGTGGATACACCCGCCGGCACCGCGACGGAGGGGCCCATCCCGGGCGACGGCGTGCGCTTCGAAGCCGTGAGCTTCACTTACCCCGATGCGGGCGAGCCGGCGGTGAGCGACGTGAGCTTCCACCTGCCGCCGGGCCAGAGCCTCGCGCTGGTGGGCGAGAACGGCTCGGGCAAGACCACGCTCATTAAACTTCTGACACGGCTTTACGTACCCTCGTCAGGGCGCATCGTGCTCGACGGTCTCGACCTCGCCGAATGGAGCCCAGCGGCGCTGCGCCGCCGCGTGGCGGTGATCTTCCAGGATTTCGCCCGCTACCAGCTCAAGGTGGGCGAGAACATCGGCGTCGGCGACGTCGCGCACTTCGAGGACGAGGCGCGCTGGCGCGATGCGGCCGAGCTCGCCACCGCCTCGCCCTTCGTCGAAGAGCTGCCCGAGGGCTACCAGACCCAGCTCGGCAAGTGGTTCAGGGACGGGCGCGAGCTGTCGGGCGGCCAGTGGCAGAAGATCGCGCTCGCCCGCGCCTTCATCCGCGATGAGGCCGACATCCTCGTGCTCGACGAGCCCACGGCGGCGATGGACGCGCGTGCCGAGGCGCAGGTGTTCGAGCAGTTCCGCGAGCTCGCCCGCGAGCGCATGGTGATCCTGATCTCGCACCGCTTCTCGACCGTGCGCATGGCCGACCAGATCCTCGTGATCCAGGGCGGGCGCATCCTCGAGCGTGGCGACCACGAGGCGCTGATGCGGCTCGAAGGGCACTACGCGCACCTGTTTTCGCTGCAGGCGCGCGGTTATCGCTGAGCGGCGGGATCGGGTGGCGGCGCCAGGCGCGCTATTCGACGACGAGGCGATACCCCGCACCCGACTCGGTGCGCAGGTACCGTGGAGTCGCCGGGTCTTCCTCGATCTTGTGACGCAACCGGTGTACCAGCTGCTTGAGGAGCTGCCGATCGCCGCTGCCGCGCGCGCCCCAGACGTGCGACAGCAGCCGCTCGGTGGCGACGACGTGGCCCGCGTTCGCGAGCAGGATCTGCATCAGCCGCACCTCGAGCTTGGTGAGGCGCAGCGCCTCGCCCTCGCCGACGCGCAGCGTATGTGCCTCGAGGTCCAGGCTCAACCGGCCCGCCGCCATCGGGCCGCCCGCCTCGACGCCGGCCCGGCGCAGCAGCGCCTTGACCCGTGCGAGCAGCGTGCGCGGGCTGAACGGCTTGGTGAGGTAGTCGTCGGCGCCGAGATCGAGCGCCTTGACGAGGTCCTCCTCCTCGCCTCGCACGGTGAGCATCATCACCGGGATGCGCGACTTCGCGCGGATGGCGCGGCACACGTCGAAGCCGCTGCCGGTCGGCAAGTTGATGTCGAGGATCGCGAGGTCGGGCGCCTCGGCCTCGAACACCCGCAGCGCGACCGGCGCATCGCCTGCCTTCACGACCGCGTAGCCCGCCTGGGTGAGCGCGAAGGCGACCAGGGACAGCAGGTCCGCGTCGTCGTCGACGATGAGGATCTTCACGTGTCCTCTCCAGCAACCGGGAGCGTGACCGTGAACCGCGTACGCCCGGCAGCGGTGCGCTCGACGCCGATGCGTCCGCCGTGACGGTCGACGATGGACTTGGCGATCCACAGCCCGAGCCCGAGGCCGCGGGGCTCAGGCTCCTGGTCGGCCGAGCGATAGAAGCGCTCGAAGATCGAGCCCCCGTCCATGTCGGGCACGCCCGGTCCCTCGTCCTCGACCCACAGGCTCACGCCGTCGCCGGCGCGCGAGGCGCCCACGATGATCCCGGAGCGCTCGGGGCCGAACTTGTTGGCGTTGGCGAGCAGGTTGGTGACGACCTGCGCGAGCCGCTGCGGGTCGCCCTGTACCAGCGGCAGGTCGCCGGGGATGTCCACCTGCAGCCGTTGGTGGCGCTGCGCGAGCAAGCCGGCGATCAGCTCCTGTGCATCCTCAACCACCTGCGCGAGTTCGACCGGCTGGCGGCGGATGCCGAGCTGCCCGGACTCGATGCGCACGCTCTCGAGCAGGTTGTCGATCAGCCGCGTCAGCCGCAGCGTGCCACGCTGCAGCGAGTCCACGAGTTCCTCGAGCTTATCGCGAGGCATGTCCGCGAGCCCGTCGCGCAGCAGCTCGATCGAGGCCTGCTGCGCCGCGAGCGGCGTGCGGAATTCGTGCGAGATGTTGGCGAGGATCGAGTCGCGCGCGCGACGCACGGCCTCGAGCTCGGTCTCGTCGCGCATGACCTGCACCTGCAGGCCGTCCACCAGCCCTGCGCTGGTGATCACGACCGTGCGCCGCGCACCCGACGAGGTCTCCAGCACCTCGGTCGCCTGCGACTTGCCGGCCTCACGGGCCGCGAGGATCGGGCAGGCCGTCTCGCAGGGTCGCTGCCCGTCGACGCCGCAGGGGCGCAGCACGTCGCCGCAGAAGCGTCCGACGACCGCTGAGGATTCCACGCCGAGCATGCGAGCCGCCTGACGGTTCAGGTAGCGGACGGTGCGTTGCTCGTCGACGGCGAACACGCCCTCGACCACTCCCTGCAGCAGCGCCTGTGCCTCGGCCTCGCGCCGCCGCAACGTTGCCGTCACGTCGATCAGGTTGCGGCGCATGTCTTCCATGGTACGCGCGAGGGCCGCGACCTCGGGCGTGCCGTTGACCGGGATCGAGGTCGAGAAATCGCCGCGCCCGAGCTGGATCGCGGACCGCGCCAGCGCCTTGAGCGGTTGCCCGATGCGCCGCGCCAGCAGCGCCGTCGCGAGCAGCCCTAGGCCCGCCAGCAGCGCCGCGATCAACGCGAGCCGTCGGACGAAGCGATCGACCGCGCTGCCGACCGTGTCTGCCGGCAGGCGCGCCTCGATCAGGGCGATGCCCTCGCCGGTCACGGCGACCACGGGCGTGCTCGAGGCGTACACGCCCCGTTTGCGGACGAGGCCGGCGACGGTCGCACCGCGCGCAAGGGCCTCGGAGTGCAGCTCCTTGAAATCCGGCTCGATCGTGTCGAGCCAGTCGGACAGGCGCACGAGGCGCACCTCCATGCCGACCCGCTCGCCGATCGTGCCGGCGAGGCGTCGATCGAAGGTCCGCATCACGATGACGCGCATTCCGGGCAGGCCCGGCACCTCGGCGGTGGCGCCGAGCGCCCCGTCCGGCAGGGACGGCAGCGCGACGAGGAATCGCTCGCCTTGCTCGCGGACCGGCTCGGCGAGCTCGTCCCAGCGAAAGCGCCCGGGCGCCGCGGCCAGCACGGTATCGTCCGCGACCACCGCGCAGACGTCGAGGCCGCCCGTCTCGCAGAACCGCCGCACGAAGAACTCGAGCGGTTCGGGCTGGCCGGCGCGAAGCAGCCGCTGCAGCGTCGGCCGGCTCGCGAGCAGCCTCGCGGAGGTCAGCGCATCCTCGCTGCTGCGCCGGATCTCGTCGCGCGCCTCGACACCCGCGAGGCGGACCTGCGAGAGCGCCTGCTCCTCGGCCTGCTCGCGCAGCAGGCCCGTGCCGGCCAGGGCCAGTGCGACGATGGCGACGAGCAGCAGCCCGCCGATGGTTAGCGCCAGCGTGCGGCCGAGCGTCCCGGGTCCCGACAACCCTCGTCGCAGCCGGCTCGCGGGCGTGTCTTCGTCGTTGGCCATGGCGTCAGTTGGCCGTCCGTCCCGAGCGCCACTCCACCAGCGACTTGAGCACCAGCGTCAGGATGGCGAGCAGCGCGAGGAGCGAGGCGACCGCGAAGGCCGCCACGAAGTTGTACTCGTTGTAGAGGATCTCGACGTGCAGCGGCATGGTGTTGGTGAGGCCGCGGATGTGTCCCGAGACGACGGAGACGGCCCCGAACTCGCCCATCGCGCGCGCATTGCACAGGATAACCCCGTACAACAGTCCCCAGCGGATCTTGGGCAGTGTCAC
>Ga0113563_10002158_pt1 | contig 11710 bp, 11 predicted proteins | sample Mud3Dept3metaG_FD_80117 | JGI IMG/M metagenome (GOLD analysis project Ga0113563, IMG submission 80117) | Freshwater wetland microbial communities from Ohio, USA, analyzing the effect of biotic and abiotic controls - Mud 3 Core 4 Depth 3... | ecosystem: Environmental > Aquatic > Freshwater >...
GACCTGGCCGACCTGTTCCTCTGCGACCGGGCGATTCACGATCGCCTTGCGGATCCCGGCCATCATCTTGTCCCGATCCCAAGGCTCCTTCGTCCCGTCCCGCTTCAGGACCATGAGGCCAAGATCCTCGATCCGCTCGTAGCTCGTGTACCGGCGCCCGCACGACAGACATTCTCGCCGCCGACGGATCGCCGAGCCTTGGTCGGCCGACCGGGAGTCGACGACCCTGTCCTCCTCGTTCTCGCACCACGGGCATCGCACGGGGATCACCACTACATGTAGTAGGCGTCGGCACGGTAGCCGCAAGATGTTGGCCCGTCAACCGGCCTGCGGGATCACGAGGATCTGGCCAGGCCGGATGTCCCCCGCTCGGACGTCGTTCGCGTCGGCGATCGCGTCCACGACGGGTCGAGGATCTCCCTCCGGCACCACGCGATGCGCGATCGACCACAGCGTGTCGCCCCCACGGACCACGTACCGATGGCTCGAGATCGGCATGGGTCCCCCTGCGCCCCCGAGCGCCTGCCCCACCGGCCCGACCCACAAGCCGGCCAGGACCGCGCCCGTCGCGAGGACGGCCATCCTTCGTCGTCGAACACCTGTTCGACCCATGCTCCGTATCCTATCGAACGCGCGTTCGGAGTCAACCTCGGAACCGAACATATGTTTGAACCCTCCGGCACACCGTGATAGCGTCCCCGCAGCGTAGGAGGAGGGTCCGACATGGGAACCGACACACTGACCCCGAGGCAGCAGCGGATCTTGGACTTCATCGCCCGCACGGTTCGGGAACGGGGCTACCCCCCCACGGTGAGGGAGATCGGCGAAGCCGTCGGACTCACCTCGTCCTCCAGCGTGCACGCGCAGCTGGCCAACCTGGAGCGCCGGGGCCTTCTCCACAAGGACCCGACGAAGCCACGAGCCATCACCACGAACGAGCCCAAGCCGGATGGGGTCGTCGTCCCGGTGCTCGGACGGATCGCCGCGGGCACCCCACTGCTCGCAGCCGAGCACGTCGAGGACCACCTCACGGTCCCGATGGGCTACGCGGGAGGGACCGGGCATTTCGCCCTCCATGTCGTCGGGGACTCGATGATCGAGGCTGGCATCCTCGATGGTGACGTGGTGGTCGTGCGGAGCCAGGACCGGTGCGACGACGGCGACGTCGTGGCGGTCCTCCTCCCGGGGCCGGCCGAGGACGAGGCCACGATCAAGCGCCTGCGACGCGACGGCGAGCGCGTGATGCTCGTTCCCGAGAACCCGCTGCTCCAGCCGTTCGAGATGCATCCGCAGGGCCGCGTCCTCGGCAAGGTGGTGGCCGTCCTTCGGAAGCTCTAGGCTCCGCCCCGAGACCAGACCCACGGGAGGTCCCGGGCCCATGTCCGACCACGATGCCACGGCGACCGCGCTCGAGCGCGCGATCCGATCCCAGCCCGACGAGCTCGGGCGCCTGCTCGGAACGCCGATACGCCATGAGACGGTCGAGCGCGTCAAGCAGGCGCATCGCATCTGGATCGTGGGGACCGGCACGAGCCAGCACGCTGCCGAGCTCGGCGCCGCGATGCTGCACGACGCCGGGCGGGCTGCCTACGCGGTCCCGTCGATGCGGTTCGTGAACTGGGCGCCGCCCGTCGATCCGCAGGACGCCGTCATCATCATCAGTCACAACGCGGGAGCCGAGACTGCCTACGCCGCCGCCGCCTACACGATGGCGATGGACGCGGGCCTCCGCGTCATCGCCGTCACCAGGCGGGGGGGACGGCTGCTGGAGGCGCTCGAGACGGTTGACAAGGAGGCCTCACACACCTACACGGTGAGCTACACGGCAGCACTCCTGATGCTCGCACGCCTCGCAGGCGAGCTCGGCGCCGAGACCTGCCGGCCCGACACCCTCGCCCGGGTCCCCGACGCGGTCCAAGCCGCGATCGACGATCCGGGTACCGAGCGCATCCCGCGACCCGACAGGCTGCTCGTGCTCTTCGGCGAGGGCCCGGCCGGCGTCACGGCTCGGGAGGGCGCGCTGAAGATCAGGGAGGCGTCGAGGCTCCTGGCCGAGGGCTACGACGTCGAGTACCTGCTCCACGGCTCGGCCGTCCCGCTCACGCGGGACGACCACCTCGTGGCGCTCGCCCCACCGGACACGCACGGACTCGTGGCCGCGGTGGCAACCGCGGCCGAGGCTGAAGGTATCCCCGTCACGACGGTGCACGAATCGGCCGACCTCCCCCCCGTCTTGGCCCAGATCCCGCTCACGGCACGGCTCCAGCTCCTCGCGCTCCGGTTCGCGCTCGAGCGCGGTCAGAACCCAGACGTGGTGATCGAGGGCGCGTGGGCCGCCGACGAGCTCTGGGCGCTGGGCGCTCCCGGGAGCTGACGGAACGGTGCTTCCGCCCGTGCCGGCTAGCCGGGGACGGCCGGGCGCTCCCGTTCGACGAGGAAGCCCCGGACCGCCGCGAACACCCGCTCGCCCACCCGCGCGTTCATGAGGGTTCCCTCCTCACGTGCTTCCTCGCTGAGGACCTCCGCCTCCCGGTGCAGCATGGCGACGAGATCTCCACGCGCGTGCGGCAGCAGCGCGGTCACCGTGACGGGGAACCGGGGGATCGCTCGGGCCACACGCTCGAGCAGGTGATCGAGCCCCTCGCCCGTCAGCGCAGAGATCGCGACCGCGTCCGGTGACCGCAGCGCCAGGCGCTGGCGGTCGAGCTCGGAGACCAGATCTACCTTGTTGAGCGCCAGCACCTCCGCGATCCCTCCTGCGCCGATCTCGGCGAGCACCGTCCGGACGGCTTCGATCTGTGACTCCATCTCGTCGGCCGCGGCGTCGGCGACGTGCACGATCAGATCGGCGCGCGTCACCTCCTCGAGCGTGGAACGGAACGCCTCGACCAGATCGTGCGGCAACTTGCTGACGAAGCCGACCGTGTCCGACACGGTGGCGTCTCGGCCGTTCGGCAGCTCGATCCGCCGCGTCGTCGGATCGAGCGTGGCGAACAGCTGGTTCGCGACGATCACGTCGGCCCTCGTCAGCGCGCGCATGAGTGTCGACTTCCCGGAGTTCGTGTACCCGGCGATCGCGATCTGGGGGATACCCGAGCGCTCGCGGCTCGCCCGCTTCACGTCACGGGTGCGGGAGAGGTCCTTGATGTCCCGCTTCAGCTTGGTGATGCGGCGACGGATGTGCTGCCGGTCGATCTCCATCTTCGTCTCGCCGGGGCCGCGCCGTGTCCCGATGCCACCACCCATCCGGCTCATCGCCTCGCCCCAGCCCCGGAGGCGTGGCAGCAGGTAGTTCAACTGGGCGAGCTCCACCTGAGCCTTGCCTTCTCGGCTCTGGGCGTGCAGCGCGAAGATGTCGAGGATCAGCGCGGTCCGGTCGATCACCTTCACCTTCAGTCGTTCCTCCAGGTTGCGGAGCTGTCCGGGCGAGAGCTCGCTATCGAAGATCACCGCCTCCGCGCCAGCCGCGTGGACAGCTCGGTGGATCTCATCCAGCTTCCCCCTGCCGACGTAGGTCGCTGGATCCGGCTCCTGTCGCGTCTGCACCACGCGTGCGACCGGATCCGCGCCCGCCGAGTCGGCGAGCGCCGCGAGCTCATCCAGACCGGATCCGTCGATGCTCCGTCCAACGCCGACCAGCACCGCGCGCTCGGGAACGCGGGGCCGCCACGTGGCTGAGATCGGCGACTCGAGCATGGAGGTCTCGTGAACCCCACGGCGCGAGCGGCCGTCCCCGGCCATCAGGAGAGCGCCCGCCCGATGCGGTCCATCGCCTCGGCGAGCCGCTCGTCGGGAACGGTGAGCGAGAACCGGACGTACCCCTCGCCCCGCTCACCGTATCCGTTCCCCGGTGCGACGAAGACGCCCACCTGTTCGAGGAGGCGGTCGGCGAACCCGACCGACGTCCCCCCCTCGGGAACCGGCGCCCACACGTAGCAGGAGCCGCGCGGCGGCTCCAGCGACCATCCGAGTCCGTTCAACGCCGCCACGACCAGATCCCGCCGGCGCTGGTAGATGACCCGGAGGTCGTCGAGGTGCTCCGCCGGTCCCTCGAGCGCGCCGACGGCAGCCCGCTGGATCGCGGTGAACTGCCCGGAGTCCAGGTTCGTCTTCACGACGGCGAGCGCCCGGATCGCATCGGCCGAGCCAACGGCCCACCCGATCCGCCACCCAGTCATGTTGTAGGACTTCGACATCGAGCCGAACTCGAGCGCGACCTCCTTCGCCCCGGGCACCTGGAGCACCGACGGTGCGACGTACCCGTCGAACGTGATCTCGGTGTACGCCGCGTCGTGCAGCAACAGCAGACCGCGTTCACGCGCGAACCCCACCGCCTCCTCGAACGTCGCGAGATCGGCGACGGCGGCCGTCGGGTTGGACGGGAAGTTGAGCCAGAGCACCTTCGTACGCTCCGAGACGGCTGCGGCGCCGAGATCCGGGAGGAACCCACGATCCGCTGGCATCGGCAGCCTGATCGGCGTCCCGCCCGCCAGCCGCGTCGAGGTTCCGTATACGGGATACCCCGGGTCCGGGACCAGGGCCTCGTCCCCGGGGTCCAGGTACGCGAAGGCGATGTGCCCGATGCCCTCCTTCGAGCCGATCAGGGCCATGACCTCGTGCTCGGGATCGACGTCCACGCCGAACCGACGCGCGTACCAGTCGGCGACCGCCCGCCGGAAGCCTGGGCTGCCGTAGTAGCTGGGGTACCGGTGCGTCGCCGGATCGCCGAGCGCCTCACGCATGGCCTCGACGACATGGTCCGGCGTCGGCAGATCAGGGTCACCCACGCCGAGCGAGATGACATCGACGCCCTCGGCCCGCTTCGCGGCGAGCCTCCTGTCGAGCTCGGCGAACAGGTACGGGGGAAGGGACTCGATCCGCTTCGCGACCCTCATGCCACTCCCCTCGCCCGCATCCATGCCTCGTCCAGCGATCCCTCGAACACCCGCTCCGCGGGTCCCGTGAGCAGGACCTCGGCGTCCGTCCGCTCGACGCCGAGCGACCCCCCCGGGAACCGGATCTCGGCACTCGCCGGTACCAGCCCGGCCTCGGCCGCAACCACGAGGATGGCGCATGCACCCGTGCCGCAGGCCATCGTCTCTCCGGAGCCACGCTCCCAGACCCGGGCCTTCAGTGCGTCGCCGTCCGGGGCGACGAACTCCACGTTGGTCTTCTCGGGGAACCGCCGGTCGTGCTCGATCCTCGGGCCGACCGTAGGAACATCCACATCGTCCGGGTCTTGGTCGAGGAAGACGACGAGGTGCGGGTTGCCCATCGAGACGGCGCTCGCTGTGAACGTGCGTCCGTCGATGTCGAAGGGCTCCTGCAGGAACGGCCGATCCTTGGGGCCGGTCATCGGGATCTCGCCGCGCGCGAACGCGGGAGGTCCCATCCCCACGGTCACCTGCCGCACCACGCCCTCCTCGACATCGAGGACGAGGCGTCTGGTTCCGGCGCGCGTGCCCACCTGGAGATCGGTCGCCGACGTGTGCCCGCGCTCGTACACGAGCTTGCCGAGGCAACGGATCCCGTTCCCGCACATCTCGGCCAGCGAGCCGTCCGCGTTCCGGTAGTCCATGAAGAAGTCCTGCCCGGACGTGCGCCCTCCCGTCACACGGATCACGCCGTCTGCCCCCACGCCGATCCGCCGATCGCAGATCGCCGCCACCAGCTCGGGCGTGAGCGGGCGCTCGTCGGAGAGATCCTCGAGCAGGACGAAGTCGTTCCCCGTGCCGTGGTACTTCCAGATCAACACGGATCCGGCCCTCGACGCGGGCGGCCGTTCGCACTCGATGCGGTCGTCGTCGTCCGGCTCATCCGCGCAAGTACCCCACCAGCTCATCCACGAGAGGAACCGCCCCCTCCTCACCCGCGGTGAACCACCGGATCCGAGGATCGCGGCGGAACCACGCCATCTGCCGCCGCGCCAGCTCCCTCGTGCGCCTCACGGTGCTCGCCACCGCCTCGTCGAGGGTCGACTCGTCGGCCAGGTGCCGGGCGAACTCAGCGTACCCGATGGCCTGCGTCGCGGTGAGCCACCCGCCGAAGCCACGGTCCACGAGCCGACGGACCTCCTCCAGCACGCCACCGTCCACCATCGCGCCCACCCGGGCCCGGATACGGTCGCCCAGCACGTCCCTCGGCACGTCGATCCCGGCCACCCGCACCCGTTCGGGCGGGAACCGCTCCCAGCCGAGCGCGAAGCTCGAGAACGCTCGTCCCGTCACCGCGACCACCTCCAGCGCCCGTACGGTCCGGCGGACGTTCTCCGGCTCGATCCTGCTCGCGGCAACGGGATCGAGGTCCGCAAGCCGTGCGTGCAACCCCTCGGGCCCGACCGCCGCACCGAGCGCCTGGATCTCCGCCCGGGTCGCCGCGTCGGTGCCCGGGAACTCGAGGTCATCAACGACGGCCCGGAAGTAGAGGCCCGACCCTCCGACGAGCAGCGCGCGCACGTCACGGGAGCGGATCCTGGAGACAGCATCACGTGCGAGCCCCTGATACCGGGCCACGCTGAACGGCTCCGATGGCTCGACCACATCGATCAGGTGGTGTGGCACGCGGGCCCGCTGGTCGAGCGTGGGTTTCGCTGTGCCGAGGTCCATGCCACGGTAGACCAGCATCGAGTCCACGGACACGATCTCGCAGCCGAGCGCCTCCGCCAGGGAGATCCCGGCTTCCGTCTTGCCGCAGGCCGTCGGGCCGACGAGCGCGAGGAGCGGCGGCTCGTCACCGGTCATCGCTCAGACCGCGACGGTCCCCACGGCCGGCACGACCTCGCCCGTCAGGTGGTGGGGGTGCGCGCTCACGATCCGGGCGAGGACGAACGCCCCGGCCCCCAGTGGCTCCCGGAGATGGACGATGCGGTTCGTGCGCGTCCGCGCCTGCGTCGAGCGCCCCTTGCGGTCCCCGCCCTCGACGAGCACCTCGAACGTCTTTCCAACCTGCTCGGTGGACCGCTCGAGAGAGATGCGCTCCTGCAGGGCGACCAGTCGCTCGAACCGCTCCTGCACGACCTCCTGCGGCACCTGCTGCTCGAACAGCGCCGCGCGCGTCCCGGGCCTCGCCGAGTACTGGAACGTGTACGCGCTCTCGAACCGCGCGCGGCCGACGACATCCAGCGTGTCGGCGAAGTCCCCCTCGGTCTCGCCGGGGAACCCGACGATGACGTCGGTCGAGATGGCGATGCCGGGCACGGCCTTGCGTATGCGGTCCAGCCATCCCAGGTACCGATCCCGCCGGTACGAGCGCCGCATCGCCTTCAGCACCCTGTCCGAGCCCGATTGCAGCGGGAAGTGGATGTGCTCACACACGTTCTCGCTCTCGGCCATCGCCGCGATGACGTCCTGCGTGAAGTCGTGCGGGTGTGGGGAGGTGAACCGGATCCGTCGCAGGCCCTCGACCTCGTTCACCCGGCGGAGCAGGTCCGCGAACAGCGGGCGTCCGGAGCGGTCGGGGGTCGTCAGATCGCGTCCGTAGGCGTTCACGTTCTGGCCGAGCAGTGTGATCTCGACGACCCCGCGGCGCGCGAGGCCCTGGACCTCGGCCAGGATGTCCCCGAGGGGTCGGGATCGCTGCGCGCCACGAACCAGCGGCACGATGCAGAAGGTGCAGGCGTTGTCGCAGCCGACCGACACCGACACCCAAGCGCGGAAGTCGTCCTCCCGGGCGGCCGGCAGGGCGCTCGGGAAGAGATCCGTGTACTCGCGGACGTCCATCTGCGGGCCGTCGGTCTCCGAGAGTCGGAGCAGGTCGAGCAGGTGCGGCAGCGCGTGCGTGCCGACGACGACGTCCACCCACGGCGCCCGCTCCTGGATCCGACCCTGGTCCTTCTGCGCGAGGCATCCGGCCACGACGACCCGCAGATCGGGGTTGCGCTCCTTCAGCGGCTTGAGGTGACCAAGGTTGCCGTAGAGCCGGTTGTCGGCGTTCTCCCGGATCGCGCACGTGTTGAGGACGACCACCCGCGCCTCCGAGGGGTCGCCCGTCGGTGTCATGCCGTCGGACCGGAGCATGCCTCCGATCCGCTCGGAGTCGTGCTCGTTCATCTGGCACCCGAAGGTTCGCAGCAGGTACCGAGATGCGGCCACCTCGTTCAGATCCCCCTACTTCGCGTACTCCACCGAGCGCGTCTCGCGCACGACGGTGATCTTGATCTGGCCCGGGTACTGCAGCTCCTCCTCGACCTGCTTGGCGATGTCGCGCGCCATGACCTGCGCCTGGAGGTCATCGATCTCCACGGGCTTCACCATGACCCGCACCTCGCGGCCGGCCTGCATCGCATAGGTCTTCTCGACGCCGGGGTAGCTCGTGCAGATCTCCTCGAGGCGCTCGAGGCGCTTGACGTACGTCTCGAGGCTCTCGCGGCGCGCCCCGGGCCGGCCCCCCGAGATGCCATCGGCGATCTGCGCCAGCACCGCGTCGATCGTGCGCTGCTCGACCTCTCCGTGGTGGGATTCGATGCAGTGCACGACCTCCGGCGACTCCTTCAGCCGCCGAGCGATCTCGGCCCCGATGATCGCGTGCGACCCTTCCACCTCGTGCGTGACGGCCTTCCCGATGTCGTGCAGGAACGCGCCCCGATGGGCCACGGTCGGATCGACCCCGAGCTCAGCCGAGATCGCCGCCGCGAGGTGCGCGGACTCGACCAGGTGCTTCAGCACGTTCTGGCCGTAGCTCGTCCGGAACTGGAGGCGCCCCAGCAGCTTGATCATCTCCGGGTGGATGTCGGTGATGCCGACCTCCATCGTGGCCTCCTCGCCGGCCCGCTTGATCTGCTCCTCGATCTCTCGCTGCGAGCGCTCGTGCATCTCCTCGATGCGCGCTGGATGGATCCGCCCGTCCGCCACGAGCTTCTCGAGGGTCATCCGCGCGGTCTCCCGTCTCACGGGGTCGAAGCTCGACAGCACCACGGCCTCCGGCGTGTCGTCGATGATCAGGTTCACGCCCGTGGCGGCCTCGAACGCCCTGATGTTGCGACCCTCCCGTCCGATGATCCGGCCCTTCATGTCCTCGCTCGGCAGGGAGAAGACCGAGACGGTCGACTCGCTCGTCTGCTCCGACGCGACGCGCTGGATCGCGATGGTCACGATCTTGCGGGCACGTTCCTCTCCCTCCTCGCGTGCTCGCTGCTCGATCTCGCGGACCTGCTGCATCGACGCGCGCTTGGCCTCGTCCAGCATCTGCGCCACGAGAGCGTCACGGGCCTCCTGCTGGGTCATCCGCGCGATCGTCTCGAGCTGAGTCCGGTGCTGCTCCGCTGCCTGCTCGAGCTGCTGTCGGACCATCTGGAGCTTCTTGTCGCGATCGCTCAGCTCCTCGGCTCGTCGCTCGAGCTCGTGCACCTTGCGGTCGAGACCCTCCTCCCTCTGCGTGAGGCGTTGCTCCTGACGCTTGACCTCCTCACGGCGGGAGCGGAGCTCCTCCTCTGCCTCCCTGCGAAGCGCCCCCATCTCGTCCTTGGCCTCGACCAGCGCCTCGCGCGTGAGGCGCTCGGCCTCCCGCTCGGCCTCGAGGACCACCTTCTGGGCGTGTGACTCCGCGCTCTGGGCCTGGGTCTGCGCGATCGCCTTCCGGACGAGGAAGCCAACCCCGATCCCAAGCGCCAGGGCCGCGGCCCCCACCAGCACGGTCTCCATCGCGGTGCCTCCACATCACGAAGTCGAGGGAGGCCCCATCGGGCCGCGTTCGGCCGTACGTGGCGAAGTGTCGGTCAGCGAGAAGCGCCCGTTGGCCCTTCACGCCTTCCGCTCGTGTCTTCTACCTGGGACTTCGGATCCTTCACGGTGTCACGCACACGTCGAACGGTTCAGTGGCTGATGGAACCTCTACCGTTCAACAATGTACGGCCTCCCCGCACCTGAGGCAAGGGTCTAGCGGGTCCGAGCCGGACATGGCCCAGCCTCACCCCTCCGCGCTCGGCGGCTCGATCGTGAGGGCCTCGCGAGCCACCCTGCGCGACAGATCGGCGGCATGACCCCTCCGGACCAGGTAGGAGACGAGTCGCGGGAAGGCCTTCTCCGGCGGGAGGCCCCCGAGACGAGGCGCCCGAGCGCGTGCGAGCTCGGCCGCGGTCTCTTCGTCGTCAACGGCCGCCTCCTCGAGCGTCTCCTCGATCGTCCTCCGGTCCACGCCCTTCGCGGCGAGGGCGGAGGCGACGGCTCGGCGGCCGGCGAGCTTGATCTTCAGCTGGTGCTCCGTGAACTCATGGGCGAACCGCCGGTCGTCGACCAGCCCGACCGCCTCGAGACGCTCGAGCTCGCCGTCGATCTCGTCGGCCGGGAACCCGGCTCGCGAGAGGCGCGTCTCGAGCTCGCGTCGGGACCGTGGTCGAACGGCGAGCAGGCGCAGGGCACGCTCATGGCAGTCCAACGGGTGCTTGGGCTTGCGAGAACGCCGGGGGCCGGTCACGCTGCCTTCCCCGTCAGCCCGCTGGCACCCCGGTCGTCTCGCGCTCGTTGGCGGGCTTCTTCGCCGGGGGCCCGTCCGCAACCACGAGGTCGGGGGCGACCTCCACGGGTACCTCGTCGCCCCCGATGTCGAACGCGCTGAGCCCGACCGCCTCGCGCACCTTGCGCTCGATCTCGGCCGCCATGTCCGAGTGCTCGGCGAGGAACTGCCGTGCGTTCTCCCGCCCCTGACCGAGCTGGTCCCCCTCGTACGTGAACCAGGCGCCGCTCTTACGGACGATCTCCATGTCCACGCCGACGTCGAGGAGACTGCCTTCCTTCGAGATGCCGGTGCCGTACATGATGTCGAACTCGCACTGACGGAAGGGCGGAGCGACCTTGTTCTTCACGACCTTGACGCGGGTCCGCGAGCCGACCACGTCGGTGCCGTCCTTCAGGTTCTCGATCTTCCGGACGTCGAGACGCACCGACGAGTAGAACTTGAGGGCCCGCCCACCCGGCGTGGTCTCCGGGTTGCCGAACATCACGCCGATCTTCTCGCGGAGCTGGTTGATGAAGACCGCGGTGGTCTCGAACCGTGACAGCGAGCCGTTCAGCTTCCGCATGGCCTGGGACATCAACCGGGCCTGCAGCCCGACGTGGCTGTCGCCCATCTCGCCCTCGATCTCGGCACGCGGGACGAGCGCGGCGACCGAGTCGATCACGAGGATGTCGAGCGCGCCCGAGCGCACCAGCAGGTCCGAGATCTCGAGCGCCTGCTCGCCGGAGTCCGGCTGGGAGACCAGGAGCTCGTCGATGTTCACGCCGAGCCGCTGAGCGTACGTGGGGTCCAGCGCGTGCTCCGCGTCCACGAAGGCGGCGATGCCCCCGTGCCGCTGGGCCTCGGCGATCATGTGGAGGCAGACCGTGGTCTTGCCCGAGCCCTCGGGCCCGAAGACCTCGATGATCCGACCCCGGGGGATCCCTCCGACGCCGAGCGCGATATCGAGCGCCAGCGACCCCGACGGGATGACCGAGATGCCGGCCCCCATCGGATGCTCCCCGAGCTTCATCACCGCGCCCTTCCCGAACTGCTTCTCGATCTGCGAGAGCGCGACGTCCAGCATCTTGTCCCGGTCCATCCGCGAAGCCTCCTTCTGTTCCCTCGCCCACCGGGCGACCGCGCCCGTGAGCCCCTCCCCGTGGACGAGGCGGACGTTAGCGCGAGGGTCCGACACGACTCACACCCATGTGATTACAACCCTGTAGGACCGATGTGGCAAGCGCACGCTACTCGAACAGGTGTTCGAGGTCAAGCATCC
>Ga0113563_10002160_pt1 | contig 11705 bp, 7 predicted proteins | sample Mud3Dept3metaG_FD_80117 | JGI IMG/M metagenome (GOLD analysis project Ga0113563, IMG submission 80117) | Freshwater wetland microbial communities from Ohio, USA, analyzing the effect of biotic and abiotic controls - Mud 3 Core 4 Depth 3... | ecosystem: Environmental > Aquatic > Freshwater >...
CAGAGGCCTTCGACATTCTCAGGCTATCACAGAGAGCAACTTAGCAACTTAATAGATTATTTATCAGATGACCAGAACTATCTTATTTACTTTAATTATTGCTTATATCTCTGCATTTCCATTATCAGCTAAGGTTATAAATGTTAATTCTATTCCTGCTCTACAGGAGGCAATAAAAAGTTCACTACCGGGCGATCGTATAATTTTATCCAATGGGATATATACAACATCAGAAAGTATAGTCATTAAAAACACCGGAACTTCTGTTAATAAAATAACAATAGAAGCTCAGACTATTGGAGGTGTTGAAATAACAGGTTCTTATGGATTTATGATCTCTGCTCCTGCTTCATACATTATTATTAAAGGTTTTAAGTTCACACACAATACCGGTACAAACAGCATTTCATCAGGTGTCTCGCATTGCATTATTACCAATAATATATTTGAATGTGCCCCTGTTAATTCAGGGACTAAACCATATCTGAGTGTTTCGGGAGATGATAACGAGATAAGCTGGAATACTTTTCAGAATAAAAAAGACGAAGGCCAGATGCTTTCAATCCAGGGAACCGGAGGCGACAAAATGGCAAAAAGAGTCTGGATACATCATAACTATTTTCACGACTTTCCCCCTCCGGGAAAAAACAATTGTTCTGCCATTCAGATCGGGATGAGTGGCAGAAGCATGGATTCAGCTTTCTGTGTTGTGGAGTACAATTTATTCATAAGGACAGAAGGTGAGAATGAGGGAGCCATTTGTCATAAATCGTGTAATAATATTATAAGGTTCAATACTTTCGGGGAACGAAGTGAAGAGCTCTCCCTCCGGCATGGGAATAACAGCCAGGTATATGGCAATTTCTTCATAAACACAACAGGACTACGCTTTAGTGGAGATGATCATTTCATTTACAATAACTACTTCATTGGCTGTTCAAAAGCTATTGTCTGTACCAATGGAGATGGGGAGGTAGAAGAAGGATCAAAACTAACCTGTCATGACAGACCTGACAGAGTTACTATAGAATATAACACGATAATCGATTGTAAATCAAGCTTTCAGATGCCCGCCAGGAAAGATGGTCTGGGTGCAACTAAGATAACCTTTGCAAATAACAGTATTCGTGGTGGTGAACCGGCATCAATACAGGGCGGCTATCCTGATGCTGTCTGGCAAGGAAACAGACTATGGAATATATCAGGAGGTGATATGCCTGCAACAGGGTATAAGTTATCTGAAATTACTGATAGTCAACCATATTTTTTTAAAACACCAGATGGAAAAGGATACTCTTCTATTCCTGAAACTAACAGACCTCTTACAATTTCAGATGTTGGGCATGATGTAACTCTAAAATAGAATTGTCATGAAAAAAAATTTCGCTAATTTCTGCTTCCTCTTGCTTTCAGGGTTACTTATAATTTTTTTTGAGGCATTTTCAGCACCATTTAAACTTAACCTTTCGAGTCCCGATGGAAAGCTCAGTTGTCAGTTTACTACAGAAAATGATCAGATTTTCATGACTGTAACGATGAACGGTAAAGTGATTCTGGAACCATCACCACTAATGATGTCTGTTGATGGAATTGAAATTACAAATGGAATAAAAAGCGGCAAAATCAAAAATTACAGTGCAAATGAGACTTATCCGACCTGGGGATTGCATTCAGTTGGAAGAGACAATTATAATGCCGCTGCAATTGCGATTACACATATTTTATCTGGTATAAAGTATTCTCTTGAAGCAAAGGTTTTCAATGATGCCGCAGCATTCCGTTTCATTGTTCCCGGGAAGAAAAGTTCCTTAAGGAAACCAGATGAATCATCAGTATTCAGACTGCCAGCAGGGAGTACTACATGGTATCACGACCTCTACATGCATTATGAAGGAGTCCATGAAAAGAAACTGATCGACACTGTTCCTTCCGGACAATGGGCTGCTCCTCCCCTGATGATTAAGCTTAAAGAAGGCAATGGTTATGTGGCTATCTCTGAAGCCAACCTGGTTAATTATGCAGGTATGGCTCTTCAGACTAATGGAAAGAATGGGTTTACACTTCGGCTGGGCCACACCCATCCGGCATCATATCCATATGTTCTCAGGTACAAAAAGGAAGATGTTGAACGCTTGTCTGAGATAGCTGAAGTCAGAGGAACAATAACCACACCCTGGAGAGTTATTATGGTGGGATCTGATCTCAATACTTTGGTAAACAGTGATGTAATGCAGAACTTATGCGTTCCTCCTGATAAGAATTTATTCCCGGGTGGAATTGAGAATGGTTGGGTCAGACCGGGACGGGCAGTATGGAAATACCTTGATGGTGGTGGAGACGGTACACTCTCTGTGATGAAGAAATTCTCAAAAGAGGCTGCAGAACTTGGATTCGAGTACAATATTCTTGAGGGATTCTGGAACCGCTGGCCAGACGATTCTATTAAGGCTCTGGTTGATTATTCAAAGAACCTTGGGATTGGAATAATTGTATGGAAACACTCAAATACACTATATGATGCGAAGGCCAGGCAGGAACTTTTTCAACGATGCCACAACCTGGGAATTTCCGGATTTAAAATAGACTTTTTCGATCATGAAGCGAAAGAAGTAATTGATCTGTATGAATCACTTCTCAGAGAGGCTGCTGCATTTAATTTTGTGCTCATATTTCATGGAGCAAATAAACCGACAGGATTGGCAAGAACATGGCCAAATGCCCTGATATATGAATCAGTTAAAGGCATGGAAGCCAGCAAATTGATGGACAGGGCCACACATGAGACCACAATTCCATTTACCAGGATGCTTGCCGGACCGGCAGATTATTCTGTTACACATTTCGGCGACCGAAGGAGAAACACAACATGGGTTCATCAGGTGGCAACTGCTGCAATTTATGCGGCACCAGTGATAACCTATGCCGCTACACCTGCACATATACTCGAAAATCCATGTGCAGAAATGATCAAAAGCATTCCTGCAGTCTGGGATGAAACAATTGTTCTCGAACCTTCAGAGATAGGAGAACTGGCTGTATATGCCCAGCGAAAAGGGAACACATGGTTTCTTTCTGTAATAAATGGAGTCATACCCATATCTGTCACCATACCCCTGTCTTTTCTTGCCACCGGCAACTATAATACTCTTGTCCTGCATGACGATGAAGATAACCAGGCTTCGGCAATTGTACTAAACAGCACTGCAAATCAGAATGATATAGTTAATATTAACCTCGGGTCAGGAGGTGGTTTTATGACCAGGTTTACTTTAAAATAATAAACAGAGTTAACCGTAATTAATGAAATACCTAACAAAAATGATAATAAATAACACTTTTTGTTTGATTTATTAAAATAATGGATACATTTGTCCGTCATTTTAAAACAAAACATTGAGATTATCTTTAATCCATATTATTATCCTCCTCCTCATTATTGTCAGGCGATCATGAACCGGGAATAATATGTATTATCATAAACATACAAAAGCTTTCCGGGGAACCGGGAAGCTATTTTTTTAAATGGGGATTTTTATAATGAAGAATCAACTCAGAAGTTCAAAAACGACGACCGGAAGAAACATGGCAGGCGCCAGAAGTTTGTGGCGTGCCAACGGGATGAAGGAGGAACAGATAGGAAGACCAATAATTGCAATTGTTAACTCATTTTCCCAGTTTGTACCTGGCCATGCTCATCTTCATGAAATAGGACAGGTTGTAAAGAGAGAGATTGAGAAAAGAGGTCTTTTTGCTGCTGAATTCAATACAATTGCTATCGACGACGGTATTGCAATGGGGCACGACGGGATGCTTTATTCACTCCCTTCCAGAGATCTGATTGCCGATAGTGTTGAGTATGTGGTTAATGCCCACCTTGCAGATGCCATGATATGCATCAGCAACTGCGATAAGATTACTCCCGGTATGCTTATGGCAGCTATGAGAATAAATATCCCGGTTATTTTTGTGTCCGGGGGTCCGATGGAAGCCGGAAAGTTCAAAAATAAACCACTCGACCTTGTTGATGCAATGGTTGCCGGAGCAGATGATACAATAAGCGACAGCGACCTTGATGAAATTGAAAAGTCTGCCTGTCCCACCTGCGGTTCATGTTCCGGTATGTTTACTGCTAATTCAATGAATTGCCTTACCGAAGCTCTCGGTCTCTCCCTTCCGGGTAATGGAACAGTAGTCGCTACTCACCTGAACAGGGTGAAACTATTCGAGAAAGCAGCAGGACTGATTGTTGATCTGACAAACAGATATTATAATGAAGGAGATAGTTCAGTTCTTCCACGTTCTATCGCTACAAGAGAGGCTTTCCTGAACTCAATGTCGCTCGATATTGCCATGGGTGGCTCGACAAACACAGTACTTCATCTTATTGCAATAGCCCGGGAAGCAGAGGTTGATTTTACGATGAAGGATATCGATAACCTTTCACATAAAATTCCAAACATCTGTAAGGTTGCCCCTAGTTCGCAATATCACGTTCAGGATGTAAACCATGCCGGTGGTATTCTTGGAATCATGGGTGAACTTGACCGGGGAAACCTGATTGACACTACAGCAAAAAGAGTAGATTATCCTTCACTCAAAAAGGCTATTGCCGACTGGGATATAATGGGAGGAAAAGCAACTGAAGAAGCCTATAATATCTACAGGAGCGCACCTTCACTTGTTAAGAATCTTAGAATGGGATCGCATGACACTTTATACAGAGAACTTGACACAGACAGGAAAAATGGCTGTATAAGGTCTGTAAAAAATCCTTATAGTGAAGATGGTGGTCTGGCTGTTTTATATGGGAATATTGCAAGAAAAGGATGTATTGTAAAAACTGCAGGTATTGATGAATCACTCTTTACTTTTACAGGAAATGCTATAGTATACGAGTCACAGGATGAAGCAGTAGATGGGATTCTATCAGATAAGGTAAAGGCAGGTGATATAGTTGTAATCAGATATGAAGGTCCGAAAGGCGGACCTGGTATGCAGGAAATGTTATATCCTACCTCATACCTTAAATCAAAGGGACTTGGAAAAGCCTGTGCCCTTATTACAGATGGCCGGTTTTCGGGTGGTACCTCAGGGCTTTCAATTGGGCATGTATCTCCGGAAGCAGCAGCAGGAGGAGAACTTGCACTTCTACAAACCGGAGACCGGATTGAAATCAAGATCTCTGAAAGACAAATAAATGTACTTCTGTCAGCAGAAGAGCTGAAGGAGAGAGAAAAGGAAGAGAAATTAAAAGGTGAAAAAGCATATAAACCAACAACCCGAAATAGAATAATACCTGCTTCACTGAGAGCATATGCTGCAAATGTAAGCTCAGCAGATCTTGGGGCGATAAGGCTGATATAGGCAGTAGGCTATGGGCAATGGGCAATAGGCAGTAGGCAATGGCAAGAATGACTGCAAGACCATAAGACATTAGACATATAGACAATAATTTATGAAGACTGAAAAACTAAAAGAGACAGCGACGGTGCAGGTTAATGGTTACGAACACATTACAGGAGCTGAAGCCCTTCTAAACTGTCTGGTTGAGGAGGGTGTTGATACTGTTTTCGGCTATCCCGGAGGTGCAATCATGCCTATTTATGATATGCTTCTTAACTATGAAGGCAGAATCAATCATTACCTTACACGACATGAGCAGGGAGCTGCCCATGCGGCACAGGCTTATGCAATGGTCACCGGGAAACCGGGTATCTGTTTTGCTACTTCCGGTCCCGGAGCCACAAACCTCGTTACCGGAATTGCCAACGCGTTTCTTGATTCAGTCCCTACAGTATTTATTACAGCACAGGTAGTTTCTACTCTCATCGGAACTGATGCATTTCAGGAGACCGATATAATTGGTGTCTCAATGCCTGTGACCAAATGGAACTGCCAGGTTAAAAAAGCCGCTGATATACCTGAAACTATAGCAAAAGCTTTTTATATAGCAACAACAGGTCGTCCGGGACCGGTTCTTATTGACATAACAAAAGATGCCCAGCTTGAGAAACTCGATTTCAAATACAAAAAATGTGATTATATAAGAAGCTATAATCCACATATACCTTTGAATAAAAAACCAATTGAATCAGCAGCAATCATGATAAATCATGCTGAAAGGCCGCTGATTCTTGCAGGACATGGCATTCTACTCTCAGGGGCTGAAAAAGAACTGTTGGCATTTGCTGAAAAAACCGGAATACCGGTAGCAGTAACACTACTCGGAATTTCAGGATTCCCTACCGGACACAGGTTATTTGCAGGTTTGCTTGGGATGCATGGGAATTACGGACCAAACCTTCTTACGAACCAGGCTGATCTTATAATTGCCATAGGAATGCGATTTGATGATCGTGTAACCGGAAACCTAAAAAAATATGCCAAACAGGCAACAATTATACATATTGAGATCGATCAGGCAGAAATCAATAAGAATGTTGCGGTTGATGTCGAGATACACAATGATGCAAAAGATGTTTTAAGCTATCTGACACCTATAGTGAAACAAAACTCCTTCGAGAAATGGATCAGAGAATTCAGAATTTGTGATAAAGAGGAATATGAAAAAGTCATAAAGCCCGAAATAAAACCTGAAAGCGGGGCAATACGTATGGGTGAAGTAGTAAGCATGGTATCTGATCTCACAAAAGGTGAAGCGATTATTGTTACGGATGTCGGACAGAATCAGATGTATGGTGCACGTTATTATAAATATAAAAATCCCAACAGCTGGGTAACATCCGGAGGAATGGGAACAATGGGATTCGGATTACCTGCCGCAGTAGGGGCAAAGATTGCTCTTCCTGAGAAAGAGGTTATCACATTCCTGGGTGATGGTGGATTTCAGATGACAATGCAGGAACTTGGGACAATCCTTCAATATAATATAGGTGTTAAAATCATAATTCTTAATAATGACTTCCTGGGTATGGTACGCCAATGGCAGGATATGTTTTTTGAAGGAAGATACGCCTCAACAGAACTGGTAAATCCCGATTTCGTTATGATATCAAAAGCATTCGGAATACCGGCTAAAAAGATAGTCAAAAGAGAAGACCTGAAAGAGTCGCTTACTGAAATGATAAACTCAAAAAGTGCTTATCTGCTTGACATAAAAGTCCAGAAGGAAGGAAATGTATTCCCGATGGTTGAACCCGGAAAATCAGTTTCTGAAATTAGGTTAACATATTAATATCCGTTTACAATGCAACAGGAATTTACAATATCGCTTTTTACCGAGGACCATATTGGAATACTCGGTCAGATAACAATAATACTGACAAGAAGACAGATAAACATCGACAGCATAACTGCCTCTGAATCAGCTGTAAAAGGCGCCCAGCTACTCACAATAGTAGTCAAAACGACACCCGAGATGATCCAGAAGGTGGCAAGACAAATGGAGAAACTGATTGATGTACTGAAGGTTTTCGTACATACTTCTGACCAGATAATCTATCAGGAGATTGCACTATACAAAGTCCCCACAAAAGGTCTGATGTCAGGTAACATTATCGACCATATTGTCAGGGCTCACCATGCCAGGATTCTCGAAGTGTCTCCTGAATACATTGTTATTGAAAAGACAGGTCACAAAACAGAAATTACTGAATTGTTAAACCAGCTGGAACCCTATGGCGTTCTGCAGTTCGCAAGGTCAGGAAGGGTTGCAATTACTAAACAGGTAAAGGAACTGAATTCATATCTTAAGGAGATGGATGAAGCCAACAGGTACAAGTCTGATAAAATAGAAATACTTAATTAGCAATATATTATTCAAACTAAATACAGAAGCAAAATGGCAAAAATTGATTTTGGCGGCGTTGTAGAAAATGTAGTAACCAGAGAAGAATTTTCACTGGCAAAAGCCCGCGAAGTTCTTAAAAATGAGGTAGTAGCAGTTATTGGTTATGGTGTTCAGGGACCAGCTCAGGCTATGAACATGAAAGATAATGGTATCAATGTCATAATCGGACAGGCACCTGAGTTTAAAACCGATTGGGACAAAGCACTAAAAGATGGATTTGTTCCCGGAAAGACTCTGTTCCCTATAGAGGAAGCTGTTAAAAAAGGTACAGTAATACAATATCTTGTTTCGGATGCTGCACAACGAATATTATGGCCAAAAATCAAACCTTGTCTTAAAAAAGGAGATGCACTTTACTTTTCACACGGTTTCTCAATAACATATAAGGAACACACCGGAGTAATACCTCCTGATTATGTTGATGTTATCCTTGTCGCGCCTAAAGGCTCAGGAACCAGCGTAAGGCGTAACTTCCTTGCCGGTGCCGGTATTAACTCAAGTTATTCTGTATTTCAGGATTTTACCGGAAAAGCAGAGGAGCGTACAATTGCTCTTGGAATAGCAATTGGTTCGGGTTACCTCTTCCCTACCACTTTTGAGCAGGAAGTATACAGCGACCTGACAGGTGAGCGCGGTGTATTGATGGGTGCACTTGCAGGAATCATGGATGCACAGTACCAGGTACTTCGCGAAAATGGTCATAGTCCTTCTGAAGCTTTCAATGAGACAGTTGAAGAACTTACACAGAGCCTTATCCGTCTTGTTGATGAAAAAGGGATGGACTGGATGTATGCTAACTGCAGTGCGACAGCACAGCGCGGTGCTCTCGACTGGAGACCAAAATTTAAAGCTGCCACACTTCCAGTCTTCACAGACCTCTATAAAAAAGTAAAATCCGGAGAAGAATGCGTAAGGGTTCTTACTTCAACAGGTGCACCCAACTATAAAGAGGTACTCGATAAAGAACTTGGCGAACTGGGTAATTCCGAAATGTGGAGAGCAGGTGCTGCAGTCAGAAAACTGAGACCAATTAAATAATAATTTATAAAATTATAGAATATGGACGGTAAGGTCATAATTTTCGATACCACCCTGAGAGATGGTGAACAGGTACCCGGATGCCAGTTAAACACAATTGAAAAGATTGAAGTCGCCCAGGCTCTCGAAGCCCTGGGGGTTGACGTCATTGAAGCCGGATTCCCTATTTCCAGTCCCGGCGATTTCAAGTCAGTAGTTGAGATATCAAAGGCAGTTTCAAATCCGGTTATTTGTGCACTGACAAGAGCTGTGAAAAAAGATATTGAAGTTGCCGCAGAAGCTCTTCAGTATGCAAAAAGGAAGCGAATACATACGGGTATCGGGACCTCATCCTTCCATATAAAATATAAGATCAAAACTACTCCGGAGGAAATACTCAAAAGAGCTGCAGATGCAGTAAAATATGCAAGAAAATTTGTCGACGATGTTGAATTCTATGCAGAAGATGCGGGCAGAAGCGAAAATGAGTATCTGGCCAGGGTAATAGAAGCTGTTATCAAAGCAGGAGCAACTGTTGTAAACATACCAGATACAACAGGTTATTGTCTTCCTGAAGAGTATGGACAAAAGATCAAGTTTCTGAAAGATAATGTTCCGAATATTGATAAGGTGGTAATCTCAACTCATTGCCATAATGATCTCGGAATGGCTACAGCAAATACAATGATGGGTGTTCTTAATGGTGCACGTCAGGTTGAGGTTACAATAAATGGTATTGGAGAAAGAGCCGGAAATACCTCTCTCGAGGAGATAGCTATGATCCTGAAAAGCCATCACAATCTTAATCTGCACACAGATATTAATACTAAACTGATTTACAGTACAAGCCGTCTTGTTTCAACTCTGATGAGCATGCCGGTACAGGCCAATAAAGCCATCGTTGGCAGAAATGCATTCGCCCACTCTTCAGGTATTCATCAGGATGGTGTTCTCAAAAACAGGGAGAACTACGAGATCATCGATCCGGTTGAAGTGGGTATAAAAGAATCTTCAATTATACTAACAGCCAGAAGCGGAAGGGCTGCACTGAATCACAGGCTTGAATTGCTTGGTTTCAAATTTGGCAAGGAAGAAATAGATGATATATACCACCGATTCCTGACTCTTGCTGATAAAAAGAAAGATATTAATGATGAAGATATAAGGATCCTTGCAGGTGAAGTTTCACAGGGAGAAAAAACAATGAAACTGGATCTTCTGCAGGTCTCATGCGGTAAATCATTAATACCTGTGGCAACAGTCGGCATGAAGATCAATGGAGAGGTCCATTATTCGACTGCTTCCGGGAATGGACCTATAGATGCCTCATTTACTGCGGTTAAACAGCTGATAAGCAAGACAGTACACCTGGAGGAGTTTCTTATCCAGGCAATAACTAAAGGCAGTGATGATCTCGGAAAAGTGCATATACAGGTTGAACACCAGGGTAAAATGTACTATGGCTTTTCAGCCAATGTCGATATTATAACAGCTTCAGTTGAAGCATTTATTGATGCACTGGCAAAAATACAGTAACCCCCAAGCTTTTCATAATCCATCCCTTAAACAATAAGGGAAGGGAATTGTGAGGATAAGTCAAGTCACCCCTTCCCTTAATCACAAGGGAAGGAGCCGGGGGAAGGGTTAGAAAGGGAACTGAAAATATATGAAATGTTTTTTCCTTAACAAATTATAACAGATACACTTCAGAACAAATGAAGTCAAAAACACTTTTTGATAAGATCTGGGACGGCCATGTGGTCCGTTCCATCGAAGATGGCCCGGATGTTTTATACATCGACAGGCACTTCATACACGAGGTAACAAGTCCTCAGGCTTTTAATGGCCTCAGGGAACGCGGTATACCTGTATTCAGGCCCGGCAAGACACTTGCTACAGCAGATCATAATATTCCGACTTCAAACCAGCATCTTCAGATTCGTGACGAGTTATCACGAAATCAGGTTGAAAGACTCAGTGAAAACTGCAAGAAACATGGTATAGAATTATTCGGACTTAATCATTCCAAAAACGGGATAGTGCATGTAATAGGTCCGGAACTGGGTTATACGCTTCCGGGCATGACTATTGTCTGCGGCGACAGCCACACGTCCACCCATGGAGCATTTGGAACAATTGCTTTCGGAATAGGTACCAGCGAGGTCGAAATGGTCCTTGCTACGCAATGTATCCTTCAGCCAAAACCAAAGAAAATGAAGATCACTCTTAATGGCAGACTTCCAAAAGGAGTGACTTCCAAAGACATAATAATGTATATTATTTCCGAGATCTCCGCCAGCGGGGCAACCGGGTACTTTGTTGAATATTGCGGTCAGGCAATAACCAGCCTCAGTATGGAGGCCAGAATGACTATCTGCAACATGAGTATCGAGATGGGTGCACGGGGCGGATTGATAGCACCGGATGAAATCACATTCGATTACCTGAGGAAACTTCCTCACATTCCCGATGTGGAAAACCTTAACAGGGCTATCAGTGAGTGGAAAAACCTGAAGAGTGATGATGGAGCTGCATTTGATTCAGAACTTGTATTTGAAGCAGCCTCAATAAAACCGATGATCACTTATGGCACAAATCCAGGTATGGGAATGGCGATTGACAGTACTATTCCAATGTCTGAGGTAAAAAATGAAAAAGCTTCAGCATCCTTCATCAAATCACTTGACTATATGGGCTTTAAACCCGGAATGAAACTACTTGGTCATCCGATAGATTATGTTTTTATTGGAAGCTGTACTAATGGCAGGATTGAAGACTTCAGGGCTTTTGCTGAGGTTATTAAAGGTCGGAGAAAAGCTGAAAATGTGACCGCTCTGATAGTACCCGGTTCTAAAAAGGTTGAAGAACAGATGGTTGC
>Ga0113563_10002161_pt1 | contig 11704 bp, 10 predicted proteins | sample Mud3Dept3metaG_FD_80117 | JGI IMG/M metagenome (GOLD analysis project Ga0113563, IMG submission 80117) | Freshwater wetland microbial communities from Ohio, USA, analyzing the effect of biotic and abiotic controls - Mud 3 Core 4 Depth 3... | ecosystem: Environmental > Aquatic > Freshwater >...
AGCGGCAATTCACCCAATGTGTTGAAGGGTGTGGAGGCAGCGAGGGCTTGTGGCCTCACAACCATATGTTGGACCGGAGGGACCGGTGGGAGACTGGCCGGCCTGGTCGAGTATCCGTTCGTCGTGCCCTCAACCGTCACGGCCCGTATTCAAGAAAGTCATATCACGCTAGGCCACGTCCTGTGTGAACTTATCGAGGAACAGCTCCTTGCCAAAGCCTCCTGACCGGCAGCGGCCTCCTGTCACTACTCCGAGCATGGTCCCCCCGATCAACGTGACGGACCTCACGACCTATCCGCTTAAGAAACGGTACAGCAAGGTCCGCTTGTCCGACTTCGCAAAGCCCTGGCGCCAAGGAGGCAGCTTCAGCCACTTCTATCGCTCACTGCCGGATATCCTCGGCGTGAAAACGTTACGTGCGGTGGCCAGAGCCATCGCGAAGGCCCATCGCAGAGGCAGACCGGTCATCGTGGGGATCGGTGCACATGTGATCAAGGTCGGATTGAGCCCAATTCTCGTAGATCTCATGCAGCAGAGGATTGTATCGGCCGTGGCCATGAACGGCGCCGGGATTATTCATGATTTCGAGCTGGCCTTCATGGGGCACACGTCGGAAGAAGTCGACGCGGAGATCGACGAAGGACGCTTCGGGATGGCGGAGGAAACCGGCCGTATGCTGAATGAGGCGATCGTCCGCGGGGCCGACGATCGCGAGGGGCTTGGCGAATCGATTGGCCACTATATCAATCGACGCCAGGGACAATTTCCCAACCGCGAGACGAGCATCCTGGCGACCGGAGCGAAGCTCGGAATTCCTGTGACCGTCCATGTCGCCATCGGGACCGATATCATTCATATGCACCCTGCCGCGGATGGAGCCGCCATCGGAGCGACGTCGTTGCTGGACTTTCGTCGTCTTGCGGCGGTCGTGTCGGAGATGGAAGGGGGCGTCTATCTCAACCTCGGCTCTGCCGTCGTGTTGCCGGAGGTTTTCCTCAAGGCCGTGTCATTGGGGCGTAATCTCGGTCATGATTTGAGCAACATTACGACCGTAGACATGGATTTCTTGGCCCACTACCGTCCTCTCACCAACGTCGTGCGTCGACCGACGCAGAAGGGCGGGAAAGGGTACTCTCTGATCGGCCACCACGAAATCATGGTGCCGATGCTTGCAGCCGCAGTCTATGAAGAATTGGGGTAACTCCCTTCGTATGTCTCCATGCCAACCCCCTCCAGTGACCACGCAGTATCTGACCAAGATGTGGCGCGAGCTCAATGACCGCTATTTTGGGGGCGCACTGCTGCCGATCGATCTCGTCTGGAGCCGGCGGCTGACCTCCTCGGTCGGTATGTTTGTGGGTCGTCGAGGGCCGCGGCCACGGCTGAATCAGGACGGTACTCGCGCTCCCACCATACGCGAAATTCGCCTCTCTCTTCCCTTGCTCCAACAAGCCGACCAGACGAGCGAGTATGGCGTGCAGGAAATTGTGAATACGCTGGCGCACGAAATGATTCATCAATGGCAGTACGACATCTTAAAACGGCGTCCCAACCATGGACCGGACTTTCTCCGCAAAATGACCGAGCTGAATCGGGACGGTGCCCTGGCAATTACCATCTACCATTCGTTACAGAACGAAGTGCTCGCGTTCACGCGATTCACCTGGCGTTGTCGGCGATGCGGCCACCTGTACCGGCGCCAGCGACGGACGATTCAGCCCAACCGTCACCATTGCGGTATCTGTCGGGGTCTTCTACAAGAATTGGGGGCGGTCCGTCGGATCAAGCCCGAACCGGCGCCGCCGCCTCTGCCCCAGCCCTTGAATCTCAGCCAATTGTCCTTTACCTTTTGATCTTCAACCCCGGGAGTGGTGCATGCGTTGGCCTCGCCAAATTCTGTTCGGCGATGTGGACGCCATGTTTGCATCAGCTGCGATCGTCAAAGACCCGAGCCTCGCCGGAAAACCAGTGGCTGTTGGTGGGCCGGCCCCGCGTGGAATTATCGCGGCAGCGAGTTACGCCATTCGTGCCTACGGTGTCTACTCTGCTATGCCGACCGCCGAGGCCCTCCGCCTCTGTCCCCATCTCGTTCTCGTCCCGCCGGATAGACCGCTCTATCGTCGGCTGCATGAACAGATGAAGGCCGTGACTGACCGGCTGTTTCCTTTGACCGAATGGAGCAGCATCGATGAGTTTTACGCCGACACGACCGATCTACAAACACTCCATCCAGACCCCCTGACCCTTGGCTTGCTTGTGAAGCAAGCCATCTTTGACAGCACGGGATTACGTTGTACGGTCGGTGTCGCAACGGGAAAAACCGTCGCAAAAATTGCGGCCGATTCTCACAAACCCGACGGATTGGCAGTCGTACCGCCAGGAACGGAAGCGGAGTTTCTCAGGGGCCGACCGGTCAGAGCCCTACCAGGTATCGGACCCAAGACTGCCGCGCGCTTGGAACCGCTCGGGCTCAAAACAATCGGTGAGCTACTGGAAAGGCGATGGGAGTCGGCTCTACAGTCCCTGTTCGGCACTCGCCTCCGCTGGGTTCAAGAACTGGCCCGCGGCATCGACCACGATCCGGTCGTTGCCGACCGTGAATCGAAGAGCCTCAGCCATGAAACGACGTTCGAACAGGATACGAACGATCGAGCCTTTCTTGAGCAGCTGTTGCACGGATTTCTCAAGACGCTCGCCTACGACCTGCGGCAGGATGGACTCGCTGCCGAATCCTGCACCGTGAAACTCAAGGACTCGCGTTTTTCCATCACAACCAAACAGCGCTCATTCCCTCATCCGCTCAACTACGAGCCAGAGATGTGGCCGACCATCAAGCATGTCTTGCATGAACTGGTCAAACCGGAGACCAAGTACCGACTTGCCGGCCTTGGCCTTTCTTCACTGACAGCTGCTTCTCCCGGTTTGTACGACCAGCGAAGGGATAAGGCCCTCAAAGCCATGGATGCTCTGACTGCCCGACATGGTCCCGGCATCATCGGTCTGGGCGGGGTTACCGACAATGAGCACCACTGAGTCGACTCTTTCTATCTGGAGTGACACTGAGTAAGATGGGGCCATGTCCGAGAAAGTCCTGAGGAGTACACAACTCGCTCCGATTCTCGCTCAAGCCCGCGTACAGAAAAAGCGTATCGTCTTTACGAACGGCTGTTTCGACCTGATGCATGTAGGGCATACGCGCTACCTGCAGGAGGCGAGGCGACTCGGCGACCTCCTGGTTGTCGGCGTCAACAGCGATGCGTCAGTCAGAAGTCTGAACAAGGGACCGGATCGGCCGATTGTCTCTGATTCTCAGCGGGCGGAGGTGGTCGCTGCGCTCGGCTGTGTCGATTATGTCGTCGTATTCACGGAACCGGACCCGCTGAACTTGATCACCATAATTAGACCGGATGTGCTCGTGAAGGGCGGAGACTGGCCAGTGGAACGGATCATCGGCCGCGAGATCGTCGAAGCGAATGGCGGAGTCGTGAAGACCATTCCTCTGGTGCCCAATATGTCCACCACCTCACTTATCCAACGAATCCGCGCACAATCTACCTAGCCTGTGTCGAATATCACGCCCAATCCATCGATGACTCAGTGGCTGCCCCCGCTCGCCACGGCGCTCACCGGCCAGGGTGGACGCCCTTGTCTGACCGGCTTACACGGCTCTACTGCAGGGTTTGCCCTCACGATGCTTCTGCGGTCTCAGGTCGGCGCATTGGGGAATCGATCGTGGCTGATCGTCATGGGGTCGGATGAGGCAGCTGACCGTCTCTTTGATGACCTGCATTTTTTCCATGACCTCATCGGTGCCCCAACCTCTTCCCTCGCCTTGTTCCCGAGATGGGAAACCTTGCCCTACGAGGGCAGCGCTCCCCATGTCAGTCTGATTGCCCGTCGGATGAATACACTGCATCACATCCGAACCGCCCCAGAAACCTGCCTGGTTACTTCTGTCGCGGCTCTGATGCAACGGTTGTTACCCGTCACGACCTTCACCGACACGATCTTGCATTTCAAACTGGGCGGCATGATCGAGCGAGAGGTACTCATCGGAGGGCTTCTCCGTCTCGGCTACCGCCGGGTTTCGGTGGTGGAAATTCCTGGCGAGTTTAGTGTTCGAGGCGGCATTGTCGATGTCTTCTCGACGGCCTATGCCGACCCGCTCCGTGTCGAATTTCTTGGAGAAACCATCGATTCGCTCCGCCTCTTCGATCCCGCTACCCAGAAATCCACTGCGAAGGTGGATCGTGCGATAGTCCTTCCTGCACGTGAGTATATTCGCGCAGAGACGTCACCGGATGCCCTTGACCCCATTCCTGTGGACGCCGAATGGCGCGCGCCTGATCTTTACTCAGACATGAGCACCCTCTTCGACTACTTCAGCGATAGGCCTCTCTTGGTCTTGGACCAGCCGGTCGGATTGGAGGGGGCCTGTGGAGACCTCTGGAGCAAGATCGACGACGGCTACCTCCGCCACGCTGATCGGGAGACGAATGTGCCATACCCGTCACCGGAACGCTTGTTTCTCTCCTGGCGGGAACTTATGGATCGCACGGACTGCTGGCCCACGCTCGCGCTCGAACCGCTTACCGCGAGCGATGCGTCCTGGAATCCGGTCCAGGCTTTTCCTGCTCAGACTCCAAGCAGCGCCGGCCTCGGAGCTCGTGGGATGCCCTTCAGCCAAACCCTCGCCATCATGGATCGCCTGCGGGAGGAATGCCGCGTTGTGCTCGTCGCGAGGAGCCGCGGCCAGGTCGATCGCTTGCTGGCGCTCTTGCGCGAACACGACGTCCCAGCGATTGAGTGGGCGGCTGGGGCCTGGACCGCTGCCGACAAGACTAAGGCGCCGTTTTATGCCCTGCACGGCGATTTATCTGCCGGATTCCTCGCACCGGACTTGCGTCTGGCTGTTCTGACGGAAGAGGAGCTGTTTGCCAAAGGCGCTCGTCACAAGCCGCAGGCGAAGAGTAAGGCCGCCACCTTCCTTTCGTCATTGGAGGATCTCAACGTAGGCGACTATGTCGTCCATGTTCAACACGGCATCGCCAAGTATCGGGGCCTCAAACGTCTTTCAGTTCAGGGCTTCGACAGTGACTATTTGATCCTGGAATTCGCCGGCGGCGACACGTTGTATGTTCCCCTGGAGCGGCTGGACCATGTGCAGCGCTATAGCGGGGCGGACGGCCATGCTCCGAGGCTTGAACGTTTGGGCGGGACCAGTTGGGCCAAAACGACCGCGCGGGTGAAACAAGACATCGAGGAAATGGCCCACGAATTGGTCGACCTTTATGCCAACCGCGAACTCGTCACGCGCCATGCCTATGGGTTCGACAGCACGATGTATCACGAGTTCGAGGCGGCCTTCGAGTACGAAGAAACTGCGGATCAACTCAAAGCGATCGAGGATATTACGCATGATATGGAGGCCAGCAAGCCGATGGATCGCCTGGTGTGCGGCGACGTCGGGTATGGAAAAACGGAAGTGGCCATGCGGGCGGCCTTCAAGGCAGTGGAAGATAATCGCCAGGTGGCGGTGCTCGTTCCCACGACTCTGTTGGCTCACCAACATTACGACAATTTCTCGGAACGGTTTGCGCCGTTCCCGGCGCGCGTGGCCCTTCTCTCCCGATTCCAATCGTCGAAGGAGGCCAAAGCCATTCTCAAGGACGTGGCGGCCGGCAGCATCGACGTCGTGATCGGGACGCACCGCCTCATCCAGAAGGATGTGCGGTTCCACAACCTGGGTCTGGTCATCATCGATGAAGAACAGTGGTTCGGTGTGAAGCACAAAGAACGGTTGAAACAACTTCGCACTCAGGTTGACGTCTTGACGCTTACGGCGACTCCGATTCCCCGAACCTTACAGATGGCCATGGCAAGCGTGCGGGACCTCTCGATCATCGAGACTCCTCCGGCAGGCCGCTTGTCTATTCGTACGCAGGTTGTCCGGTCGAACGACAAACTCATCCGGGAGGCGATATTACGTGAACTGGGGAGGGGCGGGCAGGTCTATTTCGTCCATAACCGGGTTGAAACGATGGAGAAGACGGGAGCCTGGCTCCAGCAACTGGTGCCTGATGCGCGCATCGTGATGGCCCATGGGCAGATGAACGCCAAGCCGCTTGAAGCCGTGATGTTGAAGTTCTTTCGCCGAGAGGCGGATGTGCTGATCGCTTCGGCCATCATCCAATCGGGCATCGACGTGCCCCATGCCAACACGATTTTCGTGAATCGTGCCGACATGTTCGGCCTTGCGCAGTTGTACCAGTTGCGCGGGCGAGTGGGACGAAGCGGTGACCAGGCCTACGCCTACTTCCTGGTCCCCGATGAGGGGCAGTTGACCGACGATGCCCAGAAACGCCTCACCGCGATTCAGCAATTTACCGAGCTGGGGGCCGGTTTCCGCATCGCCGCGGCCGATATGGAAATCCGTGGGGCCGGCAACCTCCTCGGTAAACAACAGTCGGGGCATATCGCGGCCATAGGACTCGATCTCTACATGCAGATGGTGGAACAGGCTGTCCAGCGTCTCAGGGGCCAGGTGGTGGAAGAGGAGCTGGACCCCACCCTCCGGCTCAATGTGTCCGCCTTTATCCCCGATGAATATGTCGCCGATCCCCACCAAAGGCTTTCCTGTTATAAACGGCTGTCGTCCTGCACCCAAGTCGGAGATCTGGCCTTACTTCATGGCGAAATACAGGATCGGTATGGATTGGCTCCGGACTCCGTCGAGCGACTGTTCGAAGTCATGCAGATCCGACTCCAGGCCAAGGCCTTGCGGTTGAGCTCGATCGAACTCAAGCCCCACGCCGCCGTCATCACGCTCGATGCCAACAACCGAGTCTCAAGCCAAGCGATTCATCAGGTGATGGACGGGTACAAGAAGCGGCTGTGCTTTCTTTCTCCGTTGTCGTTTGAACTCCGGATGCCGCATGAGGACTGGCCTTCCACCTTTCGAGAACTCACCGCAATGTTGCAAAGCCTGGGAGGCTGTGGTACCAACACAACAATGTCTCCGCAATTACCATGTTAACAAGGTCTCACGCGCCTATGACTGCATCATCGACCAGATCCATGAACGCTGTCGCTGTGCACTTCATCTCCCTACTTGCCGTTGTCATCGGTGGCAGCCTCCTATTCGCTGGCTGTTCACCACCGCCAGAGGAAGGCGTGCTGGCGCTCGTCAATGGCCGGCAGGTTACGCAGACCGAATTCGACATCCGCTGGGGGGAGTTAGCCGAGGCTACTCGGGCACGGTATGAGAAAGAGGGGGGAAAACGCCTCTTCCTCGATGAACTCATCACCCGTGAGTTGCTCATGCAGGAAGCACGCAAGCTGGGACTCGACCAAAACGATGCCATCCGTGATCGCACCCAACGCTATCGGGAACAACTGATTCTCGACGAGCTCCTCAAGGACCGGATCAAGGCTAAGGTCGAGCTTACGCAGGAAGAGCTGGATGCCTACTACGAGAAGCATGCTCACGAACTCCTCACGCCGCTGAAAGTGCGTGTGTGGCAGATGTTGCTGCCGAACGTTTCGGCCGCGAAGGATCTGGAGCATCAGATCAACGAGGGGGGGGACTTCGCCAAGTTTGCGCAGCGCTATTCCATCGACGGCAAGACAAAAGCAAAGGGGGGCGATCTCGGCCCCTATCACAATGGACTGGTCGTCCCGGAAGTCGACGCAGTCGTTCATACGCTCAAGCTTGACATGGTCAGTGCGCCGATTAAAACGGACTCTGGCTATTATCTCGTCAAGATTACGGCACTCGACAAGGAAATTATTCAAGCAGACGTGGCTGTTCGGGAGCGCCTTCGACAAGAGCTGCTCAACGAGAAGCGTCGAAGACGCTTTGACGGCGTGATTGCCGACATCCGTGCAAAGGCAGTCATCCGCCTCGCCGACGCGTCCCGCTATCTCGCAGACGATGTCAGCAAGCGCTGAATCGTCACGGGTCGAAATTTCCCTCGCACAGGCTCCGCAACTCCCGCGCAATTCGTGTACAATCCCTCGAACCGTCGGACGACCGCCTGTCCCATGGGCGGGTGGAGATCCTCATATCCATCATCCATCACGATCTGTCCGTTCACCACGATGGCATCAGGCTGGCTGAGACACATGGTCTTCTTCGCGCTGGGTCTGATCGCTCAGGCGTCCCTTCTTTCAGCCGCGCAGGTAGAGGATGGGATCGTCGCCATCGTCAACTCGGACCTCATCATGTTGTCCGAATTGAAACGGGAAGTCGCGCCGGAGCGGGAGCGGATTCAGAAAGAATACCGTGGCGAAGCCCTTGAGCGTCGCCTTAGGACGGTGGAATACATGACGCTGACTACGATGATAGAGCGTAAGCTGCAACTTCAGGCAGCCAAGGCCCGAGGCATCTCAGTGACCGATCAGGAAGTCCTGCAAGCGGCTCAGCAGATGAAGCAGCAGGGGAGAGCAATCGACGAAACGAATCCGGCAGACTTGAAAAACGTCAGAGAACAGCTGATGCTGCTCAGGATTGCCGATCGTGATGTGCGGAGCGGGGTGATGGTCGGGGATTCCGACATGAAGCGGTACTTCCAGGAGCATCGTGATCGGTTTGCACTCTCGGAGGAATACACGCTCAGCCAGATTCTCATTCGGCCCCGTTCACCGGGGGATACGGCTGAGGCAATGGAGAAGGTTCGAGAAGTGATGGCTCGGCTGAAGCAAGGGGAGTCTTTCCAGGATTTGGCGTTGCGCTTTTCTGACGGCCCGAACGCGGCCGGCGGGGGGCGTCTTGGCTTGGTGCGGCAGGGGGAGCTCTTACCGGCAATCGAGCGCGCCATCGCAAACCTAGTACCTGGCGGCATCTCGGATGTGGTCGAGACTCCGGAAGGTTTTAGCATCGTGCGGCTGGAGGACAAGAAACCCAAACAGTTCCGCCCTTTTGAGGCGGTCCGAACTGAAATTCAAAGACTCGTTTTTCAGCAGAAAAGCGAGGATGCATTCCACACGTGGCTCACGGAGCTCAAGAACAAGGCCTACATCGAAATCAAGTTCGAATCCGCTCTTTCAGGGCAGCCCACAACCGTTCCCGCCCCTCGCCCGTCACCGCCGAGTAAGTAATAATCCCGTCGCCCCCGTCCAATTCCAGCCATTCATATAGGCGACGAAGCGCGCCGACACGCTCGCTCATCTTCAACTTGTCCACTTTCGTCGCCACCACGATGGGGGAGCGTCCGACGGATGAGAGCCATGCGATCGTCTGTTGATCTTGCTCGCTCAGCACCCGGCTTTCCACTAAGACTACCACCGCGCGTAATTGTTCATTTCCGTCGAGATACTGCTCGATCAATGGCGCCCACTGAGACCGAAGCGCTTTCGACACTTTTGCGTATCCATACCCAGGTAAGTCCACCAGTACGAAATGCGAGAGTCCGGGATCGTCGCTGGTGATCCGGAAAAGATTGATGAGGCGGGTCTTTCCCGGCGTGCGGCTCACCTTGGCCAAGCCCTTGCGCTGCAAGAGGGAGTTGATAAGAGAGGACTTTCCGACGTTCGACCGTCCGATAAAGGCGATTTCAGGGAGATCGCCTTTCAGAAACTGTTCTGGCCCCGCACAACTTCTGATAAACTCTGCCGTAAGGATTTTCATGCTGCAGCCAGCTACCTATGTGGACGTTCGCAGTCGCTTGCTGAGACAAGCACCCATCGCCTCTGTGATACGCAGCCTCTGATGCGGAAGTCAACCGCACAGGTCCGATCCCCCCTGAAGGTCTTCCTGATCGTCGGCCTCTGCCTCACGGTCGGAGGAGTCCTCTTTTTCTGGCTCCTCGTGATGCCGGACGTGTCTGTCTTGCGAGCGAGCAATCCAAAAGTCACAGCCCTGATGGAAGCGCGGCAGGCTCAGGCTGGGGCGCAAGGCCGAACTCTTGAGTCCCGCTGGGTCTGGGTACCGCTCACACGCATTTCTCCTTACCTCCGCCAGGCGGTGGTGACGGCAGAAGATGCGTCGTTCTTTACGCACGAAGGATTCGACTGGGAAGGGATCAAGGATGCGGCCCTGTATAACCTCGAAGCCGGGGAATTCAAGCGAGGAGGAAGCACGATTACTCAGCAGCTGGCCAAGAACCTCTACCTGTCATCCGAGCGTTCCCTGCTGCGAAAGGCGCGGGAAATTCTCATTACACGTTCACTCGAACACCACCTCACGAAGGAACGTATTCTCGAGCTATATCTCAATGTCGCCGAATGGGGGAAGGGCGTCTATGGTGCTGAGGCTGCAGCCCGTCATCATTTCAAGAAGTCTTCGCGCGCGCTGACAGCCGACGAAGCTGCGTGGCTGGCGGCCATGTTACCGTCGCCGCGCCGATACGATCCACTACGAAAGACGAGCTTCCTGACTCGTCGCCACGAACGTATCCTCAAGCAGATTACTCGGGGTTCTCACCAGGTTCCCCAGCTAGAGCCAGCGCCAAAGGCAGAGCCAGACTCGGAAACAGAGCTCGAGCGTGAGCCAGACCAATCTTCGACAGAGCCCCAAGGCTGGGAGCAAGCGGAAGGTTACACCGAGTCGCCGACCTCACGATAGTCCCGTTCACCGAAGATCGCCGATTCATGGATATAGTGCTTGAATTCGAGGAGGTTCCCGGAGGGATCTTCCAGAAAGAATGTGTGGTGCTCGATCCTGGTGCCAGGAAACCGGACGCGGGGTTGTTGATAGAAGGGCAGCTTATTCGCCTGTGCCTGGTCCAAGAACCGTTGCCACGAGTCCTGGGACAAAAATGTCAAACCGAAATGATGGGGGTAAATGCCTCGTTGCGGTGGCAGGGGTTCTGTTGTCAGGTGTGCCACGAGTTGATGCCCCGCAAGTCCGAACGTCACGGCGTGGTCGGACTCTCGGCCCAACGTACATCCGAGTCCGTTGACATAGAACCGTTTCGCCGCTTCCACATCGTGCGTGGGAAAGGCCAGGTGAAAGAGCGCGTCTTTCATGGGATTCTGTCCTTAGAACAACCGGGCGGCCATCATCCACTGAACCGGGGCTCTGTCTGGCACCTTACGAGCCTGAGAGAGCCTCTAGCGTAGTCTTATTGTGGGTGCTGCTTCAAGTCTTACCACGAGACGACAGGAGATCGGTCACACGGTTTCTCTGCTACAACTCGCTGAATGAGCTGCGGCTGTTGCCTGCTACAGAAGCATATGTCGGATGAGGGGAGGTTTACTCTTAAATCTGATTTTGGGCGGTGGCTGTTCGTGCCTTTTCCCCTTGACGGTAGTTGGAGCCTACTTCGCTTTCATGGCACACCACACACACAATAAACCACCAAGTACCATGCTTGCCACAACCGCTGTGATACTAACGACCATCCACAACATGAACAATTCGTATAACATATGTATATACTTCCCCCTAGTACCTGCTCTTTGTCGGCCTCGCAATTACCGCAAATTCCGCAGCGATAATTATCGATCGAAGGACCGCGGTGCCTTTAAATTCGGGCACTTCAAGCCACCTCATACGATAAGCTTATTTTATCATAGGGGAGGGCAAGATGAGAAGAAGACTGCCCCTTGCGACTTTCTGCTTAACCCTCTTACAATGGTTTCTCTGCGAGGCTCTCCTCCATGCCTTTCTCGGCTAGCCTCTTCCTCTGCTTTTATGCGCATTGGTCTGCCATCTACAACACAGGTCCATGCCAGGGCCAATGACCTACTTTCTACCTATTCA
>Ga0113563_10002162_pt1 | contig 11702 bp, 7 predicted proteins | sample Mud3Dept3metaG_FD_80117 | JGI IMG/M metagenome (GOLD analysis project Ga0113563, IMG submission 80117) | Freshwater wetland microbial communities from Ohio, USA, analyzing the effect of biotic and abiotic controls - Mud 3 Core 4 Depth 3... | ecosystem: Environmental > Aquatic > Freshwater >...
AATAAAAAGCCTGTGCTATCTAACGATTGTTCGTAATCTTGGATCGTATCGCGCAATCCACCGGTAGCGCGTCCGATGGGAATGCAACCGTAACGCATAGCAATCATCTGTGTTAATCCACATGGCTCATACCGTGAGGGAATCAGCATAATATCAGCACCTGCATAGATTCGATGACTTAGAGCAGAGTCGTAACGGATCTCGGTTCGGACATGCTGCGGGAGTTCAGAAGTTAGCCTGCGCATCGCACTTTCCAAGCTAGGATCACCCGACCCTAAGACCACAAGTTGCCATTTCTGAGCGGCATACTCCAATGTGCTAGCAATCTGGTGAATTGCTTCGGGAACAAGGTCGATCCCCTTCTGATACTCAAAACGGGAGATAACCCCTATCAATGGGATGTCTGGATCAATAGCCAGATTCATCTCACTCTGCAAAGCTTCTTTATTTGCCAGTCTTTTATCTAAACTTGTCGCTTCATAATTCTCACGCAATTCACGATCAGTTACCGGATTCCACATGTCAACATTAATACCATTTAGAATACCAGAGATATTCTTCGCTTTGGTTTTTAAGTAGTTATCGAGGCCATTACCAAATTCCGCAGTTAATATTTCTTTTGCATAAGTTGGAGAGACTACGACAATATGATCAGAGGCCAGCAAGCCCATCGGTAAAGGCAAATCCTGCGCCCACCAAGGCAATGGGGAATTCCAAGCCGGAGGTAATCCAAAAGCTCCTAATGCAGGGCCTGCACCAGATCCCAGATATGGTAAATTATGCACACCTAACAGCGTAGATGTAGCATTAAAGAAATCATCAGTATCCCTTCTTATATTAGTCGCATAAATCGATGCAGAAGTGTGCCAATCATTAGCATGGATAATATCTGGCTTCCAATCAATATATTTAACAAATTCCAAAGCAGCTAAAGAGACAAAAGTGTACTTCAAACCATCCAGATAAAGATCAGAAGAATACACAGGTCCATCCGAGGGAACAAGTGATCCTGATACGAAGTAAACAGGCACATCCCAATGCTCTAAAGTCCAAATTTCTGCATTAGCCCATCCACCTCGAAAGGGAATGCTAATATTTACCAGTTTTTCGATAGGAAGATTCTTTTTTCTAATTACATTGTGTAAGGGAATAACTACGCGAATATCAATATCTATTTCCTTATAGGGGGAATCGCTTGGAAGACTCTTTACCGATTTGATTGCCCCAGGTAACGAGCCGGCTACATCACCTAATCCACCCACTTTTACAAATGGATCAGCTTCGGCAGCCAGAAAAAGTACCCGCAGGTTCGGCTTCATAATCGCATCATTATTCCTCAGAATTAAATACTCCCATATCCCCAACCAATCTATCTACCTGATATCCCGAGTTTTCTCCAGCATGGAGAGCTTCGCTGATAACCAAATAACAATCGATAATCTTCTGTGAGTATCGTGACATATCCGATTCGATTTCAAAGCCCAAACCATCTTCGGTAGGATTGATGATTACTCCATCACTGAGTAACTGTACAATTCCGATTACATACAGCCACCACATTAATCTCTCATAAGCTTCTTTGTTGAACCACAAAGAATTTTGGTAGCGATTTACCGAAATAAACTGCTGGACGTCAACATCCTGTAAAAGAGAACGAAGGAAGAGAAGTATATCTTCCTTAGCCTGATAGTTTCTCCGGAACCAGGATTGGTTACTGGTTAATATTTTTATCAGCCCAACTGATTGCCATGCGAAATCTGGATCGATTCCCAAAGATTGAAACGCTTGAACAACGATTTTCCCTAATTGCCACTCATCAATTAGAGTCCTTGACCGTTCAATGGCATTTTCATCGGATAATGTCTGAGCAGGAGCTTGTTCACCCAGATGATGTATAAAAAGCCAGCTCAGCAGAATTCCCCAGGTATGCATATTTTCACGGTCTAAGGATAAATCCTCCAATGCATTTTTATTGAGAAAAAGGGATACTTCTTCCAATTTCCCATCTTTCGCATCATTTATTATAAATTTAAGTATTGGTAGTGACCAACAAACAAATATCTCTTTGCGAATGGTTGCTGTTTCATCTGCTTCTGTTGTTGCTCTAGTAAAATTCATTATCTCTCGTTGCAGGTCTTTGGTTTTTGTCTCAATCTCTCGAATGGCAAGCACTTGATCCGGTTTTATAACCCAATTCTCGGTCCAAGCCTGGCTTGCTAACCAGCGAAAACTATCCGCATTTATTAGTTCCTGAAAAGCCCAATGTAACGGTTGTAAAAAGATTTCTTGCATAGCCTCATCGATGCTCGGCACACCTCGACCATCAAGATATTCAGCTAATCGAGCTAATTGAACCTTGTCTCCATCCACCACCTGCTGGAAATCCAGGAAAACATGATATTTATAGGCTCCTAGCTCAATATATAGACCATTATTAAATAATTCCTGACTATTTCGGATAAATTGAAGGCCGGTAACCTGGTCGCGGAAAATTGTGTATACATTTGAGTCTGGACTTAATCCAAGACCTTCCCCAAGGTTTTTTCGCACCAATACGCGATCTCCTCCCTCGCCCTGACCTGTCTTGACTGGGTAAGCAGATGAGATTCGAATCCATCCCCTGGTGTCAGCGTACTTGTTATGGAAAACAACTAACGCATGCTCTTCGCCCACATTGTTGGTATATGCAAACACGTCTTCATTGACCGAGCCCTCAACTGTAAAGAAATCATATAGCAGAAAATTACTTACCCCTGCAAAAAGGTGACGGCGGTGTAATAATGGAAAAATTTCACGTTCGTGGCGTTGTACGAGATAAGTATCAGATTGCTCATTCCAATACGAACGACGATATTCCATACCATATTTCTCAGTAAATCCTTCGATTTGTCCATGACCGAACATCGGTAAGCCAGGCATCGTCGCCATTAATGTGCAAATTCCAAAATATTTATCCCCCTTTCCAAATTGATCAACCGCAGTGCGTTCATCTGGATTGTTCATGAAGTTGACATATCGCTTCAGGATTTCTGGTTCAAATTCTATTGTGTTCTTAATAACCAAACGATATTCCTGATTCCTTTCGTCGCGCAGCATGTTCATAAAAGCGCTGTTATAAACGCGGTGCATACCCAAAGTTCGAACAAAATAACCCTCCATCAACCAGAAAGCCTCTGCCAGGAGCAGGGTATCTGGCGCCTCTTGAGCCACTCGGTCGACCACTTGCCTCCAAAATTCTTCAGGAAGATATCGATCAAATTCTGCCTTCGTCAATCCGAATTCCGCTCGTGAAGGGATATCCCCTCCACTTCCTGGTTCAGGAAACCAAAGGCGTTGATAATGTCGCTTTGCAAGGGTCATTGCTGCATCAAAGCGGATGATTGAGAATTTTCGGGCGACATGCAGGATCGTTTGTATCACCGCTTCCCGCACATTTGCATTGAGATAATTCAACTGAGCTGTATCATTCCAAGGCATCGAGGTGCCATCATTGCCATGATAGATATATTTCTCGCTCCCTGTCCAAAAATCCACCCTTTTGAATACCACAGCCGCATCTGTGTTATTGAAATAATGATCCTCGATATAAATCCCTACTCGACTATCCCATGAAAAATTTTGTCCGTTAAAAGTATAGACCGGAAATGGGCTGTTATCTAAGGAAATAAACCAATCCGGATGTTCGATAACCCAAGGGGAATCAATACCCATATGGTTAGGTACCATGTCTGAAGCCAGACGAATGCCCCGCTGCGCTGCCCGCTCCTTCAGATTTGCATAAGCCGCATCGCCCCCTAAATCTGATGCAATATCATAGTTGAATATCGAGTAAGCAGAAGCCTCTGCTTCAGGATTACCACGCATCTGCTTTATTCGTTTTGACGCATTACTCCGCTCCCATAGCCCGATCAACCATAAACCAGTAAAACCCCACTGCGCCAAGACATCTAACTCCGCATCTGGGATTTGATCTAATCGCTCAATGATGCTTTGGTATTTCTTGGAAAGCTGATCAAGCCAAACATAAGCATTTTTGGCGATTAGAACCAAGTTTGGCATCCAATCCAGATCCGGGCTAAAGCGTTCCGTTTCCTTTTCCAAACCTCTAAATTCATAAACCTGGGATGGTCCTCCTCCACCAACTCCAAATATTGCTTTTGTCTCTTCTTTGATCAAATCCAGACTCGATAATAAGCGATACACGAATCCACCCAATAAATACCCCCACCATCTGCGAATATACTCTAATTGATCGAATAAAGAATTAGGGTGTTTAAGAGCTGGACTACGCAGCAAATTTATCAGGTTTTGATTATCTGGACCATAGTAGGGCTGCGTTTCAAAAAATTGATACAAGCTTGTGATCATCGGCTCATATTTCGAGTCATTTCTCAACCCTTTATCATCAAACAACTCCTGGAATGTAGAAAAGGCTGGATTCATATTCGCCAGCCAAAGCATGAGCATCTCTTCTAATACAATTGCACGATTTGATATAAGCTGGTCACCTTTTGAAACCGATACATCATCCAAATACTCTTGAACAGTGATCTCACGACGATATACTCGCAAAGGAGGAAATTCCTCACAAAACCTGCGCAGAGTTGCATCGACAATATTTATTCCGAACTGGTGATCTAACCAATCCAGAGCTTTTTGCATAGCCATTGGATTGCGTTGTTCTTGATATTCTTGAACAACCAAATGCATTATTTCATCGATCAGTCCCATAGCGTTGATCTGGCCAGCACGGATTGCTGATTCTGGGGAGACGATCAAATCACGCCGTGAGTTCATCTTTTGCGCGAAGACTCTGGCAGCATGAAAATTGGCAAATATTACATTTCCACTCAGAGAAAAAAGCGACTCATGAAACTGATAGCGATTTCGAGCCTGGCGGGAAACGTGAAATTCCATTTGAACAGGAAATATTTTCAGCATAGCTTTCCTACTATACCCTCTCTTGAAAGTAGTCTGATAGAATCAATTATCGGAAATTATCTCATAAAAAAGATACATCATCATATTCTCATTTGGTAAACCTATGATAATGGAAAATATTAGTTATCAAACATTAATCACTACTGACCAACTTGCTGAACATTCAAATGATGCAGATTGGGCAATCATTGACTGTAGGTTCACACTAAACGACAGTGAACGTGGGCGAATAGACTATCTTCAAAGCCATATTCCCGGAGCTGTTTACGCTCATCTCGATCACGACCTCTCCTCGCCACCTATCCCTGGAAAAACTGGCAAGCATCCACTTCCAACAGTAGAAACTTGCACAAAGATCTTTTCAGAATGGGGGATCGATTCCAAAGTACAGGTTGTCGTATACGATGATGCAGGAGGTGCTTTGGCCGCGTGTAGAGTCTGGTGGATGCTTCGTTGGTTAGGTCATGACTCGGTTGCAGTTTTGGACGGTGGCTGGCAAAAATGGCAAAATGAAGGTAAGAGTTTAACAAGTGGAATAGAACAACGCCATTTCAGGGAATTCAACCCCATACCTCAAGAGAATCTAATCAAGAATACTGATCAGATCGACTCAATACGCCGGGATCCAAGCTTCGTCTTACTCGATGCTCGCATAACTGAACGTTACCTCGGTAAGATTGAGCCGTTCTACCCTGTGGCGGGTCATATTCCAGGAGCATTGAGCGCGCCCTATACAGAAAATCTGAATCCAGATTATACATTTCGCTCAAAGGCGGAACTCTTCACTCATTACCAACAATTAACGAGAGGAATCTCAGCCCAGAATGTTGTTTTTTACTGTGGCTCCGGAGTCACTGCTGCCCACAACATCTTGGCTATGGTAGTTGCTGGACTAGGTCAGGCTCAACTTTACCCTGGATCGTGGAGCGAATGGATTGCAGATACTACTCGTCCTGTGGCAACCTCCGAATAGTTATGTTCTATTTGATGCCGAATAAATGAGATTATCAGCTGATATTGCTTTAAACTTCTGAGCATTATTAATTATTTTACTAAATCATAAACAGGGGGTGAGATAAAACCTTCGTAGATTGGTGTTGATGATCCTTTCATATTCCACAAGACCAAGTCAAAGATACCACCGCGATCTCTAATGAAAATGAAACTCTTCGCATCTACCCATTTGACGTCCAAGATACCTGTAGGGTTATCTGTAAGCGGGGATGAGGTGATATTAAGTCCACCCATCTGGGTCTCTTGATTCTCTCCTGATCGAAATACAAACCTGGAAGAATCAGTGGACCAACTTTCTAACATAATTTGGGCAGCTTTAAGATAAACGAAATCCCCCGAACCATCCCCATTTGCAACGTGAAGTTCACTCATATTCAAATTGGGATCACCCATCTCTCGAAGAAAAATAATATAAGCGGTGTCTGGAGAAAAGATAGGCTCACCTGAAAAGATCGGGGATGCTGAAATAATGCCCACTCGCGAAGCTAGAGAACCATCAGTAGGGATATACCATAAAGTGGTCGGTAATCGTGGCTCTGCGAGAGTGTCGCTGGGAGGTATGGCTACACGCAGGAAATCTCCGTTGGGTGACCAAATTGGTTGTGCATAAAATCGATATTCACTGTAGGTATTAACCGCATCATAAACCAAAACATCTCGTCGATTCGATCCATCTGCATCCACCAAACTGATTGAAGTAGGAGTGGATATCGCGATTTGCGAACCTTCTGAATTATAGAGAAATTGTCCTCCACTCCCAGGTGGAAGTATCGTTAATATCTCTCCCGATCTCGCATCGACAGATCTTAGATCATTTACCCATGCCACCCCAGGCCCATTGAAAATCTGCACCGTATTAAAGGCAAGTATTGGTGAATCTGGATGCCATTCGAACTGGCCTGGATTTACTGCTACCGCATTTGCATCACGGACCTCATAACTCAGATCGTCCAAAGCCGAGATGCTCACCAAGCGGCGTTCATTTGCTCCATCGCTATCAATTGCCCAAAGTTCTGCATGAAAATCATCTACCTGTCGAGTAAATGCAATCATTTTACTGCTTGGGGATATCCTCACAGCAATCACATCTCCGGAAGATGTCAAAGGTTTCCCGCCATCTCTTCTTGTCCAAATCCATACATTCCCATCTTTGACAAAAACAACAACCAAATTTTTCTCCTTACCAGTGATCGGTTTAGTTACCTCGGAGGGTATCTCACCGGTAGAACCCGTAATTTGGATGTCTGGTGCCGGTTCCAGTCCACTTGGCTTTGAGCTGGTGATAGTGATTTTAGGTTCTGTCTCACTCAGGCTACCTGTTAAATTATCGCCATTGCGGCAAGCTGCCACAGAAATGACTATCAATACCATAGAGATTATTACTTTCACAGAATTCACTCTCAAGAATCCAATGGAATTAATCATTCTTATCTACTATTGTAATTTGTATTTTGTGATTATTTCTTCCACTCTGATAAATAAATTCTAAATATGGGTGTTTCTGGTATAATTTTTTAGTTGAACAGATCGATTGATCAATAAATGAATAACGCCGGGGCTATCCCGGTGTTCTTTTATGCAATCTTAACGCACATAGAGGGATTTGGATGGAGAAACAAGAATACCTCGACTTGTATTATCAAATGGTCTTGATTCGCCGGGTTGAAGAACAGGCTGCTCAACTTTACCAACAGGGGAAGATCGGTGGTTTCTTGCACTTGTACATCGGTCAGGAGGCTGTGAGTACAGGTTTATTGTCCGCGCGTAGGCCTGAAGATCGTGTCATAACCGCTTACCGGGATCATGGGGTAGCGATTAATTGTGGTATCCCCGCCAAGCATGTAATGGCTGAGCTCTTAGGCAAAGTAACTGGCATTTCAAAAGGTAGAGGCGGCTCGATGCACATGGCTGATGTCGAAAAGAACTTCTGGGGCGGACATGCAATTGTCGGAGCACATCTACCCATCGCAGCAGGATTAGCGTTGGGCGACGTCTATCTGAAAAATCCAGGCATAACCATTTGTATGTTTGGCGATGGTGCAACAAACATCGGATATTTCCACGAGGCACTTAATCTATCGAAAGTTTGGAATCTTCCGGTACTCTGGGTATGTGAGAACAATAAATACGGGATGGGCACCTCCGTTGAGAGAGCTTCAGCAGTGATCGAAATTCGACAGAAAGCTGAAGGATATGGCATACCGAATAGCCGGGCAGAGGGGATGGATGTTTTAGCTACCCGTACGGCAGCTCTCAAGGCAATGGAGTTCGTTCGCGCAGGACATGGTCCATTTTTATTAGAATATGCCACATATCGTTATCGCGGCCATTCCATGGGTGATCCAGAACGTTATCGACAGGCAGAGGAAATTAAGAAATGGCAAGAAACCGATCCGATTGGGATCTTCCACAAATACCTGCTTGAACAGAAGATTACTGAAAAAGCAGATATGGATGCTGTTGACCAACGGGTTGCAGATGAGGTGCTAGAAGCCGTTAATTTTGCGGAGAGTAGTCCCAATCCAGCGCCTGAGAGTCTGTTTAATAATATTTACGCAGAACCATAAAAGAAAAGATAAGAAAGCAGCAAAGACTATGACTCGAATAACTGTGCGTGAAGCTATTTCCCAGGCACTTTGGGAGGAAATGGAAAGAGACTCCAAGGTGTTTATCCTTGGGGAAGAAGTAGGTATGTGGGGAGGGACTTATGCCGTAACCAAAGGATTTTATGATCACTTTGGTCCCGATCGAGTGCGTGATACACCCATAGCTGAAGCAGCGATCATCGGTGCTGCCATCGGCGCCTCCATGACAGGTTGCCGCCCTGTTGCTGAGCTAATGACCATCAATTTTGCTTTTTCCGCTATGGACCATATTGTTAATGAAGCAGCGAAATTACGGTACATGTTTGGCGGGCAATTTACTCTCCCATTGGTGATCCGGACGGTTGGTGGAGGAGGGCGGCAATTAGGTGCTACCCATTCACACACACCAGATGCGATCTTTGCCCACTTCCCAGGCCTAAAAGTTGTTGCCCCTGGCACCCCAGAAGACGCAAAGGGATTGCTCAAATCTGCCATCCGCAGCGATGATCCTATTCTATTCATAGAACATGCAACCCTTTATCAAGTTCGGGGCGAAGTCCCTGAAGGCGATTACACGACACCGATCGGAAAATCAAAAATACAACGCTCTGGAAGTGATGTAACGATTATCACTTACAGCAAAATGTTAGATGTATCGATAAAAGCCGCTGATGATCTTGCCAAGGAAGGAATCGAAATTGAGATTGTTGACCTACGTACGTTAAGGCCTCTCGACATGCAACCTGTTTTCGAATCCTTCAAACGAACAAACCGAGCCGTGATTGTAGAAGAAGGTTGGAAATCCTTCGGCGTTGGATCCGAAGTGGCCACTAGGCTCTACGAAGAAGCTTTCGATTACATTGATGCGCCTATCCAGCGTGTCGCTCAAAAAGAGGTGCCTTTACCTTACAATCGTGCATTGGAACAATTGGCTCTCCCCCAGGTTAGCGACGTAGTTAAGGCAGTAAAGGAGGTACTCTAATGGCAAATATTGTCATCATGCCGAAATTAGGTTTCGACATGGCTGAAGGCACACTTGTCAGATGGATCGTTCAAGAAGGCGAGCCGGTAAAAAAAGGTGGTATTTTAGCAGAAATTGAAACCGATAAAGCCACGGTTGAAGTCGAATCAGCTTACGAAGGCGTTGTTTACCGGCATTTAGTAACCACCGGAGAAATTGTCCCAGTAAACACTCCCATCGCGGTCATAGCAGATTCTAGTGAACAAGTCGACTTGAAAAGCCTGCTTGGAATAGAACCTGGAAGGAAAGAGCTTCCCCAGAAGATAGCTCAACCACAATCACCAATCGAAGCGCCTCCCAAGACGCCAGACCTCGTTGAAGTTACCTCAGAGACCACATTAATTTCTGGAGAAGTAAAAGCATCTCCGCTTGCTCGTAGAATGGCTAGCGAGTTAAAAATAGATATCAGAATGGTTCCTGGCACAGGGCCAGGAGGCCGCATATCCAAGAAAGATATTGAAAGTTACTTAAAAAGACCCACGATAGCTGCAGCACCTCAAGCAGTTATTGAAGCGAGGCCACCTGCGACGGCGGAAGGTTTTGAAACCCAACTTCCAACTTCAATTGCTCTAACCCAAGAAGTACCGCTTCACCGCTTGCGGAAAATTATCGGAAAACGCATGGTGGAGGCGAAGCAGCAAGTCCCACATTTCTACATCACCCACGAATACGACGTAGCTTCACTCCTCGAGCTCAGGCAACAATTCAACGCTCTGTTTCCTGAAGACGAAAGAGCATCCGTGAATGATTTCATCTTAAAGGCAGTGGCATTAACTTTGCGACAGTTCCCCAATTTAAATGCCTCATTTTATGAAGATAAGATACTGCAGTACGGTGCAATCAACATTGGCGTTGCAGTCGCTGTTGAAGGTGGGTTGCTCACCGTTGTGTGCCACGATGCCGATCGGAAGACACTCAAGCAGATCACTCTTGAGATGCGCCAGATAATATCCAGAGCGCGGCAGGGTAAAGTCAAACCAGAAGATATTGAAGGATCGACTTTTTCGGTCAGCAATATGGGAATGTTCGATGTTGAACACTTCATCGCCATCATCAACCCACCGGAAGCCGCCATTTTAGCGGTTGGCTCAGCTCGTCAAATTCCAGTGGTGGAAGATGGTCAAATCCAACCCGGTTGGCGGATGAAGGCAACTATCTCAGTGGACCATCGTGTAAGTGATGGCGCTGAGGCAGCACGATTTTTACAAGCCCTTGCACTATATCTGGAAGAGCCTTTGCGGATTCTTGTATAAGCATTGGTAATGAAAATAAGAACCACGGAATATGATTTACGTTTCCTAAGGGCAGCGCTTCCCCAGATGGAGGCATACCTTTTGTCCAATGTTGTCTACTGGCCGATTGGAGTGCATGCGCCAGCGGGAGAACCTCCCTATCCACAATTGACGACTGGCAATGTATTACTTGCTGAATTAAGGTCACAAGTCAGTGCAACAGCAGGCCAGCAGCTTATGGAGCGGAAGAATTTCTCTCAACAATTAGAAGAAATTCGATCCCATTGGACTGTTGCTTGGATGAAGAAGACCCGCCAGGAATTTCGCGCCCGCCTCAATCTATGGCGCGATTACCTGGTTGAATATCGAGAAAATCCGAATGCCAATTATGACCGTTATAGTTATGAGGTCAGCCGCCGGGTATTACTCGAATTGCTTTCGATAGAAAATGATCAAATTCCCCCTCCGGATTTGGATTTATTATCGAGCCTGGACCTCATCGTAAAAGAATATTTTAGAATTGGTGAGTTTATCTGGCAATCCGAATGGACTCCAATATTTCCAGAGAGTCGATTCTGGTTCCTCTACGGATTTCTCCCTGCCAATCCTGCAATATAATGTTTAAAAAATATTCGCTTCTGAGCGTGCTCTGGGCGAAATATACGTCCAAAGCACGCTCAGAAAATATCCGGGGGTTAGATCGATGTTTCAACTTTCGGCAGATCTGCCATTGATTGGCGAATGGCATCCTCTGGATATGAGTAATCCTCCAATATATTATTCATGTATGCCTGATAGGCAGACATATCAAAATTGCCATGCCCAGACAAGTTGAAAAGAACCACACGCTGTTCACCTTTCACCTTAGCGTCTAGGGCTTCATCGATGGCAACCCGAATAGCGTGAGCG
>Ga0113563_10002163_pt1 | contig 11698 bp, 5 predicted proteins | sample Mud3Dept3metaG_FD_80117 | JGI IMG/M metagenome (GOLD analysis project Ga0113563, IMG submission 80117) | Freshwater wetland microbial communities from Ohio, USA, analyzing the effect of biotic and abiotic controls - Mud 3 Core 4 Depth 3... | ecosystem: Environmental > Aquatic > Freshwater >...
ATCCATAATATTTGCTGATGATAAAACCCCCGCATGAATTAATCATAACATAATTAACCTAAGTTGCTACCTAATTAGAATATAATAACAATAACGACCGGCACCTTAATGATTTGGTCTCTCAATCTTTTGTGCGGCTTCAACGGGTATGTGATGCGTTAGCTGCATATCCACCATAAAGAAAATTTCTTAACCAGGAGGCAATGTATGCGAAAAGTTCGAGTTCGCCAAACTATCTTCTCCCTACTCGGGATACTCACCCTGCTGCTCAGCGGGACGCTCTCCATCGCTCGGGCAACTCCCGCCCTGGCGAGCCACACCCCTAACCCCACCTCGGTGACTATCGCCGGTAGCCTGCAACCCGCGCTGGGCTGTGCTAACGCCTGGGATCCAGCCTGCGCTGCCTCTCACCTGATGTATGATGCGACTGACGATGTCTGGCAGGGCGCCTGGACGGTTCCAGCCGGGAGCTGGGAATATAAGGCCGCTCTCAATGATAGCTGGTCCGAAAATTATGGTCTGCATGCCGAATCGGGCGGCGCTAACATCCCCCTTAACCTGGGCGCGTCAACCTCGGTCAAGTTCTACTACGACCACAAGTCCCACTGGATTACGGACAACCAGACCTCCGTAATCGCCGTTGCGCCCGGCAACTTCCAATCAGAACTGGGCTGCCCAGGCGACTGGCAACCCGATTGCCTGCACTCCTGGCTGCAAGACCCTGACGGCGACGGTATCTACATCTTTGAGACGACCGCGCTACTGGCCGGCAGCTATGAAGGCAAGGTCGCGCTCAATGAGAGCTGGGACGAGAACTATGGACAGGGCGGTGTGCAAAATGGCCCAAATATCCCCTTCTCCGTGCCGGTTGATCACACGAAGGTAACCTTCCGCTATGACTCCACATCGCACGTCCTGACGATCAGCGCTGGACACGGTCACGACAACAACGTCGAGTACGACGGGCTGGCCCACGATTCGCGTAACAGCCTGTATCGTGTGCCGTTTGGGACGGTTACACCCGGAACACCCGTCACCTTGCGCTTCCGCACCTTCCACAATGACGTGACCGGCCTGACGATCCGCCTCTACGACACGGCAGTGGGTCATGAGGATCGCGAGCCGATGGCGCTGGCCGCGGGCAACGTCGATTGTTATGACGCGGTGCTGACCGCAACTGGATCAACGTGCGATTTCTGGCAGTACACCTATACGCCAAACGCCCTCGGCACAACCTACTATCGCTTCATCATTACGGATGGGACAGCGACGGCTTATTACGCCGACAATGCCCCGCGCTATGGCGGCTTGGGCCAGGCCACCCCGACCGAGGTGGACAACGGCTTCCGGCTGAATGCGGATGCAGCGGACTTCCCGGTCATTCCCTGGATGCAAAACGGAGTCATGTACCAGATTTTCCCCGACCGCTTCCGTAATGGCACTTCAGACAATGATCCCAAGCCGACTGATCCGCGCTATGCCTATCCGGCGCCCGCGAATGCCACCCCGCAGCAGATCCAGGCGGCGGCTGACGCGCAGATCCTGAATAAGAGCTGGACCGACCTGCCGGAAGGTTACTGCCGTGGCTATGAAACGCCGGCCACGCCGTGTACCGAAAGTCCACAAGGTCGCGACTACTTTGGCGGCGACCTGAAAGGGATAGATGATAAGTTAGATTACTTGCGGAGTCTGGGGGTGACGATAATTTACTTCAACCCTATCTTCGAATCGGGCTCGAACCATGGCTACGATACGCGCGATTACCTCTCGATCAGTAAATATTTTGGCTCCTATGGTTATTTTAAGAAGCTGGTACGTGATGCCAATGCACGGGGAATTAAAATCGTACTTGATGGCGTCTTTAACCACCTGTCGTCCGATAGTCCATTCTTTGACCGTTACCATCACTACACGACCGTTGGCGCCTGCGAAGACATCAGCTCGCCCTATCGCTCGTGGTTCACCTTCCACGACGTAACGCCGGGCGCCGGCGTCTGCGTGGATAGTCAAAACCAGCCGAATGCCGCCACCTACGATGGTTGGGCTGGCTATGACTCAATTCCGGTGATCGTCAAGAAAGATCCTACGGATCCAGCGCAGCCCTATGCGCCGGTGGCAAATTACTTCTATACAGATCCGCAAAACAGCGTCGCCGGTTATTGGCTGAACCTGGGCGCCTCTGGTTGGCGCTTCGATGTGATGACAGACGCATCTTTCCCGGTCCTCTACTGGCAGCAGTTGCGCACCATCACGAAAGGTATCGTCCCGGATGAGACGCTGATCTCGGAAGCGTGGCACTGGTACGATAACCTCCCTGTAACCCACGGCGACCAGGCCGACACTGCCATGGGCTACCGCTTCCGCAACGCGGTGTTGGGCCTGCTCGGTGCGGTTGACGACAAGGGCTTTGCCGAAGAAGATAATCCCAACTTGCCACCCTCCACTTTTGTAAAGCGGATGGATTCGATCCGCGAGGATTATGCCGATGCGACCTACTATACCTTCCAGAATTTATTGGACAGCCACGACACCAAGCGCATCCTCTGGAGCCTGACACCGGGCAAGAACAATCGTGAGGACAAGGAGTTTAATGCAGCGAACGTAGCTGTCGGTAAGTCACGTGAAGCCATTGCCGCGCTCGTCCAGATGACCGTGCCGGGCGTACCCACTATCTACTACGGCGACGAAGTCAGCGTCACAGGTTCCGACGATCCGGACGACCGCCGCACGTTCCCCTGGAAGCTGAAGCCGAACGGCAGCTATGTCCAGGATCCGAAAGACACCACCTACTACGCTGCAGCCGGCGACCACACCACCCTCGACTGGTATCGCAAGCTGAATAGCATCCGCGTAAACAACCCGGTGCTGCGCCAGGGTCAGTTGACTTTCTTGCTGACCGATGATACGAACAAAACGCTGGCCTATTCACTGCGATTGGACGACAGCCTGGCAATCGTCGTGATCAATCGCAATGAGACTGCGCCCCAAACGATCACTGTGCCTACCGCGGGTTATCTGCGTGATGGTGTGAGCCTGACCGATGCGCTGGGTAACGGCAGTGTGATGACCGCTAACGGCGAATTCACAGTGATGCTGAATCCACTAAAGGCCGCTATCTTCATCATGGCAGCGGGTCAGGACATTACCGGTCCAATTCCCTCGACTGGCCTGACGGCGACCGCAAACAATGGCGTGGTGAGCTCTGTGGACCTGAGCTGGACCGGGAACTCCGACTCCGCCAGCTATAATGTCTATCGCAGTCCGGTACAAGGCGGCGGCTACGTAAAGATTGGCATGACGACCGGCACGACGTATACCGATGCCAACGTCAACAACGGCACGACCTACTACTATGTGGTGCGCGGCGTAGATGCGCTGGGCAACGAAGGCGCCAACTCGAACGAGGCCGATGCAACGCCGGCCTTCCCAATCGGCTATGCCGTTCTGCAGTGGCCTAAGACTATCGACCAGGTGATCACTGCAAACTACACAACCGTCTATGGCCAGATCTATGTCCAGGGTCTGACGGACGCCGGCGGTGATCCAGGTGCGATCATCGCACAGCTCGGCTTTGGTGCGCCGGGCAGTGACCCCGCCACCTGGGACTGGAAGCCAATGGTCTTCAACGGCAGCTCGGGTAACAATTTTGAGTACATGGGCGGCATCCGTGCCGACGCCACAGGGACGTATGACTACCTGGTGCGCTTCTCGGATGATGGAGGCCGAACCTGGGTCTATGGCGATCAGGATGGCTTCTATCCTGGCAATCCTGGTACGAACATGCCCGGTGTCATGACCATCACTCCCAGCAGCGACACTACGGCTCCCACGGCTCCCGTTGCCTCAATCGACTTTGGCGCCGCCAACCTGACGGTGAGCTGGACTGCGGCGACCGATCCGGACGATGTCGTGGCCGAGTACCGCGTCTACCGCGGTACGACGCCGGATGGTGAAGGGGCTGCAGCCATCGCCATCGTTTCGGGCAGCACACTGAGCTATGTCGATATGGCGGTTAACGCGGGCGAGACTTACTACTATAAAGTCAAAGCCTTTGATACTTCGCTGAATGCATCACCCTTTTCGAATGAGGTATCACACGCTGTTGAACCGAAGGTTATCCAGGTTACCTTCCGGGTCAAGGTGCCCGACTTTACCCCGCCTGCCGATGCAGTCTATGTCACCGGCCTGGCCGCGGGGGTCTCGCCTGACCCGTTGTGCGGCTACTGTGGCGGCACGGCGAGCACGCGCATGACCGAGACCGCGCCCGGTTCCCACATCTGGGAGATCACCCTCGGCATCCCGGACGGCACGGCGATCCAGTACAAGTATACGCGCAGCACGTACGACTACGTCGAAGAGTGGGGCTCGATCAAGGGCTTCACTAACCGGGTGGCCACGGTCGCTGCCGCCAGCCCAACCGATCTCACCCAGCTCTTTGACGACACCAGTGATACGAATCCGGATGACAATCACAAGGCCGTGCAGAACTGGCGCGACGCGCTGGTGACCAGCACGGTTCCGGCCAGCGGTACATCGGTTACAGCGCCTGCGGCGATTACGGCATACTTTAACTGGGACGTTAAGTCAGATGGGGCGGATTTCAGTAACGCCATCGTAGTGATGAAAGGCGGCACGGCAGTAGCCGGCACCATCAGCCACGACGGTGCCACCCAGTCGCTGACTTTCACGCCAGCAGCGCCGCTAACGACCGGCGCGTATACTGTCACGATTGATCACGTCGTTTCGCTTACGGTCCAGAATGACGGCATCAAAATTCGGACCCCTTACATCTTCAGTTTCACTGTCAATTAGCTGCTGGCAAACCCATGTAAAAGCGAGGGCGCCCAAGTGAGGCGCCCTCGCAAATGGGATTAATCCGAAGCCCATCATTGAATAGTCACGCCCCCATCCGGCTCAAGCCACCTGATACCACCCTCGCTTATTATGCCTCCTTCATCAGCCTCAGCGCGACTGTTTCAATCGACAGACCGGCACTGCCTTGGCAGGCTCAGCATACTGCTAGCCGCCTCGCTAAGACCCAGGACCTCATTCCGGGCAGGATTATGACATGGGTCGCGAACGAACAAAACTGACGCGTTTGTTGACAGCGAGGTAAATGAGTAACACAGCGGCCAGGCCCAGCAGCAGCCATTCGTGCGGTTCTGGTACGCCGGCCAGAGGCAGCGGCGAGCCAGGGACGGTATCGCCCAAAGCCTCGACTTCGCGCTGGTAACGGTCATTCCCTTGGGTCAGGCGATCTAACATAACCTGCTGTTGGCTGTTCACGAGGACGATCATCGAAGAATAAGGTGTGACGATGGCATGCTTCACGGCCAGGGCGTGCAGAGCATCCAACGTTTCGAGCTGGCTGATGGTGCCGCGGTTGCGTTGCATCTCAGCCAGCACCAAGCTGCGCGCGGCCAGAGCAGCGAATGGTTCATCGGCGCCATGCGTGAACGCTTGCACGCCGGACGGTATAGCAGCCTCAACCTGGGCGGTAGGCAACACACTCCAGAGATAGCCATCCATTAGATCGACTACCTGTGCATTTTCGACGTCCACCGTGTCTCTAGCGCTTAATCCTACTGCAATGCGGGCTAACGCTTCATCTACACTACCAGCCACACCGCCGCCGGAGGCCTGGATGGCTTGCAGAGTCTGGTCGTCATAGCCTAATGGGATATCCCCACCAAGATGCACCACCCAGATCGGTGAGACGGTATCCAACACCTGGGTCTCGCTTGAGCCCAGCTCGTAGCCGCTCCCATCCGTCAGCACAATCACTGCCTGGTATTGACTATCGCTGCGTTGAGCAGCGCGCAGCGCCTCGAACTGCCCTAGCAATTGGGCAGCATTCTGTCCACCGAAATATACGATGCTCTGCGCCTCGAGCGCATCCAGTGGGACAACCGAGGGTCCTTCGCCGCGGAAAGGCGAGGCTGTCAAGTAAACATCGACCGGCTGCTCCAAGCTCTTCAGGCTCTTCAGTTGCTGTAAGGCTAAGATTGTCTGTTCGGCGTGGGTCTGCATGCTGCGCGATCGGTCAAGCACAACAGCCATGCGCAGACCTTCAGGTAGACCAGGCATTTCAATCTGCTCAATGGGAATGGCCAGCGCGGATTGCCCGTCTTCCAGATCCACACGGTGAGCCTGTTTCGTCACCATCCCCAAGGCCGGCAGGCTTTTTGGCAACCAGGCTTCCGAGACTGTCTGCATAGGCTGGCCGTCCGCCAGGCGTTGTGTTTCAGCATCCCAATAGACGTTGCGCAGAAAAGCGAGCTGCGGCAATGGCCAGGCGTCCGCCTGCGCCATTTCCCGCCAGGCCAGCCACATGTATAGAGGAGGCGCTTCTTCAACCAGGGAACTTGAGAGCCGTGCGTCATAGGTGATGCGCATGGGCGGAACGGGATAAACACGCAGGCGGTACTGGCGTGGGCCGATCTGCTCTAGCAGCGCGGGGTCCTTCATAATGCGCGTCTGCTCGCGATAGACCCCTTGGGCTGCGCCGCGCGGAGCCACCTGGTAGCTGTACGCGGCGCTCTTATCCGGGCTGTTCCCTAACCAGACGCCGGTCAGCACGGCCGATTCGGGCAAGTTGAAGTAATAAATTACCTCCTGCTGATCGGCAGTGTGGTTCTGGTAAGCCTCATGAAGCTCCAGCTCTGCCCAATCGCCGTGTTCTTGAACGCTGAGCTCCTGACGGAGCAGGTGCACTTCGCGGTCATCGACCGCCTGCCAGGCCGCCTCGGCCTGGTCAGAAGACCAGGTGCTGCGCACTCCCCGCACAATGGCAGGGCGCTCTGCCACGGTGATAGGTGTGTCGAAAAAGCCCTGGTACAGGTGGGCCGCCTCCTGGGGTTCTTGAACCAGGGCGCGGTTATCCGTGAAATTAGCCAATTCTGGGCGATGCACCGGCTTGTAGAGCAGCGGGCTGGCCAGGCCTTCGTACAGGCGCTGCACCGCATTGGCTTGCAGGCGCGGGATTCTGAATGTGTTGGCATAGATATCACTGACATGACGCACCTCACCCTCGGCGCTGATATAGCGGAAAGGCGCCAGGTAGGCATTAAGCAAGCCGCTGCGAATCGTGTCGGATTGTTCGAGTAGCGTTTGGGCCTCTGCGCTGGAGGCAGGCGGCTTTTCGAGCATGGCGAAGGCCTTCGCCTGGGGTTGCTGGTTAGCCAGGATGAACAGTACGACGCTGGCAGCAACGACCATGGTCGTCACCAGGAGTGGACGCAGCCGGCCCAGACGTCCGCTTAGCTGGCTGAAGCTTCGCCGCCAGGCCTTCAGGCTCAGGTAAGGCACGGCGATGGGGGTGAGCACGAAAAGGGTGGCAGTGTACAAGAGTAAGATGAAGCCCAATATGCTGAATGGCAGCATCAGCGGGGTATGAATAAATAGATCGCGTAGAGACCGGGCCAGGTTAATCAGCTCGCGCGGCAGATGCACCAGGAAATCAATCAGGCCGCGCACAGCCTCCACCCCAAGCGGCAAGGCATAGAAGGCGATCCAGGCCGCGGCGTACAGGCTGGTCAGCGCCATGAGCGTAAGCCCACACAGGCGTAGGGCCTCCAGGCTCGTCCGCCGGCTGCCGGCGCGTGGGTCAAGCAGGTACCACAGGAAGCCCGCCATGCCGACCAGGGCAATGGACATTAATAACAATGTCCCAGGCGTGGCCTGGCGTATCAAAAAGAAGCGCACCGCCAGCATGAGCATCAGGGGTCCTTCGATAACATAGCCCAGCGCGAACAACCGGCCTGGAGAGCGGCGCAGCACGGTTAGCCCGAGTACGACCACAATCACCGGGATGCTAGCCAACACCAGGGCATATAAGAGAAATGAAGCCGGGATGATGCCCGTGCGCACGCCGGTGAAGGTCTGCGGTAACAAAATAGGGGCAAAGCCGAACGACATAAAGGCCAGGAAGACCAGGTTCCATGACCAGAATAAGACAAACTGCAGCCATTCCAGCCGGGTATATTGCTTTGGTTTAATTTGAGCGGTGTCTTCCATTTTTACCTGCTTTCATTAGTTCGAAATACATCCTACTTATTGAGACTCTCCTGGATGGTCTGGCGCAGTGCGGCAAATAGCGCTTGCGTATCCGCCGCGCTCGGATCGACCGTTCCATCGAACAAGATGGTCGCCAATACCCAGGGCTGCGGCTGGGGCGCCAGGTCATCCCAAATGCGCACCGAGTAGTCATCGGTGAGGCGCTGGCTGGATTGCAGCCAGTAGCCGGCTGAATACAGGGTCTGCGAAGCTCCCGGTTGGCCGAGGCTGAGCCAGCGCAGCGGGAAATCGCGGGCGGCCAGATGCAGGCGGCTTTGCTGCACTTCCAGTCCGTAAACCGTGAAACAGCGTTCTGGTCGATGTTGGGCGCGCCAGGTGTCGCTGGCAACGAAGAGCAGCGACCCGCTCAGGCCCCGCCACTCAAAACGCCAGCGGGAGGCGGAGACAGGCAGCGAACCGCCATTGGATAGCCAGTCCATTTCAAACCTGTCCAGGGGCCAACTTTGCATGGACAATTCTGGCGGAAAATTCCAGGCAAAGGAAGCGGCAGAGACAGGCTGGGCGTGCGGCGCGTATAACAACACCAGGCCGGTCAAAGTGCCGGCCAGGGCAGGCGCCAGCCACTTTGGCCGCGGGACAGATTGGTATGCAGCGCCGCCAACCGAGGCGGCGTTATCGGCAGTCGCCGCGCCCGCCCAACGCAGCATGCCCAAAGTCGCCAAACAGGCCGCTGCAAAACCGATGATCCCCAAGGGGACATGCAACATCTCGGCCGGTAACCGCCAACCCAACACCTGGCCGGTGATCACCAACAAGGCAACGCGCGCCAGGTTAGCGGCTAACAGGATCAGAACAAAACCAAGCGCAGCCAGCAGCCAGCGCCGGTTGATCGGCCGGCGCTCAATCCAGGTAACCGCCAGCAGGAACAGTCCACCGCTCCACAAGCTTTTCACGCCGCTGCATGGGCTATCCACCTGGGAAAGACCGTTCTCAAAAATTATTATGGTATCCACGCCCAGGTTGGGGACACCGATGGCGACCAACCCCTGGCTGACCATACGCGCCGTAGCCAGGCGCAAGGGGTAGCCGATGAAGGTATCCATATGCTCTCCAAAGGGGAGAACGCCCACCAGTAGCAAAGCGGCCGGTAATCCTTGCCACCAGGCGCGCCCTTCCATCCATAATCCCAGCAAGCCATATGTCGCCAATCCGAACAAGGTAGCCGAGAGGGTGTTGATGTCTAACCAGCGCTCAGCCGCGATAAAGGCTGCCGCGCCCGTCAAAGCCAGCGCCAGACCAGGCAGGTGAAGCGCCGGCTGTTCGGCGAGCGCAAGTCGGAACTGCCCACGGCGCATCTCAATGAAAATCAATACAATAACCGCCAAGAGGACGATCTGGTTGGTACGGAATTCCTGGCGGGTGAAGATCGTGCCCAGGTAAGCGTATACGGGATGGAACAGCCAAATCCATAATAGAATGATGGCAAGGTTGGCAGCTAAACCTGCCCAGAACCTGGTTGGCCGGTCAATGTATGGAATGCGAAGAAGTTTCATATCCAGTCAGATTGCACTTTAACGAATTTCGTCTTGGCAATGGTTACAAACCCATGTGTCCCTTTAACAGCTCGAGCTCTTGATCGCACATCCAGGGACCGTCTGGAGGCTGGCCTGGTAGCACCACACCTGGCCGCGCCCGGTAAGCGGCCCGAATATTATGGGCAGATATTCTGGCGTGAGCGCGCCGAGCTCTGTGGGATAGCTGCCTCTCTCCTGGTGATAATTTTCGATCGCCCGGCCAGTGGCGTGCGTCAACACACCATGTCGAAAAGTGACCACCGCTGCACTCAGAACCAGCACGCCAGAAAATTGCAAGTAGAGCGTCCTCGCGGCGGACTTGCCAATTTAGCGGTCCCCGCACCCCTCGTTTCAAGGCCCAGGCTGCCACGATCAGCGCCAGAGCTGCCGCAAACCCGCTGGTAACCTGATAAACTGCCCGAAGGTCAGGATCACTGAAAATAAAATGATTGCTCGCCCGGCCGGGCGCATCGGTGAGGTCGCCAGCTTATATGGTGCGGGGCGGTTGCGTATGTCCGCGCTTCGAGGGGATACGCACCAGCAAGCCTGGTAGCAGCAAGGCCAGTATCATCCAAACCCAGGAGAGCAGCAGGCGTCCCACATCTGTAGGGCGCAAATCGTTCCAGGATACCCCAGCAACAGCGAAGTCAAGCGGCCAACGGTCCAATACAGCGATGCCAACCGCTAGAGTCAAACATCCTGTTAGCGCCAGCAGACGCTGCCAGCGCACCGGGCTGCGCAAGAAAAGCCAGGCGCCTGACAGCAGGCACAGCGCTCCGGCGATCGCATAGTTCGGATCAAAACGGCGGCTCTCGAAGAGGACCAGCAATACAAAGGCCGATTCCGCATATAAGATATATGATAGCAAGGTCCATTCGTGGCGCACGCGCCCCAGTAGCAGTTGAAAACGGTTGAAAACCGCCAGGAGCGCCGTCGCCAGCAGGGTCATACAGAATAACATCAACCACACCATCCCAGTTGAAATGACCTGCAACAGCAGGTAGGCGCTGCGATCGACCGGATTGGACGGGACCAGCGGTCCAGGCGCGAGCGGGAAGATGATCAGTGAAGGGCTGACTAGGCTTACCACCCACCCGAAGAGAAATAAATAAGCGCCAATCACCAAAACGACCCCAATATAAGGCAAAGACCACAACGGAAATCCACCCAACCAACCCATCAAGAACATCACCCCCAGGAATAGAAGCGCTGCCAGGCGGTCGATCGGTACCGGCGTTTGGGGAGAGTGGTTGATCAAAATCACCCCGGCCGGCAGCAAGAACACTGCAAAAATGAGGATCAACTCCTGCCAGGGCTGTGCGAAAGCAATCGTCTTCTGGAGCGGAAGCGCACTGTAAATCGGCCGATTAATCCGCCCGCTGCGGCGTACGCGTGCCAATGAAACTGGCAGGCTAACCAATTCGTTCAGGCAGAGATACGCCAGGGAAAAAACGCTTTTGACCGAGGCCGCCTCAACCGCCTGCGAAAAGACCTCCTGCATCTCTTCGGCAAACTCAGCCCGAAAACTGCGCGGGTAGAGGTACAACAAAGCGTGGTACAGGCGGACGAGCCAACGGATGATCATTTTAGTCAGAGTATGTTCCCATGGGGCGCAACTGAGCCGCGTTGACCAATCCTTGCAAGCGTTGCACTTCTGCTTCCAAGATTTGTTGGCCAAGCGAAGTCAGGCAGTAAGCCTTACGCCCACGTGCATCGTCGCTGCCTTGCGGGTCCGCTGCCCGGCGAATCCAACCCTGGTCGAGTAGTCGCTTCAGGGCGCTGTAGAGAGTGCCCGTGCTCAACACCACCCGGTCGCGGCTGAGCTGGCGCACATCCTTCATAATAGAGTAGCCGTGCCTGGAGCCAGGCGAAAGGCTGAGCAAAATAAAATAAGTTGTTTCGGTAAGTGGTAAATTGGCGTAGATATCGTTTTCAGTGTCCATGTGGCCCTATATATGTCGTGTAACAATATGTAATCTGATTACATATTACCCGAATAGCCACAGAAAGTCAAGAGGCATAACATAAAAGATAAGATATGCAATAAATCTATTTCAATCCCAGACGCTGGCCCTGGGCGAATAGCCCCATAGCTTCCGTAAGCCGGC
>Ga0113563_10002166_pt1 | contig 11692 bp, 14 predicted proteins | sample Mud3Dept3metaG_FD_80117 | JGI IMG/M metagenome (GOLD analysis project Ga0113563, IMG submission 80117) | Freshwater wetland microbial communities from Ohio, USA, analyzing the effect of biotic and abiotic controls - Mud 3 Core 4 Depth 3... | ecosystem: Environmental > Aquatic > Freshwater >...
GGTCGCCCGCTACATAGGTGAGGACGTTGGCCTGACCGATACAGCACAAGCGGCCTTCCTACTTGCCCGAACAATAGCGGATCAACTAGGTATTTCCGACGAGTTAACTTCCGCGTTGAATCTGTATATGGATCATTTCCGGTCGGTAAGCGATAACATCGGGGTGGAAGATTCCTATTATTATCGCGTATTTATAACGACATGGCTAACGCTTATACTGGCTTCCAAGCGTATGATATTTGTTTCTTCTTGCCAGTCGTTTCTATCTGTGGCCATAATGCCATCAGCGGCTACTTTGTCCTCATTGGAGTCCCCCATGTTCTTGAAGGTTATCCGTAGCGCAATTACCTTGGAGGTGGAAAATGCTTGATTATACCAATGGGGATGCTATCCGCTTTCTTGTTAACTTCAAGGATGAAAACGGTGTGCTATTCGATCCTTCGTCTACATGGGGGAGGATTTACGATTCTTCCTCTGTGGTTGTATCGAGCGTATCGGCACTAACGCGGGTTGAAACCGGGGTTTACCGGCATGACTGGCAGACTGATCCCAGTACCATCGGATTGGGGGTCGGTGCTTTTGAGGCGTATGGGTTATCGGGTACGCTGACGTACAGACGTAGAGAAAAACTATTCCAACTGGTGTAGGGAGGAAAGAGATGGAAAAGTTCATCGCGGAACTGAAGCGGAGACTGAAAGGCACGAACGATGATTTTGGGGTTCAGGGAGCCGTTTACCACCGGCTGATCGGTCCAAACGGGGAACTGAAGCAGGAGGGAATGATTCACAATCTTGTCACCTCAGTTGGTGACAGATGGCTGTCGCACTACGTTGCAAACTCCATCGTCGGGAATCCGGCCTCGATGTGGGCCGAACTTGGGGTCAACACCACGGCCCCGCTGAAAGCCGATACTGGTCTTGGGACACTTCTCGCTGCGTCTTCTCTTGTCGTGTCCAACAACTACCCCGTTCGAGTGGATTCTCATTCGGGCGCGGGTGAGTGGACTCTCTGGAGGTATTCGTGGGGGGCGGGTGTGGCGACCTGCGGTTCCATCGGAGAGGTTGGGTTGCGGACGCAGGCCGGTTCGTTCGTCGCCCACGCGCAGGTCGCTCCGAACGTGAACAAGGCGGCGGGCGACACGCTCCAGATCGACTGGGGCTGGAAGTTCCTCGGCGCGTAAGAAGGACTGGCGGCGCAACGATTCCGCGCCCAGTTGCTTACCGGGATGCTGGCGCAAAAGGATATATGGCCCGGAGCCGCCAGTTTTACCTCAAGGGGGGAATATGCCGAAGCCGGATGGCACGAATAAAGTTTACCCGGAAGTCCGTGTTGGGTTGATGGTTCCAAGCGTTGTTGCGGAATGGGTAAGAGATGAGGCTAGAAAGTCGAACGAACAACCCATCCTCTTTCTTCGCAGGATGATTCTCGACCTATATAAAGCCGCAAATCCCGTGGCTCCTCCCGTATCCCCGATGATTGAAGTTACCGACAAGAAGGGGAACAAAGTAACCAATCTGATACAAAACACTCATCCCGGCATTGAATAATGGCCCCTGTTATCGGAAATTGCTGTTTACGCTTCGGAGAACATGATTCCACCATCCGCGTTCCAAGCGAAACAGTACCAACGCTCGGTAAAAATCACACCGTTAGTTTCTGGATTCGCTTCATGGGTAGTCAGGTTCAGGATAACTTCTATTCCATCTACGATCCCGTAACAGAAGCGGAATTAACCACCCCACCCGACAACGACAACAAGCATTTCCCGTTCGTGTTCTTTTCCGGGGATTTGACGTATCAGGCGTACAGGTGCCAGATAAACGTACAGATAGCCAGAAACTATATCATGTCCAACCACGCTTGGACTGATGGTGCGCCCGATGCTTGCAACCTGACGACTAACTATAATTTCCAGACGAATCAATGGTATCACGTTGTCGTTACGGTCGAGGAACTGACCACCTGCAAGCATTATGTCAATGGCAGGTTGCTGACGACTTTCCCGATGACCGGGACGTTTGGCCCGCCTACCGGCAGTAGGGTAGCGAATGACACGGGGAACGGTACGGATGGCTACCACGATTATCTGATCGGTTGTGCATACGACAGCGATTATTGGGAGCCAACCAATGTCCATCCGACACACGCCGTCGTTGGCGGGAAAGGTATATGGGAGGAAGCCCCCACTCGCAGTAAGAGATGGTTTGCGTTGGGAGCGGATTTGGACGAAGTTCTCGTCTACAGCAGGACGTTCGATGAAGATGAAATAAGCAACCTTTTCACCTATTGGTATGAGCATTACGGCGATACTTGGATGTCCTTCAACAACGGCGATTGCATGATGAAGTTCCACTTCGATGAGGGCGCAGGGGACACCGTAGAAAACCTCGGTTTCGGAGCGAACGGGACAATACAGAATTGCTTGTGGCTCTGCGAAGGAGGGGACTGGCCCCCCGGAGATGGTGGAGTTATTCCCCCCGGCGGTGGAGGCCCATCCTACCCCGTACCGAAGATATGGTCATGGTGCATCCCTGACCCGGTTTCGATTGGGGAAAAAACGAACGTAACGTGGGTGACTTCGTATGCCAACTTCGTTGACATCTACGAAAACATCCCCAACAGCAGGTACATCGGGCAGTTTACAACGGTAGGCTCAATCCCGTATTACCCGAGTCAATACACGCAGTTCCACCTCAAGGCGACGAGAACCGACGACCCGAAGGGTGCGCCCGATTACGCATGGTCATACGCGGACGTTCATCTGTACGGCCCGCCAAGCGGCCCCGGTGTCGATCTAATCAACGGCAACATCCTCCTTATTTCCGATTCTGGAAACTACAGGATTGTCGGCATGGGGACGGCAAGCCTCGACTATCGCGGGGCGTTGGGAACTGTCAATAGATACCAGTACGGGTCGTACAACTTTGACGAAAAATACCCCATATACCCGACCAAGTTTGAAGTTGACTCAAGGACGATGTACTTTAATGAAGGTGAATACTATTATCAAAAACACCATGGGGTAACGGCATACTACAACAGAAACCAATATGGCGCGATACAGATAACGGGCGAGTACAGATTCCATCATGGAGTCTTTGAATCGAACGACATCTGGGGTAACAAGAATTACACCCTCGGGTTCCCGAAGATGTTCCTCGGGCAAGGCGCGAATGTCGATAAGATATATCTGGTTGACAGCACGGATAACGGATCATCCTTTGAGGTCAGGGACAGGGCAACCTTCACGCTACAATCCTGCGTGTCCATTCTCGCCAACACCCGCTGGCCCGGAAATCCTAACGGATGGGGTGGACATCACACCGCGTCGGGGTATCCCGGCTTCTATGGATATCTGAACAACGACATAGCGGTTCATCCATCCGGCGGCAAGGTTTACACCGGGAGAGTATACCCGCACAACGGAGAAGGAGTGGCGTTCTGGACAGAGGCACTTGACCCGCCGACCAATCTCCTTCGTATGTACGACATCAACTGCATGGAACAGGCGGCTATCGAAACCCTCACTATAGTTTCGAGCATGAATTATCCAGTTCTATACGTTGCCTGTGACAGCGAGTTCGTTTATGGATTGCACGGCGTTCTCGTTGGTTCGTCCTGTTTCCATAAGTGGGATACGAATAGTCTCACCCTTTTAGATACTTTCGTCGTTGGTACTCCGGGGCTTATGACGGAATTAAGCAACGGCAGGGGGATAGCGACGCATAACGGGTTCATCTATGCGTTCGGGAACAACGGAACCACCCGACATTACATCAATCAGATCGACCCCCGGAGCGGCTGGATGGTCGTTCAGAGTTGGGGAAACTGCGGGTCGCGGGATACGCTGACCACATCGCTTCATACCGATTCCGAGGAATATCTTTTCAGACCGCAGTTCCCGACCATCGACCCCTATGGGCTTTTGTGGATGTGGGACAGCAAGAACTTCACCCACAAGGCGTTTCATACCGACCCGATTGCGTACTACACCAAGTTCGCCCCCCGTCAGGTATTCGGGCAAGAGGGGCGGGACAATATGTTCTACGAGCCACAAGGGATCGAAGCCGATTGGTTTACCCCCGACAACATGAGAATGTATGTCGCCTGTCCCGGCGCAGGTGAACCCCCCGGCGACTTCTATCAATTCGCCGGAACGGATTTCAAGGGATATGGCACATCGGAGATGCACGTTAGAAACCAACTGAATCAGTACGCGTTCGGAAGAAAAATGGGTAGTTGGGATGCGTCCTGCTGGCAACTTGGGATTCTTAATAACTGGACAGTTCCATACGCGAATGGACGCGGTATCGACGGCGGATACGAACCCGATCCACCCGATTGGGGCATAAACCCAATGGGGATTACTCTGGACGGCAGTTGTAACGCCTATCTATCCGTCATGGATCAGAACTACTCGTACCACAAGATAATGAGATTCGATACCAACTTGAATCTGATGAAGGTGAACTGCTTTGCAGGGGGCGGGGTATACCCGAACCAATGGTTTGACGGGTTCAATTACTGGTACGAGTTCAGAGGCATTACATACGACACGGGAAATAACTATCTCTGGATGGCGCAGGATTTCGCCGCGAGAGATTTGTTCTGGATGACCAATTCACTCGCATGGGTAGGATCAAGAGAAGTATCCAACGATGTGCCGGGGACAAGCGGGATGTACGTCCGCGATGTAACGGTATGCAGTAATCATTTGTTCGCGGTGGGGTATGGACTGGAGCATAATCTCATCCTGAAATACGACAGAAACACCATGACGATAGTTCAGGTTCACACCGCAACCAATCCCCAAGCCGATCCCGCGTACTCGTCAATCTGCAACGATGGAGTTCATATCTACTGCCTTGATCCTATCAACGGCGTTGTCGATAAATATAGGGCGAACGACTTCACGTTCGTATTGAGAAGCCTTACTAAGTGCGGGGTTGGAAGCGGGCATCTATTCGGTTCCATGGGGATAACGTGGATTCGTCCAGTACCTCGATCGATGCCGTTTTATGCCTGCGATGACACTCCAAATGTGTGGCCTCCGCTGACGTTTTCCCCTGCGGCGCGGGAGTTCGGGGATATCCCGTTTCATATGTTCAAGATAAGAATTGGGAGCGGAACCAATGATTTCATCGCGCTACAGAACAGCGACAAGCCTCTCAACTGGGGAGGTAAGGTGTGGCAGGTGTACCCGGCGAATGTCGGGCCGGTGAAGTTCCGTTCCGTTCCGTCCAATTCTGTAAAGGTGAGTGCCTCCAATGTTGACAGAGGGTTAGTAAAAGAGATGATCCTTCACCGTGTCGTCGGGAAGGAAGTTACCGTCTACAAATGCTACTGGAACAATGACTTCACGCACACAGAACCATATGTCCTGTTCAGCGGACAGGTGGAACAATTCAATGTGGAGGAAGGCGATACTTCCGCAAGTGTGAGCATGGAGTTGAAAACAGATCATTGGAATTGGACGCATCAGGTTCCGAATCACGGGTTCGGTATGTTCTGCAACTGGAGGTTCAAATCGACTACCCCCGGCTGTCAATATACCGGAGTCCAGACCGTGTGCGATAAGTCTTGGAAAATGTGCAACAAATACGGCAACGATGCAAGGTACAGGGGATTCAGATACATGAGCGAATTGGAGGATAAGGTCATCTGGTGGGGTAAGGAGAAGAAACTATGAGCGAGATGAGTTCGTGCGGAGATACCCCTGTTGGCGGGTGGGTGTCTGCCTCGATGTCGTTCAATCGGGTTGTTGGTGACATCCCCTTCTACATGATCGACTTCGATTTCAGTACACCTCTGTACCTTACCAATGCCGAAACAAATTTGGCTGCTAATGGTCATTTCTACAATCGTTTCCCGTTCGCCGTTGAAAACGTGAAGAACCTTACAGGCCCTACTCCAAAAAACGTGCGGGTCGGCGTTGCGAACATCGACCGATCCATAGCAACCGCCGTCATGTCGGAAGCGGTGCAGGGTAAACAATGCACGATCTGGAAGGCGTACTGGACTGGTTCTGCCATGACCTCCCCGTACATCCACTTTCAGGGACACATCGACATGGTGGAGATTCGGGAGGATCAGAACACGGCTCAGATATTGTTCGAGATGAAAAACGACTTTGTTCGGTGGGATAAAGACATCCCGTACAACCAATACTCCATCAACTGCAACTGGGTTTTCAAGTCCACCACGCCGGGATGTCAATACGTCGGGGTTCAATCCTTGTGCGACAAGTCCTATAAAACGTGCAACAATCTCGGTAATACCGAAAGATTCCGTGGGTTTAGATATATGTCGGAACTGGAGGACAAGGAGATATGGTGGGGGAAGGCACGGGCATCCGGTTAGGGCATCGGGAGTTCTGGAATTGCCCGTTGCTCAACGTGGAACAATGCGGGGAAATGATAAACAACTGGCTAGATATGCAGGGCCGGGGAGAGCCTTTCTACGACATCAGCGAGGCGAAGCCGGGGGACGCGATTGCTTTCTCTGGCGGGAAGTATGACAAGTGGACGTTCGCAATCTTCATTTCGCCGGGAAGGATGGCATCCACGGTAAAAGTTAAAAACTGCAAGGGGATTATATCCCCGAAACTGATGATCTTGAGAATGACCGGAATGGACGTACAGAGCAGATACTTTGCGGGAGGTATCCACATTGAGCGGCGGGACATTTCTTAGCATCGTAGGGGCCGTTATTACGATTGCGTCGGGCGGGTCGCTTGCGTGGATTGGCGTTCCCTTGATGATCGGGGGCGGCATATGGGCCGCGTATGACGCTCGAATGGCGGCAAAGGCGGCGATGGAGAAGGCCGCCAAGGAACGTCAGGGTATGAAAACGAATACTCGTACCTCTCAGCGACCGATACCCGTCGTCTATGGGGAGTGTCGGGTGGGGTCGAACCTCGTCTACGCCCACTTCGGGGGGCCGGTAGACAGCGACGGGGTTCAACGGAACAGATATTTATACATGATCCACGGCGTAAGCGAAGGGCCGATTGAACAGTTCAAGGGAGTATGGATCAATGATACAAAGGTATGGCAAGCAACGAGCGGGATGACGGACATCCAGAGCGGCTACCTCGACACGAAACTTAAACCGTATATCTATTTCAATTTCAGGAACGGATGCAGTTCGCAGGATTGGTTCCACGAAATAAACAGTATCTCTCCCCTCGGTACTCCCGTGAAGCGGTCGTGGATGTTTGGTCTGCTACCGGAAACGGAGGTCACGGTCGAAGCCGATGTGGATAAGGAGTTCAACGATAGATTCACCTGTACCGCAGTATGCCTCTCACGATTCTTGATGCCGGAACCGGATTACGGCAATCAAAGATACGAACCGCCGTGGCAGGGAATCCCAACTGTCACGTTCGACGTTCTCGGAAAGCGCGTGAGGAACATAAACGACGACATAAACGCCTACACTTGGTCGGACAACCCGGCGCACGTTCTTTATGATGTGATGACGGAAAAGCGGTATGGCTGGGGAATCCCGTCCAGCAAGATAGACCTTTCCTCGTTCCAAGGAGTCAGTTCTTTCACGGCAGGATCGGGCGATACCTATACCGGGGAAACCAATACAATTATCGACGTTGCAACGGAGGGGAAGCCCTACGGGTATATTGAGATGTACCCGGTTGGCGCGACGAGTTCACCTTATACCTTTGCCTATACTACCGGAAGCGCGAACGGAATCCTTGCGAACTCAATAACCCGTCTTCCAACGAACCCCGGCTCTATCAGAATTGAAGTGAACGGCAGAGTCAACGACCAATGGGGCAATTTTTCGGGGAACGCAAAGTGGATATACTACGCCGATAGCGCAGGGGCCATATATTCCTCCGCAATAAACAACCCCGCGTGGTGGATGGCTACATCCGATACCGGGAACGGCCCTGTCCCGGTATTCATTACTCCACCGTTCCTCGCAGGGTCGGTTAATTTCGCAACTGGACAAATAACCATTGATCCGATGTACGAATACGCGGCAGTTACCGACCAAGAGGGGTACGGAGGGTGGGTTAATTATGCCGATGCACGATCCATTCAAGTCAACTTCTTCTCCAACTGGGGGTTGAAGTTCACCGCAGGGAATGAATGGCTGGTGTCAAACGGCGTTGACATGACCGTTTGGGATGCAAGTTCCAACGCCCTTGAAACCTTCAGCGAAACAAGTTCCGGTTCCGGTATCTTCCTAGGCAACAACGGCGGGTGGGCGAAGGTTAATTATTCCGGGGGAGATGCAACCATCGTTCTCGGGGAACAGCCCGCCGGAACTGCGAATCTGTCCTTCACCTACGCCACTCTTGCCCACCGCGGATACCAGTACAACGGGATTCTGTACGACTCCCAAGCGGCGGCAGACGTTGTAAAAGACATCTGCGCCCACTTCCGAGGGTATCTGACCTACACGCAGGGAGTCTACAAACTGAATGTGGACAAGACCGGAACCCCGGTCTATGCGTTCGATGACGACAACATCAAGGCGGGATCGTTCACGATCAACCAGACACCCATATCGGAGCGTCCCAATCGAGTGAGGGTGAAGTACACGGATCGTGCTCTTAATTACGCGCAGACGGATGTAATCTTTGAGCCGGTCGATCCGGTCATCCCGCTGGATGTCGCCGTGAACGAGCATACGATCAGCCTACCGGCTCTCGTCTACCGGGATCAGGCGCACCGGATGGCGCAGACCTTGGGGCTTCAGGCGCAATTGGGGAACACCTGCGAATTCATCACCGGGCAGATGGGACTCGCCATCGAACCGGGCGATCTGATAACGGTCACTCACCCTTCTGCCGGATGGATAGACAAGATCATGCGGGTGATCGAAACGGAGGAGTTCCCGAACGAGGAAGTCAAACTCTCCTGCGTGGAGTATGACGCGAGCGTTTACGTCGATGAATATACTTCGGTTTAGGAAAGGAGTGAAACCAATGCCGTCGAGGAAGTTGGACGACCTGACCCCGGAATGTCAGGAAAAAGCGGTTGCTTTTATCGGCATTTGCGGGCTTCTCGGGATAAAGATTCTCGTTACCTGTACACTCCGTAGTAATGAGGAACAACAGGCAATATGGGATCAAGGTCGCACCAAACCGGGGAAAATCGTTACGAACGCAAGGCCGGGGCAGAGCAAGCACAACCCGGATTCTACCGGGAAGAGCAGAGCGCTTGATGTGGCCTTCCTATTGGAAAGTGGCGATGCCACTTGGGAAGGGCCATGGGAAAGACTGGGCATCATAGCATCCCTTGTGGGGCTGAAGTGGGGTGGTAACTTCGTGTCGTTCAAGGACTATCCACATTTTGAGGTATGAGGAGGGAACATGAGGTTCTGGAAGTTTCTTGTTGTCTGTTTGCTCCTGTCTCCGTTGGTGGTTGGTGCGGAAACGATCTCGTGGACGTTGCCAACGACGTTCACGGACGGAACGACCATCTCCGATGCAGACAAGGCCCGGATCACCGTCTATCTCCGAGGATGGAAGGTCGGTAATATCTCTGCCAAGACTTATTTTGGCGAAACCAGAAATGGTGGACTGTCGTGGGGTGTGTCTGGTGACAACACCTACATCATGAAGAAGATGAACGAGTGGGCGGTGACGAACGCTGTGCCGGGATGGGTTCCCCTTGTTCCCGGGGATAATGTGTATGTTACTGCAAGTGCGGCTATTTCTTGGCCTGATGAAACTGGAGCAATGCGGGAGTTTGATGGCCCAGAGAGTCCTCAATTCCGACATACGATTTATAAGGCTCCTGCCCCGCCCCCGCCAACTCCGTCTTGCACCGCACCGTCTGGACTCACCATCAAACCGTAGGAGGTAATAAATGCAGAACATCTTTATCTTTCTTCTCGGAGCAATCGCGGGGGCCGTTGCCGCCGTGATCTATTACCGAAGGAACATGGCGACGATTGAAAGCGCACTTGCAGAGGCAGTTCGGCAGCGCAAACAGGTTGAAGAGGCGTATCTCGCTCTGAAGGCGAAGATCGGAGGGTAACATGACTCTGTTTGTAGCATTGGTTCTTCTTGCAGCCATCGGCGTTGCGCTTGCCTTAATCCCGATGGACCCCGGCATCAAGCGGATCATCGTCATTGTGGTAAGTATCGTTGCGGCAGTCATTCTAATCATATGGCTATTACAGGTTACTGGGATTGGAACCGGGCCATCGCTGAGGATCGGTAAATGAGATGAGTTACTGGCTCGGGGGTGCGGTATTCGTAATCTTCGGGGTAGTGTTCTACCTATTGATGGATAAAAACGGGAGGAAATAACATGATCGAAGGAATCAAGTTACTTATCAGCGCACTCGTAGCCTTAATGGAGTCTCTGCCACAGACAAATACTACGGGAACCATCCCGACAGCGGAGTACAACGTCATCATCACCGATGCAGTAGTGGGGTTAGCCACAGGTGCCGGATTTCAAATTACCGGATTTTCTGATGACCAGATTCGCGGGGCTTCTTCTGCTCTTATCACGGCTGTTGGTGCTTGGCAGAAGGCTACAAGGGCTTAAATGAGGGGCAAGTGTTGGGGCGAGAAAGGCAACTGCTCATGGTGCGATGTCGAAATAATGGAGGGGTGCGCCGTTGGACTATCTGGCGATCATTCAGCAGTTCGTGAACATGAAAGCGGTTGTAGCGTCGGTAATCATTACGCAGATCATAAAGTATTATCTGCCAAGCCCCGCAAGTCTGATGTTGAAACCGGGAGAACATACGGCGGAAGTGGAGCCGGGAAAGTGGTGGACGCGATTACTTCCATTTGCCCCAATTTTAATTGGGATGGGATTCTGCTACTTTCTGGAAAGGGACACGCAGTACACGTTCGACGACAGCGTAAAGGGATTCATGTCAGGCGCACTCGGCTCGTATCTGTATCGGACAACTAAAGTATCCATTCTGGGTGATTAGGAGAAGAGATGTGGGCAAACCTAAAAACCTTATCTGCCAACCACCCTGTATTCACCCACATTGGAACCCTCGTCCTTGCCATATGTGCCTTTCTGATCTATTTGGCGTTGACGAAACCGGCTCCCCCGATTCAACAGCCACAAGGCCCATTGGTTGTAGCCCCCTTGCCGCCGGGAAAGCCGGGGAAGGTAGTAGAACGAATCATCGAAAAGGCGGTGCCAGTACCCGGCCCGAAGGAAATTATCTATCTGGACAAGCCAGCCCTCGGGTCAGCCCTAAAAATGCCAGAGTTGGCGTTCGTTCACGACAACGTAATAGCGGTTGCGACGGTTGCCCCGCACAAGGGAAACACTACTGCGATTGCAACGATTGGGCCGGGTGCTGATAACGTATACCGGGGCGGGATACTGCTTCGACAGGAGAAAATACCGTTCTGGGGATTGGAACGAGAATGGCATGGTGGGGTCTGGTATGGAGTAGCGGGGAGAAACGTGATCCACGGGGAATTGGAGTTCATACCTTTAAGGACTGGACCGGTTTACCCTTCGATAAAGGGGATAGCGGGACTGGAATCGGATGGCAATCTGAACGGACAACTCCTACTGGGGGTGAGGTTCTGATGGTGAACGTGGACAAACGCCTCCCGCGATGGTGGCAGATACTCTTACAGGCGATAATGCCCGCCCTTATCTTGGCAATCGTAACGTGGATCGCGTCGTCGATGGTCCAAACGACGACGGACTTGAAAGTGTACCGAGCAGAAACC
>Ga0113563_10002167_pt1 | contig 11692 bp, 9 predicted proteins | sample Mud3Dept3metaG_FD_80117 | JGI IMG/M metagenome (GOLD analysis project Ga0113563, IMG submission 80117) | Freshwater wetland microbial communities from Ohio, USA, analyzing the effect of biotic and abiotic controls - Mud 3 Core 4 Depth 3... | ecosystem: Environmental > Aquatic > Freshwater >...
CACCCAGAGCGTTGACACGACGTTCGCGTCCAACGCGTTCACGTACGCCGCCGGCGTCGCCACCGATGGCTGGCAGCAGTTCAACGCGTCGGGCACCGGCACCGGCACCCTGTCGCTCCGGTTCCTCGATCCCGGCACGGCCTACGGCCGTCTCGACGACGTCACGACCGTCGGCTTCCCCGCGATCGAGGACTTCGACCCGATCTTCGCGAGCTCGTTCGCGGCGACCAGCACCACGCCCACCGGGCGCGTCCTGCTCGACGACGGGACGGACGCTTACCTCGTGATCGCGAACACGGCGACCACGACCGGCACGCCGACCCTGGACCTCGACTTCGAGCGTCGCGACCACCGCGACTTCGGAACGATCGCGGCCGCCGGAACCGCGATGCGGATGGACGAGTCGCTCGATACCGCGCCGCTTTATCGCTACCTCGTGCGGACCGCGCGCGGCAGCCGCGTCACCACGACGGTGAGCCCCGACAACGCGCTCCTCGACACGCAGCTCGAGTTCCTCGCCGCCGACGAGACCGTGCAGCAGTCGGTGAACACGGGCGGCGTCGGCGCCGGCGACAGCATCGTGCGCGAGCAGGCCGGGACCGGCTGGACGGCCTTCGCCGTGTCGAGCCCGCTCGCGCTGCCGGTCGGGACGAACACGTTCGACCTGAACGTCGCGGTCGCGGCGCCGCCCGGCTACACGGTCGCGAACACGACGACCGTGTACGCCGACGCGTGCGCGGGTGGCACGACGGTCACGCTGACCAGCAACGACGACGGCACGTCGACCGCATTCGCCGCGCCGGCTGGCTTCGACTTCTTCGAGACACCGGTCACCAACATCCGCGTGTCGTCGAACGGCTTCATGGTGTTCGGCACCACGATCACCGCGGCCGCCGGCAACGTCGACATGCCGTCGACCGCCCCGCCGAACGGGATCGTCGCTCCGTACTGGGACGACCTCGAGCAGGTCGTGGTCTGCCGGCAGACGACAGGCACGAAGCTGACCATCCAGTGGGAGGGGCAGGTCTATGACTTCTTCGGTGGCGGTCCACAGGTCGCCTTCCAGGTCATCCTCGACAGCGCCGACGACTCGATCGAGCTCGTGTACGCGTCGACCCACGTCCCGACCGGCGCAGCCGCCACGATCGGCGCCGAGAACCAGTCCGGGGTCGTCGCCGCGCGGATCGGGTTCAACACCGCCGCGGTGATCACCCCCGGCGCCGGCACGAAGCTGACGCCGATGTGAGGTCAGCGCGTACGAGATGCCCTCAGCAGCTGTGAGCAAGAGACGGCCTGCCCTCGGGGGCGGGCCGTCGGTGTTTTCGGGGTACATTGATCGCCAGGGATGGGGACCGCACCGAAGACGCCACCGCCGAAGGCGCCGGACCCGCCGCCGCTGTCGATCAAGATCGGCGACATGGTGCTCGAGCGCTATCGCGTGGTCGAACAGATCGCGTCAGGCGGCCACAGCGTGGTGTTCCGCGGTCAGGACGAGCGGCTGTCGCGCCCCGTCTGCATCAAGGTGTTCTCCGGCCTCGGTGGCAAGTCGGGCGTCGGCCGCACGAGCTACGAGCACTTCGTCCAGGAGGCGTTCGCGCTATCGCGCCTGACACATCCGAACACGCTGCGGATCTACGACTTCGGCCACCTCGGGCCGAAGGACGCCGAAGGGATGCCGCTCCAGGTCTGCGAGTACATGAACGGCGGGACGCTGTCGCAGGTGATCCGCGAGCAGGGCAAGCAGTCGATCCAGGAGACGGCCGTCGTCGTGTCCGCGATGTGCGCCGCGCTCGCGGAGGCGCACGGCCTCGGCATCGTGCACCGCGATATCAAGCCGCAGAACATCCTGTTCGGCTCGGTCGGCGGCAAGAAGCTGCCCAAGCTCGCCGACTTCGGGATCGCGAAGTGGACCGTCGACGCGGCCGACGAGGACAGCGGCCAGCGCGCCGAGGACACCGCGATCGTCGCCGGGCAGAAGCTCGCGATGTACTCGCCGAGCTGGGCGGCACCCGAGCAGCTCGCGGGCCAGCCCGTGAACCCGTCGACCGACATCTACTCGCTCGCGGTCGTTGCGATTTACATGCTGTCGGGCAAGGCGATCTTCGCCGACGAGGATGTCTATGCGGGCTACAAGAAGCGCCGCCACGCCGACGAGCTGATCCGCGACGCCTTGAAGCCGCTCGGCATCTCGACGACGGTGATCCAGCTGTTGACCAAGGCCCTCGCCTTCGATCCGAAGAAGCGGCTGGCCGCGGTCGACGAGCTGTCGACCGCGCTCGCCTCGGCGCTCGAGCCCGCGACCGAGGAGCACGCGAAGCGGACCGCGGAGTCGCAGACGCAGAACCTGCCGCAGACGCCGCAGACGCTGCCGCATACCCCGACGACCCCGAACGACGCGATCACGCCGCCGGCGGGCTCGCAGGTCGTCGAGAATCGCCCCGCGCAACAGCACCCGCAGCCGTACCCTCTGTCGCAATCGCAAGCGCACCCGCAGCAGCAGCCGCCCTACCCGCAGGCGCAGCCGACGCACCCGACGCCGCCGGCGTTCCCGATCCCCGCCGGCACGCCCGGGTCGTGGCATCAGCCGCCGCCGGTCGCACGGCCGCCGTGGATGGCGGCAACGCAGCAGGCAGCCAGCGGCCCGACGCGCGTGATGGCGCTCAGCGATCTGGTGCAGCAGGCCGGCGAACGCAGCGTGCACTTCGTCCAGGTCGGACAGAACAACCAGGTCGACCTCTCGGGGACCCAGAGCTCGCGGGTCCGGATCACGATGATCCACTCACCCAACGGGCTCGTGATCCACCTCAAGGGTCTGTCCTGCTTCGTCGCCCTCCTCGGCGGTCGCCCGTCCCCGGCCGTCCAGATCGATCACCCGAGCGATATCGCCCTGGTGACGCCGCGGGCGCAGGAGATCGGCCATATCCGAGTCGCCACAGGCGTCGCCGAGGCCGGCCAGCTGGTGTTCCCGCTGGGCTCCGAGCGCATCGCCGTGCGGACGGATGACTGTACGGACCCGATCTTGTTCGACTTCGGCCCCGGATCCGACGCGTATTTCGTTTACACTCGAGGGCGCGCGATTCCCAGGTCGCCGCGTCGAGGCTAGATGGCACATACACCTCCGCCCGGTTCCCCCGGGGCACCGCGTACCAAGTCGCCGTCGGTCCAGCCGACGTTCGAGCCCGAGGACTATGCGGACTTCGAAGCCGACTCGACGAACGTGAACCAGATCCCACAGGGTCCCGGCGGGCTCCCGCCACAGGGCACGCCGCGCCCGCAGCCCCAGCAGCAGCAGCCGCAACAGCAGCAGCCGCAGCAGCCGCACCAGGGTTTCGGGCCGGCGACGCCGCCACACACCCACAGCGGGCAGGCGCCGCAGCAGCCGATGTACGCGACCGGGATGATGCAGCCGTCGCAGATGGGCCAGATGCCCGGCCCGCCGATGAGCCAGGTGTCGGGAATGATCAGCCAGCCGACCCCGTACGTCTCGCGCAGCCGGATCTATGCGTTCGTCGTCGACGAGACCGGGATGCCGATCGAGCTCGGCTCCGGTCGGTTTGCGAAGGCGTACCTCGGCGAGGAGCGCTGGGTCGAGTCCAAGACCACGCTGCGCCGCCCGGTCGCGCTCAAGTGCCTCCAGCGCGGGGTGACCGGCGAGGACCAGATGCGGTTCCAGATGGAGAAGGAGATCCTGGAGCGCGTCCAGGGTCACCCGAACATCGTCGAGTTGCTCGGCTCGGGTGAAGGCGACAGCGCCGGGTTCATCCCGCCGATGATCCGCGAGCGCGTCGAGAACGACTTCATGATCCTCGAGCTGCTCGACATGAGCCTCGAAGAGCGCCTCAAGGGTGCGCGCCAGAAGCGCCGCCGCGACGATCTGCTCGCGGTCCCGCTGCGCGAGCGCATCTTCCGCGCGCTCGAGTACATCATCCCGGTCGCGACCGCTGTCGAGTTCGCGCACCTCGTGCGCGACACCTGCCACCGCGACATCAAGCCGGCGAACATCCTCGTCAAGCTGCCCGATCCGAACCTGCGCGGCTCGCAGATGAAGATCAAGCTCGCCGACTTCAACGTCGGCAAGGTCGCGGACGCCGACCTCGACGTCTCGATGACCCGGTTCCAGGCGGTGCCCGGCACCCTGTACTTCCAGAGCCCGGAGCAGGAGACCAACACGTTCGAGCTCCTCGTGAACTGCACGCAGGGCTCGCCCGAGGTCGAGTTCTTCGAGGACTTCTACATCGACATCTACGAGAACGACACGTTCTCGCTGTTCAACCGCAACGAGCTCTACTCGATCGCGGCCGCGGATCGCACGCGCAAGAAGATCCTGCTCAACCGGCCGTTCGCGGAGCCGAGCGAGATCAACGTGCGCGGTCGCGTCCAGAAGAGCGTCGGCCGCCCGGCCGACATCTACTCGCTCGGCGCGGTGTTCTACTACCTGATCTCCGGCGCGTACGCGAACCCGAAGAACCTGTTCGACGCGTTCCGCAAGTTCGTCGAGTACGAGAAGCGCGACGAGAACAACTCGATCGGCTCGTACGTCGAGCACGAGTACCGCACGATCCAGAACATGCGCGCGCCGAAGCAGGAGGGCCAGGGCGCCCCCGAGCTCGCGCCCGAGGATCGGTTCTTCAGCTACAAGCACTACCTCGACGGCAACGGCGAGCTGATCGATCCCTTGATCATGATGATCATCGCGAAGGCGATGATCCGGAACAAGCCCGACAGCTACTGCCTGTCGTACGACCTGCGAACCACCGGCATCTCGTCGATGGTCCACGATCTGCTCTCGCTCTACGTGCAGTACGGGATCGACCCGTCGGCGCGGATCGCGTACGGCAACGACGCCTACAACGCGACGAAGAAGTCCGGCGCGATGCGCCGCGCGTTCGACAAGCTGTTCAAGAAGTAGTCCGAAACGAAGAAGAGGGCCACACCTTCCGGTGCAGCCCTCGTCGTTCGCGAGAGGCGTGAGGCCAGAGGCTTAGATCAAGCCTTCGCCTCGGGCTTCACGACCGCCATGATCGAGGTGATCACGCCGCCGACGACCGCGACCAGCATGAGCTTGCCCGAGAGGGGCGCGTCCATGATCTGACCGATCGACGACCAGATGCGCGTCTTGACCGCGGCGAGGGCAAAACCCGCGAGCGCCGCGATGCCATGCCACGCCTGCGCGGGCGGCTTGGCGAGACCCATCGCGCAGACCGCCGTCGGAACACCGAAGGCAGCGAGCATGAGGATCAGCTGGAACTTGTCGAACTCCATGAAGATGGAGAACATCGACGGCATCCCGCCGCCCATCGGCAGGAACATCGAGACAAGGCCCAAGATTCCGAATACCAAGATCACGACTTTGAGGTTCTTCACTCGATCTCTCCCCGGCTTGAAGTTGGACGGACAGTACACCGGTTGTGAATGCAACGGTGTGCTGCGACCTCCCCGAGATCGCGCCCCGATCATCCCTCACCCCGGCCGGTCGTCGACAACTTTTTGAGTGCGTCCCGGGCGGAAATTGCCATAGCTTCAGGACCTATGGACCCGCTGACCGCCGCTGTAGCGGAGGACCTGCTCGACGGACTACCGCTGGTGCCCGCCATGGCCGGCTCGATCCCCGAGATGAAGAACCTGCGCGACCGCTGCCTGGTCGCCGGGATCCCCGCGATCGTCGGGTGCCCGCCGGGCGCCGGCAAAGGTTGAGGGACCAAGACGCACCTCCTGGTCCAGGAGGACGATCTCGGAAGGCTCGGCGACCTCGTGCGCGGTGACTGGCGCGAGCATCTCGAGCGCGAGGGCATCGAGCCCGTCGCGATCAGCGCCTCGAACGCCGCGTCCGATGAACCGCCGTGCCCCGCGTGCGGGACCGCGGCGCCGCTGGTCGACGGGGCTTGCTCCGACTGCGGTTTGCAGCTGGAGTAGGCGCTCCCTCGTCGAGCAGGGCGAGGTCGAGGAGGTCCTTCGGGCGTCCACTCGCTCGCTTGTTTCGGCGATAGTCACGAAGACCGAGGACGCTCACGCGATGACCTGCGAACTCACCGGTCGTCCGGTTCTTCCACGCGGTCGCAAAGCTCACACCGGAGATCTCGTTGAGGATATCGATCCGCATCGGCTCTCGCCCGAGCCGCATCATGCGGTCGGGCACGGCGAAGTGCTCCCACTCGGCGGCACTCGCGGCGAAGCCGAAATCAGCGAGGGCCGCGCCGAGAAGCCGCGCGTTCCTGCGGGACGGCTCCACGAACACGTCGAGGTCCAGCGTCGCGCGTGGCCGCCCGTGGATCGCGAGGGCGTGCGCTCCGATCAGCAAGAACCTCACCCGATGACGCAACAACAAGCTGATGAACTCGCTCCAGTCGGGGGGCAACTCCACGATAGACTCCAGGCGTGAGCTGGCGGGCGGTCTCGACGGCGGCAAGCCGGTCGCGAAACGAACGGCGCGCCCAGTAACGCGCGGAGTCGCGGACCGCCTCATCGTGGGTCATCCATCGAGCCGTGCGGTTCACGCGGTCAGCATAGCAAGGTTGCGCGACCGGGGCCTATTCCGTAGATTGCGCAGCCCATGTCCGAGCTGCCTGCACAGATCGCGAAGCGGCGGACGTTCGCGATCATCGCGCACCCGGATGCGGGCAAGACGACCTTGACCGAGAAGCTGCTGCTGTTCGGCGGCGCGATCCAGCTCGCCGGCGCGGTCAAGGCGCGTGGTGATCGGCGGCGCGCGCGCAGTGACTGGATGAAGGTCGAGCGCGAGCGCGGGATCTCCGTGACGACGTCGGTGATGACGTTCGACTACGCGGGCTGCACGTTCAACCTGCTCGACACCCCGGGCCACGAGGACTTCTCCGAGGACACCTACCGCACGCTGACCGCGGTCGACTCCGCCGTGATGGTGATCGACGCGGCGAAGGGTATCGAGGCGCAGACCCGCAAGCTGTTCGAGGTGTGCCGGCTGCGCAACGTCCCGATCGTCACGTTCATCAACAAGATGGACCGCGAGGGCCGCGATCCGTTCGAGCTCCTCGACGAGGTCGCGAAGGATCTGCAGCTCGAGGTCACGCCCGCGAGCTGGCCGATCGGCATGGGGCGCGAGTTCCGCGGCTGCTACGACCTGTTCGCCGACCAGCTGATCCTGATGGAGCGCTCCAAGGGCGAGTACATGCAGGAGGGCATCAGGGTCGCGGGCCTCACCGATCCCAAGCTCGACGAGCTGCTGCCCGACACCGCCGTCGCCAAGCTGCGCGACGACGTCGCGATGGTCCGCGAGCTGTGCCCCGCGTTCGATCTCGAATTCTATCGCGAGGGGCACCTGACCCCGGTGTTCTTCGGCAGCGCGGTCAACAACTTCGGCGTGCGCGAGCTGCTCGCGGGCGTCGCCAAGCTCGCGCCGCCACCGCGCCCGCAGCCGGCGCGCGAGCGCAACGTCGATCCCGGCGAGCCGAAGGTCGCGGGCTTCGTGTTCAAGATCCAGGCGAACATGGATCCGAAGCACCGCGATCGGATCGCGTTCGTGCGGCTCGCCTCGGGGCACTTCGAGCGCGGGATGAAGCTCACCGTGCCGCGCACGGGCAAGTCGCTCGGCGTCCACAACGCGATGCTGTTCCAGGCCAACGAACGCGAGCTCGCCGAAGAGGCGTGGGCCGGTGACATCATCGGGATCCCGAACCACGGCACGCTGCGGATCGGCGACGCGCTGACCGAGGGCGAGACCCTGCACTTCACCGGGATCCCGAGCTTCGCGCCGGAGTACCTGCGCCGCGTGCGCGCAGATGATCCGATGAAGGCCAAGCACCTCGGCCGCGCGCTCGAGCAGATCGCCGAGGAGGGCGCCGCACAGGTGTTCAAGCTCCAGCTCGGCTCGGAGTTCGTCGTCGGCGTCGTCGGGGCCCTGCAGTTCGAGGTGCTCGCGGACCGGATCCGCACCGAGTACGACCTGCCCTGTCACTTCGAGGCCACGTCGTTCGAGGTCGCGCGCTGGGTCGACGCGGATGATCCGAAGTTGATCAAGAAGTTCGCGGACGCGAACCGCGACAACATCGCCGAGGATCACTCCGGTGCGACCGTGTTCCTCGCGCGCAACGAGTGGCAGCTCAACCGCGCCAAGCTCGACTACAAGGACCTCCGGTTCCTGCAGACCCGCGAGCAGGCCCCGCTGACCGCGGCGTCGGCGTGATCCGGATTTTACCTGCGACGCTTTGGTGCGTGCGGCCCACTGACGCTCCATGCACAGACTCCTCTACGCGGCGATCCTGAGCGCGGGCGTCCTCGGCTGTGGTGGCGACGACGCGGATAGCCTCGGCGTGGGTGCGCAATGCACCGCGACCGACGAGTGCGACACCGAGCTCTCCCAGACCTGCCTGACCCAGTTCAAGGGCGGCTACTGCGGCGTCACCGGGTGCACCCACGACGCCGACTGCCCGACCGACTCGGCGTGCATCCGTCACGACGACCAGGTCAACTACTGCTTCCGGACGTGCGCGCAGAAGGTGGACTGCAACGCGAACCGGGATCCGGTCAACGAGGCGAACTGTTCGTCGACCGCGGTGTTCGTCGACGGCGACATGGGTCGCAAGGCGTGCTCCCCGCCGAGCGGCAGCTAGTTCCGCCAGCCGACGGTGACCAGCGCGGCGCGCTGCTTGATGTTGTTCTGCGGGCCGAGCAGGCTCGTGGACCCCGCCCGCGTACGATCGACCCAGCAAAGAACGCGAGCCGGCCAAGGAGGCTCCGGATCCGGGAGAGCGGCCACGCATCAGCACCACCCCGCGGGGTTCGTCGGGGCCGATCGGCGTGACATTGCAGGCCGGCACGATGACCCGGCCGGCTTGCGGCTGCTGCTCGATGGTGCGCGCGGTCGCTCCGGAACCGACGCGCAGTGCTGCGACGTGCGCAGGGCCTCGGCGCCAGGGCGGCGTGAGCCACGCATCCGATCAGGAATCCGTGCTGCGAGCACGTGCCCCGGCCCGCAGCGCGGCGGAGCCGGAGCAGCGTGAGCCTCGCGCCCGATCATCAACGTGTGCTTCGAGCACGTGCTGCAGCCTGCAACGCTTCTCGGATCCGCGCTTCGAGGGCCAGGGGCTCCGTACCCTCGTGGGTACGCGTCTCGTCGACCGCGTCGCGCGCTTCGCGCGGCTTGAAGCCGAGGGTGATCAGGGCCACCCGCGCCTCGTCATCCATCGATGAGTCGTCGCGCGTCGTCGCGATGCGAGCGTTCGCCATACCCCTATGGGTACGACCGCGATCGGCGGCCTTGTTCGCCGATCGAGGCCGAACATCCTCGAAGTCCTCGTGAGGCTCGCGCCTGGACTGGAACACCAGCTTGTCGGGCGCCGAGCCGGTGATCGCGAGCATGCCGTCGTGGAGCTTGTGGTGACACGCCGAGCACGTGAGCGTCAGATTCGACAGGCGGTGCTTGCCGCCCCGCGACTGAAACACCACGTGGTGCACGTCGAGGTGCCTCGCCGATCGACAGCCCGGCACCGTGCAGCGAGACCGATCGCGGGCGAACACCTGCCGGCGCATCCGCGGCGAGACCTTTGCGACCACCCGCGCCGGCGTCTCGGCGTCCAGCCGACCGAGGTGCTCGTGATCGCAGTCCGCGGCCGCAATCGTCGCCGGATCGATCTCGACCTGCAGCCCCGCTCCGTTCTGCCAGCCGCGCTGGCACTCGTCGCAGACGGTGACCGCCACCTGATACGCCGGCCGCTCGTGGTCGACCGATCCACCGAGGACGGCTCGACTCATCGCCACCGCGAACTCGGTGTCGGTCATCCGGGTGCCATGCTCCGCCTCGAGCACCGACCGCGCCTGGCGCAGCATCGCGTACGCCGACGGCGAGACCTCGTACCGGACCCCCCGCAGCCTCAGATCTGGATCCGTCGGATCGTCGGGGAGATCACCACGCTGGTGACCGGAGACCATCTCCTCGACCTGCTTCGGGCTCTTGCCGCGCGTGCGATCGAGCCACTCCTCCTCGGTCTCGGGCGTCGCGACGCGCGTCAGCTCGCGGACCACCGAATAGTGCCGCCGACCATCGGCAAACTCCTCGGCAAGCAACGGGAGTTCCACGAGCTCCTTCGCGATGCGCAGCCGCTCGAGCGCGGCGCGTGTTGTCAGGCCGAGATCGCGCTCGAGGTAGTCGAGCAGGTGCGAGTGGCCGAGCGGCTCCCAGATCCGCCGCTTCTCGGCGTCGGGCAGCAGCAGGATCTGTTCGCAGATCGCCGAGGCCTCGGTCCGCGCCGTGCCGAGTAGCGCCGCGTGGACATCTCGCCAGCTCTTGCCACCCTTGTGCTCCGCCTCTCCCCACGTCGACTCGATCGTCACCGAACCATCTCGCAGCATCGCAACCTCCGTGTGTTTTCTCCCTGAGCTCCACCTCTATCACGATGATTTTCGGCATCACACGCTCCGCTCTGCGCGCGAAATCGACGGGGATCGTCGAACGCGCGAGCTCGCGACGAAAACGTCGCGCAGCGCGCAGCACAACGGTTCTCGTCGAGAACTTGGCGCGAAACCTCGCGGGCCAGGCATGCGCGTCAAAAAAGCTCGTCAACAGGAATCGTAACGAATCGTGACGAAGACCAATCGATCGACGTCGATTTCTGACAGCGCGTCGCGACTCATACCCTCGTGGGTACGCGTTCTGACCATCGAGCGAAACAAGTGTTCGATGGCGCGAGGACCGTCTCCTTGTGTCCGCCGCCCCATCGCGAGGTGCGTTGAGTCGTCGGAAACCAGGTTCGGTAAGTGAGGTCACGGTCGCCGATCAACGCATGGTGGATCGACGTGGTCCGCCGCCGCCTGCTCGACGCAACCCTCGCGCCCTCCGGAGCTTTCTTCGGGAGCACGCGCTCTACGCTGGACAGCTCGCGCGAGCACGGGTGCAGCCATCGCGTTCGATTGCGAGCTCGGTGGCCCACCGATGTCGATCGCGAGCAGCCAGCGCCAATACTCTGTGACTGATCGGTGGACCGACTAGAGTATTCTCAAGCGACGAGGTGACGAGGTGCTGTTTGGCCGTGTTCGCGATCGTGATGACGGCATGTGGCGACAACGTCGTTCTCGAAACAGACGAGCTCGGCATCGGCGCGAAGTGCAGCACGGAAACCGATTGCAGCCCCCGTCTTCAAGCGTGGACCAGCAGCAAAGGGCGAGGCCAGTTCCCGGTCTGCTTGTTGGAGTTTGAGGGCGGGTACTGCAGCGCGAGCCCGTGCGACCGGGACGCCGATTGTCCCGACGGCTCGGCCTGCATCCGCAGGGACGCACACCGGTTCCATTGCCTCCGGACGTGCTTCGACAACGCCGACTGCAACGCGAACCGCGAGCCCGAAAACGAGGCGGAATGCTCGCCGAACGCGACGCCTGCGCCGATGGGCCGCAAGGTGTGTCTCCCGCGCTAGTTCCGCCAGCCGACGGTGACCAGCGCGGCGCGCTGCTTGATGTTGTTCTGCGGGCCGAGCAGGCTCGTGAACCCGGCCTCGACGCCGACGTCGAGCTGGCTGGTCACGCGGGCGCGGATCACGAGGCCGAACGGGATGTGATAGCCGTCGCGCGCGATCGCGAGCTCGGCGTCCCAGCCGGTGTGGATCGCCAGCAGCCAGCGGCAGGTCGGCTGCACCGCGAGCCAGATCGGGACGAACAGCGCGGCGCGGTTGCCCTCGTCGCGGTTCGCGAGGCCGAGGCGCAGGTACGGATCGCTCTCGACCGCGAA
>Ga0113563_10002168_pt1 | contig 11691 bp, 7 predicted proteins | sample Mud3Dept3metaG_FD_80117 | JGI IMG/M metagenome (GOLD analysis project Ga0113563, IMG submission 80117) | Freshwater wetland microbial communities from Ohio, USA, analyzing the effect of biotic and abiotic controls - Mud 3 Core 4 Depth 3... | ecosystem: Environmental > Aquatic > Freshwater >...
ATGACACAATTTGAATAAGTATTGAATGTATACGAATCGCCACTTCTTTCCCCTCAGACCACAAACCTATAGTGTCATCCTGAGCGCCAGCGAAGGATCTCCGGAGTTCAGCAGGATATTAATTCAAATTAAATTCGCAACTTTATATGAGACTATTATTGATTAGCAACTCAACCAATCCCGGAGAACCATATCTCGACTATCCGAAAAATAACATTAAATCTTTTCTGGGCAACAAACAGGTAAAATCTCTGTTCATTCCATTTGCTGCAGTTACATTTTCTTTTGATGCTTATGAAGAGAAGGTTTCAGAACGGTTCCGGGAAATAGGCTATGAGATAGTCTCAGTTCACAGGTTTTCAGATCCGGTGGCAGCAGTAAAAGAGGCCTCAGCAATAGTAGTCGGGGGAGGTAATACATGGAAACTGCTTAAGATGATAAGGGACAATAAACTTATTGAAGCAATCAGGCAAAAAGTAATTTCGGGTACACCATATATCGGATGGAGTGCCGGATCAAATATGGCCTGTCCGACAATACGAACCACAAACGATATGCCTGTTGTTGAACCTGATTCTTTTTCAGCTTTCAATCTTATTCCTTTCCAGATAAATCCTCATTATCTCGATGCAAATCCGGTTGGTCATGCAGGAGAAACAAGAGAACAGCGAATTGAAGAATTTATTGAGGCTAATCCGGGGATCTATGTTGCCGGACTACGTGAAGGGTGTATGCTTCTCCGGGAAAATTTAAAACTTAATCTGATCGGCACCAGGTCAATGAGATTATTTAAAAAAGGAACCGTACCTGTAGAACTCACATCAAATGATGATTTATCCTTTCTTTTGAAATAAAATGAAACTCATTCTGAAAATATTTAAAATTACTGCAATACTGATTCTAACGGTATCAATAATTCTGTTTTCAGCATCACTGCTCCTGCAGGATAAGGTGGCTCACATATTCCTGAACTCACTCAATAAAAGTTTATCTACCAAACTTGAAGTTGGAACAGTAAGGTTATCATTCCTGCGAAAATTTCCAAAAGCCTCTCTTGAACTAAAGGATGTCATTGTCTGGTCATCCAATGATTTTATTAAAACCGGCTTTAAAGGAATAAATACCGATACTCTTTTTACTGCAGAAAATGTATCTGTCGAATTCAAAATCACAGATATAATTAAAGGTAACTACAATATTGAAAGTTTAGGTGCAAAGTACGGTAAGATGAACTTTTTTACAGATAATGCTGGATTTATAAATTATAATATATCAGTAAATAAGGAGAGTACAGGAAGTGAAGTTTTCACAATTAACCTCGATAAAATAGATCTGACTGAAATAAAAATGTATTATAATAATCTGGCTACTAAGCTTATAATAAACGGGAAAGCTAAAAACGGGAAACTTAAAAGCCGGATATCAGGAGAAAATATAGACTTTACAGCTGAATCTGAACTGGAAATAAACAATTTTCAGCTTTTCAATACAATTATTACAAAAACCATAAACGCCGGGCTTGATCTGTCATTAATAAGTTCAAAGGATGGGATCCGGTTTAATAAAGGTGTGATGGCTATTGAGGATTTTATGTTCAGCCTGGATGGATTTGTTTCCTCAGACAATTTGCTTGATCTTAGTATTTCAGGAGAAGACATCAACCTGGAAAAGATCCGGAAGTACCTTCCTGAGAAATATCTGAAGTTAGTTTCTGACTACAATCCATCAGGTGTGCTGGCTGTTTCATGTAAAATAAACGGCCCTTTAACCAGGACAAAAAATCCACATGTTGAGATAAATACGACATTGTTAAACGGGCATGTTTCCTTTGGAAAATCTGAAATTACCCTGAATAATCTCTCTTTTTCCGGATTTTATTCTAATGGAATAGAGAATAACTTAAAGACCAGCTATGTATCATTGAGAAATCTTAGGGCCGGCCTTGGTTCATCAGAATATACAGGATCAATTATTATTACAGGATTTTCTAATCCGGTTACTGAACTTGAGCTTAAAGGCAGGGTCTACCCCTCAGAGATAAAGGAGTTTTTTAATATTAATAATATTTCTGCCGCCGGAGGTTCAGTTGATGTTGATTTTAAGCTCAGTACAAACTATTGGCCAAAAGACTCTGTTACAATTAATGACCTTCTATTACTGAAGCCGGAAGCTATATTTAACTTTAATTCATTTACCCTCGGGTTACAAACTAAAAAGCTGGTAATAAATGATGTAACCGGAGCTATGTCAGTCTCTGACTTAATAACAGCCGACAATCTCTATTTTTCATATAAGGGTCAGAAAATAAAAGTTACAGGGGAGTTCAGAAACCTGCCCGAATGGCTGGCTGGAAAACCAGTCAGGATGTCAGCTGATGCAGTTGTTTCATTCAACAAATTAAACCCTGAAGCCTTCATGAATAGTTTATCTTCCCCGGACGAAGTATCTTCAGAAAAGACTGCTTATAACCTCCCCGGAGATCTGATTCTCGACATTAATTTTAAGATCGATTCACTTATCTATAAGACCTTTTCATCAACAAGTGTAAATGGTACACTTAATTATAAGCCGAGGATCCTGACCTTTAAATCATTGAGAATGGATGCCTTGAGTGGATCTGTCTCAGGTACTGGTTTCATAGTTCAGGACATCAGCAAATCAATTATTGCCAGGGGTAGTTTCAATCTGACATCCATTGATATAAATAAAACATTTAAAACATTCAACAATTTTGGACAAACCTTTCTGAAGGCAGAAAATCTGGCTGGCTCTCTCTCCGGATCGCTATCAATACTACTGCCAATGGATTCTTTACTCAAGCCCGATATTAAAGCTACAACAGCCGAAGGAAAATATATACTCACCAATGGTGCTCTTATCAACTTTGATCCTGTGAAACAACTGTCAAAATTTATTGAACTTTCTGAACTGGAAAATATACATTTCGATAAACTGGAAAATGATTTTTTCATAAGAAACAATCTCCTCTATGTGCCGCAAATGGATATAAAATCATCTGCTGCAGATCTCTCAATTAACGGCAGGCACAGCTTTGACAATGATTATGAATATCATATTAAGATATTGTTGTCTGAGATTCTAAGCAAAAAGAGAAATAAAAACAAAAGCAAAGTAACCGAGTTTGGAGTTGTGCAGGACGACGGGCTTGGACGAACTTCAATTCTGCTCAAGGTTGTTGGGAAAGGTGAAGATGTTAAAGTTAGTTATGATGCAAAAGCGGCCGGCAGTGAAGTCAAGAAAAATATTAAATCTGAAAGACAGGCCCTTAAATCAATTCTCAATCAGGAATATGGCTGGTACAAGAGCGATACCACAGTCAGGCAGAAGCCTGCAGAAAAGAAACCAAGGTTTAAAATTTCCTGGGATGAGACAGACAGTACAACAAATTCTTCCAATCCTCCGGTTATTAAAAAGGAGAGTACAATAAAAGGACTGCTTAAGAAAAAATGATAGTATTTCGTCATAAGAACCTGTGGAAGTTGTTTCTGCTTCTTTTTGCCGTATTCATAGGAATGGGATCACTCTTTTATACCGAAAACCTTGTAAAGAAACTTAAAGTTGAAGAGAGGGAGAATATTGAAATGTGGGCTGAGGCCCAGAGGCTTATATCCCTTTCCGACACCAGTCAGAATGTCGATTTTCTCTTTTCAATAATTGAAAACAATAATACGGTCCCGGTTATTCTTACCGATGAAACGGACAGTATAATTTCTTCCAGGAATTTTGATGAATCAAGAACAGGAGATCCGGAGTATCTGAAAAAAATCCTTGAAAAAATCAAGGAGAAAAATGAACCTATTGTTAATTATCTGGAAGATGGCCACTTCAATCTGATTTACTATAAAGACAGTATAATACTCAAAATGCTTATCTATTACCCATACGTTCAGCTGGCAATAATTATTCTCTTTATTCTTGTATCGTACCTTGCTTTCAGCTCATCACGAAAGGCGGAACAGAATCAGGTTTGGGTAGGGATGTCGAAAGAGACCGCACATCAGCTCGGAACACCAACTTCTTCGCTTGCCGGCTGGATAGAAATACTCCAGCATAAATACCCTGATATTTCAATAACAAAAGAGCTGGCTCTGGATGTTCAGAGGCTTGAAAAGGTAACTGAACGGTTTTCAAGAATAGGTTCCAAACCCGCTCTTGTTGAAGAGAACATTGTCTTTATAATTATCCGGACAATCGATTATCTGAAATCAAGAAGTTCCTCCAAAGTAAAATTCATTCTCGATTTCAATTCAGATAAAGAACTCCGTATTCCGGTCAATTCCGCTCTTTTTGAATGGGTTATCGAAAATGTATCAAAAAATGCCATCGATGCCATGGAGGGGAATGGTGAAATAACAATTCGTATCTCTGAAACTGACAAAGCGGCACTAATTGACATTTCTGATAAAGGAAAGGGGATGCCCAAATCGACATATAAAAAAATATTCACGCCCGGATTCACAACCAAACAAAGGGGGTGGGGACTGGGACTATCTCTTGCCAGACGAATCATTGAAGAATATCACATTGGTAAGATATTCGTCAGGTATTCAGAGGTAGGGAAAGGATCATGTATAAGAATTGTACTGAACAAAGGGAAAAGATGAATAGAAAAGATATTGAAATAATGGCTCCTGCGGGTTCTTATGATTCGCTGATGGCAGCTATTCAGGGGGGGGCCGATTCAGTCTACTTCGGAGTCGAACAATTAAACATGCGGGCAGCATCATCAAATAATTTCACTATTGAGGACCTACGGAACATAGTCTCGATATGCAGAAAGAACGGGTTAAAGAGCTACCTGACAGTTAATGTGGTTATATTCGACCATGAGATAGATCAAATGCACAGAATAGTTGATGCCGCAGTGGAAAACGGGATAACGGCGGTTATTGCATCAGATCTTTCAGTCATCAATTATGCATTCTCAAAAGGAATAGAAATACATCTCTCGACGCAACTAAATATAACAAATATTGAAGCATTGAAATTTTATTCGCAATGGGCTGATGTAGCCGTACTTGCAAGAGAACTTAATATCGACCAGGTAAAACATATCTATGATTCAATAAGGGAACAGAATATCAGAGGGCCTGAAGGAGAACTCGTAAAAATTGAGATGTTTGTACACGGAGCACTCTGCATGGCCATTTCCGGCAAATGTTATTTAAGTCTTCACGAAAATAATAAATCGGCAAACAGGGGCGAATGTTACCAGACATGCCGGAAATCATATATTGCTACAGGGAAGGAGTCAGGTTATGAGCTTGAAATTGAAAATGAGTATATAATGTCGCCCAAGGATCTCTGTACTATCGGATTTCTCGATAAGCTAATAGATGCCGGGGTGAGGGTTCTTAAAATTGAAGGCAGAGCCCGATCTGCTGAATACGTTAAGGAGGTATCCATGTGCTATGATGAAGCAGCAAATGCTATTGCTGATGAAACTTTTACCAAAGAAAAAACAGTTGTGTGGAGAGAAAGGCTTGCAACTGTCTTTAACCGGGGTTTTTGGGATGGCTATTATCTAGGGCAGAAAATGGGAGAATGGAATAACAGCTATGGATCAAGTGCCACAAAACGGAAGCTTTATATTGGAAAAATCACCAATTATTTTAAAAAACTGAATGTAGCTGAGATCAAACTTGAAAACGGAGACCTGAAGAAAGGAGATACAATACTGATTACAGGCCCCACAACTGGAGTTGTTGAATATCTGGCAGAGGAGATAAGGGTGGACCTGAAAGTTACCGAAATCGCTTTAAAAGGAGAACTCTGCTCAATTAAAACAGAAGAATATCTCAGAAGATCAGATAAGGTATTTAAATGGGTAGATGCCAGTGAAGTCAGGAACCAATGACCTGCCTGTCACCAGGAATAATTACGGGCAGCTTCAAGCACCTTCATTGAGTTAGTCTCAATATCGTCTGAATCCGTTTGAATGTAAATGAGGTTTTCTGTTCTCTTCCTTGTTAAACCGTACTTATAAGCTTTGTCGTAGTAATAAAGGGAAATCTCTATTGCTTTTGCGATATCCCCCGCTTCAACCGCCTCTATTGCATCTCTGGTGTTATCACCTCCCAACCGTTTACTGATCTTTTGAATGGAAGCCTTAAGTACTTCAGCCGGATAAGCCGAATACTCCTCCATAAGTCTTGGTAGCCTTGTTTTAACATCCATTATCAGAATAATTGCCAGAGAATCCTGCATGTTGATGTACAATCCGTCAGGAATAAATACTGTACCAATATTCCTGCTCTCATCCTCAACCCATACGGGAGTATTATTTCCAAGTTTTTTCCATTCCTTATAGAGATTGTTTCCAAACTGTTCAGTAGTTGGCTGAGGTAGCTGTCCAAGTGATCCGAAAGCTGATCCCTTATGGTTTGCAAGCCCTTCAAGGTCGATTACCTGCTCCCCTTTTTCTTTTAGATTTTTCAGAATGTGTGTTTTACTGCTGCCAGTCATGCCGCCCAGTACTATCATCTTCCTTTTCTCAGAAAGTGACTCAAGAAGATGGTTTCGATAAGCTTTGTATCCGCCTTCAAGTACATCAGTAATAATATCTCCCTGGGAAAAAAGCCATGCCATAGCCTCAGACCGCATGCCTCCTCTCCAGCAATGAACCAATAACCTGCTATTCCTTGCCTCTTTCAGGGCAAGTTCCAGCTTCTGAGACATTGATGGCCCTGATAGCTCTAATCCCGCAAGAATTGCCGGTAATCTTCCTTCTTTCTTATATTTTGTGCCAACTATAGCCCTCTCATTATCATCGAAGAGCGGTATGTTGACAGCTCCCGGGATATGGCCGGATAAAAATTCTGAAGGAGATCTGACATCTATAACAGGAATATTTTCAGCTAGTTCCAGAAAGACTGATACACTAATTTTCTTCAAAGTCTTTACTTTTTGAAATATTTTGCAAAGAGTTTTTTAAGCTCTTCAATCCTTACAGGCTTTGAAATAAAGTCCTTGATCCCCGAAAGTTCAGCTTTTCTTTTCGACTCTGGCATATTATCAGCTGAAAAGGCCACTATTATAACTGATTTGTCATAAACAAGAATTTTTTGTGTCGACTCAAAGCCGTCCATTTCAGGCATAATAAGGTCCATAAAAATGAGATCATATTTTTTTATTTTTGCCTGAAGGTAACCGGTATAACCATTCTCTGCAACATCATACTTATAGCCAAGGTTACCAAGCATGGTCCCAATAACCTTCTGATTCATTTTGTTATCCTCAACTATTAATATATTAATATCATTTCTTATAGAACCTATGTCGACAGATGATGCGGGATCTTCAAGAAAGGGGAAACTTATACTTATAGTTTTCAGAAGATCGCTGATATCGAATGGCTTGATAAGGTAATGATCTATTCCAAGAGTCACCGAGTTCATGAAATTTCCTGTCTTATCATTAGAGCTGATCATAAGGATAATAAATTTACCTGAAAGATTACTTTCCCAGATTCCCTTCGCAGCTTCAAATCCGTTAAAATCCTCGTCGTCAAAGATGATAATAAGCCTGTACCTGTCAGTTGGAAAATTCTGATTTGCTTTTATCTGGTTTACAGTTGATTTCATAAAAGTTGTGATAGTGACTGCCAGTCCAAGCTTGTGCAATGCACCTAAAATCTCCTCATCACGGTTTTGATTACCAGTAATTACCAGGGTTTTGATCTGGGCAAATGTCTTTATGTTTTCAAGCTCAATATCTTTTATTGCCTTTTCATTTGAATAGACCAAAATACTGAAAGATACTCTTGTTCCGGCATCTCCTGCCAGTCCTGAGGGAGATGAGGCAGTAAGTTCCCCGCCCATGAGCAAAACCAGTTGTTTTGCCAGGATGGTTCCAAAACCTGATTCATCATTTAACCTGATAGCTTTTGATTCTACATCAACAAAATCGCCAAAGATCTTTTTAAGGGTGGATTTGTCAAATTTCTGTCCTGTATCCTGCAATTCAAAGCCAAGAGTAACTACCCCGTTATCACTGCTTATAACCATACATCTCAACCTGATCTCTCCTTTTTCAGTATTTTTGATAGAATTATTCAACAGGTTTGTAAGAACCTGCCTTAATCTGAAAGGATCTCCGATAATACTTTCAGGTACAGTTTCATCAACAAGACAGATAAGCTCAAGGTCCGGATGTGTGATATATGTTCTTGCAAGGTCTGCACAGTAGTCTATCTCTTCCCTTATATTATACGGAATTTCATCGAGGAGCATCTTCCCGGACTCAATTTTAGAAAAATCGAGTATGTCGTTAATTATGTTCAGAAGCACTTCTGTCGATTTCCGAAGAAGACTTACAATGTCTTTTACATCTTCTGCAAGCTCGTACTTATTAAGAACATCGGTCATTCCAACAATTCCATTAAGAGGAGTTCTGATTTCATAGCTCATTCTGGCCAGAAATTCTGATTTTGCCACATTGGCTTTAGCTTCCTGCTTTCGTGCCGATTCTAGCATTGTAACATCGATCAGTATCTCCATTGTAGCCTCTTCTCCAAGGAAAATAACAGGAATGCTGTTCCTGTACAATACAATTTCCCCGATTTCCTTCTTAATAATCACGAATTGATCGGGCTGAAAGGTACCTCCCAGGTTTTTTGAGAAATAATCGCTGTTATCAGGAAGGTTAGTTTCAGGAAATATCTTGCCTTTCATCTCAACTTCCGAGGGATAAGAATAAAGGTTTGCGGCTACATTATTTGCTTTAATTATCTCCCTGTTTTTATTGTGAATCAGAACTCCGACAGGCATTTCTTCAATAAGCTTGAATAACATATTCTCAGAAGCCCTCAATCTTTCCATTTCAGATTTCTGCGATCTGAGATAGCCCATGAAGATTAAAATGATGACCTGAATAAGAAAGAGGGTTCCAAGTACAATAAACAATGAATTTCTGATAATATACTTTTGAAAAAACACAGTTGGTGCTGAGAAAACAAGACCAAGATTTCTCTCGAGGAGATAAGTGGAATAGTATGATGATATTATATCCTGGTTATGTCCGTTTATTTTGATGCCATGAGTAATATTATCATTTGATCCTCCGGAGATGCTTGAACCTATTTCCTTCAGCTCTGTGTATTCAATTGTCTGACCCGGATCTAAGGGGTAATTGCTATAGACGATTTCTCCTGAATCAGTTAAAACCCATTGCCATTGATAATCCTGAAGATTGAATGCAGTGAATATCTCCTTAAAGTAATTCTTGTAATCAATTGTCACAACAATATTTCCAGTGATTTGTTTCGTCTCATTTGAGATAATGGGAAGATAGTAATAGAATTTTTTATTTTCTTCGACCAGTTTTTCAATCGGAAAGATCTCCGCCTGTGCATGTCTTCTGAACGACTGGTCAAGCCACTCCTCTGATTCAGTGTCAAATTTTAATGTAAACTCATTCCTGTCATTGTCGTAAAGCCTGACGCCGATAACAAATCCCTTATATTTTGAGAAGAAAAGTTTCATGCTTTCAATTGCCATGTACTGGGTTTGTGGTTTTGAAAAAAACAGGGATAGTTCCTCCTCCAGACTGATTTTATTTAAATCGCTTGAGAAGCTGTTGTTTGCAGCATCGACCGACTGGCCAACAATCTGGACCTGACGGCCAAGCAATTCAGTAATATAGTCAATCTGCTTGTTATACAGACTATTATAATAAAAATAATTGGCAAGCAGTATTATCAGAAACGCTGAATAAACAATGGTCAAAACTCTTTTCATCTGATTAATATGTTTGTCTGGTGGCGAATATAAAGATAAACTTTATTATACTGTTTTTCAAGTTACCGGTATTTACGGTCATCCCCGTCCATGATATTGAGGTAACTTCTATATCTTAAAAAGTCGATGTCCCCATTTTCAACTGCAGTTCTGACAGCACATCCAGGTTCATCAAGATGAAGGCAGTTATTGAACCTGCAATGTCTTGAAACATTGAATATCTCACGAAAAAAGTGATATATTTCATTCTTTTCCATGTCAACAACACCAAATCCCCGTATACCCGGAGTATCAATCACAAATCCACCAAATGGCATCTTATGCATTTCAGGAAATGTTGTAATATGCTTACCCTGTTTATGATAATCTGAAATCTCTGCAGTTTTAAGCTTTATAGCCGGATTTAATGTGTTAAGAAGCGTCGTTTTTCCCACTCCCGAGTATCCCGATATAAGAGTGATTTTATCCTTCATCTGATCCCTGAGAGCATCAAGGTTTGTTTTGTCGATCAAAGAGAGTCTTATGCACTCATATCCTATCTTACCATACATCGACTCCATGTAATTCATTTTTTCAATCTCTGCTTCACCATAGAGATCAGTTTTATTGATAATTATCCTGGCAGGGATCCTGTATGCTTCAGCGGTAATAAGGAACCTGTCGATGAATTCTACAGGTGTTTCCGGAAGGATTATAGTGACCATGAGAAAGACCTGATCGATATTTGCTGCAATAATCTGAGAATGTCTTGAGAGATTTGTTGCTTTGCGCAAAATGTAATTCTTCCGGTCCAGTACTTCTGTTATAATTCCGGAGCTGTTCTTTTTATCAATCTCGAATAAGACATTATCTCCAACAGCAATGGGATTAGTAGTGTGCAGTTCCTTCATTCTCAGCTTGCCCTTTACTGAACAATCAAGAGTAATTCCGGTTCTGTCGAGAACTTTATAATTGCTTCCGGTAGATTTTAATACTAAGCCCTTTTCCAAATGCCTATTATTTTAGACAAATGTAAACAATCCCCTAATTATCCGAAGCCATCAGAAGGAATGGCTTCATCTCGAAACTATGATAATATGGTCTCAGCCTTTCTGTGTTGTAATCTGCTAATTTTACTATTTTTTTTGATGATGTAACCACATCAATCGGTAGATTATCATATCTTCCGTTCTTCAGGACTACAATACGGCCATGAACACCCTTAAGAATCAGATCAAGAGCTAAATTCCCATAGGCCATAGGAACAATGGAATCCAGTGCATCAGGGTCTCCCCCGCGTACCAGGTAACCAAGTTTCTGGTTAATAACATTAATTGTTTTTCCATGATTATATTTTGGAGAAAGCTCTTTAAGTCTTGCTGATACCATATCCCCGATACCTCCTAGTTTTGCATGGCCATAGGCATCTTTTTCACTGTCAGCAAATATCATCTGGCCTCCCTTGAACATGGCTCCTTCAGAAACAATAACTACTGAATATTTACTTGGGTTTTTATTTCTGTCATCAACTAAAAGCTTCGTAAGCTGTTCGATTTCAAACTCATATTCAGGTATTACACATCGGTTAGCAGCGCCGGCCAAAGTGGGCAGCATTGCCGTAAAACCTGCATACCTTCCGAATACTTCAAGAACTAATAGTCTTTCATGCGAACCTGCAGATGTCCTCAGGCTGTTTGTCATTTGAATGGTTCTTGAAATGCAGGTGCTGAATCCGATACAATAATCGGTACCAGGGACATCATTGTCCATCGTTTTAGGAATTGCTACAACATTTACCCCTTTTTTGTAGAGATGAACACCATAGCTAAGTGTATCATCTCCCCCTATCGGAATAAGATAATCTACACCAAGCCATTCAAGGTTTTTTATAATCTCCTGGGTAATATCATTATATTCAGCATTATAGATGCTTTTCAGGTGTTCAGGAACACTG
>Ga0113563_10002169_pt1 | contig 11691 bp, 19 predicted proteins | sample Mud3Dept3metaG_FD_80117 | JGI IMG/M metagenome (GOLD analysis project Ga0113563, IMG submission 80117) | Freshwater wetland microbial communities from Ohio, USA, analyzing the effect of biotic and abiotic controls - Mud 3 Core 4 Depth 3... | ecosystem: Environmental > Aquatic > Freshwater >...
GTTGAATCCGGATATAGCTTCGTGGGTGCTGGCATCCTCAGCATTCCCAGTGATGCTGAGCCCGATTGAAATCAACGGACAACTTTGGGCAGATGGGGGCGTGCGCAGTGTCACCCCACTGGGAGAAGCTATCCGAGCTGGGGCTACAGACATTGATGTAGTGTTATGCGGTGACCCAGACATGAAAGTCCCGTTCCATGCCAAGGGTAAGGCCGCCCTACCATCCCTAGCTGTACGAGCATTGGAGGTCATGTCCAATCAGATTATGCGGGCAGACCTCAAAATCGCGGGACTCAAGAATGATTTGGCCGGACCTTATCGTCAGGTCAACATTCGAGTGTTCAAACCCTCTGTTAACCTGGATGAGATCCAAGACAGCCTTGACTTCGAGCAAAAGGGTATCCAGCAGCTATTTCAGATAGGGTACGAAGACGCCAAGAAGCAGGGCTGATCAGTTACCTAGAAAATCTTTGATCCCCTTCCACAGGGGATGTTTCTTGTACACTACATAGGGGTTTGAAGGAAGTCCCACTGGCAACTCTATGCATTGTGCTTGTCTTACGTACTCAGAGTATGTGGGGATATTTAGACTTCTGGCGAGTATCCTTGCCTCTTCAAATGGCAAACTCCCCGCCTTTGACCTGAGTTTGTCTCCGGCTGCTTCTTTGGCGCACCTAACACAACCATAGGCACTGTCCCTCATGTGGTTGGGAGTTGCAAAAAATACTCCATGCTTAGAGCAAGAAAACTTGTGCTTAGTAGTGTTGTTGTAGTACTCAGTTTCCAGTAGCACACAGTCTTTACTGTTAGCCAGATCAGATAACCATGTTCGTCTAGATTCCTCTTTGGTTGGTAACCCCTTGTAAACGAACGAGGCTGTAGTGTTTCTGGGGATGGCGTGTTGCTCCATCACCAGGGAGAAATGTTGCTGTATTTCATAGATTGTCTTGTTTCGAAGGTCTTTTGCAGAAAACCTCAGAAGAGGTCCCAAACAAGGGTTGACTTTGAAGTATCTATCCTTGTTCTGGTCTCTTCTCAGGAAGTCCGGGACCTCCGATAGACTAAGCCATCCCTGTGTGTGCTGTTCTCCATCTACTTCTACCCCCACTCTAAACTGGGTGTTGTAGATGTCCACTTCGAAAGGAGTATGGTGACGGTCCCCCGTTATGTGTACCAAACCCCTTTTAGTGATCTTGGGACAAGGGGAATCCAGCCACCACTCCAATAGCTGGCGAACCAGATCTTCCAAGTAGGAAACTTTTGGGCATGAACACCCATGATGGCTTTGAATAGAGTCCCATAACTGAGTGTGCCTCACACCCTCGTTACAAACGAACTGCACTAATCTCCTACCAGATTCAGTTTTCTCTTTTAGGAGTACTACCTTCGAGTAGCCTTTGGGTTCGCATACATTGTCTACTCTTTGTTGGGTAAGTTGTTTCATGGTCATCCATGATGAACCATAGAAAGATTTTGTGCGAAATTACACATGTGAGGTGTTTCTATGATTCGTGTCTATCACAATCAGACCGTCCAAGGCGCTATCTTGGTTGACGATATCGATGATCAATTGCCAAACAAGACTGCCCACCGACTAGGATCTACTGCAAATCCAGACGCTTATAAGCGGGACGGCTATGCTAATGACCCCAAGCAATCCTGCTACGTTCCGCGCAGCCGCGCAAGCAACGGATTTCCTCTGGTGGCTGGCTACATCGATTTGAGTGAAACTCAAAGGGTCACCCTCTCTGCGGGTAAGGGTAAGATTTCTAAGCTAGTGGCCGCAGGTCTAGTGACTTCCGTGTCGTTTTCAGCCTCTGACCTGGCGACCCCAACATTAGCTACAGCAGTCCTGGACGTTGGTGTGACCGATGAGTTGACACTCACTGGTACCAATTTCCTGTCCGTTGCTCCTGATGTCACCACTGTAGTGATTACCGGCACGGGCGCAGTCACGCTCACGGCGGCACAGATCATCACGGACGGGGGCTCAGTTTCGGCTACCTCTATTGTGATCGACCCCTCTTCTATCCCTGGCGTAGCTGTAGCTACTTCCTCGGTTAAGGTTGTAGCTAACGAACAAAGCACGTCTACCGTCGTTCTTACTTGAGGCTAGGATGAGGGGTAAGCCTTACAAATGTGGGTGTGAGACTGAGACTCCTGACACATGCAAAGTGTGTTGGAAGAGATCGGTTTTACGTGCCAAGCGTAAGGCAAACCCTGGATGCAGAGTAGAAGAAAGCCGGGCTTACCTAGCTAAATATGGACCAACTCTCAATGCTAGGTCACGAGCTAGATATGCTCTAGACCCCACCCTGAAGAAGATCTCTTGCTCTAAGCATCATCGAAACTCTGGTCGGTTTAAGCTATCCGGACACACCGCTGAGTACTTTGAGTTGATGTGGGCCGAACAAGGTGGGAAGTGCTCGATCTGTGAAAGAGATTTCACAGAAAAGGGGTCAAGTAGACCTGCCGCAGATCATAATCATAGCACCCAAAAACCTAGGGGTATTCTCTGCCTTAGATGCAATAGCGGATTAGGGTGGTTGGAACACTCCCTAACAGAAAAGATGTTGGCATATCTAGAGATGTGGTCAGACAAACACTTAGAGGGGCTCGATGAACAGGGAAGCGAACTCCAATGAGTACCATTTTGTCAACTGGATTCTGGAGCAAGAGAGAGCGGAGGACTTCCATTCGACCAATCAGACATGGAGACCCCACCGCTTACTCTTCCTACGCCAGACTCAAGTCTTGCTCAAGGACCTCCGGTTTAGACTGGACAACCTTGAGCTTGCTCGGGATGAGCTGCGCACTCTCAAGTATGGTCCGCGCTATATCAAGTATCTTCAGAGGATGCATCTCTGGGTACGGCAAGCCGCTTTTGCTTGGCAGGCGGATCAACTCAAATTCCTCAAGTCCGTGTCGGGCTTCTATGCGGACTACGGGGCGGTACTGCGACTACTAAGGATAGACCAGTCAGGCGGTAAGATTCAGGAGCCCGAGACAACTCAAACAGAAGATACAGGAGTCTAAAGTCATGCGTATTGGAGTCATTCGCGGAGATGTTCCGGGTCCCTTGGCAATCATGGACGTGGAACCAGTTAGTCAACACAATCCCTCAACAGAACCCAAGGGTCAAGAGCGTCGCGTAGGTCGACCAGACCTTACGGTCGTAGCAGCCAAGATCACGAGCCTAGGTTTGTCTGCTTCTGCTAGCGCCCTCATCACGGCAACCGTCCCAGTGGGCGGCCCAGTGGACGTAAGCCCAGCCACCATCAAGGGTGTAGCCGGTCTAGGTGCAGCTACAGATCCCCAAGTCCTAGCTTTGCAGGATGTGCTCGCCCCCCACTTCGTGGAAACCGATGTGGCGATCAAGTCCTTCCAGGTTGGCCACATCGCTGGCTTCCGTAGCTCTAGCTACAATCCCGATACACACCGTATGCCGGCTCTGTCTAACGGTGCCGCTATTTCGGTTGTGCAAGATGATGGAGTCACTTTATTTACTGCACCTTTGACTGTTGTCACCGCTGCGGCTCATAACTCTCCAGCTGCAGGAGACATCACCATCACGGGCACTAACCTTGGTAACTCCGAGGTCAACAACACTGTAGTGCGCGTCACTGCGGCGGACGGCTCTCGTTTCGTAAAACTCTACCAGGCGCAGATTGTTGCGGCCGGTGGTTCAGTATCCGCTACCTCGATCGTCTTGAAGGCTGCTTCACTCAGCTCTTTGGGCGTAGCTGGCTCACGCGTGATCGTTCAGTACACCAGCTTTGCCTCGAACGTCTTCACTGTAACTTGATAGCTTAGAGGTGGGCTCTCGAAAGAGCCCACCTTTCTTTACGTCACACTTAGATCCAAACCCAGATCCGTATTAGACCGAGCTTGCGCTCAGATTTAGGACCCAAACATGAACAAGATCAACAGACTCAATGAGTACCGCACAAGCGATTTATATTTGGCGGCGTACTTGCAAACCGCGGGCGTCGAGATGATTCGCCACGATAGGGATGGATCACGAGTGTACTTTGTATTTGACTCCTCGGTAGCCAACATTGAGGAACTGAAGCAGGCGTGGATTAACAACACTGGTAAGGTTGCGGCCCAACCCTACAGCTTCAATATCAAGAGCCTCAAGAGCCTCTGCCATCTCAGCTGAGTAGCCTCTAGACCCAAGTTTTTTCCTTACCTTCGTAAGCATCAACGGCAGCACGCATAATCCTTTTGCGTCTCCCCATTAGGTGAGATGGCCACGGTCTGTTGGCCCAATCACAATCTAACCACGGGAAACACAATGGCTGCCAAGAAACAAACCCTCGCAAACTCTCTTCTTGACGCGGTTTTGCGCGCTGTCTCGTACACCTCTCCTTCCTCTGTATACGTTGGTCTGTTCACTGTGACCCCAACGGCTACTGCAGCCGGCACCGAAGTGACGGGAGGCTCGTACGCACGCGTTGCTGCTACATTCTCTGCAGCGGCTTCCGGTGCGACCTCTAACTCTGGCGCTGTTACGTTCCCAGTGGCTTCGGCTTCTTGGGGTACGGTCAATGGTGCTGCGATCTGTGATCAGTTGTCGGGTGGAAATCAGCTCTATTTCGGAGCGCTTGGCACCCCCAAAGTTGTGGGCATTGGAGATCAGCTCAACTTCGCTATCGGCGCCCTAACAGTCTCAGAATCTTAATCAAGGTATTATGGCACTGCTAGAGGCAGACGCCTCCTTGTTGGGAGACTCGGGCTTCCTATCAGACGCATCCGTGATCTATTCCATCGGCGCATCACTGGTGGGAAGCTCTGTAGTCACACCCAATCTAGGCGGAAGATTTGAGGTGACCTCAGTGCAATCTGGAGGCTCGCTGTTCTTTACGTCCCCCTCTCAGACTGCGGTATTTAACACTTTGCGAGGCCCCCAGATATCAGGTGTGGTGGTTCCTGTAGCTATCCCTCCTATCAAGGTGGGACCAATAGAGACCCATCGTCCTGTGTATTCTGTCGATACATCATCTAAGCGTAGAGGGCAGTGATGGCAATATTGGAAGCCACTCTTTCGATTCGTGGGCAAGCGAAAGCGGCAGTAATACCTACTAGATTAGTGCAGCTCAAGGTCGTGATGGCTGGCACGTCGTCTGGAACCAAGTCCAAGGAGCAGCATGGCAACAACAAGAGGTAGAGTAGCGCAAGCGAACCAAGTTGTACTGGATCAAGTCGACTTCTTTTCCTCCGACTCGTTCACCAGAGTGACAGGTCTGATTCCTTCCTTGCTCATTAGTCAGCTCTTCTACAATAACACAGCTCAACCGTGGCCACTAGTGTCAGGGGTAGGGATCACTGACGCTCAGGTTGTGTCGGGGCGCGTCTACATCAATGAGGTAGCGGGCAACCCTGGCTTCTACAACGTACGGTTCCGCCCCAACGCTTTAGGGTACTGGCGCAATTTGCTCACCTACCCAGCTGGTCAACAGATTTCGGCCCAAGACTTTGACGTAGTGATGGGAGCCCCAGCCACTGAGAGCGGGCTCCACGCTTCATTTATAAAGCCTCAAGGTGGAGAGGGTTGCTGCTGAAATGCCGAAAACTTATTACCTTGACAACAACTTCTTGAACCATGCCTTGCGTAACGTTGCGTGGGTTCCCCCGGCAACTGTCTATGTGGCGTTGTACACGGTGGCTCCTGGAGTGGGCGGCGGCGGAACCGAAGTGGCGGGCGGCTCGTATGCGCGTCAGATCGTGACGTTTGTGAGCCCCTCGAATGGGTCCACCGCTAGCAGCGCAGATGTCTTGTTCCCAGTCGCCACTGCGGCGTGGGGAACGGTTGTAGCTTTCGCTTTCTTGGATGCTGCCTCGGGTGGGAACATGCTGTATTTTTCCACTCTAAGCACCCCAAGAGTTGTGCAGGTTTCAGATCAGGTTCGTTTTCCGGCGGGTCAACTTCTCTGTCAAGAGGCTTGATTCTGCCAAAGGAGAGTAGATATGTCAGTAGTTGCAATCGTTGCTTTCGTGGTATCCGCATTGATGGTCCTCAGCCGCTGGCTCAAGGCCGCGCAGCCCCTGTGGAGCAAGCTCCCCACGTGGCTCGCTGTGCTTCTGCCCGGCGTTGTGGCCCTCATTCCCCAGGTGATTGATCAGCTGCAAGGCAGCACAACGGCCGTTGACCTCGTGACCAACGTGGTGGCAGCCGTAGCCTTGGTGGTAGTCGGATTGCTTCCCAAGAAGTCCGCTTGAGCTTAGTCTTGTAGAATCGCACATCCTGAGAGACTCGTTCTCTCAGGATGTTGCCGTTTAAGGGGTCCATGCTGATAGACCTAACAGAGTCAACTTCAGGTTCAGTCAACCTCACAGGGGCTTTGGCGATCCAATACGCTGTATCTGGTAGCGTAGGTGGCTCGGGCAATCCCTCTGACGTGCTGTCAGTCCTGAATCTAGTCCAGGCCACTGTGTCTGGCACGTCCACTGTTTCAGGTGCAACTGAACTGATCATCGGCTTCTCTGGTGTTGCCTCTGGATCCGGTGGCCCCTCTGATGGATTGACAGTTGACGCTGCGGGTACCGCTAGTGGTACGTCCATCGTCTCTGCCGGGACCTTAGTTCAGGTTTATTCTTTGGTGGGGATTGTTTCAGGGCAGGGTACTGTGGCGCTGTCTGTGCCCGATCCTGCAGTGGGGGTGGCGATTGTCTCAGGCTTCATGGAAGTTATCTGCATCCCCCCGCCGATCTGTGAGACCCCCCAAGTACAGAAATATTTCCGCTGGGGTCACCAGTTTGTGCCGGGTGACCTCACTATCCAAGTCACTGGGCAGATGGGCAATCCGTTAGGGCCGGTCTGCATTCGTTACACTTTGTACCAGGTGGAGCGTGGGTGCACCCCCATTCAACGTGGCCCCTCTGGTAGACATCCAGGCAACGCTGGGGTTGGCTCCTACTATGTGACAGGCTTTGCTGGTGAGTGTGGACAACCTGGGCTATGGCTGATTCGTTGGAGCTACCAAAAAACCTTTGGTGATTCTTTCCAAGAGAGGGACTGCTACTTCTACGTGGTGGACTCAGTATTATGTCCTGTGCCGGGGGATACCCTCCCACGCAACTGCAAGTATGGATGGACCTAACATGAAAACAGCGTGTTGCGGAAGATGCACTAACCAGGCTACTGGCGAAATGGAAGATGGGTCTATTTGCACCCAGCATGTCACCCAGCACACGGCCGCTTACTCCATGATGACTCCTGGGGTGTCTGCTTTGCTACGCCTACTACGCAAGTCTAAGGCTGGAATGAGGCGCAAATACATCATGCGCACCCCTGAGTTTCACGGCTGGGACCCCGAGTCTTTTCAGGCAGTGGTCAATTCCCTATCCGAGATGAACCTCTTGTCTGAGAGTGGGGATATGCTTAGTTTGCGCACGGCTTCAATCACGTCGCGTGTGGCCATCCGATACCTCTCACGGGAGGACAAATGAGTACGAGCTTTTATCGCGGCCAACAGACTGGACGCAATGACCTCAACATCTTCCTGGTAAACGCTAACAACACCCCGGTGAACGCGTACGAGATCAGCTACGCACTTTACGACTTCACCACGGGCTATGAGGTGCTGGTGGGTCTGCCCATTATGACTCCAGTCAACCCTTCCGTGGGTGAGTACTACGTCTCTGTGATCATCCCTCTGGACGCCAACATCGGAGACTACCGTATCCGATGGACGTTTCGTGAGGTAGCGGGCGGATCAGTCCAGCAAGTGGTACAGGAGTTCTCTGTGCAAGACAGAGCAGGGCTCTCTACCAATAGCGCGAGCATGATCACAGGCGGTGCCATCAATGCATCGGCTATTGAATACGATCTGATGGGTCGTTTGCGCATTCTGCTGCGCGACAATAATCCCGATAGAAACTACCACTTTAGACCTCCCGCGCATGAGGAAACGGTCCAGCAGTTTAGTCGCGTCTTTGGCTATATCTGGGAGGATGTTGAGCTTCAAGAGTATTTGCAGCGCAGCATGGATTCCATCTCGGCCGCCCCACCGCGTACCCCATTCCAGTCTGTGGATCAGATGGTGGCATATCGTCCAGAGTGGCGCACCTTGCTTCTGACAGGTGCAATGTACCACGCTCTCACGGCCCTCAGACTCAACTGGATCTCTGAAGAGTTCAACTACTCCATCGGCGGTATTTCGCTGGATCTAGAGCGCTCCAGCAAGTATGAGGGTGCCGCTCAAGCAGCGTCGGATCAGTTTGACAAGCAGCTGGAGAAAGCCAAAGCAACGGTCAATATCATTCGAGGCTTGCAGCAGCCGCGCTTTGGAATGGGCATCCGCAGTGCCTTTGGTCCTTACACTGGGGCTGGCGTCCTAACACCAGCTAAGTTCATGGGTTTCTGATGCCAGGCCATAGGATTTTAAAGAGATACCTTCAGGCAGATGCGATCAGTGACATCCCGCGCAATATGTTCAGCTGGAAAAAAGTGGTTGAGACTTACTCTGAGCTGGAGACCGAACTACCTTTGCTGCTGGCTCGCATAGACCCGTCTCAACCGAAAAGCAGAGATGATTTACGGAAAGAATACGCCTGCACCACTGCGCCAGAGCGCTACTATCGAGATGCTATGACCGTGGGGTTAGGAAGCATGTTCCTAGCTATATTGCAGCAGTACGACTTGGAGTCTAAGGATCAAAAGGCTATTGAGAAGTTGGCGCAGTTCTACTCCAAAAGGTCTGCACGTAAGTTCCAAGACTTTTCGGTGGCAGCTAAAAAGCTCCCCGAGCTAATCCTTACGATTAACACTCAGCTGCAGATCACTCAGGATGTGCTGTCTCGTTCTAAGCCCAGAGGTACTGAATCTGATGGGCATAAGGTGGTAGATGCCGGACCTTTTCGAGTGGTCAATACTGGAAACTTCTCAGTGGAGGTAATGACTATCGCCGGGAAGGTAGCTCAAGAGGCCGCACGTAGACTAAGCTCCAAGGGTCTGGGCAAGGTTTGCTATGGGGACATTTTGGTATCTAATAGGCTCAATCGTAAGAAAGAGATCCTGGCATTTTACTTGCCTGGTAAAGATGAAATGTTCATCCGCGCTGATCTAAAGGGGCATGAGCATGACGCCTTGGACACCCTGGTCCATGAGTTAGGGCACCGTCTTTACGCCAAGTTTCTTGGGGGACATCAGCGTAGTCTAGTGCACACAATGTACCGTAGAATTCAGGATGGGCATAATGGATCTAAACGAGAGGCTATTCAAGATCTATTGAATGATCCCAGCACGAAGCCCAAGGCGGGGGATGTACTAGTAGACCCTAAGAAAAATGTAGAGCTGATGGTCACCAACCTAAGCTTTGACTATAAGGGTGAAGGAAAAGTCCACCTCACATTCAAAGACGACCCAAAATCAGTTGGTCAAACATCGATTAGCCTTGAAGGTTGGTACCAACATAAGGGCATCAAACTAGATCTAGCTAAGGTCGGGGGGTTCGTGAGTCACTATGCTTCTACAGACCCTGAGGAGAATTTCGCTGAAATGGTCTCCGCTTACTGTATGGGAAAGCTCCATCCCTCTCAGGTAGAAATGCTGGAAGAGATCATCAAATGAGTGTCAGTGACAACCCAGAAAAATGGCTCTTCAAAACGAAGTACTTCAAATTCTACGAGTTTGAGAAAACAAAAAGGTTTGGGGATTTTACACTGCATTGGAGACCCCTGCCTCGTGACAAGGGGTACTTCGAGATCATAGCTACGTTGTCCCCCACACGGGGCGAGTACCAGGTAGTGGCTTCGGTATTTTATGGACCATGGAATACCGAAGACTCAACACGCTTGGAGGGCGCTATAGAGGTGGATCCAAGGTTTCGACGTAAGGGATTAGCAACGGCTATGTACGATTGGGGCGAGCAACTATCCGGTCTCAAGTTTGCTCCAGCTAGCTCACATACTGATGCTGCAGAGGCTTTCTGGCAGGCGAGAAAAAGGCATATGGCAGCGGCTGTACTTGGTAGATTCCTCCGCTAGTGGTGTAGAGCGGGGAATGGCTGAAACCAAGCTCACCCCTAATGACCCAGTTGAACCTGAACTCTTACAGCAGCTTGAAACTCTCCAGGCCGCACGCGGAGAGCTGGCACTCCAGATGCTGCTGTTGGAGCAAGATAAGGTTAGGCTCCTAGCTTCCGCTCATGCCATTGATGAGCAGACCCAGCGCACCTTTGAGAAAATCTTGGTGGATCGGGGTATGGATCCCAGCACGCGAGTGAGCATTGATGCCTCTACCGGCAAGCTCCAGGCGATAGGCGTAGAGAGGTGAAAGTCAGTATCTTGCACATTAGACGTGCATTTACCATCCAAGAGGGTGGAGCACTCTCGGCCTCCATTTTGTACGAGCGCCCAGATGGGTCGGAAATGGAAGCGACCGTCTGCATAGATTTGCCAGTGAACGCTTCGAACGAGTTGGCGCAAAAGGAGACACACAAGGCGATGCACGTATGTCTGGACGCAGTGCTGGAAGACCTCCAGGGCTCCTGACTCTTCCCCTTGTAGGGCTGCTATAGGGGAAGATGGCTTACACATCCAATCGTGACTGGACCACCTCAGAGCTGGAGTACACCAAGACGCCTTGGCCTCTCCCGCCCCTCAACCTGTTCCTGAACAGTGCTCAGCCAGGGGTCTATGACCTCCGTTGGGATGATCCCTCTACTCTAGCCCTCAACAGCAAGTATCGCCTCCTGGGCATCAACATCTACCGCTCGTTTGACTCCGAGTTCGGACCGTTCAATCGAGTGTCGGAGTTGATGGTCTGCTCCAACTTCTGGCGCGACCAAACGGACAACGAGCTAGTGGTTGAGGAAGATGTATCCGGGAAATTCATCCTGGATGAGACCGCCTCTGCCTCCAATTACCAATCCCCCCGCTGGGTGTTCAAGACGCTTCACAGTCCCATCGTGAGAGAGGGCTCTCAGGCTGTAGTGACTGACTCCCCGGATGATGTGCAGGTCAGGATTGATGGGGTACTGGTAAGACCTCTCGCTGTCCACGGTTACTCGGGAGAAGTAGAGATTGACCCAGCTATCTACGCTGACATTGCTCGGCAGAAGCTAGCCCCCTCTTTGGTGCCAGGTCCCAACAGCGTTGTGACCTGCACCTATCGCTACAATCGATCCTTGCTACGCACGGACCTTGGACAGAGGGTGTTCTACCGTATCACTACGGTGGGGGTAAAGCTGGGCTGTGATCTAAGCCGGGTGCAATGCGAGGACTTGGTGGAAACTCCATTGGACCACGCGACGGCCACCAGCTCTATGGAGATTGAGAAGCTGGATTATATCTGGCGAGAGGCTGTGCGCCGTAATCGGTTCATCTTGGAGCAAGGTGGGGAGCGGGTGCAGGTGTTCGTACGTAAGCATGTTGGCTTGCCGTGCCCTTGTTCACCAGATGATTACCACAAGCAGCCCATCAATGACTGTCTACACTGCTTTGGCACAGGCATCCTCGGAGGCTACGAAGGACCCTATGATGCACTGATTGCACCAGATGACTCAGAGCGTAAGATCTCTCAGAAAGAGACAGGCCGCACTCTTGAGCACATGTATGAAGTCTGGACGGGACCCTCTCCGATCCTGAGTCAGAGAGACTTCCTCATCAAGCTCAATGGGGAGCGCTACTCTGTGGGTGCTGTCAGGTTTCCAAGCAATCGGGGTATGGTGCTGCAGCAGCACTTCA
>Ga0113563_10002170_pt1 | contig 11689 bp, 7 predicted proteins | sample Mud3Dept3metaG_FD_80117 | JGI IMG/M metagenome (GOLD analysis project Ga0113563, IMG submission 80117) | Freshwater wetland microbial communities from Ohio, USA, analyzing the effect of biotic and abiotic controls - Mud 3 Core 4 Depth 3... | ecosystem: Environmental > Aquatic > Freshwater >...
ATCAGCGCCGAGTACGTGCCGATCCGCCACGCGCTCAACCTCGAAAGCGTGATCACGTACGAAGGCACCGAGACGATCCATCAGCTGACGATCGGCCGCGAGCTGACGGGCATTAACGCGTTCTGACCACCGCCGGTCGCACCGCAAGCGCAGCGATCTCTGGACGGTTCGGGTGCCCGGGCGCCGCGCGATGCGGCGTTCCGAGTCGTTGCAGCCTGCTTGCGCCGTGCGATGTTCTCGGCGCGCCGAGAACGAGCTCAGGCGCTGTGGTCGTAGCGTGCGATCCGGTTGTTCTCCTGGATCGCGTTGCGGCTTTCTCGCGATCCAGGGGAATTACCGGATCGCGCGCCTGCACACTGCGTTCATCCGCCGCGATGCGACCGCCGCGCCGTAGCGCGCGCTACTTCCGCGACACGGCGTATTCGACCGTCACGACCGCCTTGACCAGCTTCTCGACAGTGCTCGTGTCGTAGCTGCCGTAGTCCGCCGTTTCAGTCGAGTTCGGCGACGTGATCTGGAACACGCCCTGCGACGCCGATCGCAGCGGCCCGACCGTGACGCCGCTGTTGGCCGCGAACTGCTCCGCGCGCAGCAGCGAATCCTTGGTCGCCGCGCCGATCAACCGCACCTTCACCGAGTTCAGGTCGCTGAAGAAATACTGCGGCGGCATGCCGTTGATGGCGACGCCCTCGCGGATCAAGCCCGACGACTCCGAGGCGACGCGACCGATCATGGCGACGTCACCCGACGAATATTCGAACGACCGCGTGAGTTCGTAGCCCAGGATGCGACCCGTCTGCACGCCGTTGGGGCCGAACTCGAACAGCGTCTGCGTGTTGACCGAGCCGGCGTTGAGCTTCGCCGCGCCTGCACCCGTCAGCGACTCGACGAACTTCGCGACTCTGGCGGAATCGGCCTCGAGCTTGCCGTAAGCCGTCGGCAGGTCGGGAGCACGCACGCTCACGATCGCGCGCCATGTGCCGGCATCCGAGACGACCTTCTCCTCCGCGTAGCCCTTCACGGTAATCTTGTCGCCCGCCAGCTTGATGCGCTCGAGGCTCGAACCGACGACCCAGGCCGCCAGCACGAGCCCGACCGCGAGAGCGACGCCGAGCCCGAGGAGTCCCGCCGTGGCCTGGCCAAGTTGCCGGCGACGACTGCGGAGGTGGATGAATCGACGCATCACTGACATACCCTCTGTGCGCAGGAAACCACGCATTCGCTTGTCGGCATTCTTTACGAATTCGGGCTCCCGCGTCAGCCCCGCGTCGACGCGCCGGAAAGCATGCATTGCAAGCTATTGATTATCCTGTCTTTACTTGTCCATGCGTCCGTCTGGCACGGGCCTTGCTTGGAGTGATACGTCCTTCATTGGCCCAGAAGTGCTAACAACCGCCGCCGGGCGAAGGACGGGCAAGCCAGCTCTGGAAGAGACTGTCCGCCAGGGGATCGATCGAGAGAGGCAGAACGAGAACAACAGGGAGCGAGCAATAACAATGCTTGGATCCTGGACGCGTAAAAATAGAACAACGCCAAGAACAAGAAGCAGCGTCCGATGAGTGACCCCGGCCCCGCGCAAGCGGGGCTTTTCTTTTTCAGGAACTCGGCTTGCCGTGGGCGTCGATTGCCAGCAGCCGGTCGCCGGGCTCGATCATGAGCGTCCTGTCGCTCCAGCAGAACAGCCGCCGGTCGCCACGCAGGATCTCCACGACCACGGTGTCCTCCACTTCGCGCGCGAGCTTGCCGACTTCCGGCGGCTTGGGCTCCCGCTCCACCAGCTGGTACGTGCCGCGATACGACAGCAGCTCGGACACGAACTCCACCGTCCGGTGCGCAGCCACCGCATCCGCCATCAGGAAGCCGCCGAAACGCGGCGGCGAGACAATCTCGTCGGCGCCGCCCGCGCGCACGAGCTTGATGTTCTCCGGCTCGCGCACGCTCGCGATGATGCGCAGCTTGCGCGCGAGCGACCGCAACGTCAGCACGATCAGCACCGTCGTGTCGTCGCGGCCGACGCTGACGATCACCGATTTCGCACGCTGCACGCCGGCGATGCGCAGGATTTCCTCGCTTGATGCGTCGCCGTGCAGGCAGATGAGGCCCCGCTCGGCCGCGCGCGTCACTTCCTCGCGGTTCGAGTCGATGACGAGGATCTGCTCGGGCTCCCAGCCGCGCATGATCAGTTCGGACGCCGCAATCGATCCGCTGTGACCGTAGCCGCACAGGATCACGTGGTCCCGTAGTTCTTGCTGCAAACGCAACATGCGCCATTCCTCGATGAGTCGCTGCAGGACCAGCTGGTAGGCCGTGCCCAGGAAAATCAGCCAGACGAAGATCCGGACCGGCGTGACGAAAAAGGCATCGATCAGCCGCGCCTGGTCGGAGACGGGCACGATGTCACCGTAACCCACGGTGGTGATCGTGATCATCGTGAAATAAATGATGTCGGTGACCGACACGTTCCCGTCGATGTTGTCGCGAAGGCCTTCGCGGTCGATCAGGAACACGATGAACACGGCGGCCACGAGCAGCAGCACGAGCAGGGCACGCAGCAGCAGGGTGACTTCCGGCGGCGCGGCCGCACGCCGGATCAGTATCGGCAAGCCGTCGTCACCCTGGCGTGCCCGCAGGCGCCGCATCGTGCCGCGGATCCAGCCGAAGCGAATCCGCGAGCTCGGTCGACTCATTGCCTGGGAGCCTTCACGTCGCCACTTGGTCCCGCGCCGCCCGGAGGCGAGGACGAAAACCACAGCCTGCCGCTCGAATATGCCTCCCAGGCACCACGCACCCAGCGGACCAGCGCGAAGCTGAGCCACAACGCCCACGCGAGCATCGCCGCCTTGTAGAACCAGATCGACACGGTGGTCACCGCTGGTTGCGGCAGCAAGTCAGCCGAGCGGTCGTGGAACCACATCAGCTGCTGGCCCACGCTGCCGGCCCCGTCAATGCGCATGTCGGGCGTGCCCAGCAGGCCGTTCGGGATCGCCGAGACGAGGCTGCCGAGCGCGACGACGGTCAGGAACGCAAGCCCGACCTGCACGGCGTTGAAGATCCACGGCTCGACGTTGCCATTCCAGCGCCGACGCCATTGCATCGCGAATGCCCACAGGGCGAAGAGCAGCAGCACGGACCAGGAGAACGTGCTGAGCCCTAGCCCGACCAGCAGCCATTCGCCCGTCGAGAGCGGGCTGGCTGCAATGCGGCCGAGCAGGACCGCCAGCACGACGAACACCACGAGCTCTGCCCAGTAGAGCACGGCAGGACCGACTCCGCCGCCGCCCGTGAAGAGAATCCAGCGCGTCTCGGGCACGGTGATGAGCGTCGCCACGTTGCTGGCGGGCGCACCGAGCGACACCGGTTGCGGCCTCGTCACCAGGGCTGCACCGATGTCGGACTGCAGTGCGATGACGACCTGGTGCACGCCGGGTTGCAGCGGCAACACGAGCTTTCCCTGTTCGGCGTGCAACGCCAGCGGCTGTCCATCCATCGCGACCGACTGCAGTCGCGCACCCTCCGGCAGCTGCACCTCATGGCGTCCGCCCTGCGTGCTGCGATAGCGGATGCTCAGCGACATGTCGGTCGAGCGGTGGCCGACGTCGATGTCCTGTGTGACGTGCTCGAACGCAACGCTGTCGCCGGCGATGGCCTCGGGTCGCGTGATCGACAGGCTCAGTTTTTCGCCCGGGCGCGGCTGGAACAGGTGCAGGGCCGGCTCGCCGCCGTCGGGCGACGGGAAGACTTCCGGCGTGCCGGAAAATGCCACGCGCCACAGTGCAGCCGGCTCCACTTGCCACACTTCGACCCACGGTGCCCGCTCCGGGGCCTGCAACTCGAGCCTTGGCGCCGTCGCGAGCGTCGACTCCCAGCGCAGGTCCCCAACGTCAGCAGGCATCGATACCGTGATGCGTCCTTCACGCACCGGCAAGCCTGCGGACAGCACGGACTCTCCCGGCAGCAGCGGCAGTTCGAGCGTGAACGCGCCCTGCGCGGGCGCGAGCCTCTCGACGAACGTGTCCAGCGTCCAGCCATCGAGGCCGAGCGTGATCCTGCGATGCACGCGCACGAACGGTGGAAATTCATCGCCGCTGCGTGGCTTTGCGGATTCCTGTCCCGCGGCGTCCGGCGCGGCTGGCGCGGCACGGCGAGTGAGCGTCACCGAATCGGCCAGCAGGCGACCTTCGTCGACTCCTGCGACGGACCATTGCGGGGCGTCGACGGTGACGCGAGCAGGGCGTTGCGGGAACGTGAGGCGCACTGATTCGGCGGAGTCGAGCGTGCCGCGCAGCGTGACCTCACGCACGCCCGCCTCCAGCGCGATGATGGGCCGGCCGGACTCGTCGCGGCCGAACGCCGTCGCCGCAGCGCCATCGATGCGGGCCGATTCGATGTGCCACTGGCGCGCCGCACTCGGCAGCACGAGAACCGCGCGGGTCTGCGCATGCGCCTCGAGGCTCACCTCGAGCGTTGATTCATCGACGACACGCAGGCTCGCCGTGGAGACTGAAATGCACGAAGGCGCGCACTCCGGCGGCCGTGACAACCGTTGCCGCAGCTGCTCGAGAACTTCCGCCGAAGGCATCTGGGCCTGCGCGGGCGCGGGTGCGACTACGCCGAGCGCGGCAAGCAACAGGGCGACAGCCACTGCACCGGGCGCCGCGCGCGGCAGCCAGCGGTCGAGCAGCGGCAAGCTCGGCCGGCCGTACGATTCGCGCGCGAGCACGACGAACAGGACGGCCAGCAGCACGCACGCCGCCAACCGCCACAGGCTCACGACGAGCGGGCCGATGACGACCGGCCGCAAGGTCTGCTGCGGATCCACAGGCCCGTCCCATCCGAGTGGATGCCGGCCATACGACCACTCGGGGACGCCCGGACCGCTCTGCAGCACGGTGCCTGGCGCGTAGCGGAGTTCGGCAGGCGCTCGCTGCTCGCGCGCAACCTTCGTCGGCTGGGGCGCTTGCACAGCGACGGCCTTTTCCCGCGCGACTGCAGCTTCGGGCGCCGACTGCACGGCGTCTGCGGCCACGGCGGCCTCTTCGTACTGCATTTCAGGCGGAGGCATCTGCCCCGCGGCTGGCGCGGCCTCGCGCGCGGGGACGCTTCCCTCCCACTGAATCATCGACTCCTGCTGGAGCTGCGGGAAAAAGGCGAGCCGCGCCTGGTACAACGTGAACGGAACCAGCGCGACGAGCACGATGGCGAACGCGACATTGCGCCAGCCGTGCGCCCAGGCCCTGAACCGCCCTTCGGGTATGGCTCGCGCAACGGCGATGGCGATCAACAGGTTGAGCATCAGCCAGGTGACGGCACGCTGCTCGTGATGCGCGAGCAACAGCGCTGCCGCGGCGAGCACGGCTGCGGCGACGCCCGCCACCCGGAATGCGGCTGCGACCACCAGCAGGACGATGAAGATGTCGAGCAGCCGCCAGCGGTTGAGCCATGCGGTCGGTGCGTCGTCCGCACCGAAGGCCGCAAGCAGCCGCTGACCAGGCGGCAGGTGCAGCGTCACGCTGAGCTGCGCCAGGCGCGCGTCCCAGCCCGAGGCCGGTATCTCCCCTGACGACTGCTCGATGCGACCCACGGCTTCCAATCCGACCTGGGGCGAGCGCCACTCGATGCCCGCCCCGCCCTTCGCCCCCGCCTTCGTGACGAGCAGCGGCTGCTCGCCCGTGCGCGCGCCCTGCAGATCGAACGGCGCGAGCATGTCGAGTCGCCATGCCTGGCGCATCTGGCCGGAGACGCGGTCGCGGAACGTGAAGCCTTTGCGATCGAAATCGCGCCAGAGGTCGCGCTGGACGGACAGACGGTTGAGGTCCTGGCCGCCGAAACCGCGGCTGCGCTCGATCACGTTGACGGTCGCGCCGGCAACCGCGCGAAAAGCCGGCAGCGCCTGCCATTCCGGCGGCACGTTCGATTGCGCGGGATCGACCGCAGGAACGCCCTCGACCGACGCCACGCGCAGCCGATCCGTGCCTTCAAAGCTCCACACCTCTTCCACAGTACCGGCGGCGCTCTTCACCGCGGGCACTGCGATCTTCTCCAGCGCGCCCGGAGCGCGCGCGAGAAGCTCCAGCGTCCAGGTGCCGGGACGCACCTGCACGCGCAGCCGACCGTCGCCTTCCAGCCGTGCAGGCAACGCGGTCTGGATGTGCATCGGCACGAAACCAGCGGGCAACAGTGGCCCAAGGAATTCCTCGCGCGCTTCCCCGGCGACCTGCAACGTCAGGCGCGTAATGAGGAAGCCCGGGATTTCGTCGCGCAGCTTGCGATGAATGCGAAGCTCGAGCGCATTGGCCTGCGTTACGCGGGGCGCCGATGCGCCCAGCCGCAATGCGCCGCCTGCGAGTTCGGCATCGCGGACGCGCTGGCCCGCAACGGTCAAGGTGACGATGCCTGCCTGCGACGGCACGGGCAGCGCATCTGGCATGCGCCCCCACGGCAGCTCCCCTGCCAGCGTGAACTCGCCTGCGCGGTCGAGGCGAACCGAGGGCCGTCCGTTCCGGTCGATCACGGCGATGGCGGAGCCATCCGCGCGGACATTCTGCGGCCACCGCTCCAGGTCCCCTGGAAGCGCGACCCATGCTGGCGCGTAGACGCGCACGACTTCCCGGAATGAAGCGCCCTGCTCGCGGGCCTCGACCTCGAGCGACGCGATCCAATGGCAGACGCGTGCAGCGGGTTGTTGCGCGTCGAGTCCGCTCACGTAAGGGCAGCGCAGGAACTCGCTGCCATCCATTGCCCAGGCCTGCCAGTCGCGCAGCTCCGCCGGCAGGTCTTGCTCTGCGACGGGTTGGGCTGCCGCGGGACGCGTCAGTGCCGGGAACACTCCGGCGCACAGGCACGAGACGAGTAGAGCCGTCGCCAGCTTGAGCGTCCGACGCATCGCAACCCCGCTGGACGGCGTACGCCGCCCGTTTCTTGTACGGGGATATTAACGCACAGCGGCGCGGCGATTGCCGGGCTGCGCGTGGCCTCAGGCCACCGCGAGCGGCGCGAGTTCGTAGCCGATGATTTCGCGGGTGTGGGGATCGATGATCGGCGTGCCGTCGTTGGCGCGGCCCGCGACACGGGCACGGCTAAGTAGATGGCGGCTGGGGATGACCGTCTGCAGGACCAGGCCTTCGTGTGGATCGCGCACCATCGCGGTGACCAGTTCAGACGGATTTCCGCCGCTGGCCCGTTCCGGAAACAGCAGGGCAAGCACTTCCTGGGCTGTGATGGTCGTGTCGGTCATCGGTTCTCGAAATGGGTGAACGCCACTTGCGAAGCAACTTGCATGCCATCGTGAATGCCACGATTTACAACCAGGAAGAAGGGGCTTTCGTGTCACACGGTGACGTAGTACGTCATCCAGGCGACCGGAACGGTCCAGGTGTGATCCGCGTCACACCGCCTCGCGGCGGTGCGCCAAAGTCGCGGATGAAGTTCGCGCAGGATTAAGTAAGATTCGCGCCGGGCCGGCCTTTACGCCGGCGTGGCATGAACATGACAAGCAAAGACAGCTTGCCGGAGCTGATCGCTCACCGCGGCAACGCGGGCGAGTATCCGGAAAACACGCTCCAGGCGCTCGAGTCGGCCGTGGAACTCGGATTGCGCTACGTCGAGTTCGACGTGCAGCTGACCCAGGACAAGGTGCCCGTCATGTTCCACGACGCGGACCTCCAGCGTGTCGCGGACCGCGCCGAAAGCGTCCACGACCTGCCGTGGTCGCAGTTCGCCGAGTTGCCGGTGGGGGAGATCAAGCGCCTGGGACGCCAGCACGCTTTCACCTACCCGTCATCGCTGGCGCAGGTGGTCGAGACAATCGCGCGCTGGAATGGCGTCACGGCGTTCGTCGAGGTGAAGCGCTCGAGCATCCGCCGGTTCGGGCGCGAAACCGTCCTGCGCCGGATCAGCGAGGTGCTCCGCCCAGTGCTCGACCGCTGCGTGCTGATCTCGTTCGACCTGCCGAGCATCAAGATCCTGAGGATGATGACCGGCGCGCGCATCGGCTGGGTGCTCGACCAGTACGACGATGCCAGCCTGCAGGAAGCCGAGGCGCTCAAGCCCGAGTTCATGTTCTGCAATCTCGAGCGCATTCCCGAATCCACGACGCAACTGTGGCCAGGCCCATGGCACTGGGCAGTCTACGAGGTGCGCGACATCAAGACCGCGCGGCACTGCCAGGAGCTGGGCGCGCACTTCGTCGAGACGATGACCGTGCGCGGCATGCTGCACGCCTATACGGAAGCGCGCCGCAAGTGGTGAACGGTGACGCCGGCGACCTCGCCTGGCTCGCGGGCGAACTGAGCGCCATCCGCCGCGAGTTGCTTCCCGCCGGCGAATCGCGCGCGCTGTACCTCGCGCTGGACCAGGGTGGAACTTCGAGCCGCGCTGTGATCTTCGACTCGATGGGCCGCGAGGTTGCGAGCGCGCACGCGCCGATTGCAACGAACCGCCCTGACGCTGTCCGCGTCGAACACGACGCGGAAGTCCTCGTGCAATCGCTGGTCACTGCCGCCCGCGATGCGTGCGACTCGCCGCTCGTGGGCGACCGCACCATCGTCGCGGCCGGGCTCGCGACCCAGCGTTCGACGATCTGCTGCTGGGACCGCAATGACGGCTCCGCGCTCGGCCCGGCAATTTCCTGGCAGGACCGCCGCAACGCGGCCTGGCTCGAGGCCCGTCTCGGCGCTCGCGCCGGCTGGGTGAGGGAACTGACGGGGCTGCCGTTGTCGCCGCACTACGGCGCCAGCAAGCTGCGCTGGTGCCTCGAGGAGTTGCCCGAGGTGCGCCTCGCCTTGCGCGACGAACGACTCGCCATGGGCCCGCTCGCAGCGTTCCTGCTGCACCGGTTGTGCGAGGAGCGGCCGCTGCTGGTTGACCCGGCCAATGCCTCGCGCACGCTGCTGTACGACCCCGCAATCCTCGACTGGTCGCAGCCGTTGCTCGAAGCTTTCGAGATCCCTCGTGATGCGTTGCCGCGTTGCGTCGGCACCGGCCACGACTTCGGGACACTGCAACTCGACACGGGGCGGCGCATACCTCTGCGCGCGAGCAGCGGCGACCAGTCCGCAGCGATCTTCGCCTTCGGTACCCCTGCGGCAACGACCGCCTTCGTCAACGCGGGCACAGGCGCGTTCGTCCAGCGCGTGCTGCGCGAGAGCACCGGCGGTGGACCGCGTGGACTGCTCCGCAGCGTCGTCTACGCCCGCACCGACGAGCCTGCCAGCGCGGTGTATTGCCTGGAGGGCACCGTCAACGGCGCCTACGCTGCCGTCGAATGGGCGGCTACCCGCGCCGGGCTCGATCCGAAGCGCGCGCTGGCTGTGCTGGGCAAGGCGCCGTCCGAAGACCTGGGCCTGCTGTTCATGAATGGGATCGGCGGACTGGGCGCGCCTTACTGGTTGCCCGATTTCACCTCCGAATTCGTGCCGGTGCCCGGCAGCAGCGTCGACCCGGGCAGCGCAACTGGACTGCAACAGATTGCGGCGGTCGTCGAAAGCGTCGCGTTCCTGGTCGCGGTGAACGTGCTGGCCATGAATCGGGCCGCCCCACTGAAGCACCTGGTCATCACCGGCGGGCTCGCGGCATCCGATTACCTCTGCGAGGTGCTCGCAGACGTCACGGGCATGCCCGTCGAGCGGCCCGCCGTGCACGAAGCCACGGCGCGCGGCATCGCTTTCCTCGCGGCCGGCCAGCCGCAGGACTGGCAACCCGTGCCGGTCGAGCGGACCTTCACTCCGGCAAGACGCGCAGCGATGGTCGACCGCTTCGACCTGTGGCGCGACGCGATGGCGCAACGCGGCGCACGCTGACGCCGTCGCGCTGATTCACTGCTGTTCGAATTCGCGCACGATTTCCCGCTCGATCCAGGTCGGCCCCGGCGTGCCCTCGTAGAACCCGCAGTGCCCGCCGAACCGCGTCACCGTGACTTCGAGGTTCGGCGGACGTGCGATGCGTTCGAGGTCGGCCACGGGAATGATCGGGTCGTCCGCCGCCGCAATGATCCGCACGCGCGCGTTGCGCAACTGCGCGAGCGGCTCGAGCGCCGGGCCCACGAGCGAGTAACCGCGCAGGTAATCCTGCAGCGAAGGGAACCCGCCGTAGTGGCGCGCGAGCGCATCCGTCATGTCGGTCAGGTTGCCGAGGCCCATGATGCCTTCCAGCGAGTCGTAGACCAGCGGCCAGGCCTGCTGTTTCTTGCGCAGCGAGCGGCGCCATTTCCAGACGAAGTAGCTGCGGTAGAGGATCCAGCCTGATTCGAGCTGCTGCAGCGTGTGCTCGGGATCGAGCACGGGGCAGACCGCCACGATGCGGGAGATGTCCAGCCCCAGGGCCGCCGCCCGCGCGCCCACTCGCAAGCTGAAATTCCCGCCGAGCGAAAAGCCCGCAAGCACGAGACGCTTGCCTTGATTCACCTGCTGCAGGCTGCGCACCGCGCCGACCACTTCGGCAATGCGGCACGAGTGGAAGATTCCCTGGTTCAGGTGGTGGCTGTCGCCGTGATCGCGCAGGTTCAGGCGTGCTACGTCGTAGCCCTGCTCGAACAGCAACTGTCCCAGCGACAGCAGGTACAACGAATTGGAGCTGCCTTCCCAGCCATGCAACAGCACAGCGAGCTTGTCGGCCGGCGCTCGCCCCGCTTGCTCGTGCGTGGCGACGTGCGCCAGCAGCCGCACACCGTCACCGCAGTCGACGCACAGGTCGCGCGACACGCGTTGCAGCGTTGCGCTGCGCCGCTCGACGATGGGACGGCGGAATGGCAGGCTCGGATAGATCGACTGCACGTGGTGGTGCCGCAGCCGCCACGGCGGCGCGAACTCGGGCGCTGCACGCGCGGGCGAATCGCCCGTGTGCGCCGTGGCTCCTTCGGCCAGCAGGCCCGCGCCGCTCATGAACCCGGCAGGAGGTGGAACTCGACTCGGTTGTTCTGCGCCGCGATGGTGTTCCAGGCTCCCGCCGTCAGTTTTTCGTCCTGCTCGGGGTAAGCGACGGGGCGATTGCGACCGGCGGCGACGATGTCGATCTGGATCGCGCCGCCCGTGCGGCGCGCCAGCGTCGCGGCGAAATTGGCGAAGTCCACCGACTGGCGTTGCGCGGCCGAAAGCGCATCGTCGAACGGGTTGCCGACGAGGTCGCACTTGTTCGCCGGCGAGTCCGCCGCAGCGAGGTCGAACCCTTCGACCGCATTGCCCGCCAGGCAGAAGTCGCCCACGTACGACTCGACCCGGATCCGGCCCCTGAACTGCTGGTTCTCGAGCGTCGTGGCAAGCAGCCGCAAGCGCTCGAGGCGGCTGCCGGAAAGCGGCGTCTCGCCATACGGCACGTAGACCGTGACCACGTTGCCGCTGGCACTTGCCGCAGTGCTTTCCGCCGAGGCGATCGGTGTGCTGCTCGCCAGCGTGGCGCTGGCCGCAGCAACAGCAGACAGGGCATCCGCCCTGGCCTTTTCGGCGACCGCTTTCGCTTCGGCCAGCTCGCGGGCGAGTGCCTGGTTGCTGACGTTCGTCTGCCACAGCAGGTAGCCGAGCACCACCGCGGGTACAGCTGCGAACAGGGCCGTCAATACCGCTGGCCAGACCTGGCGGGGCGGCGGCGGGGGCATCAGCGACTCGGCCGAGGGCGGCGGCGGGATCCTGGCCAGGCCCTCCTTGAGCTCGGTGGTGAACCGGCGCGCGAATGCCTCGAACGTGGCGAGCATGAAGCG
>Ga0113563_10002171_pt1 | contig 11688 bp, 8 predicted proteins | sample Mud3Dept3metaG_FD_80117 | JGI IMG/M metagenome (GOLD analysis project Ga0113563, IMG submission 80117) | Freshwater wetland microbial communities from Ohio, USA, analyzing the effect of biotic and abiotic controls - Mud 3 Core 4 Depth 3... | ecosystem: Environmental > Aquatic > Freshwater >...
CCGGCGCCCCCGAAACCTTCGCGGCCACCGGCATCGCACGCGCAGCCTGCTGTCCCTGGTCGAGCTTGAACACCGCCACCGCCTGGGTCAGGTTCTGCGCCTGTTCCTGCATCGATTCGGCCGCCGCGGCCGCCTCTTCCACCAGCGCCGCGTTCTGCTGCGTCACCTCGTCCATCTGCGTCACCGCCTGGTTTACCTGTTCGATGCCACTGGATTGTTCCTGCGAGGCCGCCGAGATCTCCGCCATGATGTCGGTCACCCGCTTCACCGAGCTCACGATCTCGTCCATCGTCTTGCCCGCTTGATCCACCAGCTTGGTGCCGTCCTCGACTTTGTGCACCGAGTCCGAAATCAGCTCCTTGATCTCTTTCGCCGCCGCCGCACTGCGTTGCGCCAGCGTCCGCACTTCGGTCGCCACCACCGCAAAACCGCGACCCTGCTCGCCAGCTCTGGCCGCTTCCACCGCCGCGTTCAGCGCAAGAATGTTGGTCTGAAACGCAATGCCGTCGATCACCGAGATGATGTCCACGATCTTCTTAGAGGACTCGTTGATCGAAGACATAGTGGTCACCACCTGCCCCACCACCGTGCCGCCCTTGACCGCCACTTCGGACGCTCCCGCCGCCAGTTGATTGGCCTGCTTCGCGTTCTCCGCGTTCTGCTTCACCGTGCTCGTGAGTTCTTCCATCGAGGAGGCCGTCTCCTCCAGCGAGGAGGCCTGCTCTTCGGTGCGTTGGCTCAAGTCCGCGTTGCCCGAGGCAATCTGCTTGGAGGCCGTGGAAATCGACTCGGTACCACTTCTGACCTCGCCTACGATCTTCATCAGGCTCTCGTTCATGTCCTTCAGCGCCTGCAGCAGCAGGCCGGTCTCGTCCTTGGTTTTTACTTCCACCACACTGGTCAGATCGCCCGCGGCCACGCGCTGCGCCACGTCCACCGCTTGCTTTAACGGGCGGGTGATCGAGCGCGCAAGAAGCCACGCCAGTACCACTGCGGCCAGCAACGCGAGTCCACTCAGCCACACGAGCAGAATCCGCTCCTGGCTCATCGTTGCTACCGTAGCCTGCCCTTCCGCTTGAGCAGACTTTTGCTGGAGCGCGACTAGACTACCCAAGGCCTTTACCGTTGCCCCACCTGCCGGCGTAAGATTCTCGGCACGGAATTTCGCCGCCTCGTCCATCTTGCCGCTGCCGTAGAGTTCGAACCACTTGGACCGGGCGCCAACATACTTCCCGAAAGCGTCCGTCAGGTCCTTGAGGATCGCACTTTCCTCTGCGTTACGGGTGCCGCCCTGATAGAGGCGTATGGCGTCGTCGAACGTTTTTCGAATCGCGTCCTGGCCATCGACGATCTGCTTTCGTTCGTTTGCGTCCGTCACGGCGATGAATTGCGCGACACCCCATCGCAGCGCCCAAATCGCACCTCGCGCGTCGGTGAGCGCAATCGTTTCCCGGTTGCTTTCGGCCATCGCGCGACTCAGGGAAATCCCGCCGGTCGCGTTCATGACGCCCAGCGTAGCCACCCCCACAAGCATCAGCACAACGATTCCGAATCCGACGCCCATACGGACGCCGATCTTCACATTGCCGATTGAAAACATGATTTTTATTCCCTTTGTAAGTTTGATTCGAAATAATCCGCTGCGGGGCTTACTGCAGTGTCTCCGGTTCCATGAGCGCCATGTCGCTGCCGGACATCAGCTTCTCGATGTCCACCAGGATCAGCATGCGGCTGTCGAGGGTGCCCAGCCCGGTGATGTACCGGGTATCGAACGACGATGCCGAAAAATCCGGCGCCGGCCGGATCTGCTCCCCCGCCAGTTGAATCACGTCCGATACTCCATCCACTACCATTCCCACCACGCGCCCCGCCACGTTCAGGATGATCACCACCGTGAACTGGTCGTATTCGGCCTTGCCCAGATTGAACTTGATCCGCATGTCCACGATCGGCACGATGATGCCGCGCAGATTGACCACCCCCTTGATGAACTCCGGCGCGTTGGCGATCCGGGTCACCGCCTCGTAGCAGCGGATCTCCTGCACCTTCAGGATCTCGATCCCGTACTCTTCCCTGCCGAGAGTGAAAGTCAGGTATTCGTTGCTCGCCTGCGCCGCCATCACCCCGGCCGGCGCCGCAGTTTCTTGTACCGCTGCTTGCGTCATGTGTTTGCTCCTTGATTTTCTGCCACCTTGATTTACGGCCTGAAACTGCCGCGCATGGATCCGCGCTTACCGCCTCAACCTGCTCACGCCGCCTCGGCCAGCGCTCCCTGCGCCTCGCGGGCGATCGCCTCCGCATCCAGTATCAGCGCCACTCTGCCGTCGCCCATGATGGTGGCCCCCGACACGCCTTGCACCCTGCGGTAGTTGCTCTCGAGGCTCTTGATCACCACCTGGTGCTGCCCTACCAGCGTATCGACAAACATCGCCGTCTTGTGCCCCTCGACTTCAAGAATGACGACGATGCCCTTGTGCACTTCGGTCACCTTGGTCTGGAGATTGAATACTTCGTGCAGCGCGACCAGCGGCAGGTATTCGCCGCGCACGTGGACCACGCGCCCGCGTCCGCTCACGGTCTTGACGTCGGCGGCTGCCGGCTGCAGCGATTCGACGATGTACGTCAGCGGCACGATGAACAGCTCGCCGCCGACCGACACCGACAGTCCGTCGAGGATGGCGAGCGTCAGCGGCAGGCGGATCGAGATCCGGGTTCCCACCCCGAGCGCCGAGTTGATTTCAACGCGCCCGCCCATGGCCTGGATGTTGCTTTTCACCACGTCCATGCCGACGCCGCGGCCGGACACGTCGGTGACCACTGCCGCGGTTGAAAACCCGGCTTCGAATATCAGTTGCCAGACTTCCTGGTCGGGCATGCCGTCGTGTACCGCCATCCCGCGTTCCCTGGCCTTGGCGAGAATTCTTTCCCGGCTCAGCCCCGCGCCGTCGTCGCTCACTTCGATCACGATGCTGCCGCCCTGATGAAAAGCGCGCAGCGTGATCGTGCCTTTGGCCGGCTTGTCGATGGCCACGCGCGATTCAGGCAACTCGATTCCGTGATCGAGGCTGTTGCGCACCAGGTGGGTCAGCGGATCGGCGATTTTCTCGATCAATCCTTTGTCGAGTTCGGTGCCTTCGCCGACGGTTTTCAGTTCGACCTGCTTCCCGAGCTTTGCCGCGAGGTCGCGCACCACGCGCGGGTAGCGGCTGAATACGAAACTGATCGGCATCATGCGCATCGACATCACGGACTCCTGCAGGTCCCGTGTATTGCGCTCGAGCGTGCTCATGCCGTTGAGGAGTTTTTCGTAGATCACCGGGTCCACCTGGGATGCGGTCTGCGCGAGCATGGCCTGGGTGATCACCAGTTCCCCCACCAGATTGATCATCTGGTCCACCTTCTCGATGCTGACGCGAATCGAGGAAGTTTCGCCGGCGGCGGGCACTGCCAGCTTGTCCTCGCCCCGACGGCCTACCTTGACCGCCGCCGCGTCAAGCTTGTCTATCGCGCGCCGGCCAGGCGATCTGACCGGCTCTGCTTCCGCCGCTGCAACGCCTCCGTTTTCGGCGACCGCAGCCGCGGCGGGCGCCGTGACCGCCTCAGGGAAAAGGCCGTAGCCGCAGTCTTGCTGAACATCGCCCGCATCCGGTTTATCGGAATCAGCAGACGGCACGGCACCTGCGTTTGCACTGGGCAACGCTTCCGCTTCGATTTTCAGATTGGCCGGGTCCACCACGAAGGCCAGCGCTTCCCAGATATCTTCTTCGCTCGAACTGGTGGTCAATCGAAGCACGCACTGTTGAATGGCCTGCCCGGCAGCCTGCTTGCCTGTTTTCTTGCCCGCCTGCTTTTTCGTTTTCCTGCCTGCACCGGCAACCGGAGGGCTCAGGTTCTCGAGCGCGCCACGCCCGGCCAGATCAGCCAGCAGATTCTCCATCACCCGCGCGTTGACGCCCTCGCAGGAAAATTCGATGCGGAACACCTTATGTGCTGCGGCCGGTGCCGCCGCCGCAGGAGCAGGCGCCGCCGGTTTGGCGGGAACGCCGCCCGCCGCGGCAAGTTGTTTCAGCTTCGCACACACCTCCGCGGCGGCGGCGGTGTCCGCCTCACCCTCGCCGCGGTGGCCCGCGAGCTGCCCTTTGAGAACATCGCTGGCCAGCAGGAAGACGTCGATCATTTCGCTGCGCACGTCAAGCTCGTCCTTGCGCAGCTTATCGAGCAACGATTCCAGCACATGGGTCAGCTCGGTCATGTCGGAAAAACCGAAAGTGCCGGCCCCGCCCTTGATGGAATGGGCGGCGCGGAAGATCGCATTCAGGTCTTCGGAGCTGGGCGAACTCACGTCCAGCGCCAGCAGGAGCGTTTCCATGTCCGCCAGGAGTTCCGCGGCTTCTTCGAAGAACACCTGGTAGAACTGCTTGAGGTCTGTGCTCACTTGTCGTCCTGCTCAGGATTGTTTGTTCAACCGCAAGCGTAGCAGCGCGGAAACGGCGCCAATTTGCGGAACAGAAACGCGAATGCCCCTCAATCCCTTGCGCCGTATCCCTGTGTCCCGCGGTGTTAGCAACAATTTGACCCTCACGGGACTGCTCCTCAGCCGATGACTTTCTTGACCACTTCCAGCAGCCGCTTCGGATCGAATGGTTTGACCAGCCAGCCAGTGGCCCCGGCAGCGCGGCCCTCGGCCTTCATGACTTCACTGGATTCGGTGGTAAGCACCAGGATCGGAGCGATTTTGTAACGCGGCAATACCCGCAGCGACTTGACCAGGTCCAGGCCGTCCATGCGCGGCATGTTGACGTCGGTCAGGACCAGGCTGACGTTATGATTTTTTGCCTTGTCGAGAGCATCCTCGCCGTCGACAGCCTCGACGACATCGTAACCAGCGCCCTTCAACGTAAAGGAAACCATTTGCCGGATGGATGCGGAGTCGTCCACCGCAAGTATCGTTTTAGCCATACTCGTTACCCCTCAGTCGCTATCACAATCAAAACAATTCGACCTCGCCTCTTTGCATCCCGTGCTGAACCACCGGTTTCCCGCGGCTGGCCGCGTTGGCCGCCGTCACCGCCCTGGAAATCCCTTCGTGTATGCGCCGCGGTTTCCACGCAAGCTCGCCACTCTCCTGTTCCGCATCCTGCCTGTCGATGCGCTGCAGCGCCGTGCCCAGAGCTTCGACGCGAATCATGGTGTGATTCAACAACTGGGCCACCAGATCTCCAAACTGGAGCGAGGTCACCGCCGCATCCACTTCCTGCTCGATCTGGCCGGCAATCACCGTCTGCCGTTCCAGCAGCCGTCCGGCCGGCTCGCCGCTCCCGGAGCCGGCGGCCGCCGCTTGCGCGATCGCCCGCGAAATCTCCTGCTGGGAACGTATCAGTTTGCCGATGTACTTGAAGCTCGCGACCAGGTCGCCGACCGCATCGCCCACCAGCCTGTCCGCCTGGCTTAATTCGCCGTGGATTCCCGCAAAGTAATCGTCCAATTGCGAGTTGCAGAACACCATCATGTCCTGAGATGCCGGATCAACGCCGGTCCCGTGCCCGGTCGGCGCGTCTCCCGCTCCCGGTACCGGCTCGTGCTTCGCTCTTGACCTCATCACGCCCAAAGCAATGAGCGCCCCGGCCAAAGCAATGCTGATGAGGGCCGACGCCAGCGGCACGGTCATCCCGGCTTCAGGGCCGATCAGCTGGACCTGGACGCCCGCCACGGCGATTGCCAGACCGGCGCACAGCAGCAGCATCCGCCTTCTGGCGCCGTGCTTTGGCACTGACATCTCATCGCACCCGCAGGGACAAAAAGTTTTGTTCAATGCCTCAAATACGGCGGCAAAAGAAAAAACTTTAGAACGGGCCCGCTTGCGGTGGGCTGGCGCGCTTGCCTGAATTTTCCAGCCCGCGGCTCAAGTAAATTCGAACAGTGCCGCTTACTGATTTCTGGGAGAGGCCGCTTGAGCAACGAAAACGCAAATAAGGTGATCCTGCTGGTGGAGGACAACCCTGACGACCGGGACCTGACGCTGCTCGCCTTCAAGGAGGCCGGCATCCCGAATGAGGTCGTCAACTGCGCCGATGGCGAAGAGGCGCTGGATTTCCTGTTTGCGACCGGGGCGCATGCCGGCCGCGACACCCGCGTCATGCCCGATGTCATCCTGCTCGACCTGAAGTTGCCCAAAGTGGATGGCCTTGAAGTATTGAAACGCGTACGCGCCCACGAGAGGACCAAGCTCATTCCGGTAGTGGTACTCACCACCTCCAGGGAAGAAGAAGACGTGATGGGAAGCTACCGTCTCGGGGCCAACAGTTATGTGCGCAAGTCGGTTGATTTTTCCCGCTTCATCGAAGTCTCCCGCCAGCTCGGCCTGTATTGGCTGGTGTTGAACGAGGCCCCGCCCGTCCCTGCCTGACAAGATGAAACAGAAGAGGCCGCGGGTAATGAGGGTTGAGGATTCGGCAGACAACGCCGAACTGATCGTGAATACCCTCACCGGGAAAGGGCTCGTTGTCAACTGCCTGCGGATCGCGCATATTCGGGCATTGCCGTATACTTCCAGAAAGCCATCAACCGCCTCGCCCTGATTTTCGATGCGGCTGCACACCACACCTGCGACGAAAACGGACATGCCAACCAGCGTTGAGACACCCGATTTCACGGCAGGGATTCCTGGCCAGCCGGATCACGGCGGTGGTGTGTTCTCCGTTCTCGGCATGGGTATGACGTCGCTGCTGGCGGCGCTGCTGCTTATTCTGATTGCCGTAAGCGTATTCCCCTCCCAGCAAACCATTGCAAGCCTGGCAGCCTATCTGCCGCTGCAATCCGTGCTGCAGATGTTCGCGATTGTCGTTTCGATACTGATTTTCGCCGTGGGGTGGGTTGCTTACAGCCGGGAGCGCGTCGGGAACAGCGTGCTGTTGTCCTGCGCCTTCCTTGCCGTGGGTCTCATGGATTTTGCCTACACCATGTCTTATCCCGGGATGCCGGATTTCGTCACCCCCAGCAGCGAGGGAAAGGCCCTCGACTTCTGGCTGGCGGCCCGCGGGCTGGCTGCCTGCGCCCTGCTGTGGGCAGCGGTCAGGCCGTGGCGGCCGTTCGCCTCGCTTCAGACCCGGTACTGGCTGCTGATTGCCGCCTTGGGACTTACCGCGCTGGTCTACTGGCTGGTACTGAGTTTCGAGAGCGCACTGCCGGCGACATTCGTTCCCGGCCAGGGGCCGACGCCGTTCAAGACAGGAGCGGAGTACACACTGATTGCTGTTTATGTGCTGGCGGCAGCGTTTTTCTTTGTCCGCCTGCGCATCGAGCGCGCAGATTACTTGCGCCGGTTGTTTACGGCATGCTGCGTAATCATACTTTCCGAACTCTTTTTCGCCTTCTACGGGGATGTGGCCGACATCAATAACCTGCCGGGCCACATTTACGATGCGATCGCGTATCTCCTGGTCTACCAGGCATTGTCAGTGCGCGGCACCGTAGAACCGTACCAGCGGTTGCAGCAATCCCGGCAGCCGCGGCGGACAACCATGGAACGCAGACGCAAGGGACTCGCGTCCGACTGGTGGAGAGTTGGGCTGTCCCCCGACTGGTACCGCGAGCAGGACGGCGCGGCGGCGCAAGCGATGCTCTCGGCTATCGTCGAGAACTCGAACGCCGCCATCGTCGGTTGCGCGCTCGACGCCACCATCGTGTCGTGGAACGACGCGGCTGAGCAGATGTTCGGCTGGTCCGCAAGCGAAGCGATCGGCCAGCCGATCACCATCATCACGCCGCAGCAGCTACACGGCTTGTTGCAGCCGCTGTTCGAGCAGGCGGCGCGTGGCGAACCGGTAGGGCAGGTCGAGTCCAGCTACCTGCGCCGGGATGGCACCTGCATCGACACCGCCGGGACCTTGGTGGCGATCCGGGATGCGAACGGCGAACCCGTTTTTTTTACGCTGACTTTGTGGGATATCACGCAACAAAAGCAACTCGAGCGCGAAGTGCGGAAAACAAACGCGCTCACGGAGTTGCTGGAAGTGCTGGCGCGGGCCGCGAACGAGGCAGCCACCCCTGAAGCCGCATTGCAATCCTGTCTCGAGCGCATCTGCGATTACGGCCACTGGGTACTCGGGCGCATTGGAACCTTCGCGCCGGGCGAGCCCAAGGGCGTGCCGCAGTCGTTCTGGAGATGTCCGCAGCCGGCGCGTTTTGATGAGTTCATGCGCATTTCGAACAGCCTCGATTACTCCCTGCACTCCGGCAAATTCACCGACGTTGTATTACGCGAGAAGAAGGTGGTCTGGGAGTCCGATTTCGCGGCCGTGTACGAATCCGGGCGCCTGGCCAGTGCGGCCAAATGTGGCATCCGCAGCGGTTTTGCGTTCCCGGTGGTGGCCGACGGCGAGGTATTGGCCATTCTCGAGTTTTTCGCCGATGAAGTGCGCGCTCCAGACACCGCGTTCCTCGATGCAATCAACAGCGTCGTGAGCCAGCTGGCACGGGTGATTGAACGCGAACATGCGGGGCAAAAACTGCTGGAAAGCCAGAAACAGTTCGAGCAGTTGGCCGCGCACATTCCGCAAGCATTCTGGATCACCGATATGCAGAGGAAGGAGCTCATTTACCTGAGCCTTGCACACGAGCGGATCTACGGACAGCGGTTTTCGTCTCTCCAGTCTGTCTGGCCTGGGTGGAAGGAAGCCGTCCATGCCGAGGACCGCGAGCGCGTGTTAGCCGCCTACCGGGAAATGGGGAGCCGCGGACTTGACGAGCAGTTCCGGATACTGCAGCCGGATGGGGCCATGCGCTGGGTGCATGCGCGCGGCTTTCCGGTACGCGACGCCAATGGCACGGTGTACCGCGTCGTCGGGACCGTAGAAGACATCACGGAGCGCGTGCACTCGGAGGAAGCCCTGCGCAAGAGCGAGCAACAGGTGCGCGCGATCACGGCCAACCTGCCGGGAGCGGTGTTCCAGTTCCGGATATCACCGGCCGGCGAATACAGCTTTCCCTATCTCAGCGAAGGCATACTCGACTTGACGGAAATTCGCCACGCAGACGCAATACGTGATCACACCCTGCTATTTGCGCTAATAGAACCCGAGCATCTGCCGGCAGTCATTGCGTCGATCGAACGCGCCAGAACGACTCTCGAGCCATGGTCATGCGAATGGTCGATCCGAACCCAAAGCGGCCGGACCAAATGGATACGCGGCCGGGCGATCACGACGCGCCGCGACGACGGCACGGTGCTTGGCGATGGCATCCTTACCGATATCACCGTGGAAAAACAGGCGGAACAGGAAATTGCCCGTTTGAACCAATCTCTGGAGCAGCGCGTAGCGGAACGTACCCGCCAACTGGAAGCCACCAACAAGGAACTGGAAGCATTCAGCTATTCGGTGTCGCATGACCTGCGGGCGCCGCTGCGGGGGATCGACGGGTTCAGCCAGATCCTGCTGCAAAAGTACGCCGGCCAGCTGGACGCGACCGGAAGCGACTACCTGCAGCGCATCCGCCGCGCCAGCCTGCGCATGGCGGAACTGATCGACGACCTGCTGCAATTGTCCAGGGTGAGCCGCAGCCAGATCAAGATCGAACGGGTGGACGTGAGCCGGTTGGCGCGCTCGATACTGGCAGAGCTCCAGGAACGCGAGCCGGAACGCAAGGTGGTGACCGAAGTACAGGACGGGATTGAACTCAACGCGGACGCGCACCTGCTCAAGATCGTGCTCGAGAACCTGCTGGGAAACGCCTGGAAATTCACGGGCAAGGGCGAGGCAGCAAGAATCCGGTTCGGAGCCAGGGAGCAGGACGGCGAGCAAGTGGTATTCGTCGAGGACAACGGCGCCGGGTTCGATATGAAATACGCCCACAAGTTGTTCGGTGCCTTCCAGCGTCTCCATAGCGCGGCGCAATTCGAGGGCACCGGCATTGGGCTTGCCACGGTGCAGCGCATCCTGAATCTGCACGGCGGGCGCATCTGGGCGGATTCAACCCCGGGCGAATACACAAGTTTTCAATTCGTCATTCCGCCCGCCGGCGGCGGCGACGCGGCAACCCCGAGACTTTGAACGCGCGGGGCCGCGCGAAACCGGTCAGTGGACCGTTTCGCCGACTCCGCCGGCCCAGCTCACCGCTTTCATTTCCGCTGCGATCAATTCGCCGAGATGCAGGAAAGCAAGCTCGTCCAGGATGCGGTATACGGCCTGCGCATCGTTTTCTTCTTTCTTCTCGACGAGCGTCAGCAGACGCCCCAGGCGCCCTTGCCGGGTCAGCAACGCCGCTTTCACTTCGTCCGCCAGACTGAGCTTGCCGACGAGCTCCGCCAACGGCACGCCGAGCATGGAGTCAAGCAGCGACAGGATACCGGTCATTAAGGCGCGGTCCTGGTAATCCTTGTCATAGGAGCGGTCCACCCCGGCGATGAGCTCCATCAGCTTGCCGCGGGTCGCTGCCAATTGCATCAGCGGGCTTACCATGCCTGAATCGGGTCCGCCGGCGGTGTGAAGCAGCAGTTGTAACCATCGCTGCAACTGCTTCCTGCCAAGCACCGCGATCCCCTGCCTGAGCGAGCTGATTTTCCGCGGCAGGCCGCAGGCCACCGAGTTCACCATGCGCAGAAGGTCGTAGGTCAGGTTCGGGTGGCGCTTGAATTCCTGTTCGATATCGACGACTTCGGCGTCGTCCCTGCTCAGCTTCAGGAGCCGCAGCAGGGCGAGCTTCGATGGTTCGGCGCGCTTGCCGGAAATGATCTGCGGGCGCGCAAAAAAATAACCCTGGAACATCTGAAAACCGAGTGCCATACAGCGGCTCGCCTGCTCCGCGCTGTCGACACTCTCGGCCACCAGCAACAGCGGCCAAGGCTCGAGGGCCTTGACGACACGCGGGAGCATTTCCGCCTCGACCCGCCGCAAATCCACTTTCGCCATGCTGACGATGGGCAACAACCACTCGATTTTGTCGTTGACCGAGGTGACATCGTCCAGCGCCAGGAGGTAACCTGCCTGTTTGAGTTCACCGCAGCGCCGCACGACTTCGTCGGTAGTCTCCGCGGTTGCCCGCAGCTCGAGCACCACCTGGGTCTTGGGAAGCAGGTGTATGATATCGCTCATCAGCAACTTGGGGGTTACGTTGATGAAACCCCGTTGCTGACCCAACACGTTCTGAACCCCCAGGTCGAGATAGGAGCTGACAATGACGTTCGCCGTGGCGGAAACATCGTCGGCGACGTCGGCGCCGGCAGTCTGCCCGGAGCGGAACGAGAGCTCGTACGCGACGAGGTCGTGTTTGCGGTCGAGGATCGGCTGCCGGCCGATAAAGATTTCCTGCATTGCCACTCCATGGGTTAGGGTCCGGCACATTTCCGGTGACCCATGACTGGGACGGAAAACCGTCCAATCCGGTTGGTTAACGGCACTGCTCCCGCTTTCCTTAGTCCTGGAAAAAGCGATTAGCCGCGGATGAACGCTGAAAAATCGGGTTCATCGGACTTTCGCGTGGGGGAAATGCGTCAGAAGATGCCGATGAGCATATTTAGATGTACTTGCGGCAACCGTGTACAATCCCGGCACCGGTTCGATGAACTTGGTGAGGTTATTCAGCACTGGCTCGAAACAGAAGGGGCCTGCGCGCCGGCACGAACCTTTAGGGGCCATGGGCCAATGACTTCCATGCTGACGCAGCCGCGCCAATTGCGTGACGCACCGGAAC
>Ga0113563_10002172_pt1 | contig 11687 bp, 11 predicted proteins | sample Mud3Dept3metaG_FD_80117 | JGI IMG/M metagenome (GOLD analysis project Ga0113563, IMG submission 80117) | Freshwater wetland microbial communities from Ohio, USA, analyzing the effect of biotic and abiotic controls - Mud 3 Core 4 Depth 3... | ecosystem: Environmental > Aquatic > Freshwater >...
AACTGCGCGCCATCGCCGCCGTTTTCCTTGACCCAGTCCAGCAGGCGAAAGGCATCGAGACCCAGGGGCCGGAGCGAGTAGCTGTCCACCCCGATTTTGAGCCGGCCCATCCTCCCGGTCCCGCTTTTCGGCATCGCCGTCATGGACTCCTCTTTCTCTTGAAGATGTCGAGCACCATGTGCAGCTCCTTGGCTCTTATGGCCGCGGTCAAACCGCCGTAGATTCCGGCGGCCAGAAAGAAGAGGATGATCACATAGAGCGCCTTTGAAGGAAGCGTCGAGGTTTCGAGGTTGATGGGATGGACTTTCTGGGCCGCGAGAAGGACAGCCCCCATTACGGCCGAACCGCCCAGGAATTTCAGGAAGCTCGACCTCAGTCCGGAAATATCCAGATGGCCGACTCTCCGGTGGAGAAGAGCCGTCAGCATGAACATATTAAAAATGCCCGATATCGAAGTCGCCAGGGCCAGCCCGCGAAAACCCAGCGGCCGCATGAAGGCGAGGTTCAGGGCGATATTTAAAACGACGGTGAGTACGCTCACCTTGACCGGAGTCTTTGTATCTCCGAGGGCGTAAAAAACCGGGGCGACGACGCGGATCGAGGCATAGGAGAAGAGCCCGAAGGAATAGAAGATGAGAGCCTGGGAAGTGAGGATGGTGTCCCCATAGGTGAAAAGGCCATGCTGAAAAAGCGTTGAGACGATCGGCTTCGAGGCGCCCGCCAGGAAGAAAATCGAGGGCAAGGTCAGGAAAAAGACCAGCCGCAGCGAGGAAGAGCACGTCGCCAAGACGTTGGGGATATCCCTCCGGGCGGCGTACGTGGCCACGATAGGCAGGGTGACCGTGGCCACGGCGACGCCGAAGACGCCGAGCGGAAAATGCATCAGCCGGAAGCTGTAATTAAGGTAGGACGGGCTGCCCTGGGGAAGAAGCGAGGCGATCACTGTGTTGACGAAGATATTGATCTGGGTCGAGGCAAGCCCCAGGATCGCCGGAGTCATGAGGACGATGATGCGCTTCACGCCAGGGTCCCTGAACGACACGATCGGCCGGTACCGATAGCCCTCCCGGCGCAGGCTGGGCAGCTGGCAGGTCCATTGTCCCAACCCGCCGATGAGGGCCCCAAAGGCCATGCCGAGGATGGGAGGGTCGAAGAGAGGGCACAGGAAAAAGCCGGAAAAGATCATGCCGATATTGAACAGGGCCGGGGAGAAGGCGGGGATGCCGAAATGCCGGAGCGAGTTCAGCATGCCCATGGCCACCGCCGCCAGGGAGAGAAGCGGCAGGAAGGGGAACATGATCCGCGCCAGGAGAATGGTGAGCTCGGACTTGCCGGGAATCGCCTTGAACCCGGGGGCGATCAGGTCGACGATCCAGGGAGTCGCCAGGATGCCGATGAGGACGATGGCCGATAGGACGAGGAGCAGCGCGTTGACGACCAGGTTTCCCAGCCGGAAGGCTTCCTTTTTGTCCTTGTTGACGAGATAGTCGGTGAAAACGGGAATAAAGGCGGCCGAAAGAGCTCCTTCCGCGAAGAGATCCCGCAGCAGGTTGGGAATTCGAAAGGCCGCCACGAAAGCATCGGTGGCAAAGCCGGCGCCGAATAGAAATGCGAAGGTCTGCTCGCGGACAAGGCCGAAGAGACGCGACAGGAAGGTGGCACCGCTGACTATGGTCGTCGACCGGGCGACGTGCTCCTTGTGGTCCATCATCAGGTTTTAGGCTTTTCCTTTGTCCGCGGGCTTTCCGCACTCTCCGGCGGTTCCCTTGAGGATCTCGATAGCGTGGGGGAGCGCAGGCATGACGGCCTCGAGGCTTTCCCGTACCGCCCTTTCGCTCCCGGGGAGGTTGATGATCAGGGTGGACTTTCGGATGCCCGCCGCCGCCCGGCTGAGCATCGCGGTCGGAGTCTTTTTCATTCCGGCGAGCCGGATGGCCTCGCTGATCCCGGGGGTCTCCCTCTCGATCACGGCCTTGGTCGCCTCGGGAGTCCAGTCGCGCGGGCTGAATCCCGTGCCGCCCGTCGTGAGCACGACTTCGACTCCTTCATCGGCCCATTCCACGAGCGCCGCCCGGATCAGGCCGGTCTCGTCGGGAACGATCCGGTACCGGACGACCTCCCCGCCCGAGGCCTCGATGATTTCCCGGATGGCCAGGCCGCTCCGGTCCTCGCGCTCGCCCTTGGCCCCCTTATCACTGACGGTGAGGATTCCGACCTTCATGGTCAACCTCCGACCTTGAACATCTCGCTGGAAAGAGCGGCCAGGCTGCCGCGCTCCCATTTTTCTTTCTCTCCGATCGCCGTCCGCAGGATGGCGGCGATTTCCTCGGGGGCTGCTTTCTTTTCGCGGAGAGTTTTTTTTATATCGATCCCCTCCCTGTCGAAAAGGCAGAGCTTCAGCCGGCCGTCGGCGCTGAGCCGCAGCCGTTCGCATCCCCGGCAGAACGGATCGGAAATGGGAGCGATGATCCCGATCCTCGCCCCCGAAGCGGTCTGGTAGACCTTGGCGACGCCGTCCGCCTCAAGCTGACAGGTCAGAGGGCCGAAGCTTCCGGCGATCCTCTCGCGGATCTCGTCACCTTTGACGAACAGGGCCGGCCGCCATCCCCCCAGCTCCTTGCACTCCGGGCTGAGGCCGCTCGTCGGCATGAGTTCGATGAACCGGACTTCCACCTTTTCCCTCCCGGCGAACCGGACGAAGTCCTCGATCTCGTCGTCGTTGACGCCGCGGATGACGACCGTGTTGACCTTGATGGGACTCAGCCCGGCCCTTCTGGCCGCCTCCAAGGCCGCCAGGATGCTGTCGAACCCTGTCCTCCGGGTGATCGTCTCGAACCTCTCCCGCCGCAGCGTGTCCAGGCTGATGGTCACTCTGCCAAGCCCCGCCGCTTTGAGGATCGCCGCCGCCTCTCCGAGATGAAGGCCGTTGGTTGTCAGCGCCAAGTCGTCGGGTCCGAGCCCGGCCAGCTTTTCCACCAGCGTTTCAACACCCCGGCGGATAAGCGGCTCGCCTCCCGTGATCCGGAAACGGCGGATGCCGACCGCCAGCGCCGCCGCGGCCACCCGCTCGATCTCCTCGTAGGTCAGAAGATCGCCCGGCGAGACGAGCGTCACTCCCGACTCCGGCATGCAGTAGATGCAGCGCAGATCACACCGGTCCGTCACCGAGATGCGGAGGACCCTATCGTTTTTCAATCGCGTCTCCGACCCGAACCCTTCCGCCTTCGAGGACCTCGCAGAAAACCCCGAGTTCGGGCATAATGCACTCGCCCACGAGCTTGAAGACCGCGCACTTGGTGTGGCATTCCTTTCCGATCTGGGTGATTTTGAGCCGAACCCCGCTTTCGCCGACCACGAGCTCGTCGCCCACCCGGCAGCCCCTGAGCTCGAGGCCCTTGGTCGTGAGGTTTTCGGCGAACGCTCCGGGGCCTATCGGGATTGTCCCTTTGTCGCCGAGCCGGGCCGCTTGTTCCTCGATCATCTCCAGCATCAGCAGCGAAACCTGCCTGTGACCGAAGGCCCGGTGGGCGTCGCCGGTTATCCCTTCTCCGGCGATGACCTCGGCCTCCGGAACCGGCGTCTTGACCTGGCCTTTCTTCCGGCTGGTGTTTATGGAGACGATCCTGCCGGCCTTCCCGGCCGCCGTCCTGCTCATCTCTTTCTCCGGAAAACCCCGCTCTTTCCGCCGCTCTTAAAGTCGAGCCGGAGGCGGGTGATTTCGGCGCCCCTGTCCACGGCCTTCACCATGTCGTAGATCGTCAGGGCCGCCACGGCGGCGCCGGTCAGAGCTTCCATCTCCGCTCCGGTCCTCGCCTCCGCCTTGACGCGGCAGATGACCTTTATTCCGCTCTTCAGGAGTTCCATTTCCACGACGACCCTGTTGATGGGGATGGGGTGCGTCAGGGGGATGAGTTCGAAGGTCCTTTTCGCCGCCTGGATGCCGGCCAGCCGGGCCGTGTTCAGGACTTCACCCTTGGCGATTTTGTCGGCGCGGATGAGGCTGAGCGTCTCCGGCCGGAGCCGGATCGCGCACGAGGCCGCGGCCTCCCTTTGGGTGACCGGTTTGGGTCCGACGTCCACCATCCGGGCTCTGCCTTCGCGATCGATATGGGTCAGCCTGGCCATCGTCAATCCAGGAAAAGGATTTCGACCTCCCGGCCTTTTTGAAGCCGCGGCAAATCGGCGGGCATAACGATCAGGACGCGGCTCTTGACCATCGACCTCAGGACGCCGCTTCTCTGGTCCGGGAAAGGCTCGACTCGAAGGACGGGTCCCTCGCCGACGAGCCGGCCGCGCAGGAACTGGGTCCGGCCGGGCCGGACTGAGATCTCCTGCTCGAGGACGGCCCTGGCGCTGGGGAGACCGGTCCGTTTCCGTCCCAGCATCAGGTCGATCGCGGGCCGGACGAAGAGGTGGAACATGACCATGGCGCTCGTCGGATTTCCCGGAAGACCAAACACGAGCTGCCTTCCCCGGACGCCGAAAAACGTCGGCTTCCCCGGCTTGATCCGGAGCTGCCAGAAAACGGGACGGACGCCGAGGCGGCGAAGCTCTTCCTTGACGAGGTCGTAATCGCCGACCGAAACGCCTCCGGAGATCGCCAGGATATCCGCGTCCTTGGCCTTTTGGATCTTGCGTTCGAGTTGGGAGGCCCTGTCGCGGGCGATCCCGAGGTAGCGCGCCTCGGTGCCCGCCTCCAGGGCCAGGGAGAGGAGCGAGTATCCGTTCGAGTTCCAGATGCGGCCGGGGCCGGCTTTTTCGCCCGGCTCGACGATCTCGTCTCCGGTCGCGATGACGGCGAGCTTCGGCCGGCGGACGCCCCGGACGGACGCGAGCCCGAGAGCGGCCAGCATTCCCACCTCGGCCGGGCCGATGAGTTCTCCTTTCTCCAGGATGAGATCCCCTTTTTCGAGGTCCTCGCCGGCGCGGCCGATGTTGTCGCCCGGGGAGACGGCGCGGATAATCTTTACCAGGAACCCGGCTTTTTCCGTGTCCTCGACCATGACAACGGCGTCGGCGCCTCGGGGCAGGGGAGCGCCGGTCATTATCCGGACCGACTGCCCGGAGCCCAGTGCTTTACGGCTGATCCGGCCCGCGGGAAGGTCTTCCACGACCTCGAGCGTGACGGGCCGGCCGGCCTCCGCGGGACGCGTATCCGCGGCTTTCACCGCATAGCCGTCCATCGTGGCCTTGGCGAACGGCGGGATGGGAGCGCGGGCCCGGATGTTTTGAGCCAGGGTTCTTCCGAGCGAACCGGTCAGAGGGACCGATTCGGCGGGCAGGGGCTTTGCCCTGGCGACGACCCGGCGCAGCGCATCCGCGTAATCAATCATGAGTGTTCTCTCGAGGCTCGGGCTCCGAGCCGATGATCTCCACGGCTTCGGGCCCAAATCTTACCAAAACGGGCCGGGAAAGGGAAACCCCGCGGGCCTCGATCTCAGGGAGCGGAACCGTCACGCGGAAGGTCAGTCCGCCGCTGACTCTGACCAGGGCCAGGTCCGCTCCGGTCATCTCCAGCCGGGTGACGCTTCCGGCGAAAATATTGGGCCCATCGCCCGCGGCGGGGTCGCCGGCGGCAAAGAGGCGGATCTTTTCCGGGTTGATGACACAGGTGACATGACCGGTCCGCGCCCCCTCGAAGATGATCCGGATCCCGGGCCGGGGCTCGATCCAGCTTCGCCGTCCGTCCGTCTCGGCGGTCCCGCTGAAGCAGTTTTCATGGCTGAAGGGAACGCGCCGGCCTTCGCTCAGGTAAAGGATCTCGTCGCCCAGTCGGGATGCCTGGGAAAAATTGTGGGTGGAGAAGACGACCGTCGTCGCCGCCTTCCGGCAGATCTCATGGACGATGGCTTCTATCCTAAGCGCCAGACCGGCTTCGATGTTGGCGGTCGGCTCATCGAGGAGAAGGACCCTTGGCCTGAGGGCCAGGGCCCGGGCCAATGCCACTCTCTGGGCCTGGCCGGCGCTCAGCCCCGAGGCGGATTTTTTCTCCAGGCCCGAGAGCTCGACCAGAGACAAGGCTTCCTTGATCCGGGGCGGCCATTCCGCCTCCGGCATCCTTCGAACCTTGAGTCCAAAGGCGATGTTGTCGAAAACCGTCCCCTTGAATAGATAGGGATGATGGGTGACGAGGACCGCTTCGCGCCGGGCTCGGACGGCCTTTTCCTCGCCGGCCCATGGATCCTCCCCGAAGAACTCCAGCCTGCCTTGGGACGGGCGGGCGAGGAGAGCCAGGAGCAAGAGAAGAGTTGTCTTTCCGGCGCCGTTGGGGCCGACGAGAGCCAGCATGTCCCCGGCGCTTATCCGCAGCACGTCGAGTTCCAGCTGGAACGGGGCCGGGGAGCCGGAGTAAGCGAAGCGGATTCGCTCGAGCGCGTATGCCGTTTCCCGCATCCTATTCCTTGCTCCTGAGCCCGGCCTGGACGAGGGCGTTGATACCGAGGGTTATCACGAGGAGAATGGCGCCCAGGGCGACGCCGTTCGAGAATTCCCCCTTGGCGGTCTCGAGGGCGATGGCCGTGGTGATGTTTCGCGTGGCGTTCCGGATGTTCCCGCCGAGCATCATGGCGATCCCGACCTCGGAGACCGCGCGGGCGAAGCCGGCCAGGACGGCGACGAGGAGCGCGAACCTGGCTTCGCGGAGAACGACCCAGCCCGCCTGGCGGCGGCTCGCTCCCAGGGTCAGAGCGGTCAGACGGGCCCGCCGGTCGACCTGCCGAAGGGCGGTGTAAGAAAACCCGATGATGAGAGGCAGGATGAGGAAGACCTGGCCGATGGTCATGGCCGTTTGCGTGTAAAGCAGCCCGAAGCGGCCGAGCGGTCCGCTCCGGCCGAGGAGTGAATAGAAAAGGAGCCCGATGACCACGGTGGGGGCGGCCATCCAGGTCTGGTTGATGAGAAGGACTAGACGCTTCCCCCGAAAATCCGTCCCGGCCAGGTAAAGGGCGGCTGGAATAGCGAGGAGGCTGGCGATCAAGGCGGCCAAGCCGCTTGTCTTGAGCGAAATCCCTATCGCGAGGAGGAGGTCATGGACGATCATTTGACGAGGTCGATCCCCGGTTCGGCGGCCAGGGGCTCGAAAAGAGGATGGTCGGCCTGGCCCTTGAACTCGCCGATCAACCGCTGGCCGCGAGGCGATGTCAGGAAGGCAATAAAAGCCATTGCCTCCTCGTAGCGCGCGGAGGGAAATCGGGCCGGGTTGACCGCAATCACCGCATAGATATTTTCAAGCTCGGGCGATTCCCCAAAGACGGGTTTGAGCCCGGAGAGGCCTTTGAGCCCGTAAAAGGTGGCCGTGTCGGTCAGAGTGTATCCCTGACGTTCGGCGGCGATTTGAAGGGTCTGGGCCATTCCTTGGCCTGTCTCAAGATAGTTCTTGTCCGGCGGGCCTCCCACACTCGCCCAGAGGTCAAGCTCGCGGGTGTGAGTCCCGGATTTATCGCCCCGGCTGACGAAGACGGCGCCGGTCGACTTGATCTTTGCCAAGGCTTCGGCAGCGCTCGGAGCGCCGGCGATGCCTGCCGGGTCGGCGGCGGGGCCGACGATCAGGAAGAAATTCCGGGCGATGACGCGCCGGTTGACCCCGAAACCTTCCCTGAGGAATTCATCCTCGAGCTTCCTGGCGTGGGCGATGACGACGTCGGCGTTTCCGTCGCGGGCCTGCCTGAGGGCCGCGCCCGTCCCCACGGCCGTCCATTTGAGGGTGATGCCGGTCTCTTTTTTAAATTCGTCGGCGAGGACATCCAGGAGGCCCGTGGCGTCGACGCTCGTTGTCGTCGCCAGCATCAGAGACTGCTCGGCCGGGGTGGCGGAGGATGAGCGGGGGAAGGCGATGGCCACGAGGATGATGGGGCAATAGACCGCGGGCATCAGCCACGCGAGCAGGGTCGATTTTTTTGACAACGCCTTTTCCTTTCCGGACGATTACCAAAAAATGATCCGGCCGAAAACGGTCTCAAGTATAGATTCGCCCGCGCCGGGTTGTCAAACCGCCGCTCACCTTCGAGATCGCTTATCCATTCCCATATTGCCCAGCATATATTACAGCCGCGGACGCGGAACAGGGTTGCGTTTGACGGCGGTTTGCGCTAGGATTTTTGGGAAGATGAATTACGCAGAGAATAACATGGGCATTCATCGTCTAATCTGCGGCTCTGGGGCAGCCGTCCTGGCACTGGGATTGCTGGTTTTCGGGGCAATCAGCCAGGATAAGCCCCCTTCCCGGGCTTACGTCGGGCATGAGAATGACAGGGATATCGGAAACTTCATCCGGCAATATCCTGAGGCGGCCGGCTCAAGGCTTGACGACTGCCAGACCTGCCACAGGGGCGGAGTGAAGGGAACCGATACGGAGCGGGAGTTCAACCCCTGCGGCTACTGCCATCTGCTGGAGTATCCAAACACGAAATACAGGACCGGCGTCCCGCAGGACTTCAAAGGGACATTGAATGCCTTTGGCCTTGCCTATGAAAAGGCCGGCCGGACGGTCGAGGCCCTGGCCGAAATCGCCGGGCAGGACGCCGACGGCGATGGGTATCCGAACGCCGCGGAGATCGCGGAGCTCCGGTATCCCGGGGACGCGGGAAGCCGGCCGGGACAGCCGCTGGCTCCGGTTGTCTTTCTTTCCGAGGAGGACATCCGGAAACTCCACATCCTTACGCAGTTCATGCTGATGAACGCGACTAAAGAATTGACGGATGACTATGTGAGCTACACTGGGGTCCGGGTCGCGGACGTTTTGGCCGCGGCGGGCGTCGATCTTAAGGGGGCGGCCGGCATCACGGTTTTTGCCCCCGACGGATACAGCGTCGATTATACGATCGAAGACATCAGCCGGCCCTTTCCCCGCGGGTATTTCTACCGAGGTCCGGCCGCTTCCAAGGACGGCGAACGATCGTTTGTCCGCAATCCTGCGGCCGTCCCGTCCGGGGTGGAGGAAGGAAGGGAAATCCCGGGTCAGCCATGGCTCCTCCTGGCCTTCGAGCGCGGCGGAGAACGCCTGGAGGACTCCTCATATGAAAAGGGGACGGGCCGGCTGGCCGGGGAAGGCCCCTTCCGGCTGGTTAAGCCGCAGCGGGACCTGAAGGGGGACCCATCTAAACCCGGCCGTCCCGATAGGTCCTCAAAGGCAAAGACATACGGGGACGGGTGGGATTTCAACGCCGTCATCGACCACAACGCCGGGGCGTGCGTTCGAGGCGCTTGTGTCATCCGGGTCAATCCGGCGCCCGCCGGGTTCGAGGAGTATGACTGGAAAAACGGCTGGCCGCTTATCCTGGAGCGCCGGATCGCCGTCTACGGCCATGGAATCAGGTCCAATTGGAATAGAGATGCGTGACCATGGAAAAATGGAAAGATGAGCTGAAGTGCCTCCTGGATAACCGAAAGATCGAGGAGAGCCGTCAGGAAAAGGGAGATGAACCCAAATCCCAGGTTAAGAAATTTTATTTGGGCAAGGTCAAGCCGGTGTTCAAAAAGCTGAAAAAAGAGCTGGAACGATATGGCCGGGACGTCCAGGTTTCGATCGGCGACAGCTCCGGCGCGATCGAAGTGTACAATCAGGGGCAACTGGAATTGGACTATAAGGTCAAGGTCAGGGGGGCATTTCCCTATCCGGAGACACTCTATAAGGATGCTTCCGGCAACCTGATTTGGGCGGAGGGCGCCTTCCGGGAAGGGCCCGGGAAATATAGCATTGCCGACATTCCGGAAGACGTGATCCTCGAGAATTTCTTGCGGGAATACAAGTCGCGGCTTTGGTCGCTGTCGAAATAGCCCTCTCTTATCCGGTAACGTCTTCCGAAACGAAGGCACTCGCCGGCTCAAGATCGTCCGGCCGGGAACGAGCTTGACGATTCGAGGACCTGCTTATAGCCGAACGGGCAGGCGTCCAAACTCTTGTTTCTGAAAGAAGGGCGAGAAGAGCGGAGCCTGGCGGCAGGCTCCGCTCTTTGTTTTTAAGTTTTCTCTGTCTTTACAACGGCCAGGTATCCGTAATCTTGTTGACCACGGTCACAACGCCGGTGGACGCGTTGAGGTCAAAGACATGCCAGTACTTTGTCCCCGCTCCATCCCGGGTCGCCGTCGAGCTCGTGATGGTCTTCTTGAAGGTGTTGCCCTTGTAGACAGTGACCACGGGCTGACTCGGATAGATCGTTCCCCCGGCTCCGTACTTGATCGCCCCCCAGCAGTAATCATCGGGCTCGGCGTTTAAGACGTAGCTATAAACACCCGCTTTCTGCCGCTGGATAACGAAGCATTCCAGGGGGGATCCATTGTAGGAATCATACGTGTACATCACATAGGGGTCTTCCCCGAGAGCGCCCAAGTTATTCCAGTAGTAGAGATAGCCATCGGGATCCAGGAGGTAACCGTTGGCTTCCATCCCGGCCGACTGATAGTACTTGTAAGGATACCAGGTGGACGAATACGTGTCATAGGAAAAGTCGTTGTATCCCGGCTGCACGTCCCTCCAGGTGGCGATGATCCGCCAATTCTGGTCGGTCGCCGTCGTAGGCCGGCCGGGAACGAGGAAGTAGGGCGCGGCGATGTCCTTGATAGTGCTCGCCGTGGCCGCCCCGGCCGAACCGCTATAGCCCAAGTACCCCGTTTTGCTCATGACCAGGTAGTAGGTTGTTCCGCCCGTCAATCCGGTGAGGGTGAATACACCGGACTTATCGGTATAGGCAGTCGCCGCGAGAGTGCCGGAGGCGCTCCCCGCATGGGCCTCCACCTTGACGTTATAGACGGGATATGCGGTCTCGGCCTGGTAGATAAAACCCTGGAGGCCCGTGGCCGCGGCACCCAGCGCTTTCATCAGGTCGATACGTTTTTCCGCGATCGGCCATCCTTGAGCTTGCGCCACGGCCTTGCCCGTGGTGGTGAGTTTGTTCTGGACCTGGGCGGCGGTGAAACCGGGGTTCTTGCCCCAGACTCTCGCGCAGGCCCCCGCGACCATCGGCGTGGCCATCGAGGTTCCGTTCCAGCTGTCGTAACGCTCGCCGGGAACAGTGGACAGGATTGCGACTCCGGGTGAGACGATGTCCACGAAGCTGTAATTGTAGGTCACCGTCCCGTCGCCGGAGGCGATGTTCACATCATAATTGGTGAAATCGGCCCGGGAGTCAAAATGGTCCGAGGCCCCGACGGTGAAGCAGGCGGGGAAATAGGCCGGCACGGGCCGATAGGCCGTGCCGTAATAATTATTGTAGTACAGATTGAGATTCGCTTCGTTACCCGCGGCGACACAGACGATCTTCCCTTTTGTCCACCTGGCGTAGTTCACCGCAGCCTCAAAGGTGGTATAATCGGCCGAGCCGCTGATCATGCCCCCGCCCAGGCTGAGGCTCAGGATGCTGACATTGGGATTATCGGCCGCATCCGTGATCGCCGTCATGATTTGATACCAGCCCCCTGACCCGAACCTGTCGAGCACTTTGTAGGCGTAGATTTTGCTGTTAGGCGAGACGCCATGGATTCCCGTGGCGTTGGCGGCCTTGGCGGCGGCGATTCCGGCGCAGTGGGTGCCATGACCGTGATCGTCCATGGCATCCGCGTCCCAATTCACATAGTCGAAGACGCTATAGGCCTTGCCCTCCAGCTCGGAATGGGTATAGTCGACGCCCGTGTCGATGATGGCGATATTCTTGTCGGCCGAGAGCGGATTGCCCGGGTAAGGTTCCTTAATC